>Ga0181535_10000790_pt1 | contig 44757 bp, 40 predicted proteins | sample PEATcosm2014_Bin_44_FD_119774 | JGI IMG/M metagenome (GOLD analysis project Ga0181535, IMG submission 119774) | Peatland microbial communities from MTU Mesocosm Facility, Houghton, MI, USA - PEATcosm2014_Bin17_30_metaG | ecosystem: Environmental > Terrestrial > Soil > Wetlands > Peat | place... | reverse complement strand
CGGCATGGAAATCGGTTCCATCGGATGAGCGTGGTCAACCGGCTTCGGCGGCGCATCGGAATAAAACCCTTTTTGGATCGCCCGCAGCGTGTAGGCCACGCCGATGAGAATGCCGACGCCGGAAAGAATCGTCAGTTTCGGGAAGACCGTCCACGCGCCCATCAGCACTTGAAATTCCGCGACGAAACCGCTGAAGCCGGGCAAACCCATCGAGGCAATGCCGGCGATCACAAACGTCACACCCGCAAACGGAATTAATTTTCCAAGCTGCATCGTTTCGAGATCGTTGAAATCGCGCGTGTGGGTGCGGTCGTAAACCATGCGGCCGACCACGCCGAACAGCAGCCCAGCGATGATGCCATGCGAGAACATTTGCAGCACCGCGCCGTCGAGGCCGATGGTGTTGAGCGTCGCGAGGCCGAGCAGCACAAAGCCCATGTGGCTCACGCTGGAGTAGCCGATGACGAATTTGAAGTCGCGCTGCACGAGCGCCACCCCCGCGCCATACATAATGCCGGCGACGGCCAGCGCGGCAATTGCCCACTGCCATTCGCGCACGCCTTCAGGAAACATCACCATCGCGACACGCAGACAGCCGTAAGCGCCGAGTTTCATCACCACGCCGGCAAGCAGCATCGAACCAGCCGTGGGCGCGGCGACGTGACCGGTCGGCGCCCACGTGTGAAACGGCCACATGCCCGCGAGAATTGCGAAGCCGACGAACACCAGCGGAAACACCCAATGTTGAAACGCGATGGGGAACGCCACTTTCGACAATTCGATCAAATCCAGCGACGCGTGGCCGAGTTGGCCTTTCGCCACGACCCACGCGGCGATCAGGCCGATGAGCACCAGATGGCTGCCGACGAATGAATACAACGCCAGTTTCATCGCGCCGTATTCCTTGCGTGTGCTGCCCCAGCGCGCGATGAGAAAATATTTCGGAATGATCGTCAGTTCGTAAAACACGAACAGCAGCAGCACATCGAAGCTCAGGAACACGCCATACACGCCGCCGATGAGCGCGAGGTAAAACGCGAAAAATTCCTTCGTCCGTTTCTCGATGTTCCAAGAAAACAAAATTCCGCTGACGGCCGCCAGTCCGGTCAGGACGACCAGAACTAGGCTGATGCCGTCCGCCGCGAGATAATAATTCGCGCCGATGCTTGGAATCCAAGGAACTTTGACAATCGTGGTGACTGCGCCGGGATTGGCTTGCTGGATGGCGCCGACAAACGCCACGACGCAACCCGCGATAGCCGTGAGCAGGGCGACGATGCGGGCGGCGCGCGCGTTGTCGCGCGGCAGGAGCATCAGCACCAGCACCCCTAGAAACGTTATGTAGATTGTCCAGGCCAGCATTTTAGAAATTGAGTTGTTGCACCAGTTTCACGACGGTCGCGTCCACCACGCCCAAAATAAATTGCGGCCAGATGCCCAGCACAAACATCAGCGCGATGCTCGGCAGCACGAGAAAGCGTTCCGCCGTCGTGAGGTCGGGCATTTTCGCCCAGCGTTCGTTCAGCGGTCCGCAGAAAACGCGCTGGATGAGCGTCAGCAGGAAAATCGCAGTGACCAGCAGGCCGACGGTCGAAATCGCCGCCGCCCACGGCGCGAGCGGAAACACGCCTTTGAAAATCAGAAACTCGCCGGCGAAGCCATTCAAGCCCGGCAAGCCGAGCGAGGAGAAAATCGAAATGCCCATCAGGCCGGTGAACACGGGAATGATTTTGCGGAGGCCTCCGAAATCGTCGAGGCCGCGCAAACCACCGGAGCGCCGTTCGAGAAGCGCGACGAACAGGAATAACGCGGACGCCGTGAGGCCGTGGTTGAACATTTGCAGCAGCGCGCCGTCGAGCGCGGCGGCTTTTTGCAGATCGGAATTATTTACGCCGGTCGCCACGGCCGTCGCCGCGAACAGCGCGAGCAGACAGTAGCCGAGATGGTTGATGGACGAATACGCGATCATGCGCTTGAGGTCTTTTTGCGCAAACGCGGCGCAGGCCGAGAGCACGATGGTCGCGACCGCGAGCCAGAGCAGCGGCATCAGCACCTGCCGGATTTGGTCGGGGAAAATCGGCAGCAGAATCCGCAGGAAACCATACACGCCCATTTTCGACATGACGCCGGTTAGCAGCATCGTGACCGGGCTGGGCGCCTCGGAATACGCGGCCGGCAGCCAGGTGTGAAACGGAATCAGCGGCACTTTCACCGCGAAGCCGAGGAACGCGCCGAAGAAAACAATCAGGCCGATGTTTTTCCAGCCGAAAGCTGTCTGCAACTTGGTCGTGAGCATGCCACTCTTCGCCATGGCAGCGAGTTCGATGAAATCAAAACTGCCGGTTGCCAGACGAATCGCGAGGAAACTCAACAGCAATGCCACGCTGCCGACCATCGTGTAGATGAAAAACTGCGTTGCCGCCGGACCGCGTTTCGGGCCACCCCAAAGTTTAATCAGGAAAAATGCGGGGATCAGGCCGAGTTCCCAGAAAAGAAACCAGTGGAAAAAATTCAGCGCGGTGAACGTGCCGAACAAGCCGGCTTGCAGCCACAAAATGAGCGCGTGATAAACGTGCGGACGGTCGTCCATGCGCCACGAGGCGAGAATCGCCAGCGGCGTGACGATGGCCGTGAGCAGCACCATGAGCAGGCCGAGGCCATCCACGCCGAGGAAATATTGGATGCCGAGCGACGGCACCCAGTCGAATTTTTCGACGAATTGCAGGTCGCCGGATTTGGCATTGAAATGCAGCCACATGCAGAGCGCGCCGCCGAGGCCGACCAGGCTGGTCGCCAGTGCCAGACCGCGAACAAGGTTTTTGCGTTCCGCGCCGAGGCCGGCAATGACGATGCCGCCAAGAAACGGAACGAGCGTTAAAATGGTCAGCCAATGATTCATGCTTTGCGCCCCCAAATCAGGAAGATGATCAGCGTTACCAGCGCGACACCGATGACGCGGAGATAAGTTTGCACGCGGCCGGTGTGCAGTTTGGAAAGTCCGCCGCCGCCTTCGCGCAGCGCTTCGCAGCCGGTGTCGAAGCCGAGATTCACAAAATATTCGTCCGTCAACCGGTAGAGCCACGCGAGACCGACGGTGATGTATTTGACGAGCAAAACCGCGCCACCAAAAATCCATTGATCGGCAAAATCACACAGCCACGCGGCGAAGGCGTTGAAGCGGATGACCGTGGCTTCGTAGAGTTCGTCAACGTAGTATTTGTTTTGCAGCACCTTGAACAGGAATGGTTGCGCGACTTCCAAAACGTCCTTCTCTCCGACTGTTTTCCGCTGGCGTTTGCCGTAGAGAAACCAGCCCAGACCGAGGCCGGTAAAAACAATCACCGCCGAGGAAACCATCAAGGTCAGCGTGCCGCTTTCGGTTAGCCGGCTGAAATTGAAGGTCGTCGTTTCACCGGTCAGGAAACCGTCGAACCACGGCCAGGCGGGCGTGCCGAGAAAGCCCAGCAAAACGGCAAATACCGCGAGAATGATCAGCGGAACGGTCATGACGGCGAGGCTTTCGTGCGGGTCGTGCTTGTGAGCGGCTTCGGAGACATGGGAATCAGCATGCACAGAATGGCTGTGAGCGGATTCTTCCTGATGACCGCGATAGCTGCCGAAGAATACCAGCGCGACTTGGCGAGTCATATAAAACGCCGTGAACAGAGCGCCGGTGCAGCCCAGCAAAAACGGAATGTGCGACACCGGCCAGTTGTGCGCGGAATGAAGAATTTCATCCTTGCTCCAAAAACCGGAGAAGAACAGCGGGAAGCCCGCGAGCGCCAACATGCCGACGGCATAGACCGCAAACGTGACCGGCATGAACTTTTTCAGTCCGCCCATTTTGCGCACGTCCTGTTCCTCATGGCAGCCGTGAATGACCGAGCCGGAACCGAGGAACAGCAGCGCCTTGAAAAACGCATGCGTGATAAGATGAAACATCCCGACCGCCACGCCGCCGACGCCAAGCCCCATCATCATGTAGCCGAGCTGCGAAACGGTGGAGTAAGCGAGAATGCGTTTGATGTCGTTTTGCGCGACGGCGATGCTCGCGGCAAAAATGGCGGTGATGGCACCAACCCAGGTGATCACGGTCAGCGATGTCGTAACCGGAACGCCGTGCGCGCCGATGACGCCGCCAATGGACATCAGCGGATAGACGCGGGCAACGAGAAACACGCCGGCTGCCACCATAGTTGCCGCGTGAATTAATGCGGAAACGGGTGTCGGGCCTTCCATCGCGTCTGGCAGCCAGACATGCAGCGGCACCTGGCCGGATTTGCCGACCGCGCCGAGAAAAATCAGGAGGCCGATCATTGTTGAAACCGCCATGCTGCCGATCGTTGCGTGTGTCAACATGGTGGCGAGCGCGCCGGATTCAAGGCAGCCTTTACCACCGTCGTAAAAATTCAACGTGCCGGTTTCGGCGTAAAGCCAGACCATGCCGAGCAGCAGGCCGAGGTCGCCGATGCGCGTGGTGATGAAGGCCTTTTTCGCCGCCGCCGCCGCGCTCGGTTTGTGATACCAAAAACCGATAAGCAGATAGCTGGTCAGGCCGACGATTTCCCACGAAACGAAAAAGAGAAACAAATTGTTTGCGATAACCACGCCGAGCATGCCTGACGCGAACAACGCCAGGAAACAGAAGAACCGCATGAAATTCTGGTCGTGCGCCATGTAGCCGACGCTGAAAATGAAAATCAACATGCCGACGAAGGTCACCATCACCAGCATGATGGCCGTGAGCGGATCGAGCACCCAGCCGATGTCCATCCACTGGCCGCCGAATTGAATCCACGGAAAGCTGAATACTTCGCGGAACACGCCATCGCCGTGGTGGCCAAGCGTGGCGGCAAACGCACAGAGCGAGAGCAGGAATCCGATTGCCATCGAACCGATGGCGAGCGTGGCGGCGAGCTTCCGCGCAGGCTGCTTGTTGACGGCGATGATGCCTGCGGCGAACAAAGGCAGCGCCGGAATCAGCCAGAGATTTTTGACAATCCAGATCATCCCTTCAGCTCCTTCACTTCATCCAAATTGGAGGTTTTTTTGTGGCGGTAAATCGCGATGATGAGCGCGAGGCCGACAGCCGCTTCCGCGCCCGCCATCGCCATGGAAAAAAGCACAAAAATAAAACCAGTCAGTGCTTCGGGGTGCGGACCGAACCGCCAGAAGGCGATCAAGTTCAGGTTCGCGGCGTTCAGCATCAGTTCGATACCGATGAGCACCAGAATGGCGTGCCGCCGCGTGACGGCACCGGCGAAACCGATGGCGAACAACAATGCAGAGATTAAAAGGCAAGCTTGGAGCGGAGTCATTGCTGGCCTCCGTCTTCCGATTTCGGTTTTTGCGAGTCTTCTTTTAAGGCGATGATGACCGCGCCGATCATCGCGGCGGTCAATACCAGTCCGATGATTTCGAGCGGCAGAACAAATTTCGTCATCAACGCGTCGCCGACGTTCTTGACAGTGGCCACGGGCGCGGGCGGTAAATCTTTTGGCACTGCGGAGCTATGCAGAATTGCCCACGCGAGAACGCCGAAAAACACCGGGATCAAAATCACGCTCGTCCATGCGCCAGAAGTCAGCACGCTTTTTTCAGGAGCTTTGCCGCTGCGCGTGAGCAAAATGGCAAACACGATGAGGATGGCGATGGCACCGACGTAAACCAAAATCTCCGCGAAGCCGACGAACTGCGCGTCGAGCTGTAGATACAACGCCGCGATGCCGGAAAATGCGACCGCCATCGCCAGCACGCAATGAACGAGGTTGCGCAGGCTCATGGCGAACGCCGCGCCCAGCAGCGTCACGATTCCAGTGATGATGAAAAATGGGGACATGGTTTATTCCGCGTAACGATAAATGCGTTTGCCGAAGTTTTGGTTTTGCATCAGGCCGCGGCCGAGGATGGCATACGCGCCGAAAATAATCGCGGAGCAGACCAGCCAGCGTTGCCAGTCGGCGGCCATGTAATGCCAGATGCCGGCGACGAGAATGTTGATGAGCGCGAGCGGCAGCATGAATTTCCAGGTGAAGTTCATGAGTTGATCCATGCGCAAGCGCGGCAGCGTGGCGCGAATCCAGATGAAGACGAAAACAATCGCCATCAGCTTCGTGAAAAACCAGACGTAGGACGGAATCCAAGTTAGGAACGACACCGGCGAAGTCCAGCCGCCGAGGAACAGCGTGATGCCCAGGCCGATGATGGCGAACATGCCGAGATATTCGCCGAGGAAAAACAGCGCGAACTTGAAACCGGAGTATTCGGTGAAATAGCCGGCGATGATTTCCGATTCCGCTTCCGGCAGATCGAACGGCGTGCGGTTGGATTCCGCGAGCGACGCGATAAAAAACAAAATGAATCCAACCAAGCCCCACGGCGTGAAAACGTGCCAATGCGCGATGCCAAAGGTATAATGGTTTTGATGGGCGATGATCGCGTTCAGGTTGAGCGAGCCGACAACCATCACCACCGTCACGGCGGAAAGGATGAGCGGAATTTCGTAGCTGACCATTTGGGCGATGGCGCGCATCGCGCCGAGCAGCGAGTATTTGTTGCGGCTCGACCAGCCGGCCATGAAAACGGAAAGTTCCACCGCGCCGCCAACGGCGAAGAAGAACAGCAGGCCGGCGTCGTAGTCGGTGATGCTCATGTTTTTGCCGAACGGCAGCACCGCGTAGGCGAGCATCACGGGAACCATCATCACCACCGGCGCAAGAAAATGCACCACTTTATCCGCCGCGCGCGGCACGATATCTTCCTTGGTCAGCGACTTGATGCCGTCGGGAATAAACTGACCGAAGCCGCACAGACGGATTTTGGTGAACGGAATGCCGACGCGGTTCGGGCCGTAGCGGTTCTGCATCCGGCCCAGGCCCTTGCGTTCAATGACCGTGACCAGCGCAAACAGGGTGGGAAACACGACCAGAATGAGGACGATGGCAATCAACGCGGACACCAACGGCTGCCAGGCGGCGGGCACAAAACCCATCACCAGATGCTTCAGCGTCACAAAAATTTGGTCGAGCTGGTCGAACATTTTTCTTTTAGAATTTCAAATTCACTTCGCAGCCGGCGCGGTGGCCGCTGCTTTCGCCTTCGCTTCGGCGGCAGTTTTGGCCTTGGCCTCGGCCCTGGATTTTTCGGCGGTGAGCACGGCGTCGGATTCTTTCGCGTCGTCGGGATGCAGCTTGTGGTAATACTCGTTGGATTTGGCGAGTTCGTTTTTGTGCAGGAGCAATCCCTCGAACCGGTCGTCGGTGGCCAACTCGAATTCCGTGTTCATCTTGATGGACTCGAACGGGCAGACTTCGACGCATATCTGGCAGCTCATGCAGACCGAAACATCAATGTCGAACACCGCCGGATACAACTGCGGCTGGCCCTTGTAATCGGGCTTCTTGTCCTTGCTCTTGACGATGTAAATGCACTTGGGCGGACATTCCTTCTCGCAAATCGTGCAGGCGACGCAACGCAGACCTTTTTCCGCATCGCCATCGAACACGAGCATCGGAAACTGCCGGGTGTTCGCTTTTGGCACCAGCCGTTCCTCGGGATACTGCACGGTGGTGAGGCGATTCTTCGAGACGTAGCTCCCGAAGAAATTTCTGGCGGTCACCGCCATGCCTTTGATGATTTGCTCGCCGAGCATAAAAACTAAATCAATTTCACCGGTCAACTTCTCCCAGCACAATGTCCACGCTGCCGAGAATCACCACGGCGTCGGCAATCCGATGGCCGAGGCACATGTCTTCGAGAATCGTCAGGTTGACGAAGCTCGGCGGGCGCACGCGGTAGCGATACGGATTCGGCGAACCGTCGCTGATGATGTAAAAGCCAAGCTCGCCTTTTGGTGCCTCGACACGGCCATAAGCTTCGCCGGGTTTTGGACGAAACCCGCGCAGCTTCGCCTTCGGATCCATGACCGGCCCGGCGGGAATGTCGCGCAGCGCCTGCTGCAAAATCTTGATGCTTTCGCGCATCTCCAAAACGCGCATCATGTAGCGGTCGTAGACGTCACCGTGTTCGCCGACTGGCACCTGGAAATCGAACCGGCTGTAAATGCCGTATTTGTCCACCTTGCGCAGATCGTAATTCACGCCCGACGCACGGAGCATCGGGCCGGTGACGGACGCGCTGACTGCCAGATCGCGCGGCAGCACGCCGACAAATTGCGTGCGGGCGAGCAGAATTTCGTTCTGGGTGAGGAAGGCTTCAAATTCGTCGAGAAAGTTGCCGTAGTCCCCGACAACTTTTTTCGTCTGCGCGAGCCATTCGTCGTTGACGTCCACGCGGACCCCGCCGAAACGCATGTAATTGCACATCATCCGCGCGCCGCTGACGGACTCGAAGAGGTCGAGGATTTTTTCGCGTTCGCGGAAGGCATACATCATCGGCGTGCCGAGCGCGCCCATGTCTTGCACAAAAAAACCGATGAGGCAGGTGTGATTTTGCAGCCGCGTGAGCTCGGCCATGATGACGCGGATGTATTCGGCGCGTTCAGGCACCGCCAGGCCGGCAAGCTTCTCGATGGTGAGCGCGTAGGCCCAGTTGTTCGTCATCGAACAAAAATAATCCAGCCGGTCAGTGTAAGGCATCGAGGCGAGATACGAAATGTTTTCGCCGATTTTCTCGTGGTTGCGATGCAGATAGCCGAAGACCGGCTTGAGCTTCACCACCGTTTCGCCATCGAGCGACACGTCCATGCGGAACACGCCATGCGTGGACGGGTGATGCGGTCCCATCGAAACTTCGAGCAGTTCGCCGATGGGCGTGCCGCTCTCGTCGAGCTTCGGCTTCACTGCAAAACTTTTCGGAGGCAATTCGGCAACGGCGTTCACGCTTTCACCTCCGTCGTCGGATAGTGCTTTTTCGCCTCTGCTAAAACCTCGTCGTGCGGCGTAGGCTCGTATTCAAAATCGTCCGGCGCGACGTAATCCCGGCGCATCGGAAAGCCGACGAATTCGTCCCACATCAAAATCCGGCGCAGATCGGGATGGCCGTCAAAAATGACACCATACAGATCGTAAACTTCGCGCTCCTGAAATTCCGCGCCGCGCCAGACCGGCGTGAGCGACGGCAGATGCGTCTTGTCCGCGCGATTTTCCGTGCGCAATCGCAACACAATCGGGCCGTGCTGCAGTTCCATCGAATAAAGGTGATAAACCACTTCGAGATGGCCGGAGCGCAGCGTCTCAACGATTTCCTCGACCTCTTTTTCGACGCCTTCAACCAGCACCTTTTTTGTGACCTTGGTTTTGATTTTCGCTTCCGGCCAGTCAATGCCGGTGACGTTGGAACAATAATCCAGCTTCAATTGCGCGTCGTCGCGGAGAAATTTCGCAACGTCAAACGCGCGGCCGGGCTCCACCAGCAGCGAACGCTCGCCTCCCGAACATTCGTTTGGAAGAATGTCCAGCTTGGTCAGCGGCAGCGCGGCTCCGAGACGCGCCTTGATTTGTTCGAGTGCTTCCACGTTTAACGCTTGATCGCTGGCGGCTGCCAGACTTCGGGATTTTTTGGCGGTTCGAGATCGTGTTTGCCATAAGCCGGCACGGGATATTCGCCTTCCATGTCGGCGTTCAAATGGCGCGGACGATCCGGCCCGGTGAGCTTTTGGTTCAGAATTTTTTCCTGCAACTTCATGATCGCGTGGATCAGCGCCTCCGGGCGCGGCGGACAGCCGGGAATCGCCACGTCCACGGGAATATAGCGGTCAATGCCCTTGAGCACGTTGTAACCCTGCTTGAACGGCCCGCCGGAAATCGCGCACGACCCCATGGCGATGACGTATTTCGGCTCCGGCATCTGGTTGTAAAGGCGCACGACCAGCGGGGCCATTTTTTTGGTGACGGTGCCGGCGACGATCATCAAATCCGCCTGGCGCGGCGAGGGACGGAACACTTCCGCGCCGAACCGCGCGAGGTCGAAGCGCGCCATGGACGCCGCCATCATTTCGATGGCGCAGCAGGCGAGGCCGAACGTCAGCGGCCACACGGAATTCGCCCGGCCCCAGTTATACAGCTCCTGCAGGCTCGTCACACAGACGCCCTGCTTCTGCAATTCATTTTTAAGGCCTTCGTCAATCATGGCAAATGTTTCCGGCGTCAGCGCCAGGTCAAAAATCCTTTCCGCCACGCCCAGACCAGGCCTTCCACCAGCAGCACCAGAAAAATGATCATCGCCACAAACGCGCCGACCGTCAGGCCGGTGAACGAAACCGCAAAGGGCAGGAGAAAAATCGTCTCCACGTCGAACACCAGAAAAATGATGCCGTAAAGATAGTATTCCGAGCGGAAATGAATCCATGCGTCGCCTTTGGATTCGAGGCCGCACTCGTAAACCGCGTTTTTGTCCTTGCCAGGTTTTTGCGGGGAAAAAAATTTCGCCCAAACCCACGCCATCGCCAGCGGCGTCAGCGCGAAGCCCACGGCCGCCGCAATCAGCAGCACCAGAACCAGATATGGATTTTGATTCGATTCCATCGTCAACATCTTATTTTGGCCAAAAGCAGTCAGGCTCGCTTCGCAAAAATTGCTATTTACTTAACAAAATAAGTGCAAGCCGGCGGGTTGAAACCAATGGAACACTAGCGGGCATGGGCTGGAAGTCAAGCGTGCCGGAGAACGGTCGGGCCCGCCGGAGTCACCGTTTTTTTAAGATCGGTTTTGGCACCACGACGGCGGGTAAACGCTTGCCGCGAATTTCAATCTCAATTTTCGTGTCCGGCTTTGCAAATTGCGGCGGCACATAACCCATGCCGATGCCGAGGTTCAGCGACGGGCTTTGCGTGCCGCTGGTGACGATGCCGGCGCGCGCGCCGTTCACCCAGATCGGATAATGCGGGCGCGGCGGCGCGGATTTGCCGGTCATTTTGAACGCAACCAGTTTTTTCTTCACGCCGTTTGTTTTTTGCTCCGCCAGCACGGCGCGACCGTTGAAATCGCCTTTGTCGAGGGAAACAAAAAATCCAACGCCAGCTTCGATGGGCGTGGTGTCTTCGTCCAGTTCATGGCCGTAAAGCGGATAGCAAACCTCTGTGCGCAGCGTGTCGCGTGCGCCCAGACCGCAGGGCTTGAGGCCAAATGAAGTGCCGACGGAGAGCAGTTTTTCCCAAAGGTGCCGGGCGGCGGCTTCAGGGCCGATGATTTCAAAACCGTCCTCCCCGGTGTAGCCGGTGCAGGCGACCAGAACATTTTGATCCTCGAAATGAAAGCCGGCGAGCTCATTTTTCTTCAGGTCGCTCACGGCGGCGACGGAAGCAACCACGTCGGACGCCCCGGGGATGCAGGTGTTGATGAACGAACGCACTTTCGGGCCTTGCACGGCGATGGCGGCGTAATGATGCGAGGCGTCGGTCAGATTCACTTCGCCGCCGGAAAATTTCGCGGCCTGCGCCTTGAGCCACGCGACATCATCCGCGATGCGCGAGGCGTTGATGATGAGAAAATAAACGTCCACCGAGAGACGATAGGCGTAAAGATCGTCAATCACGCCGCCGCGTTCGTTGCACATCAGGGTGTATTGTCCCCGGCCGGACGTGAGCTTGCGGATGTCGTTGGTGAGCGTGCGGTTGAGAAATTCCGCCGCGCCGGCGCCGCTGACGGTGGCTTCGCCCATGTGCGAGATGTCGAAAATGCCGGCGGCGTGGCGGACGGCCAGATGTTCGTCGGTGATGCTGGTGTATTGCACGGGCATTTCCCAGCCGCCGAAGTCAATCAGCTTGGCGCCAAGCTTCTGGTGCGCGGAATAAAGAGCGGTTCGCTTCATACAAATTAGAAATTAAGAATGCAGAATGGAGAATTATTCAACCAGCAAAATCCGTTGCGAGTCTCCTCATTCATCCGCTACTGCGGCCTCGGCGTTTCCGTCCATCGTCCGCCGCGTCGGCGCGCGGAATTTATTTTGCATCCAATCGCGCGATGACCTCCTGCGCGAGCAGTTCATACGCCGCCGCGCCGGAGCTGTATTTGTCGTAATAAATGATCGGCTGGCCAAAGCTCGGCGCCTCGGCCAGCTTGGTCGTGCGCGGAATGACCGTCTCGAAAACTTTTGCGCCCAGCAGATTGCGGACTTCGCCGACGACTTCGTTGCACAATTTCGTGCGGCCGTCGAACATCGTCATCACCACGCCAAAAATGTCGAGCCGCGGATTGACGCCGGTGCTGCGCAACTGGCCGAGCACGCGGTTCATCATCGAGATGCCTTCGAGCGCGTAATACTCGCATTGCAGCGGCACGAGAATGCCGTCGCAGGCGGTGAACGCATTCAGCGTGAGAATGCCCAACGACGGCGGGCAGTCAATCAGCACGACGTCAAACCGCCGGCTGTCGCGAACCGGCTGGAGCAATTGGGTGACACGCTGCAAATGATTTTCCATCCGCGAAAGCTCGATGTCGGCGGCGCACAGATCAACTTCGCTTGGCACGACTTCAAGCCGTTCAAACACCGTCGGCTTGATTTTTTCGAGCAGCGCGCCTTCGCCAAGCAGGACGCGATAGGCGCTGGCCCCTTCGGTTTTTTCCAGGCCGACGCCGCTGGTGGCGTTGGCCTGCGGATCGAGGTCGAACAGCAAAACGGTTTTGCCCGCCGCCGCGAGGCAGGCGGCGAGGTTGACGGCGGTGGTGGTTTTTCCCACGCCGCCTTTTTGGTTGGCTACGGCAATGACTTTGGTTGGCACTGGTGCAATTAAATGAAAAGCACGGTGGCGTTTCAAGCGCACACCGCGCGAAGCGGAAGATTATTGATCCGGATTACTGGCCCGCCGGCGCAAAGCTGGCGGACTGGAAAAGCGGGTTTTGCTGCTGACTGAACAACGTGGCCACCGGCTGCAGGCTGACCACCGGATTGGTGCTGACCGCAATCCCAGAGGTGTCGGCCGATGTCGGAACAGCCGCCGCCAATGCCGGGGTGGATTCCGGTGTGGTTTCCGAACTGGCCAGAATGCCCACCGGCTCCTGGTCGGGCCGGTCCGCCAGCACGACCCCAATCAACAGCAGCAGACAGAGACTCGTGGCCACTCCGCCAATCACGCCCGGCTTGGCTTGAAAGACGCGCAGCAGACTCTCCAGCCACGATGTGCCGCGAAGCTGTTCGGCCAGGTCTTGGGAACCAGCCGGCTCGCCCGCGCGGATGCGGGAAATGACTTCTCCGGGAAAATTGCTGAAATAGCCGGGTGGCGGCACTTCATGCTGCTTTAGTTTCAGCAGCCGCTTCAGCTCGTGAAAATTATCATTGTTCTCGTTCATGCTGGCTTCAAGTCTTGATGTATTCCGCCAAATAACTCTGCAACTGCTGGCGCGCGTAAAACAGCCGCGAGCGCACCGTGCCGATGTTGCAGCCCAAAATGTCCGCGATTTCCTCATGGGAAACCCCCTGCACATCATGCAGAACCACAACCATTCTGTGAGGTTCTGACAGTTTGAGCAACGCCTCGTTCAATTTTTTTTGGAGTTCGCCCAGGCTGACGTTGCGCTGCGGGGTTTTGTCGGAAACGAGCGCCACCAGGTCCGGATCATGCTCGGCGTTGAAATCGAGGTCGTCCAGGCTGATGTGGTGCTTGTTTTTCCGCTGCTTGAGAAAATTGATCGTTTTGTTGACCGCGATCCGGTAAAGCCAGGTGTAAAAACTGGAGCCGCCTTTGAACGATTTCAGCGCCGAATAGGCCTTGATGAACGACTCCTGTGCCAGGTCGTTGGCGTCCTCGTGGTTGGACGTCATGTGGTAAATCGTCGCATAAATGCGCTCCTGATAACGCTTCACCAGTTCGTCGTAGGCGCGCAGATCGCCGTGCCGGGCGTGACGCACCAGGTCGCCCTCCAACATGCCGGCGTTGGCGTTGGCGTCGGGAATCGTGGCGGGTTCAGGCATAAGCATGGTTATTGAACCGCCAAATCCGCGGTTTGTTGCGCAAGAAAATCCGCCAGCGCCGACAAGCCGGCCCGGCCCGGCGACTCCGGCAACCCGCGCAATGCCCCGCGCGCCTGATCGAGAAACCCCCGGATCTCCCGCACCGCCGGCTCAAAGGTCTCGTATTTGGCGAGCAGCGCATTGACCGCCGCCAAATTTTTCGGCTGCCAGTTGCGGATGATTTTTTCCAACGCCAGCCGGTCGGCGACCGTGGCGCGCTCCCACGCCAGCAGCACCGGCCAGGTCAGCTTGCCCTTGGCCAGATCCGTGCCGAGCGATTTGCCCGCCTCGGCCTCGGTGCCGAACAAATCCACACAATCGTCATAAACCTGATAGGCCGTGCCCACCGCCGCGCCAAATTCCCGCAGCGCCCGCCGTTGCGCCGGCGGGGCGTCGCTCAACAATGCCGCGAGGTCGCACGACAGCGTGAACAGTTCGCCCGTCTTCATTTCGATGACGCGGAAATAATCGCGCCGCGCCGCCGAGAAATTCCGGCACTGCTGCGTCTGCAAGGTCTCGCCGGAACAGACGGTTTTCGTTGCGATGGAAACCGCCCGGCAGACCTCCGTGGTCGGAAAACTTGCCGCCAGTATCAGCGCCTGCGCAAACAGGCAGTCGCCAAACAAAACGGCGATTTCATTTCCCCACTTCGCGGCGACAGTCGGGCTGCCGCGCCGGATTTCCGCCTCATCCATCACGTCGTCGTGGATGAGCGTGGCAAGATGGACCATCTCGATGATGACCGCCGCCTTGACGTGGGATTCATTGGGCCGGCCAAAACAGCCGGCGGCCAGCGCCACCAGCGTCGGGCGCAGATGTTTGCCGCCATTGTTGAGCGCGTGTTCCGCATAGGGCACAATTTGCGGGTCAAAATCACGGGCCTGCCGGATGAGCTGCTGCGTGACGGCATGCAGGAACGGCTCAACCGGTTCCATGATCTTTTTCCAGGAACGAGCGGATTCGGTGTCAGCAGCGCGTTCGCAATGGGAACCCGCGACTTTGGTTTCAGCAGCCAGCATTGGCTTGAATCTAATTTCCTGATTGAATGGAGTCAAACTTGTTATATTTGCGGCGGCTGGTAAAGGTCCGCAAAATCTTAACACTTTCTTAACGCTGCCATGCCGCCTCTTAACTACCCACTTCGTCGCCAGTCTGCAAAATTGCCGCATGTGCAAATTTGATTGGTTGCGACTGGCGGCTGGCTTCAATGGGCTGAAATCGAAGCCAGAATCTCGCACCTGCGCGGCCTGAAAGCAAAACCTATGACTAACCTGATTTTCATCGCCGTCATCGCCCTGTTTTTTGTGGCCGCGCAGCTTTACGCCTGCTGGTGCGAAAAACTCTGAAGATTTATGGGAAACATTATTGTCGGCCTCATTGCCCTCGCGCTGTTCGCCTATCTGTTCATCGCGATGGTTTATCCTGAAAAATTTTAACGACCTATGAACACTTCCGGCTGGTTGCAACTCGCCCTTTTCGTCGTCGCGCTCGCGCTGATCACCAAACCGATGGGACTTTACCTCATGCGGGTGCTCGATGCGAACGGCAAAACCTGGCTCGATCCGGTGATCCGTCCGGTCGAACGCCTTTCCTGCCGGCTGATGGGCGTGCGCCCGGATCAGGAGCAGACCTGGCGGCAATACACCTGGGCCATGCTGTTATTCAGCTTGGTGAGCTGCCTTTTCACCTACGCCATTCTGCGCCTGCAAAACTTTCTGCCGCTCAATCCGCAGGGCTTTGGCGCACTCTCGCCGGATCTGGCGTTCAACACCGCCATCAGCTTCACGACGAACACCAACTGGCAGAGTTACAGCGGCGAATCCACCATGTCCTATCTTTCGCAAATGGTCGCGCTGGTGATTCACAATTTCGGCTCGGCGGCCACCGGCATCGCCATCGCCGCGGCGCTCGTGCGCGGCATCGCGCGGCATTCCACGCAACTGCTTGGCAACTTCTGGGTGGACCTGGTGCGTGTCACTTATTATTTGCTCGTGCCGATCTGCCTGATGTTCGCGGTCGTGCTGGTGTCGCAAGGCATGATTCAAAATTTCAAGCCCTACACCCAGGCGAAGCTGCTGGAACCTTACACGATCCAAGTTCAAAAAACCGACGACAAAGGCCAGCCGGTCACGACGAACATGACGGTCACGGTGGATGGCAAATCAGTCGTGACAAATGTGCCCGTCATGGTGGATCAAAAAGTGGACGAGCAAGTTATCTCGCAAGGCCCGATGGCGTCGCAGGTCGCCATCAAAATGCTCGGCACAAACGGCGGCGGCAACACCAACGCCAATGCCGCGCATCCGTTCGAGAATCCCACGCCGCTCTCCAACTTTCTGCAAATGCTTTCGATTTTCGCGATTGGCAGCGGCCTCACTTATTACCTTGGCCGCATGACCAAAAATCAAGCCCACGGCTGGGCGGTTTGGACGACGATGGCGATTTTATTTCTCGCCGGTGTGTTCATCGCGTGGCGCGCGGAAGCCGCCGGCAATCCAATTCATCAACAACTCGGCATCGCCGCCGCGGACGGCAACATGGAAGGCAAGGAAGTCCGCTTCGGCATTTTTAACTCCGCCCTGTTCGCCACGATCACGACGGACGCCTCGTGCGGCGCGGTCAATTCCATGCACGATTCGTTCACGCCGCTCGGCGGGTTTGTGCCGCTGTTCAACATCCAGCTCGGCGAAATTATTTTCGGCGGCGTCGGCGCGGGGCTTTACGGAATGCTCGTGTTCGTCGTCCTCGCGGTGTTCATCGCCGGGCTGATGGTCGGGCGCACGCCGGAATATGCCGGCAAAAAAATCCAGTCTTACGAAGTGAAAATGGCGATGCTCGCGCTGCTGGTTCTGGCGATAGACATCCTCGGCTTCACCGCGTGGGCGGTCGTCAGCCCGTGGGGCCTGGCCGGCTTGAACAACAACGGCCCGCACGGCTTGAGCGAAATTCTCTACGCCTACAGTTCCTGCACCGGCAACAACGGCAGCGCGTTCGCCGGCCTGTCCGCGAACACGCCGTGGTATAACACCACGCTCGGCATCGCGATGTTCATCGGGCGGTTTCTTATGATCATCCCGATCATGGCGATGGCCGGCTCGCTCGCGCAAAAAAAACTCGTGCCGGTGGGCGCGGGCACATTTCCCGTTTCTGGCGGCACGTTCATCATCCTGCTGCTGGGCACGGTGCTGCTGGTCGGCGCGCTGAACTTTCTGCCCGCGCTGACGCTCGGCCCGATTGTGGAACACTTCCTGATGCTTCAGGGAAAACTGTTTTAACAAATCGCAAATCGTCATTCGCAAATCATAAATTTTATGACGCACAAAGCTCCTTCACTTTTCGATTGGAAAATCGCCGGCCCGGCGGTGGGCGACGCCTTTAAAAAACTCGACCCGCGCCTGATGGTCAAAAATCCCGTCATGTTCGTGACAATGGTGGGCGCGGCGCTGACCACCGTCGGTATTTTCACCGCCCACACCGACCGCAGCTTCATCGCGCAACTCGCGGTCTGGCTTTGGTTCACCGTGCTGTTTGCCAATTTTGCCGAAGCCGTCGCCGAAGGCCGCGGCAAAGCCCAGGCGCAGGCGCTGCGAGGCACGCGCGTGAAAACCACCGCGCATCGCATTGGCAAAAATGGACAGCAGGAAGAAGTCAGCGCCACCGATCTCCGCAAAGGCGATGTCGTTTTGGTTCACGCCGGCGAAATGATTCCCGCCGATGGTGATGTCATCGAAGGCGCGGCCACGGTGGACGAATCCGCCATCACCGGCGAATCCGCGCCCGTCATCCGCGAAAGCGGCGGCGACCGCAGCGCCGTCACCGGCGGCACGCGCGTCCTGTCCGATGAAATCAAGATCCGCGTTTCGATCAATCCGGGCGAAGGTTTTCTGGACCGCATGATTGCGCTGGTCGAAGGCGCCGCGCGCCAGAAAACGCCGAACGAAATCGCGCTCACGATTTTGCTCGCCGCGCTGACGCTCATTTTTCTGCTCGTCTGCATCACGCTGAAACCGTTCGGCATTTATTCCGCGACGGTTTTTTCCGTGCCGGTGTTGATCGCGCTGCTCGTGTGCCTGATTCCGACGACCATCGGTGGTTTGTTGAGCGCCGTCGGCATCGCCGGCATGGATCGTTTGCTGCAACACAACGTCCTCGCGATGAGCGGGCGCGCCGTGGAGGCCTCCGGCGACGTGGACGTGCTGCTGCTCGACAAAACCGGCACCATCACGCTCGGCAACCGTCAGGCCACGGAGTTCCTGCCCGCGCCGCTCGTCACCGCCGAACGCCTTGCCGATGCCGCGCAACTTGCGTCCCTCGCCGACGAAACGCCCGAAGGCCGCAGCATCGCCGTGCTCGCCAAGGAAAAATTTGGTCTGCGCGGACGCGATGTGAGCGCGCCGCACGCGCAATTCGTGCCGTTCACCGTGCAGACGCGCATGAGCGGCGTGGACCTCGCCGCCATTGACGGCCAGCCCGCACGGCGCATCCGCAAAGGGGCGGCGGAAGCGATGAAAGTTTTCGTTGACCGCGAAGGCGGCATGTTTCCGAAAATTGTTTCCGACACGGTGGACACCGTTTCCCGCTCCGGCGGCACGCCGCTCGTGGTTGCCGAAGGCCGCGACGTGCTCGGCGTGATTCATCTCAAGGATATCGTCAAAGGCGGCATCAAGGAACGCTTCGTGCAGTTGCGCAAAATGGGCATCCGCACCGTGATGATCACCGGCGACAACAAACTGACCGCCACCGCCATCGCCGCCGAAGCGGGCGTGGACGATTTTCTGGCCGAGGCGAAACCAGAAGACAAGCTCGCGCTCATCCGCCGCGAACAGGCCGGCGGCCGCATGGTGGCGATGATTGGCGACGGCACCAACGACGCGCCCGCGCTCGCCCAAGCTGATGTCGGCGTGGCCATGAACACCGGCACGCAGGCCGCGAAAGAAGCCGGCAACATGGTGGATCTCGACTCGAATCCGACCAAGCTCATCGAAATCATCGAGATTGGAAAACAACTCCTCATCACGCGCGGTTCGCTGACCACGTTCAGCATCGCGAACGACGTGGCAAAATATTTCGCCATCATCCCCGCGATGCTGATGGCCACGTTCCCCGCCATCGCGCCACTCAACGTCATGCACCTGCACAGCCCGAACAGCGCGATCTTGAGCGCGATCATTTTCAACGCCCTCATCATCGTCGCACTGATTCCGCTGGCGCTGCGCGGTGTGAAGTTCAAACCTATCGGCGCGCTGCAGATTCTGCAGCGCAACCTGCTCATTTACGGCCTTGGCGGCGTCATCATTCCGTTCGTCGGCATCAAGGCCATTGACGTCATCATCACCGGCTTGCATCTCGTATAAAATGAAAACGGTCTTTCACCACCAAGGCACCAAGGACACAAAGGGAGAACCTGTAACCATGGCGTTCTTCGCGCTTGGGCGGGCATCACTTTTAAAAATCCGATTACTCTTTGTGTCTTGGTGGTTAACAAATCTTGCTTATGAAAAATCTATTCTCTGAAACCCGCGCCGCTGTAATGGTCACATTGGCGCTCGCCGTCGTCTGCTGCGGGATTTATCCGCTGGTAGTGTTCGGTGTCTCGCAAATCCTGTTCCACGGCCAGGCCAACGGCAGCTTGATCGTCGGCAAGGACGGCACGATCCACGGCTCGCGCCTGATCGGCCAGCAGTTCACCGCCGACAAGTATTTCATTTCCCGCCCTTCGGATGCGGGCGCCAATGGCATGGCCTACGACCCGACCAGTTCCGGCGGCAGCAACCTCGGCCCGACTTCGCAAAAGCTGCACGACACCATTGTGCAAAACATTGCGAGCTATCGCGCGCAAAACAATCTCGACACCAACACGCCCGTGCCGGCCGACGCCGTAACCGCGTCCGCCAGCGGCCTGGACCCGCACATCAGTCTGCGCAATGCCGAACTGCAAACTCCCCGCGTCGCCAGGGCGCGTGGCTTGAGCGAAGACAGGGTGCGCGAACTCATCCACGCGAACATGGATGCCGCCAGCCTTGGTTTTCTTGGCGAACCGGGCGTAAACGTTTTGAAACTAAATCTCGCGCTGGACGCAATTGCCTTAAAATAGAAAACGGTGCCGGCAGCCACAGACATTGTGAACACAGATTAGATCAACGAGTTGAAAATTTTAATTTATTTGACCGTCGGTTTCGTGGACGTTCTCCTGCTCGGCGGCTGGGCGTTGAAACAGTTCGGCCCGCCTAAAAAGTGGCGCGCAAGCACAGGCTTCCTGCCACCGGTCTTTTTAAGCTGAATTCCGCGATGGATTCATTAAGCTGGATTTGTGATCGAGAATGACCGCCCCAATCCCGATGCCCTGCTGGCCGCGATTCAAAGCGAATCCGCCCAGAAGCAGCGTGGACGGTTCAAGGTTTTTCTCGGCATGTGCCCCGGCGTCGGCAAAACCTACGCGATGCTCGAGGCGGCGCAGCGCGAGTTGAAAAGCGGACGCGACATCGTCATCGGTTATGTGGAAACTCATGGCCGCAAGGAAACGGACGCGCTGGCCGAGGGGCTGCCGCTCATTCCCTGGAAAATTTTCGAACATCGCGGCCTCACGCTGGCCGAGATGGACCTGGACGCCGTGCTGGCGCGGCATCCGCAGCTCGCGCTGGTGGACGAACTCGCGCACACGAACGCGCCCGGCTCGCGCCATCCCAAGCGCTGGCAGGACGTGAACGAGCTGCTCGACGCGGGCATTGACGTGTTCACCACGCTGAACGTCCAGCATCTCGAAAGCCGCGCCGACACCGTGCGGCAGATCACCGGCGCGGAAATCCGCGAGACGGTTTCTGACAGCATCCTCGACGCGGCGGAAATTGAGCTGGTGGATTTGCCGCCGGCGGAATTGATTGAGCGGCTGCGGGAGGGGAAAGTTTATCTGCCGGAACGCGCCGTCAGCGCCGCGCAGAATTTTTTCCGCGAATCCAATCTCACCGCGCTGCGCGAACTGTCGCTGCGGCTGGTGGCCGACCACGTCGGCGTGGACACACAGGAATTTCACCGCACGCAGGCCGGCGCCAGCGCGTGGAAAACCGGGCACCGGCTGCTGGTGGCTGTCAGCGCCAGCCCGCTTTCCGAATCGCTCATCCGCTGGACGCGCCGCATGGCCGACAGTTTGAAATGTCCGTGGCTGGCGGTTCACGTTGAAAATTCGCGCACGCTCGACGAGTCCGCACAGTCGCGGCTGGAAAAAAATCTCGCGCTCGCCCGCACGCTCGGCGCGGAGGTGATTGACACAACGGACGAAAATCTTGCGCGCGGCCTGCTGCGGATCGCACAGCAGAACAATGTTTCGCAGATCATCATCGGCAAGCCGGCGGCGGCGAATGTGCTGGAATGGTTTCGCGCCGGGAAATTGCTGCGGCAGCTCACGCGTGACAGCGGCGACATTGATTTGCAGGTCGTGCGCGCAGAAAAAGGCGGCGTGCCGCCGCCGCCCATCCGCTGGTGCCGGCGGCCCACAACGGACTGGAAGCAATACGGCGTCGCCGCCGGCACGCTGGCGGCGGTCGGCCTGCTCAATGTGGTGCTCGCGCAGTTCACCGGCCCGCGCGTGCCTGGATTTATTTTTTTGCTCGCCGTCGTGCTGCTCGCGCTGTTTCTCGGACGCGGGCCTGTGCTGTTCGCGGGCGCGGCGAGCGCGCTGGCCTGGAATTATTTTTTCCTGCCGCCCAGGTTCACGTTCATCATCACCAGCACGGAGGACGGCGTTTTGTTCAGCCTTTATTTCGTGGTCGCGATCGTGCTCGGCCAGCTCGTCGCCCGCATTCGCGCCCAGGAACTTGCCGAACGCCGCCGCGAGGAACGCGCGACCGCGCTGTATCAACTCACCCGTGAATTCGCGCAGGCCGGTTCGCGCGACGAGGTGGTGTGGCAGCTAATCGCCGGCATCAACCGCGTTTTTCAGGCGGAGGCCGCCGTCGTGCTGCCGGCGAAAAATTCGCTCGGCGCACATCCCGACAGTTCGCTGGCGCTGACGGAAAAAGAATTGCACGTCGCCGAGTGGGCGTTTCTCAACCGGCAGGCGGCGGGAAAATTCACGGACAACCTGCCCGGCGCGGAGGCGCTGCATCTGCCGCTGATGACCGAACGCTTGGTGGTGGGCGTGCTGTCCGTGAACCTGCCGGAAAAAACCCTGCCGCTGGCGCGGCGCGATCTGCTCGAAGCCTACGCCCGGCAGGCGGCGCTGGTGCTGGACCGCGTGGCGTTGCGCGCGGCAGCCGAGCAAAGCAAGCTGGTCGCGGAATCCGAACGCCTGAGCAACGCCCTGCTGAATTCCATTTCCCACGAGCTGCGCACACCGCTGGCGGCGATCACCAGCGCCACGAGCGCGCTGGCGGAGGCAAAAAATTCGGACGGCGGGTTTGACCGCAAAATGGTCGCGGAGATCCAGGAGGCGGCCGCACGCCTGAACCGGCTGGTCGGCAATTTGCTCGACGTGACCCGGCTGGATTCCGGCCACGTCCGCCCGAAGCTGGACTGGTGTGATGTCCGCGATCTGGTGCAGACCACCGTGCGCCTGCTCGAACGCGAACTGGCCGGGCGCGAAATCGAAATCGAGGCCGCGGAAAAAATTCCGCTGGCGCGGCTGGATTTCACCTTGATGCAGCAGTCGCTGTCGAATCTGCTGCTGAACGCCGCCGACCACACGCCGGCCGGCACGGCGATTCTGGTGCAAGCCCGGCACGAGGCGGGCTGGCTGATGTTGATCGTCGCGGACAACGGACCGGGCCTGCCGCCGGAACTGCTGCCGCGCATTTTTGACAAATTTTTCCGCGCGCCAAACGCGCCCGCCGGCGGCAGCGGTTTGGGGCTGGCCATCGTCAAAGGTTTTGTCGAAGCTCACGGCGGACAAATTTCCGCCGCGAACCGCCCCGGCGGCGGCGCGATTTTTTCCATCAAAATTCCGCTGACGGAAAAACCGCCGGCGAGCGAAATGACATGAAAGCTGAAACTTTTTGGAGCGCGTCGGGAAGCGAAGCGCCACGCCGCTTTCAAACGGCGAAGGTCATTCAGTTTTTCCGCATCGCACAACATCCGAAAGCGGTGTCGCCGCTGTGCTCTGCCACCGCAGTCCAAAAATCCGCATGAGCCAGAATCCAATCAAACCTCCGACCGTCGCGCTGGTGATTGACGACGAGCCGCAGATCCGCCGCCTGCTGCGCGTGACGCTGGAAGCGAACGGCTACGCGGTCTTCGACGCGGCGAACGGGCAGGACGGCATCGTGCAGGCCGCGCAATGCCGGCCGGAAATCATTTTGCTCGATCTCGGCCTGCCAGATTTGGACGGCGTGGAAGTTTTGAAACGGATCCGCGAATGGAGCCGCGTGCCGGTCATCATTTTGAGCGTGCGCGACCGCGAGCACGACAAGGTCGCCGCGCTGGACGCGGGCGCGGATGATTTTGTGACCAAGCCGTTCGGCAGCGGCGAACTGCTCGCACGGCTGCGGACCACCTTGCGCCGCAGCCAGCCGCAGTCGGCGGGCGCGATTTTTCGCGCGGGCAGGATCGAAGTGGACTTCGCCGCACGCATCGTCCGCCGGCACGGGCAGGAAGTGAAACTCACGCCGACCGAATACGCCTTGCTGCGCCTGCTCGTCATCCACGCCGGCAAAGTTCTGACGCACCGGCAACTGCTCACCGAAGTCTGGGGGCCGAACGCGGTGGAGCAGACGCATTATCTCCGCGTCCACATCGCCCATTTGCGCGAGAAACTGGAAGATGACGCTGCGCGGCCTAAATTCATCCTCACCGAACCGGCGGTCGGCTACCGCGCAGTGGAGTTGGAATCCTGAATTTGGCTGGTCGGGAAACCTGGCTGGCAAAGCCGGTGCCAGGCTGATTCACGGCAGGAGGCGTTCGCGGTGGGGCTGGTGGTCGCGGTTCCAGCGGCTCAAGGCTTTGTCGCTGGTGTCGGTGAAAAGGAATTTCAACGTCGGCGATTCCACATGGCCGTCGCAAAAGACCACGTTGGCTTTGCCTTGGTGCCGGGCATACGCCCTTTTGGTGCTACCTAAATAGTCTTGGACAACGTCAGTCCGCCTTAGCACCGACGTTCCGTCGCTAATAACATTGTTGCCGCCGATTAACCCGTCCCCTAGTGCCATCATTTCACTCGGACTAAAAACCTCAAATTCATTCACCGGCGAATATTTTGGGAAGTCTGGCCCTATCCAAATGTAATGTCCACCAAGCCCTAGCGAATTGGTTTCCGTGTTGGAACGGAAACCGTCCACATTGTAGCCATAATAAGTAAAACCCAAATGTTCCGTCTTAAATCTTGAATTTGGATTAGGAGGGAATTTCGCAGGTGCAGCAGGACACTTCCAGATGCCATTTTGATGCCACCCTTGGATATAGTGGCTTTCTATTTCCTGCTGCAAATCATAAGACCATGTGCCAGTGCCAATTGGCGAATTAAGCACCGGAGGATAAATATTGTGGTCCGTCCTGAATTCCTGTAACGCCAGCCCCAGTTGGCGAACATTGTTGGCGCACTGAATCCGTTGCACCCGGCCCCGGACTTGCGCGACGGCCGTCAGCAACAGCGCGGCGAGAATGCCAATTACAGCGATGACCACCAGCAATTCCACCAAAGTAAAACCGGCGCGATGGTTGCGTTGCATAGTGATTAGACTGTTGCGGTGCGCATTCATCACGCATTGTTCAAATCCTCAATCCGCCGGGCCAAAGACGTTGCCGAGCCGTTTCGGCTGCTTGGGATACTTGAACAAGGTCAGATCGGCATGATCCGCGCCCGGCCAGAACCACAGGCTGCCATCGGCGGCCAGCGAAACCGCTCCATCCCACACTCTGATAAGCCCGATCCAATCGCTGTGGATGCCGAGCCGCGTGGGCGGCGTGTCGGCAAATTTGCCGGTGAAGTTATCAACGGATTCCCACCGCCACAGCGAGCCGTCGGCTTTGAGCGCCGTGAGCAAGGGCCAAACATAGGCCACGGCCACCCAGTTCGTATCTTGGCCGACCCGCGTATATCCTTTGCCTTCCCAGCCGTCGTAATTTTCCACTTTGTGCATGACCTGAATCCACAAGGTTCCGTCATTGCCGATGAACGCCTTCCCGTGTTCGCCACTGGAGGAAAAAGTTTTCAGGTTGAAGCGATCATAATTGGTTAGCTCATGCTGCCTTTCCTGGCCGGTCTTGTTATCCATTCCGACTGACCAGGTGCTGCCGTCGGTCTTTCTCGCAAAGACGGAACCAGCGTTGCCAATTTCCCGCCAGTCGGCGTTGGTTCCGAACTGGCGCGGCTGGAAATTTCGCACGCTGGGCCTGTGGTCCGGACTTTGGCGGTAATCCACCCGGTTCGTTCCCCACCACCAGAGTGTGCCATCATTTTTCAAGAGAAGGAAACGGTCGTCGAAATACCGGGCGACTTGCTGCCAGTTGGTTTCCGTTCCGAATTGCGTCATCTCGCCGCCGGTCCAGGCTTTCGGCTCGGACCGGCTGGAAACCCACAGCGTTCCGTCGGCCTTGACGCCGACGGTGTCCAAATAGCTGAGAGAAGGTTGTGGCGTTGGAACCCAATAATCACGGCGCGCGGCGGTGACGGAAACCCAGTTGAAACCCGCGACGAACTGTCGCGGCCCGATGCTGACCGGTCGCGGGTCGGTGATCATCAGCCAGATCCGCCACCAGGGGCTGGGATGATTTTCCAAAAGGGGAACGAACGGATAGCCCAAATTGTCGAACCAGACGCGGCCATCCGGCAGCCGCACCAGCAGGCTGCGGTAAAAATCGCCACGCAGCACCGACGGATTGGGCAAAGAGAATTTCGCGGGGCCGTGCGCCGGTTCCGCCGGCTCAAACACTTCCCAGACGCGGTTGTAAACGAGCGCGCTGCTCACGAACACCAACAGCAGCGTGCCGATCATCAGTTGGAGGTTTCCCCGCCACAGCCGCCAGCTTTCCGAAAACCAGTTGAAATTGCGATAGACCAGCCACACCAGCATGATCAGCAGCGCCGGCACGCCAATGAGAACCGGCAGAGCCGAGGGCCACGGCAAAATTCCCAAGAGCGAAAAATGGTGTTCCGAATGAACGTCCGCGTAGTCAGAAATGAACGTGACGAGCATGCAGCAGCCCACAATCGTCACGATGCTGATGCTCAACGCCTGCAGGAAATTGCGCGCGAGCGTCGAGGCGAAAAAGCTGACCCAGGACAGTCCCGCCGCCAGCGACACGATGATGAGTTCGAAGGCGAGGAGATTGGCGGCATTATTTTGCGGCCGGAAGTTGGCGCACGGCGCGCCCAGGCGGTCCGCCAGCGTTTCCAGCAGCATCGGCATGACGCCGCCCACCAGCGTGCCGAAAATCATGACCGGAATAAATTTCACGGCGAACTGGGTGCGGCGCGAAACCGGCAGGCAAAACTGGCTTTCGGCCAGCCCCAGTTTCCGTTCCTCGGCCACCGCCGTGCCGCCGATGATCAGCGGCATGACCAGCCACACCGTCCAGATCAAATCCGAGAACCCTGCCGCCACGGAACTTTCGTGGGACTGGACGTAGGTGATTCTTAAAATAAAAGCCGCCAGATGCAGCACCACCAGCGAGCCGATACAAAACAGGCTGATGCTGTGCAGTTGAAATTCCTTTTTCAGCAGGGCGGCCAGCGGCCGCCGCCGCCGCATGGAAAAAGTGGTCTGTTTGCCGGCGCTAAAGTAACGCCAGGTTGAAAATGAAATGACCCCGCCGGTCCACGCCGCATCCTGCGCCCGGTGAAACAGCCGGTGCGCCAGCCAGAACCCGGCCACGGCATAAGCCGCGGCCAGCCCGTAAAGCAGCAGGTCCACGGCCCGCTCGTTACCTGAAAATTTTTCCGGCAGAAAAAAGATGCCGGCCAGCAAAATGGCCACCGGAACCAGGAAGGTGATCCAAAAGGCGGCGGAGATCTGCCGGAGCAGCAGCGTCGTCCACAAGCCGCCGGCCAGGGCCACGAACAAGCCGGCTGCGCTGGCGGTCATGACATAGGCAAAAAATTTGACGCCAACAGCCCGCATTGTAATCGCGCGGTCGGCAATCGCCAGCAGCAATCGCAGTTCGCAACTGGCAAAATAAGCGGCAAAGATCAAGGTGGCACCGATCAGGAGCACCGTGATTTTCGTGCGCCAGATCTGGCGTCGCTCCATCGGCTGCGACATCAGCGAGGAAAAAGTGCCCAGGCTGAATTCCCGGCCGAACGAATCCACCGCCAGCAAAATCATCCCAAAAAAGAAAAACACGGGGGCCATCGCGATGGCCTCGCCAGGCTCGGTTCCAATCCACGGCAGCGCGGCTTCCAACACCAGGACGGCTAGCCAGACCGGCAGCAGCAGGCGAATTTCCTTTTTGACGAACACGTTCATGCTTGCACCTTTTTCAAGATGTCCGAGGCCACGAAAATTTCCTCCAGCGACAGCGATTCGCAGCGCAGTTCCTCCGGCGAGCGCGTTTTCAGCTTTTCCAGCAATTGTTCGCTGTTGCCGTTCGTCAGGATTTCCACCTCGCGCCCGCTTTGCTTCACGTTCAACGCGCCGGACAAATCCAGTTGCGCCGGCGGCTGGGCGAAACGGGCGCGGATCTTGCGGAAACGGTCGCGCGCGGCGTCGGCTTCCATCGTCAGCAGTTCGCGGCCCTGCTCGATGATGGTGAATTCGTCAATCAAACCCTCGAATTCGGAAATCAAATGCGTGGAAACAAACACCGTGCGGCGGCCGGGATCGCCGGATTGATACGCGCCGATGACGGTCTCGATGAATTCGCGGCGGACAATCGGGTCGAGGCCGCTGGTCGGCTCGTCCAGCACGAGCAGTTCCGGCTCCGGACAAATCGCACCGATCAGCGCGAGCTGCGTGCGCTGGCCTTTTGAGAGGTGGCTGGTCTTCTGTTTCGGATCGAGCTGGAAGCGTTTGATCAAATCGGCCTCGATGTCTTCATTCCAGTGTTTGCGGAAGGAGGCGAGATATTCCAGCGTGTCGCGCACGGTCATCCACGGATAAAACGCGACCATATCCGGCACATAGGCGAGCCGCGATTTCACGGCGACTTCGTTCTTCTGCGGGTCGAGGCCGAACACACGAGCCGTGCCGGAATCGGGCCGGAGCAGATTGAGCAGGCACTTGATGGTCGTGGTTTTGCCGGCGCCGTTGCGGCCGAAAAAGCCGTAGCATTTGCCGGCGCGGACGTGCAACGAGAGGTTGTTCACGGCGTCCAGCTTGCCGTAGCGCCGTGAGAGGTTTTGGATTTCGATGATGGGCGTGTCAATGTTCATGCGGTTCAATCGTTGTCGGAATTGTCCTTCACCTTGCGCTCGAAGCTGTCGAGCCGCTCCTTGACGAGCGCGAGAAACGCGTCGCGGTCCACCTGCAGGTGGTGCGCGGCGACGACGGCCTCGTCAATTTCCTTGGTCAGAATCTTTTGGCGCACGGACTTGGTGAACGGCGAATGGCTCTCCTTGAGAAAACAGCCCTTGCCGGGAACCGTCTCGATGACGCCCTGGCTTTCCAGCTCCGCATAGGCCTTGGCGACGGTGTTGCGGTTGACGCGCAACTCCTCGGCGAGCGGGCGGATGGACGGCAGCGGCTCGCCCGTGCGCAGCCCGCCCGACGCGGCGGCGTAGCGGATCTGGTCCACCAGTTGCAGATAGACCGGCTTGCCGGACTTGAAATCAATTTGCAGGAGCATAAAAAATACTGACATAGGACACTATGACAGTTGGCGGCGAACGTCAAGAAGTTTTTTGCGGGAAACGTTAATTCGTGAATTGTTTCATCGTTGCATTGTGGACCACCGAAACGATTCAGCGGTTCAACGATTCAACGACGGCTTCCACCACGCGGCCGGTGCTGATGCCGTTCATGCAGCGGAAATCAATCGGGCATTCGCGCAGAAAACACGGCGAGCAGGGCGCGTCGGATTTCAACAGCCGGTGGCGCGCGTCTCCCGGCAGGCCCGGTCCGGTCAGTTCCGGCGAGGTGCTGCCGAACGGCACCACCACCGGCACGCCCAGCGCGGCGGCGACATGCATCGGGCCGGTGTCGTTTGTCAGCAGCACGCGGCAGAATTTCAGGAGCGCCATCAGTTCGCGCAGCGAAGTTTTCCCAGCCAGATTGAAAATTACGGATTGCGGGTTGCGGATTGCGGATTCGATTTGATTTGTAATCACCGCGTCGTTTTTGCCTCCGAACAAAATCCAGGCGCAGTTTGTCTGTCGCTGAATTTCGCGCGCGGCGGCGATGAATTTTTCCACCGGCCAGCGTTTGGCCGGGCCGTATTCCGCGCCGGGGTTCAATCCCAAAACTGGTTTCGTTGAATCGGCCAGCCCAAATTTTTCCCGCACCGCTTCAATTTCATGCGGCAGGACCTGCAATTGCGGCGGCAGCGGTTCCGGATTCGCGCCGAGCGCGGCGACGAGATTGAGATATTCGTGAATTTGATGCGCGGAGGCCGGCGGCAAAACTTGCGGCCGGGGCGAGCGGATGAGTTCGCGAATTTCCGTCGCCGTGCGCTTGTGCATTTTCAGGGCGTCCGTCCGCGCCGGAATGGCGGTCGTCAGAAAAACATTGCGCCACGGGCGCGCATGGCCGACGCGTTCGGAAATTCCAGAAAGCCAGGCTTCAATTGCCGAACGTGGTGAATTCGGAAAAACGAGCGCGAGATCAAATTTGCCCGCGCGCAGCCTGAGTTTTGCGCCGACCGAAAACACGCTTTCACCTGGAGCAAAAGAAATAATCTCGTTCACGGCCGGATGTGGCGGCCACAGGTCCTTGAGCTTTTCCGGTGTGAGCAGCGCGATGTGCGCCTCGGGGAAATTTCCCCGCAGCCGCAGCAGCGCCGGCGTGGTCATCACGGCGTCGCCCAGCCAGTTCACGCCGCGCACCAGAATGCGGCGGGGCGGAATTTTGAAGGCGACGCTCATGTCAGCCTTTCCAGCGGCGGTGGACCCAGAACCAGTTGGCGGGATCGCGGCGCACGGCGGTTTCAAACGCGTGGTTCACCTCGCGCATGATGTCTGCGATGGGCCGGGCAAGGCCATTTTTGCGCGTGGGAATTTCGTCGCCGATTTCGATGCGCCATTTTGCCAGGCTGACGCGATAACAAATGGCAGTATGCAGCGGGCAGTGGTAGCGCAGGGCGAAAACCGCCGGCGCGGTGGAAGTGTTGCAATCGTGGCCGAGGAACGGCAGGCGCACGCCTTTGGTGCTCTGGTCGGCGAGCAGGCCCAGCAGCAAACCAGTGTCGCACATCGCCGTCTTGAGCGCGGCGCCCTCCGTGCACCGCTCAAAAAAACGGCAGTCGGCGCGGGCGCGGAGGGCCACCATGAGCCGGTTGAGCGCGGGCTGTTTCAAGGCGCGGTAAGTCGTGGCGCATCTGAAGGCCGGCACGAACTGGCCGAACCGGGCGTAAAGCTCGAAGTTGCCGAAATGGCCGATGGCGACCACCCGGCTTTGCGGGCCGCTGCTGGTGCCGTGCGGCAGAATTTTCTCCACCCCGGTAAAATCAAAATGTGGCCGCAGGTCCGCCGGACTCATCGCGGCGGTTTTGACGGCGCCGGCGAAACTCTCGCCGATGCGGCGGAAATTGTCCCGCGCGATGGCGCGGATTTCCGCCGGGGTTTTCTCGTGGCCGAAACACAGCGTGAGATTTTTCAACACCACGTTCCGGTGCCGGCCGTCGAGCCGGAAAGCCAGGCCGCCGCCCGCGCGGCCCAGGCGCGCAACCCAGGCCAGCGGCAGGACCTGCAAAAACGCGACCACGCCGCGCGCGAAGAAATAAATCAGCGCGTTCATCAGCGAAAACAGATCTTGCGGACGCAGTCCTGAAAGTCGTTTGCGCCGGCGACAATTTTGATTTCCACGCGCATGAAAAAAAATGGCAGGTCGCGCCGGTCAATTTTCGGGAAGCGCACGGCGTCCTTCTGCGTGGTGACGATGATTTCCGCCTGCCGTTTTTTCGCCCGGTTGATGGCGTTGATAATTTCCTGCTGGGTGAACCGGTGATGGTCGGCGAAGCGCTTGGAATAAACCAGTTCGCCGCCGAGTTTCACCAGGCTCTGATCGAAGCTTTCCGGCTGCGCGATGCCGCTCAACGACGCGACCTTTTTCCCGGCCAGCAGCTCCAGCCCTTTGCGCTCGCCGGTGAACACATCTTCAAAATAAAGCGGCTGGTGGACGCATTCAATGACGGGGGCGGCGGGGTTTAGTTTGTTGATGCGCTCGCGAAGCTCGGCGGTCTGGCCGTCGCTCTTGGTGATAAAAACCGTGTGGGCTCGGGCGAGGTGCGCGGGCGGCTCGCGCAACGTGCCGCGCGGGAGCAGATGCTCGTTGCCGAACGGCTGCTGGCGGTCAATCAGGACGACGTCGTGACGGCGGCCCCGCAACCGCCAGTATTGAAACCCGTCGTCCAGCAGCAGCGTGTCGCAGCCAAATTTTTCAATCGCATAACGGCCGCTCTTCACGCGGTCTTTGTCCACCAGCACGACAACGTCCTTCAAATTGGACGCGAGCATGTAAGGCTCGTCGCCGGCGGTCTCGGAATCGAGCAGCAGCGAACGGCCGTCCGACACGATGCGCGGCGGTGTCTGGTCCTCGCGCAGGAGAATTTTATTGAGCAGCCGGTGGTGCAGCGGCGCGGGCTTGGAACGGTAGCCGCGCGACAGGATGGCCACCTTGCGCCCGGCGTTCTGAAGCTCCCGCGCGAACTTTTCCACGACCGGCGTCTTGCCCGTGCCGCCGAAGGTGAGGTTGCCGATGGCAATGACCTGCACGCCGAGCGTCTTGTCGCGGAAAATGCGGACGTTGATGAGCCAGCGGTGAACCTGAAGGCCAACTTGAAAAAGCTTCGAACTGCCGAACAGGAATCCGCGCGTCAGCCGGGCCTTGAAATCATGGCGCTCCTCGAAAATCACTTCGAGGTAAAAGGTCTGCAGGGATTCAACCCAGTCACGGAATTTTTCACGCATCACCGTTCACTGTGCCAAGTCTGGACGGAGTTTTGAATTTTTAATTTCTGGTTTTTTGTTGAATGCTGCACCCCACGTCTCAACAGAAGCTCCAAAATGAAAATTAGGATTCGAGTCAGTAGCCGAGCTTGGCGACTTCCTGCTGCAAGGCCAGTTGAAATTCCTGCACATCCGACGGTGCAGGTTTGTAACCCTGCTGTTTTGGCACGACGCCAAGGCGACCCGTCTGGTCCAAATACCAGTCGGCGATCTGGCCGTCGCTAAAATTCACCTTGCCGCTGATGATCGCGCCCGGCCTGGTGATCTGGTCCACGATCACGGAAACCTTTCCGCCCGCCGGTGGTGCCGGCGTCTCGGCGCCGGACAAAGCCTGGCTTGGCGTTGCAGCCGCGGTTGCCGGTTTTGCCGCGGCGGGCGGCTCGGCCGCTTTTGGCGGTTCCGGATCTTTCGGCGTCAGCTTCAAGTCGTCCACGAGGAAGCGCGCCTCCATGTAAGTCAGCTTGACGCCAAATTCCGACGCGAGCCGGTTCTGGACTTCCGAAAGTTTCGCACCCTGCAAAATCCACGCAGTGACGCGCTGCCGTTGTTCGTCGGTCAAATTCATGCCGCCAGTCTAATCAAGTGTGCTTGATAAGCCAGTCGTAACCCTTCGACTCCAGTTCCAGCGCGAGGTCTTTGTCGCCGGATTTTATGATGCAGCCATCCGCCATGACGTGAACAAAATCCGGCACGATATAATTCAACAGACGCTGGTAATGCGTGATGACGAGCTGCGCGGAATCCGGGTGCTTCAATTTGTTGACGCCGCCGGCCACAATCTTCAAGGCGTCAATGTCCAGGCCGGAATCCGTCTCGTCGAGAATGGCCAGCTTAGGCTCCAGCACGGCCATCTGGAAAATCTCGTTGCGCTTCTTTTCGCCGCCGGAAAAACCCTCGTTGACCGAGCGTTTGAGCAGATCGTCCTTGAGTTCGAGCATTTTGATTTTGTCTTTGACCAGCTCCAAAAATTCAATCGCATCCAGTTCCGGCTGGCCTTTGGACTTGCGGATTTCGTTCAGCGCGGCTTTCAGAAAATAGGTGCTGTTCACGCCGGGAATCTCCACCGGATACTGAAACGCGAGAAACACGCCTTCGCGGGCGCGCTCTTCGGGATCTAGATCGAGCAGGTCCTTGCCGAGATAATTCACGGTGCCTTCGGTCACTTCATAGCCGTCCCGGCCGGCGAGGATGGCGGCGAGCGTGCTCTTGCCGGAGCCGTTCAGTCCCATCAACGCGTGGACTTCGCCCGCATTGATCGTCAGGCTGAAGCCCTTGAGGATTTGTTTGTTTTCCACGCCCGCATGGAGGTTTTTGATTTCAAGAATAGGTTGCTTGCTCATGTTCTAAAATTCATTTTAGCCGCAGATTTTCACAGATGAAACCCAGATTTTGATGGCAGAAATCCAAAGCTTTTTATCTGGGTCAATCTGTGTGCATCTGCGGCTTTTTATCAGCCGACACTGCCTTCAAGACTCACGCCCAAAAGTTTCTGCGCCTCGACGGCGAATTCCATCGGCAGCTCCTTGAACACCTCTTTGCAGAAGCCGTTCACGATCATGTTCACCGCGTCCTGCGTGGACAGCCCGCGCGAGTTGCAGTAAAAAATCTGGTCCTCGCCAATCTTGGAGGTCGAGGCTTCATGCTCGACGGATGAAGACATGTTTTTCACCTCGATATACGGAAAGGTGTGTGCGCCGCACTTTGAACCGATGAGCATCGAGTCGCACTGGGAAAAATTTCGCGCATGCGCCGCGCTCTTGCGGACTTCCACCAGCCCGCGATAGCTGTTCTGGCCGCGGCCGGCGGAAATGCCCTTGGAAACATTGGTGCTTTTCGTGTTCTTGCCGATGTGAATCATCTTCGTGCCGGTGTCCGCCTGCTGCATGTTGTTGACGACGGCGACGGAATAAAATTCCCCCTTCGAGCCATCGCCGAGCAAGACACAGCTCGGATATTTCCAGGTGATCGCCGAGCCGGTCTCCACCTGCGTCCAGGTGATGCGCGAATTTCTGCCTTTGCACAGCCCGCGCTTGGTCACGAAATTGTAGATGCCACCGACGCCGTTCTCGTCGCCGGGATACCAGTTTTGGACCGTGCTGTATTTGATTTCCGCGTGGTCGAGCGCGACGAGTTCCACGACGGCGGCGTGCAACTGGTTTTCGTCGCGCATCGGCGCGGTGCAGCCTTCGAGGTAGCTCACGCTCGCGCCTTCGTCGGCGACGATGAGGGTGCGCTCGAATTGGCCGGACTTGGCGGCGTTGATGCGGAAATAGGTCGAAAGCTCCATCGGACAGCGCACGCCCTTCGGGATGTAGCAGAACGAGCCGTCAGTAAAAACAGCGGAATTCAGCGCGGCATAATAGTTATCCGTGTAAGGCACCACCGAGCCGAGATATTTTTTGACGAGATCGGGATGGTCCTGCACCGCCTCGCTGAATGAGCAGAAAATGATTCCCTTTTCCGCAAGCTGCTCCCGATATGTCGTGCCGACGGAAACGGAATCAAACACCGCATCCACGGCCACGCCGGCGAGCCGTTCGCGTTCGCGCAGTGGAATGCAGCTTCTCATAAGTCTCCAGAAGTTTCGGGTCAACCTCGTCCAGGCTTTTCGGCGCGTCGCCGTTTGACTTGGGCTGGGAAAAGTAGGTGATGTCCTGAAAATCAATTTTCGGATGTTTCACGAACTGCCACGTCGGTTCGGGCATGGTCAGCCAATGACGAAAAGCCTTGAGCCGCCAGTCCGTCAGCCACTTCGGCTCCTTTTTCTTGGCCGAAATCAGGCGGATGATGTTCTCGTTCAGTCCCGGCGGTGCGGACTCGGATTCGACATCGGTCACGAAGCCGTATTTGTATTCCTGTTTGACCAGGCTCTCGATGGTTTCAGTCGCAGTGCTCATCTGTAAATTATTTTGCCCTCGCGCAATCCGCGCAGACGCCGTGAACCGCAATCTCGTAATGATCTATCTTAAAACCTTTTGGCCGCGGCACAACAGTCGAATCCGCCCGCAGCGCCACGTCAAAAACCGTCCCGCACTCATGGCAGTAATAATGACAATGCTCCTCCATGTTCGGGCAAAAGCGCGTCGCCCCGCGCTGAAGCTGAACCTGCCGGACCAAGCCGCTCTGCACGAGCGCATCCAGGCAGTTATAGACCGTCGCCATCGAAATGTCGGGCATCTGCCTTTTGGCGCGGATGAAGACCTCCTCGGCGGTCGGGTGGTCGCGTTTGTGGAGCAGCACGCCATACACCTGCTGGCGCTGCGGCGTGAAGCGAAAGCCGCTGGTGCTCAGCCGTTCGCTGAACGCCGCGCCGGATTTTTTCTCAGCCGCACTCATTTTCAAACAGCATAAACACGCGCCGGAGGTGCGTCAAGATTTAGAATAATTCTAAACAACCAGGAATGAATTTCCCGCGGCCGGATCAATCCGACCAGAGCGTGGGCGTCCCCGACCCGCGGCGGCTGCGCCAGACCTGAAGCCGTGGGCTGTAGTCAGAGACGCATCGGGCTGGCCGCGCGCTGCGGATTGAGAACAATCCGCGCTCTGAAAAATGTCAAATCAGGACACAACCTTTTCTGCGCGCAATTTGACCTCGCCTTGTATAGCGTTTTATCCATGTTGAATTTCATCTGGCTCGGGCTGGTTGTGTGCGCCGTGCTCATCGGCGGCTGGAACGGCCAGCTCAAGGAGGTTGCCGACAAGAGCTTGGAAATGGCCAACCTGGCCGTCGTCAACATCTCCTTCGCGCTTATTGGCGTGATGGCGTTGTGGCTCGGCATCATGCGGCTGGCGGAACGCGCCGGGCTGGTCGCGCTGCTGGCGCGGGCGTTGCGCCCAGTCATGCGGAGAATTTTCCCCGAAGTGCCGCCGGAACATCCCGCGATGGGTTCGATGCTGATGAACATCGCCACGAACATGCTCGGCCTCGGCAACGCCGCCACGCCGCTCGGCCTGCGCGCGATGAAGGATTTGGAATCGCTCAATCCGCGTCCCGGCACGGCGACGAACGCGATGTGCACCTTCCTCGCCATCAACACCAGCGGCATCCAGCTCATTCCCGTCACAGCCATCGCCATTCTGGCGGCGAACAAATCCACCAATCCCACGGCCATTGTCGGCACGTCCATCATCTGCACGGCGTGTGCCGCTGTTTCCGGCGTGATGATGGCAAAATTTTTGAGCAGGCTGCCAATGTTCCGCCAGGCAGTTGTCGGGCCGGTGATGCAAACTCAAACTCCAGAATCAAATGCCACCGCTCCCACCGGGGAAAAGGCGGTCGTGAAGGAGGCAACGACATTGCAGCCGTTGAAATGGTGGGGCGGCGCCATTGTCGCGGCGTTTATTTTGTTTTTTGTGTTCCTGTTTTTGCGCCTGGTTTTTCCGGGCGCGTTGGGCCTGGAAATTTCGGCCGATGCCGTGAGGCGATCCTTTTTCGTCCGCGTCGTTGACGCCGTCTCAAAACTTGCAATTCCGTTTCTGCTTTCCGCTTTTCCGCTTTACGCCGCGCTGCGGCGTGTGAAGGTTTATGAAGAATTTGTGGACGGCGCAAAAGAGGGATTCGCCGTGGCCGTCCGCATCATTCCGTATCTCGTCGCGATGCTTGTGGCCGTCGGCATGTTTCGCGCGGCGGGCGGAATTGATCTGCTGAGCCGCGCGCTGTCGCCGGTGCTGAACGTCATTGGTTTTCCGACGGACCTGCTGCCGATGGTGCTGGTGCGGCCGTTGAGCGGCAGCGGCTCGCTCGGGTTTTTCACGGAACTGGTGAAACAATTCGGCCCCGACAGCCTTGTCGCGCGGACGGGGGGGACAATTTACGGCTGCACGGAAACGACATTTTATGTGCTGGCGGTTTACTTTGGCTCGGTCGGGGTCAGGCGGGCGCGCCACGCGCTGCTGGCGGGATTGACGGCGGATTTTGTCAGCGTCGTCGTGGCGGTGGTCGTCTGCCGGATTGTTTTCGGCTGAAACAAAACGAAGCTACTTCTGAAAAACGCTGACGCGGGCGGGCGGAAGGTTGAACCAGACAATTTTCGACGCGAGCAGCCGGAAATTCTCCGCGCCCCGGCTGCGGTCTTTCACGATTTGATAGCTGTATTGCACCCAGCGCCCGCGCGGCTCCAGCACGGCGCGGATTTTCCGCGCGAGCTCGTTGGCCTGGGCCTTCGGAAAATTCAGCAGCGGCAGGCTGGAAATCACCGCGCCGACGCTTTCCACCGGTTCCCGCAGCTCGCGGAGCAGTTCGTCCATCTGCCACGCGTCGCCGGTGATGATCTGGGCGCGCGGGAACCGTTTGCGGAGCAGCTTGGCGAGGTTTACATTGTTTTCGATGGCGACCAGCCGTTCTTCGCGCAATCCCCGCTTGAGCAGCGCGTCCGTGACCGCGCCCGTGCCCGGACCGAGTTCGAGCACGAAGCTCTCCGGATTGCGCGGCAGCCAGCGGGCCATCGCCGCCCCAAGCTGGGGCGAACTCGGCGCCACCGCGCCCGTGCGCTGCGGATTGACGAGCCATTCGCGCAGAAAAACGGTCGAGTCGCTTAACGTCGCAATGAGTTTTCGAGCCATGTGATAACCTGAATTTGGTGGCAGTCTAGTTCATCCGTTCATGATTGCACGAACGAAAATGTTTGCGATCACGGGGCGTGCTTGAAATTCTTTTGAAATTCGGCCTTCACCGCCGCCCGCCGCGCCATCCATTCGTCCCAGTTTTGTTCCCATGCTTCGCCGACGAAGTTGGTCTGTGCGGCTGGCCAGATGGCGTCGAGCTTTTTCAAGGCCTTTTCCGCCTCGGCCGGCTGATGCCAGCGCACCTGCGACTCGGCGAGGTTCAACTGGTTTTCGGGAAAATCCGGCGCCAGCGCGGCGGCGCGTTCCAAAAATTCACGCGCCTTGTGCCGGCTGCCGATGCTGACGGGCCAGCCGGGCGCATCGCGGTAAAGCAGCCCAAGGCACCGCGGCGGGCCGGCAAAATCGAAGGCTTCATCCAGTTCCACCGCCGCCTTGAATTCGCGTTCGATTTCCTTGACCAGCCTGTAAGCCGCCATGGACGGGGCTTCCGCCTTGGCCAGCTGGCCGCAATCCATCGCCAGATAATAATGTCCGGGCGCGGACTTCGGGTCGCGGGCCAGCAACTGCCGGCAGGCGGCAATCCCGGCCTGCGCCACCTCCGCCCGCCGCGTCTCGTTGGTGGCAAATTCCGCCCAGTCAAAACTGGCGCGGCCAAACTGCCAGGCGGCGGCCGCCTCGCCAGGATGGGTGGCGAACCGATTTTGCGCCTGGTGGAACTCCGTTTCGGCGCGGGCGGCAAAAACCTTGTTGGTTGCCGGCTGGCCCGGGGCGCGCACGGCAAGCGCCAGCAGCAGAAGCAACGCGAAACCTTGGGCCTGGAATGGTGTTTGCAGTGACATGATGCGGTCAATTAGAAGTTGCTATCGTGGCGGACTGATTTATACTCGGCAAGTGAGATTAAGATGGAATTTTTTGTGTTTGGCCCTGCTGGCGGTCTTTTCACTGCTGGCGGGCGGTTGTGGTGGCATCAATGGCAGCCAGAGCGTTTCGCCGGCAAGCTTGTTGTTGCCGGGCCTGCTCCGGGCCGACCCGCCGCAAACCAATGCGCCGGTTCTGCCGGGTGAAAATTCCGTTCAACTTGCCGGCGTCCGTTAAAAAATTATGCGTTTCCCGTTTGCCCTGACGAAAAAAATCGCCAGTCACATCATCAAGCACAAGCTGCGCAAGACGCCGAAGTTTGCCATGGTCCTGCAGCTCGAACCGCTGCACACCTGCAACCTGACCTGCACCGGCTGCGGTCGCATCCGCGAATACTCCACGTCGCTCAAGGACATGGTGTCGCTGGAAAAATGCCTCCAAGCGGCCGTCGAATGCGAGGCGCCGATGGTTTCCATCTGCGGCGGCGAACCGCTGATTTACCCGAAAATCGAGGAACTCGTCCACGGCCTGCTCGAACAAGGCCGCGTCATTTACATCTGCACGAACGGCATGTTCATGCGGAAAAAAATGAAGGATTACCTGGCCGTGATTTATTCGCCGGCCATCGAGCCGATGCTGAAAAAGCTGCTCGACCAGAAGCTGATTTCCGAAAAGGACGCCGAGACGATCCGCAAATCTGATGACGCGGCCCGCAAGAAAATTGTCATCCGTCCGACGCAGTGGCTGTATTGGAACGTGCATGTGGACGGCTTGGAATTCACGCACGACCTCATCGTCGAGCGCGAAGGTGTGTTCAAGGAATGTGTCGAGGCCATCAAGATGGCGAAGATGCTCGGCTTTCAAGTCGCCACGAACACGACGGTTTACAAAGAAACCGACGTGGCGGAAATCGAGGACATGTTCAAGTTCCTCTCGTCGCTGGAAGTGGACGGCCATACGATTTCGCCCGGCTACGATTACGATGCTGCGAAGAAAGACATGGTCTCGCGCCTCGGCAAGGATCCCAAACAGTTTTTCCTGACGCGCGACATGACGCGGCAGAAATTTGCCAAAATCCAGGAATGGGGCAAGGCGTTCACGATTTTCGGCACGCCGGTGTATCAGGAATTTCTCGCCGGCAAGCGCGAGCTGACCTGCACCGCTTGGGCGATCCCGACTTACAACGTCAAGGGCTGGAAGGCACCGTGCTACCTGATGACCGACGGCCATTACTCCGGCTATCAGGAAATGCTCACGAAAGTGAACTGGGAGAAATATGGCGTCGTGAACGGCGTCGCGCGCGACCCGCGCTGCGAGCATTGCATGGTGCATTGCGGCTACGATCCCAGCGGTGCTCTCGGCACGAACTACCAGCGCGGCGACAACTGGAAAAATTTCAAATACAACTTCGGCGCGAAACCGAAGCCGTATCCGTCCTCGCCGGAACTGGCCCAGCGCGCTTTCAACGGCGTGACCATCGGCAAAGGCCATCTGGCCGAGGCGAAAGCGGCGCTCAATCCGCCCGCCGCCGGTGCGCGCGGCGCATTCTCGAACGAAGTTCATCAAGAAACACACGCCGGCACGTTTTGCGGCAGCGAAGGCGACCCCAGCGAAAAAACTGATCTGCCGGCGAAAATTGCGGCAAACAAAAAAACCGGATAGGTTCTCACGGTTGAATACGGATGAGCCAGACGCTTTATCTCTCACCACCGAGCTTCGACGGTTTTGACGGCGGCGCGGGTGCGCGCTATCAGGCGCGGCGCGAAGTCACCAGCTATTGGTATCCAACATGGCTGGCGCAGCCCGCCGCGCTCACGCCCGATTCGCGCCTGCTCGACTGCCCGCCGCACCACATTGACCTCGCCAAATGCCTGGCCATCGCGAAGGATTTTGATCACGTCATCATCAACACTTCCACGCCGTCGTTGAAAAACGACTGCAAGGTGGCCGAGGCCATCAAGGCACAGAAGCCGGACACAAAAATCGGTTTCGTCGGCGCGCACACGATGGTCCTGCCGACGGAAACCTTGAAGGCGTCGCCGGCGATTGACTGGGTGGGGCGCAGGGAATTTGATTTCACCTGCAAGGAGGTCGCCGAAGATCGTCCGCTGGAAACCATTGCCGGCCTGTCCTACAAAAATCGCGACGGCAAGATCATCCACAATCCCGAACGCGAAACGATCGCCGACATGGACACGCTGCCATGGGTGGCGGATGTTTATAAGCGCGATCTGAAGATTGAGAATTATTTCATCGGCTACCTGCTGCATCCGTATATCTCGATGTATACCGGTCGCGGCTGCCCGGCGCAATGCACCTTCTGCCTCTGGCCGCAGACCATCGGCGGACACAAATACCGCGTGCGCTCGCCGCAAAATGTCGCTGACGAAATGGGCTACATGAAGAAAATCTTTCCGCAGGTGCGCGAATTTTTCTTCGACGACGACACTTTCACGGCGAACCTCCCGCGCGCCCGCGAAATCGCCAGAAAGCTCGGCCCGCTCGGCGTCCACTGGAGCTGCAACAGCCGCGCGAACCTGGATTACGACACGATAAAATCTTTCAAGGACAACGGCCTGCGCCTGTTCCTTGTCGGCTATGAAAGCGGCAACGACGACATTCTCGCGCGCATCAAGAAGGGCGTGACCACCGGTGAAATGCGCCGGTTCACCAAGGCATGCCACCAGGCCGGTGTGGTGATTCACGGCACGTTCATTCTTGGCCTGCCGGTCGAGACGAAGGAGACGATTGAGCAGACGATCAATTTTGCGAAGGATCTGGACGTGTTCTCGCTGCAAGTTTCGCTCGCCGCACCGTATCCCGGCACGGAACTTTACGAACAGGCCAAGCTCAACGGCTGGTTTGTGAAGAAGGACAAGACTGATCTTGTCGAGGCCGACGGCCTCCAGCAAAGCACGCTCGAATATCCGAGCGCGTCGAAAGAGGAAATTTTCGAGGCGGTGGACCGCTTTTACCGCAGCTATTATCTGCGCCCGAAACCGATTCTGCGCATCATCAAGACGATGCTCGAAGACAAGGACATCCTCGTCCGGCGTTGCCGTGAAGGCTATGAGTTTTTCCGCAGCCTCAAAGAACGCAAAGCTGACCTCGCCGCTTCCAGGGCCGCGTCGGCATGATCTTCAGCGCGAAACACCGGATTGCTGCCGTGAACTGACGGCATTGGAGCGTTTTCCCATGCGGAATGAAGGGATGGAGATGTTTGATGTTGATTTCCGATGAAGGGAAAGAAAAGTTTCTGGCACGGGTCGAAACCTGGAAGCCCTGACCGTTTCCTTCAAAAAAACCTTGATTTATTTTGGCCGGAACCAGCTTCGCCATTCGTAACACGTCAGACGTTCCGGCTTGCTGGCGGACACCGTGGCGCGACGGCGACGGCTGGTCAAATCGGCAACTTGCGTCGGTCGGGCTTTCTGATTAGGCTGAAAAACAACGCATGGCCAAGCTAAAATCTAAAAAATCGAAGTGGCAGAAGCGAATGCTGCTTTGGAAAATAACTCTTGTTGTCCTGTTGCCGATATTGTTCGGCTTGGCCGTGTGGCTGTTTGGCCGTTTTGACCGTTACAGGTAAAAAGGCGCCGGCGGCAACGTGGCGACGCAAAAAACGCGCCGGCATGGCGTGGGCGGGTCACGGAACTTTCACGCCGTCGCCTTTCCCTCCATGGCCTTTGCGTCGAGGAGAGACTTCACCTTTTGGCATCGAAGAAAAAGCCGGCCAAGGCAAACGCAAACATGCGGAAACCTCCACTGGTTGGTGCGCAGCCATCGTGAAGACAGGCGGCACGTTGGATTCGGGAATAGCCGCTCCAGCAGGCGCGGCGCTTCAACCCAGCCGCCCTGCACTTCGGTAGCTGGGCAGGAGTTTCAACCACGAGGCGTAATTTGATGTTGCCCTCAGCGACAGGCGAGGTGGCCAAATCCGTCCGAGTCTGTGTCGCTTCAGCAAGGGCAGCCAGTCAATGGCCCCGGGTAGTTGATAGACGGTTCCCCATGCCTTGCCCCAGTTTATGGCCGGCGGGAGACGGTCTTGGCTATCGCCGAGATAGAGCGTGCAGGCCAGGGCGATCTGCTTGTTGTGATTCTGGCAAACGGCTTGCAAACTCCGCACCTTGGCCCCTGCCAGCGCCGGCAGCAGCAGCGCCGCAAGGATCGCAATGACGGCAATGACGATAGCAGTTCGATCAGCGTGAACGTGCCGTCCCTGGGGGACAGTTCACCGGATTCTCCGGGTAATTGGCTGGACTTGGCAAGTCTCGTGTCAAAACCTTGCCGGCACTGGCAAATGCGACAATTTACCTATGAATTATTGGAGGTTTGTGGCATGGGCGCGCAACCAAATCAAATCCGGGTTGTTCAGCGACACTGGAAGATATTCATGTTTCACCGTCGGAACTCCCGACTGCTGCGGGGCCAGGGTCTCCGAACTTCTCCAGCGATGAATTTCCGCGTGGCCATCGGCAAAGGTGACGGCTCCAGAGCCGGCGTGATAACCGGAGGGAACATTGGCCAGTTGTTGAACCGCCATATCAATGGCAAAATACCCGTCATCAACGCTGTCGTCTCGCTCTTCAATGAAGACCAGCGCATCGCTGGGCGAAAGCCTGGCCAGGTCGGTGGTTCTTCTGAACAACTGATAACCTTGGTTCCACAATGTGCTGTTATATCCCATCCAACCGCTCATAGAGATGGTGCGCACCAGCGGATAATAGCCGCCACCCTCCTTCGCCGTGAGCCGGCTCGCCGGGCAGCGATACAATCCGGGCGATTTGGTGTAAGGTGCGAACGAAGCCCATTGTGGATCTACCAACAGGAGAATGTTCGTGTTGTCCGTATTGTTTGCCTGACGCGGATCTAACCATCCCGTCACCCAATTCAGATTCCCGCGTATGGCGCCGTTTACTCCCGCCTCACTCAGCCAATTATTGCCCGCAATAAAATCGTTGTTGTCATTCGCATACATGTGCCAGGCGGCCTGCATCTGTTTCAAATTGCTCATGCAACTGACGGCCCCGGCTTTCGCCTTCGCCTTGGACAGCGTCGGGAGCAGCAGCGCCGCCAGAATCGCGATGATGGCAATGACCACCAGCAGCTCGATCAGGGTGAACGCGTTGTTCGTGGAGGACGGTTTACGGGAGTTCATGCGTCGTCTTTACCCTCAAAATTAGCCGGTAGCGCAGGCCCAGTTGTCATGATTTTGTAAAATGCAACCGCCCGATGTTTTGCTCGCCGTCGCGTGGATTAAACCAATTCATCTGGTGGACGGCTCGCGCCCGCTGCAACTGGCATCCGGCGTCCGACGAGTCGAAAAGCGTGTTTCAATCCGCGCCCCGGTCTTGCGACCGGAGTTCCTGGTCTGTCACTTATTTATCCAGGAAAATCCCCAGCGCGTCGGCCACGGCGCGTTCGCGGCCGTCGGTCGGCTGATTGAGAATTTTAATCCTGCCTGCCGCCGGATCGCGCACGGCCATCACCGAGCTGCCGCCACCGTCCAGATTCAAGGCTTCCTTGCAGCCGAGGCGGATCATCTCCGCCGCAAGCTCATGGTAGCTCATGCCGAGGGCGACGCCGGGTTTGCGTCCATGCACGCCACAAATAAAACTGATCTGGTTCAAAAAATGTCTCCGCCGGAGGTGAAGCAAGCGGCATACGGCGAGACACGTGCGGCGAACATCAAAAAAGATTATGAAAAACAAAATTAAAGTTGAAGCAGCAGCACCAGCAAACGCCGATCAGCTATCATTAAATAGAACGGAAAGGGTTTCCATCAGGCACAACGCGAACCGCGAATTGCCCACGCAAACGGTTTTGGAATTTTTGCGGGCACAATTGCCGCAGCAATACGAACTGGCCGAGGTCGTCGGCAAGTGGGTTTGGCTCGACGTGTCACCCGCACGGAAGCTCGCACTGGCCAAAATGCTTTGGGCTTCCACTGGAATCAGCGGCGCGGTGTCTGGCGGCATCGGGCAGGATGAGGCGGGCAGGCTTTGGGATGTCGTCTGGATGTTGCACTTTGCCATCCTCCGCAGTCCCAACCGGTGCGATCGGCTGCCGTTCGCTCTCTATGTCCGCAACGACAACACCCGCGCCAAGCTGGTCAAGTTGATTGCGACTTGTGGCCCGCTCGACTCGGACGACCCGCAACCGGCCATCACCGTCATGCTGCCGGATGAGGATAAAAAAATCGCGCGGCTGAACCTCTGCCGGTTCATCCGTTTTTTGTCGGGCTTGACGCCAGCCTGAACCCGCGCCAAAGGTCGTGACCTCTTATAGGAACTCCAATGTTATTCACCGGTGGCGAGGAGAGCACCCGTCAAGCTCCCCGGAGCCAACGGTGAATAACATTGCCCCGGCGCGCGGGCGGTATGAATCGGATGCCAAGCGCG
>Ga0181535_10000788_pt1 | contig 44795 bp, 50 predicted proteins | sample PEATcosm2014_Bin_44_FD_119774 | JGI IMG/M metagenome (GOLD analysis project Ga0181535, IMG submission 119774) | Peatland microbial communities from MTU Mesocosm Facility, Houghton, MI, USA - PEATcosm2014_Bin17_30_metaG | ecosystem: Environmental > Terrestrial > Soil > Wetlands > Peat | place... | reverse complement strand
GCTTGGATAGGCTTTTCTCCGTTCCATCCTCCTCGATTACCGCACCCGCACAGCCTGCGCATATGCATATCTGGATACCCCTCACACACCACGTCCATAGATCGTAAACAGGTTCTTAGAAGGGAATGGAAGCGCACCGTTCGAGAGGAATCGCAACTCTCGATGCTGTTACTCGATCTTGATCGTTTCAAGCCGTTAAATGACCAGTTTGGGCATCTCTTGGGAGATGAATGCCTGGCTGCTGTCGCTTCCGCCATCTGCGACACTGTGCGCGCCACAGACACTGTCTGCCGCTGGGGAGGGGACGAGATCGCGATCATTCTTCCCGCCACCGACAGCATCGGTGCAGTCAGAGCCGCCGAAAAAGTACGTTCCGCAGTTGAGGCCCTCCGCTTTCACTCCAACAAAGACTCCGGAGAATCGGTGTCCGTGACCGCAAGCATCGGTGTTGCTACGGCGATGCCTCATTCAGATGGAACGATAACGACGCCACAGAATCTGCTTCAGGCCGCGGACAAGGCTTTGTATAGGGCAAAGCGTGCCGGGCACAACCGGGTGGCAATCGCTCCTGTCGTTCCCACAAGGGAAGTTGACGTACCCCAAACTATTGCGACGACGAAGGCTGCGGACGTTAAACTTGAGTAAGAGAAACCCAAACGATATTCAAGAGATGGGCAGGTCCGAAAAGGACCGCCCAACGGCATCGACGGTCTCTGACCCCCAGGTCTGTGTATTGAGACCGTTGGTGCCGCTTAATTTTATCGGGGAGCCCTCGAAGCGACCGCAAGAAGTGTCCCGTCGTGCAAGGACATTGCGCTTCCCACGAGAATTTGCCTGCGCCGTTCAAGTTGGGCTCGTATGTAGAACCAACTAACCGCGCTGCTGATGCGAACAGTCTGAGAGCGTCCCGGGTCAGCTACGATTTACTGAGATCACAACCCAGAGAGAAGCGCAAAGCGGCACAGATTTCGTTCATTCGCAGAGAACTCAGTTGGGCCACGCGGTTCCCCAAGCGGTCTTGGGAGATGGTGACCGCATTGTGCAGGTTCACCGCGCAGGGCGCCTTCATGCCATCTTCTTCATTCAAGACGACCTCGGATGGCACGCCACGGATCGCAGACGTGATGGGTGCGACGGTGACTGTCGACAAATAAGCAATGGCGCTATCACGAGTGAGTACGACCACCGGCCTTTTCTTATCAGGCGGAGCAAAGCTGTAAAGCCGGACATCCCCGCGGGCTATTCTGCTGGCCACGCCGCCTCCGCTTCCCAAAGGCGCGATTCGTCGCTCGCTTGCGGCCCCTTCGAATAGCCCTCGCGGTCGCGTTCTTCCCAGGCGCGCACATCTAATCTCCGGAGGTGTTCCCGCAGCGCTTCACGCACCAATGCGGAACGATTCCGCTTCGTCTGACGTGCGGCCTGATCGGTGGCGTTCAGAAGCTTTTTATCGAGAACAATCTGGACGGTTTCCATATGTCGACCTTATTCCACATTATACTCCACATCCAACTCAGCAATTGCTGAGTAAGGGACACAAAAATGAGGATAGGGCGCATCTGTTGTGCCCCAACGCGGAAGGCGCCCTGCTGGGGTCAGGGCGCCTCCGATGCTACTGTTGGGCCGGGTGCGGGCGTCTACTGGGCCGGTACGCCGGTCAGTGTGATACTGTCATTCGTCTTGTCTTCCTTCACGACACACCTCTGAAGCCGGTAATAGGGGATGCTGCGGCGATGCGATTCCAACACGGCATCGCACTCCAATTCGAACCTCTTCACAAACTGCGGAAGACCTCCCTCTCCAGGCTCTTCCGAAGCAATTGCATAGACAAGGCCTACTGCCGCTGGTGCAGCTTCCGTCTTCTTCCTGGTGCGGGTTCGGCGGGAAGCGGGTCTTGTTCCCGGGTCCGGTCTTTCGTTGCTCTCGTCCACGTTCACCGTCCTTCTTATGGTTGGGGCGCGTTGTTGTCCGCGCTGATTTGTTGGGAGTGGAACTCGGCGACCATCAGGCCGCTCGGGTCGTTGACTGAGCGTATGCCTTCCACAAGCCGAACCGTGTAGGCTTCGGCGAGCTTCTGATAAACCTCGCGGCGCTCGCTCAGGTGCGAGACACTGCGGGTGGCGTAGATGTGCCAGGTAAGTGGGTCGGACCCGTCGGCTTGTGCCTCGGTAATCGTTACCACGGACCGGGCATGCTGGTCCTGGAGCTGTCCTACGGTGTTGTCCTCCTGCATCTTTTTGAGAACATCCTGTTTCAGATTCGCCGTCATCATGTTCAGCGCTGCGGCCCAGTTCTCGCTCAACGTGTGCTCGTCGTAGCCCATGTACTGATTCAGGAAGCTCACAACGAAATGCTCCTTGTCGAGGTCTGTTGGCGCTTCACCGGCGCTAACCTGTTGCAACTCCTCCGGCACGGCGGCACTATGCGCCTCCGGGGAGATTACAGTCGCCTGTCCGTCGGCGCCGATGCGGATCACTGTCGGCGGCTTCACGCGCGTGATAATCACGTCGACCGCAAGCCCCGCGACTGCGACCGCCAGAAAGCAGGCTACCAATGCCATCCTGTTGGCGTAGGCCCGAAGTGCTCCGTCGGCCTCCCAAAACGATGGAGATTTAGACATAGATGCCATCTGGCTGTTCCTCCTGTTGTGGACCCGTATTGTTTAGCTCGGAACTGGCGACGTCACTCCTCCACCAGACACCGGACCGCCATTGAGTGTGCCGCCCCCTCCGCCACCTGTACCGGATGAAGACGAAGCCGGTGCTTGTGCCGCAGGAGTATTGGGCGGCGGAGCGACACTGCCTGCGCCCGTAGACCCGCCGCCGGCGCCACCGGTGCCGCCGCCTGTTGGTCCACCACTGCCGCCGGCGCCCATGTCCTTCGCGAAGTGAGCCGCGCCAGCCGCGGTGCCTGCCCCGCCACCGGCTAAAGCGGCTATATTCCTCGCCATGAGAGCCACCCTCGATAGCGCCTGCACGGCTCCGGCGAAGTCGCCCTTAATTAGTGCGTGAGCGATGAAGGGAATCAGGATCATGAAAATGATGTAAACGATTCCGATAACAATGGCTTGTAACTGGCTGACGCCAGACGCGATTCCGCCGGCGACGCCACCACCATTGAAGGTCCCCGCTGTTAGGACATTCAGACTTACGCTGAGCTTTGCCATGATCGCGTACAGAATTGGCCATGCTGCCCATTCGGCTAAGGACTTCAGATAGTACTTTCCTGCTGAGGCGGTCGCGTTGCTGGGCAGAAGCGCCACGAGAAACGGACCGAGAGCAAACAGGATTAACCCCCAGCAGGTATACATGATTTCCAGAAGTAGCATTGCCAGGTAAAACAGAATGACGGTCAGGAAGATCACAAGGTCATTCAGCAATGCCGCCAAATCGATGCCTGTAATCGACATCACATTGGACTGGTTTTGCCCAACAATATTGTTGAGACTTTGCTGATACGCTGTAGCGAAGTCGACACCCCCGGCTACTGAGATGGCAACCTGGGAAAAGCCGTTGCTAATGTCTTGGAAAAACTGCTGCCAATACTGGAGGATAAGGGCACACGCAGCGCACTTCACGAGACTCATCAACACGTCGCGGACACTCCCGCCACGCGCAAACCCTTCGTAAATGCTAAGCAGGAACATGGTGGCAAGGATCGTAAAGGCGATCCCCTGAACGGTGCCGAGCATCCCTGCGCCAACGCTACCCAACGCCTGGTTCCAGACCTGCACGAAGAAGAAACTCACTGCATGCCTCGCTTGTTGGCCTGCGCCCGAGGGCGCCGGCCGGTGACTCAGTTGCTGAGGATTGTCTGTACGGTTTGGTTGGCGGTCTGATGCGATGCACTCATGTGCTTCATCTCATACCCGGAATACGCTGTCGATGCAGACTCAAGCCGCAACAGTTGTGCAATCGCGCCTTGTGAGTACGCATTGGCTTGGAGGTTCCAGGCTGCGGCTTGCGCTGAAATCAGGGAGCCTGACCCCGGTGCAGAAGACGACAGTTGTTGCATCATTTGCTGAGAAAGCTGCTCCTCGCGATTCGCGATCGCATCGAGTGCAATAGCCTTCTTCATCGCCGCCTGCGCCTGGGCATCCGACATATCCATTGCGATGCGGCTGTCGGCCGGCATCGCGGTCGAGGCGGGAAGGGTGCCATATACCGCGGCGTAGTTGCTTTGGATAGAACCGACACTGCCCGAATTTGCGCTGAGTAACTGCTGCTCCAGCGCGATGGTCTGTGGCAAGGTGGCGCTATTGACGGGTGTCCGAAACAGGTTCTGGGCGGTCGTCATTACCGACATGAGCGACCTGGCGAAGGAAAGCGCCTGTTGGATCGCAGGCGTCGGGTACATGGTTTGCTGTTGGAACGCGCCCATCTGTTGGGTGGTTGCGGCTGTAACGGCCAAAGGTCCACCCACTGTTACGCTCATCGTCTGATTCAACTCGGTAAGTGTCGCCAGGATGACGCCCAGGTCGAACTGGCCGTGCGCTGGCGTCTCCAGGACCAAAGCCAACAGGAGTGCTCCGGCGGCAGTCCAAATCGTGCGACTGGAAACACGAGTACGCATTAGTGACCTCCATTCAGTAGTTGTTGCATGTTTTGGATACTGTTCGCGTGACCTCGAACAGCTTGCCTGACCTGCGACATCTTGATGGCAAGTCGGGTAGCGCGTTGACGCAGCAGAGATGCCAGTAAACGGTGCTGCACGGCCTGAGAGTGAAGTTGCATCGCAGCAGACTGTGCTTGAATCATGTCCGCTGTTCCCGGCGCCGTGTTGGCAGCTTGTTGTTGCAGTTGCCCAGCAACGGTCAGTAGCGTCGCTTCAAATTGATCGGAGCGCCCGGCCAGTGCCAGAGTTTCATTCGCAGCCGCATCCGCCATGTCGGACTGATTGGCAAGCGCGGTTGGAACTGAGTTGGCTGCGGGTTGAGACCCATATACGGTGACGTAGTTCGGCTGCACCGCGGATACCGAACTGCCGTACATGGAGGTTTCCAGGGCAATCGTTTGCGGCAAGGACGCGCTATGGAGCGAAACGCTGTTCACCGCGTTCATTACCGTCGAGTAGGCCTGCTGCAGACCCCGAAGAAGTGACGTCGTTTGTTCGAGATTGCCCAGCGGCGCTACAACCTGCTGGTTGTACGATTGCTGTTGCGTCTGGCTCTGCTGAAGAAGCTGCGCTTGGGTCCCCAACTGGGTGGCTGTCTGCAGGATGGTCGTGAGGATGGACCAACCGTTGGTGGCTCGTGAGACAGACGGGACAAGGAAGAGCACACCCGCCAACAAAAGGGCGGCTGGAACTGTTATGAGCAGTGAGCCGCGGGACCGGCGCTGGTTGCGGTCCGTGCGGCCTGGCACCTCGGGCAAGCCGCTTGTGGTTCTCGCGATGTAGCGGGCTACGGCTCTGGAATGCTTGAAGCGGCGGAATGTCATGGTTGCGCCTCCGTTAACCCAGCGAGTTCAGGAAAAATTGATGGCGTATTGGCACGGGATGTTCCCCGCTTGGCCTTTGTCCCGTGGCCAGTGGAGTTTTCATCCTCCTTGGCGGCTGAGACAAGCATGTAATCGGGATCTGGAGGAGCGGTCGCGCGGTTGACCTCTCCTGAACGCTCCTCCGGCAATTCCGGCAGCCGCGCGAGTCCGTTGGGATACTTGGCAGCCAACTGGCGAATGTTTTCGCCATACTCTCGATTGGTGTGGGTACTCAACCACCATGTGCGATACTGCCGTTCGCGTGGGAACGATGTGGCAAGCCAGTATTCAGTGGGGGTGAGCTCGATGTAGAGGCTATGCGTACTTGCCGAGTCCTCTCCAATTGAGACCAGGAACTCACTCCGCCTGCCCTTGTCGGTCATGCCCAAATTCTTGATGCGTTCAACGGCCGCCGGCGACAGATGCAAGAACTCGCTCAAAACATCGATATTGCCCTTCTGGCGGCCGATCAAGCGTATAGCCGTCGTCGTCAGAATCGCACCCCCGATTGCGTTTGGCTTATCGGGCGTTCCTGTAAAGTCCTCAACCGCCTGGCTGATGCCCCACACGCAGGCATTGCGCTTACGTGCCGTACGAAAGAGCTGCTCGACAACCGGGCCCAGGCTGCGAGACTGGAGCAGCGCCCAGCACTCGTCCAGAACCGTGATGCAGCGTGTGCCGCCGCCGCCTTCGGCGCGCTTGGTCGTGGCGTAGGCGATCAACAGGCTCATGGCCGTTTCAAGCTTTGGATCGTCCTTCAGCTTTTCAATGTTGAAATAGAGCCACGGAATGTTCATGTCGACCGTGGTCTGACGGTCAAACAGGTTCGCATAAATCCCGTCGTCAACCCAGGCACGCAACTTGACGGCAGCGATCCGCGCCTCCTTCATCACAAGCTCTTCTTTATTCTTGTCGAGGTAGTTTTCCAGTTCGTCCCGCACGTCGCTGAGCGTGGGAATAGGCACCGGGCGCATGCGGGCGCGCGCATAGGCGTTTCGAATCGAGGTCTCGACCACATTGTTCAGTATGTCGACGTCGCTCAAAGCGGAATCGCCAATCATGTGCCGGATGAGGTTGATGAGGAACGAGCGGTGGTCGTTCGTCATCTCCGCTACGCCGGGCTCGAAGTCGAACGGGTTGATAGTGACTTTCGAGTCCAACGACATGGTGACCATCTTCCCGCCCATGTAGCGGACCGTATTCAGGTAGCTGTCGCCGCGCTCGAGAATGGAGACCTTCACGTCCTGCCTGCCGGCCGTCAACAGCATCTTCTGCACCAGCATGCTCTTGCCAGTGCCCGAAGTCGCCGCAATGATCGCGTTGGCATTCTCAAGTGATGGGTCGAATGGGCTGAAAGGCAGGAGTTGCCGATAGGGGTCCGGAAACAGCAGCATGGGCGAACGAGGAGTGCCGCTCCATGGCATCTCAACCGGAGCGAGATCTGCCGCATGCGCGGTCAGAAGTTCCATCTCTCGCAGGTCCTTGCCGGCCTGCCCTGGCAGTGTATTGAAGACCGCCCGCAGCTGCGCTCTTCCCGCTTCGGGCAGACCTGTAGCACCGTCCATACGGCTCATCACATGCAGAACATGTTCCCGGCGGTCCGCTATCTGTTGCTCGGCATCCGACAGTTGCGCCGCCGACGCAAATGGCAACGACGTGCGAAAGGCAATGGACACCGACGCGTGACAGGCTTTGGTGGAACTGCTCATGATGCGCGCCTGGATATTTCCGAGATCCTCTGCCGCCACATGCGCACTCATGTCGAGCCGGGGGTTGCCGCGATGGTCGACTTGCGCGGCGATCATCTTCTTGTGCCGCCGTTTGTAGACCTCAAGGACTTTGGTCTGATTCGGAATGAAGATGTTGGTGCTGATGATGAGCGGAAAACCCAACGTCTGCAACTCGCGGATCAGGCCCGGCCAAGTCTGGTCCGGCGGAGATTTCATTGTGACCACGCTCCAAAGCAGATGGTCGATACATACGTAGCTCTCGGTCATACCGTCTATCCCTGCATTCATCAGCTGCTCGCGAGCGGATATGTAGCGTACCGAAAGAGGATGGTTGCGAAGTTTGGCGCGGACAGGACAGAAGGGCGAGATGGTTGTCTGGATTTCGAGGAACATCTCCTCGTGGCTCATGCGCACAGGCTCGAACTCCGCCGCCACCATGGAGGATTCAATACCGCGGAGAATGGACTGAAACTGGGCGAGTATTGCTTCATGTTGCGCCCGTTCGCGAGTTATGCAGGTGTTCTTGAACGGCGAAAAGGTCTGCGTGGCGTTCTTTGCCCCGCTCCAGGGAGTGCCCGCGGCGGCCATTACCCGGCGGTGGGCCTCCGGATTCCAGATGAAGTACATGGTCAGACTGCGTGTAAGGAACTCGCCGTATTTGGCCCGCTGCTTCCAGTCTTTGACACGTTCCTCTTCAAGCGCGAGGGCAGCCGGAAGTGAAGTGTGGCGGGCATCTTCGTATTGGTTGAGCGTCTCGCCCACCTGGTCGTTGACCTCGTAGCGAATCTGGATGCGCATGCTCTCTTCAGGACACGTGCGGAGCAGAGCATCGACCCGTGCCTTGAGGTCGTTGCGCTCGTCTTCCGAACCAAAATACGTTAGCGATCCCCGCACCCTGTATCCCGCAACGTATGTGCCGTCCATGCGGACCATCGCGTTATCGAGGAAATCGCGCACTTCGAACAGCGTGCATACTGCGGGCGCCATCTTGCTCTTTTCGTGTTGGGCTACTGTCTCAGGCACGCTCTTTTGCCCCTTTGGACTGCTTTGGCAGTACGTCGTTGTCTTCGAGAATGTATGGCCCCGTTATCTGCTGGTCGCGCTCCAGGGCACTGTAGCTGCGCGGCTTCAGATGCCATGCCAGGAAGTCTTTGAGGTATCCGCGCGGTTTGCCGTACTTGAAGATCAGCAAGCCTGGCACCGCTATGACGAGAACGACAAAGAAGCAAAACCAGTTCATGGGCAGGCCCATGACGACCATGTTGCGGGGGAAAAGGAACTGACCGAGAAGGAGGGCGAAGATCGCGGTCATGCCAACGGTCAAGAGATCCTCTACCTCCAAGCCCAGCATGCGCACGTTGGTTCGTAGATTGCGAGAGATCGGAGTTGCGTTGAGCGGCATCAGTGAATCCCTCCCGCGCCGGACGTTACGAAGAATTCGAGCAGCCGGAGACCGCCAGAAACTGCAAGGCAACCAACTGCGACAATGACGTGGCGCCCTGCGTTGCCGCCCATACTCGTGAACTCGAACATCCCACCATTGCTAACGGCCAGAATGGCACGTAGGAGATTGACGGCGGCGTACATTGGCATGACGACGTTGCCAACCCAGTTGGTAAGAGACAGAAGCGCGTAGAAGAACTGGTCCTGGCCGCTGTTTTGAGTGGAGAAGTACTCGGCCAACCGGACAAAGCCGGATGCCAACAGGCAGACCACGGAGGCGGTAATGTAGCGTTCGCCGGCCCGCGCGCGATGCGCGAGCTGGTAAATGCCAATGCACAGCACCAGCCCGGCACAAATCGGCAGGATCACATTGCCGAGGTAAGACGCCATGGCGGTCAGGCCGGTATCAAACGATCCATTACCCACGGGACATACCTCCATGAAGAGAGCGCGCCCGGATCATGCGCACCCGCCGCGTGGGGGCCTGGGAAGGTGCTGTCACGCGCCACAGCCATTGGAGAAGACCTCCAAGCGCCCAGGCTCCACCAGACAGAAGAAGGCCGAGAATCGCAAGGACCGCAACCCGTGCACCCAAGGTCGCGTTGTGTATGAGACCAACGACGATCAAGCTTCCAATCACGTCAACCAGAAACAGAACCAGGAACGCCTGTCCCCAGCGTCTATCTCCAGAGATCCGCATCGCCCACGCTCGGATGAATCCCCAGGCGCAGAGAACTGCGCCCACACAGCACAGTGCGAGCACGGAAAGTCCCGTAAGGATCCTCGCTGCCTCCGAAAAGGGAAGACGGGCGATTCCGTACAGAGGAACCGCCAAAAGCGCCAACAGTGCGGCTGCGAACCGCATGGCGTGAGCGAGAGACAGATGGAGTGACCTTATCCCCATGACTTCACCAAGAGCCAGATTCCTGAGAAACACATCATCGCTAAGGACGTAATTGCGAGCTGCCCCCAGGGCTTCCCGCGAACGAAGTTGACCACGGCGCCAATAATGCACAGTGCGCCTGCAACCGGACAGACGTTACTCCCAAACCAGTTCACAAGATTCATCAGCCCGTCTGCCACGCCGTACTGGTCCGAGGACAGGCTCCAGGACTGTGCCATCGTCCACAGAGCCTGCACGGAGAGAACAAGTAAGGCAGACACCAACGAGGGGATGGGCGAATTGCCCTCCGCGCTGTCGAGCAGCGCCTTGAGCACCAGGGCGGCGCCAACGACAGGAACCAGATGGCTTACGAGATAGTTGCTTGTGAAGTTTTGAACCAATCCCAGCAAGCCGGAAAGATATGGGCTCGACGTCGAGGATGTTCCTGGGGTTTGCAGCGGTATTCCAGCGGCGGTTAGGACTGTGGGAATCGCCGGAAGAGACAGAAACACCATGCCCCAGAAGATCCATTTGGTGAAACCGCCCCCGAATTCGAAGTTGAGCCCCCCGCCTGACCGGAAAGATACGGCAGCTGCGACAAAGCAGCCCAGCGCCATGTAAGGCGCGGCTCCAATGAGCAGACCGTAAAGTCCAGTGAGAAATGGGGGGGCCATCATCGTCTCCGAGAGCAGAATGCCAGCCTCTTCCGTTGCGAGGCTGAAAGCGGGAAGGGACGCACCGCAAAGCCATGCGTCCCGCGCCCGGTGAGGGGTTCAATGGATGCCAGCTTGGCCGGAAGTTACGAACCATTCGACCAAGCGGAGGGCCTGCGAAACACCGAGCAGCCCGACTCCGGTGATGATTGACTTCATGGGCCGACCGCCCTGGTGATACGCAACGAGACTGTGAAGCAAGAACCCGCCAGCTGCCAGCGGGCCGAGGACGTTGGAGATGTAGTTGACGCCGGTCTCGAGCGTGCCTTCAATGCCCGCGGCCGACTGCCCTTGCACGGCCTTGCCAAGAACCGGCGAATTACCGGATTGCTGGGCTATAGCAGCAGCGGGCAACAGAATGATTCCCATAAACACGTGAATGGCGAGCGTCCACAGGTAAGCGCGCACACAGACCTGCATCCGACGACTGGTTGGCATGTAATAGTCTCCGATTCCTGCTCCACCGCTCAAGAGACCGGCGAGCATTCAAGTTGGCTTCACAGTACCCGGTCTTGAATTTGAGGGGAAGGTCTACAATTGAAAAATTTTTGGTGTTTTTTTAGCAGGGGTGGGGCGAAGCGCTGGTGCCCCGGCGGAACCGCTAAACACACCAGGAGTGGTCGTCTGGGAAAAATGGCCGGCGCGTAACGAAAGTTCGAAGCGCGCGGTTCGGGGAGGGAAGTAGCAGATAAGGAGGTCTAGTGATCGGAATCGAGGAACAGGAACAGCGTGTTCTCATCGTTCTGGCGGCAACGGGCGCAGGAACAACCGGATGTGGCCCACCAATAGAAAAGAACGAAAGGGAAAAACACGATTGCCAACACCCTCTTGACTGGGTGCCAACTAAAAAATCCGGTCGCTGAGCGCGGCAGAAAAACCAGAGCGTAGACCATCCCGATGGAAAAGAGCAAGGCTACCAAGTCTCTGACCAGGTCGAGCGGCGAATCGGCGAGGATGAGGAGGGTACGCATCGTGCGCTTTCCGACCGGCTTGCGTTACGGCGCCAGGCGATTAACCTCCTACTAACCCGACCCCTGAGGAAAAGTCGTGGAAATGTGGAGGCCTGGCACTGGCCGCCCAGGCTTCAGGACGGGGGCGCCTTGCTTCAGTTCTGCGACGCTGTCTGGGCTTCTCTGACACTTGAACCAATAAATCGCAGCCCCATAACCCATAAACTTGCGGTACGTGAGGTGAAAGCCTCTTAGATTGCGAGACCGCGAAACATACACGGATCTCTGTCTTGCGCATACAATTGCACCAATTACAATCAGGAAAAATATCGATGCGCTGGGTGCAGTAACGCGGAGGCACAAAGCATTTGGGATAATGCTTCGATCTTGAACCGGCGAGTTCCCTCCGTTTGGACTTTCTGCCATGAGAGACCGGTGCAGTTTCGAGCCAGAGACGTGAATGTTCGCCACCTTTGTGGCCGCTCCCCGAAGTATACAGCCGCGCTTACATAAAGGGACATACACGATTGCCTGATCATCTTCCGAATTGTGAGATAAAGTGCGCAAATACATTGAGTGCAGCTTCTTTATCGTTGCTCTGCCGACGACAGCGGTAATGTCCCTCTACTTATGCGCGGTTATATATCTGTTCCTTAAAGAACGATCACTGCCGATCCATCTTCGGTCTCATGCTTCACTGCCTCGAGCGCCTTGTTCGCGTCCTCCAGGGAGAACGTGACGACACGAGGTTGGAAATTTAGATCGTGAGCCAAGGCGATAAAGTCGCGCGCATCTTGCCGCGTCATGTTGGCCACGCTGCGGATCTGGCGCTCGCCCCAGAGAAGCTTGTCGTAGTCGAAGGCGGGCATCTGATCCAGGTGAATGGCGTTAATAGCGACTACTCCGCCTTTTCGCAGGGCAGACAGAGCGCTAACGACGACCTTCCCGCTGGGAGCAAACGTGATGGCGCGATCAAGCTTGGTGGGTGGCTTTGCATCTTCGTTGCCCACCCAGGTGGCGCCGAGCGACTGAGCGGCCCGGCGGTGAGACTCGCCGCGGGTGACTACATAGACTTCGCAGTCCCAGGTCTTAAGGATGCGAATGGCCAACGACGCCGAGCTCCCAAAACCGAAGAGACCTACGCGTTCTCCGCGCTCGACTCCCGCAACGCGAAGGCTGCGGAAGCCGATAATCCCCGCACATAGCAGCGGGGCGACCCGGGAAGCGTCGAGACCCTGAGGCAGCGGCATCGCGAAGTCGGCGCGAACCGACGCGTACTCCGCATAGCCGCCGTTCACAGAGTATCCGGTAAATACGGGATGATCGCAGAGGTTCTCCATGTTGTGGTGGCAGAACCAGCAATCGCCGTCTACCCCACCCATCCAGGAGACGCCCACGCGCGTTCCAAGGGGCAGATCCTGGGTTGCGCCTTCCACCACCTCGCCGACGATTTGATGACCGGGGATGATGCGCGGACGAATTGGCGGGAGATCGCCTTCAACAATATGGAGATCGGTGCGGCAGACGCCACATGCGATGACCTTGAGTAGCACGTCCCCGGGTGACGGCTGAGGCCACGGGAGATCTTCGATCGAAACCCAATCTCCCGAAGTCCTCAATCTGGAATCGAATACGGCTGCTCTCATCGCAAATCCTCCGATGACAAGCTTACTCTTGGGACGCGGCCACCGGCGGTTCAAACGGACTAAGCCGGAGGCCGGCAATGTGCGATACCGCTACTCGACCGATGCTGCGGCGTTTGCCGTTCCCAATCCTGACCGCTCGGCTGAATTTTGATTGATTTTGGCGTATCGGTGCGCTGGCACTCTCTCATGCCACTCCATTGCGGTCCCGGTTTACCGCGTCTATTTACTTATGAGTAACTTCCGACTTGGACTTGACTTGGGCGACTTCCGACTTGGCGACAATGACTGCTTGGCGAAGTCCAGAAACCACCCCTTTCCCTGACCATGGGGCGTTTTTCGTTACTAATCCAGGAAATGTCGCGATGCGCCGGCAACTCAGTCCCGTGAGATCGCTCAATTCATGATCCGACGATTAGTCTTCGCGTGAGACACCTAGAATCTCTACACACACAAGTGCCAACTCGGAACCTTTGATCGCTGTTTGATTGCGAGGGGTGTCTTGACTATATATCGTGCTACGATATATAGATGAACACTCAATCCACGAAGAGCGCTTCTGATTCGTTGCTCAGAACATTGGCGGAGTTTCGTTATGAGCTCCGCCGCTTTCTCCACTTCAGCGAATGCGCAGCGCTGGAAGCGGGATTGCAGCCAAAGCAACATCAGCTTCTTTTGCAGGTAGCGGGCGCTCCTGATGCAACGGCTGTCACGATTGCATATGCGGCTGAGCGACTAGGGTTGAAGCACAACAGTGCAGTTGAACTTGTCAATCGGTCGGAGCGCGAAGGCCTACTGGTACGAATAGCCGACGTAGGCGACAAGCGGCGGGTGATTTTGAGGACGACACGGAAGGGCAAGATGGTCCTGGCCAGGCTTTCAGGGAATCATGCACGAGAACTGAATGAACTCACGCCACGGCTGGCGCAGGTCTTGGAGCGCATAAAGACTCATGCGCGCGATGACATTCGTACGGTGATCCGATGAGATCACGGCCCTCTGCTTTGCGCGACTTTACTGTGGATCATCGGGTGTGGATCCTGACCGGAGTATCGCTCGTTATCGGCACAGGCTCAGCGGTCCTTGCAGTGATTCTTTTGCGTGCAATCGCATTTGCAACAAACGTCTTCTACTATCACCGGCTGAGCCTGGCGATGGTTGGGCCTGCCGGATCGCCACTCTCACCAAGTCTCTTGATGTTAGTTCCGATTGTTGGTGGTCTGCTGGTGGGACAGATGGCCTACTTTGGGTCGGACAAAATTCGTGGACATGGGATTCCCGAGGCCATTGAGGCGATTCTGCTGAATGGAGCGCGCGTCGACCCCAAAGTAGCGGTGCTCAAGCCGCTCTCGGCGGCGATCGCAATCGGCTCCGGTGGACCTTTCGGTGCGGAAGGACCGATCATCATGACCGGCGGAGCATTCGGCTCGCTGATCGCGCAGTGGCTCAAGCTGACTGATGCCGAACGGACGACCCTGCTGGTGGCTGGTGCCGCTGCGGGGATGTCGGCAACCTTTGCCGCGCCGATTGCCGCGATCCTGCTTGCCGTGGAGCTACTTCTCTTCGAGTGGCGACCCCGCTCGCTGGTCCCTGTAGCGGTGGCGAGCGTCCTGGCAGGCGCGCTGCGCATTCGCTGGCTCGGTCCGGGGCCACTTTTCCCCGTCACATTACACTCCGCGATTCACCTGGAGCAGTCGCTCCTCGTGGCCGCCCCATTAGGCATACTCGTCGGCTTTGCCTCGGCAGGACTAAGCCGATTGATGTATGGCTTCGAGGACGGGTTTGAGCACATTTGCGGTCGTCTGCGCGTGCACTGGATGTGGTGGCCGGCGATCAGCGGCATCGGTATCGGCATAGGTGGATTCTTCTTCCCGCGCGGACTAGGGGTTGGCTACGACAATATCGCGGAGGTTCTGCGCGGGAATGCCCCGGTGGCCCTTCTGCTGGGACTCATTGTTGCCAAATCACTGATGTGGGCGTTTTCACTCAGTTCCGGAACTTCAGGCGGCGTGTTGGCTCCCATCTTGATGATTGGCGCTGCGCTAGGAGAGGGAGCGGCGCAGCTGGCGCATATGCCAGGCGAAACACAGGCGCTTTGGGCGCTGATGGCGATGGGGGCAATGCTCTCAGGCGCGCTGGGTGTGCCGCTCACGGCGATTCTCTTCTCCCTGGAGCTGACCCATGCTCTGCCGGCAATACTGCCTCTTGCATTGGCGTGTACTACGTCCTATTTGGTGACCTCTTTAATTATGCCGCGGTCGATCCTGACGGAGAAACTGAGCCGCCGAGGGTACCACTTATCGCGTGAATATGGCGTTGACCCTCTCGAAATGGTCAGTGTAGCGGATGTGATGACAAACGCATCCGCGTCAGGCGGAGTGGAAGGTGCAAGTGATGCACTTGAGGCATTGCCGGATACCTTTGCCTACTCCGATGAGACCTGCCGGGCAGTCGCGGAAGAAATGGCGACCACGGGGGTGATGAACATGCTGGTCGTGAATCGGAAAACGGGGCACGTCTGTGGAACTATCGGGGCGCAAGAGTTGCTTTTGGGACGGAGGCGAGCGGTGGTGCGAGAGTCGGAACGAAGTGTATCCTTCCAGATTTAGTCCAGGCGAGATCTTGGCAAGCAAAGCCCTGAATGAAACTACTTAACCTTTTCTGCATGGAGATTCCGGACCAGGAAATCCTTCAGCGCAACAGCATTGTTGTGCTCAGGGTCATGAGAGCTGTAGAGCAATGTGACGTTGCCGCTGCGTGCAGCATCGAGTATCGGGCACCATGAAGCTGGATTTTCCCTGAGTTCGCTAAAGTAACGCCGGCGGAACTCCTTCCATCGCGCCGGATCGTGGTGAAACCATTTCCGTAGCTCGACGCTTGGGGCTACTTCCTTCAACCAAGCGCTGATTTCGAGCGACGACTTTTTCACGCCACGAGGCCATAAACGCTCAACAAGGAAGCGGACGCCGTCGGCGCTATCGGGGGTTTCGTAAACGCGCTTGAGTTGAATCATTGCATATCCTCCGAGAACGAACTTACTGTTCACGGCAAAGTGCAAACACGCTGTATACAAGCGCATAGGTGTTTATGACACTCGATTCGCCCCGGCTTTGATTTGTATGAGCAACATCTTGACGGGAGACTTTGCGCAAATGCCATGTGTGAGCATGGGCGGCATATAAACAAAAGAACCTGTCCGGGCGCTTACCGTGTCGTCCCCCAAGCGTACTTCAGCATCGCCTTCGAGAAAATACAATACGGCTGGTGTCGGCGCCGAATGGGCAGACAACTCCTGCCCTGCCGCGAATCCAAAGGCTGTGATGTTCACATACTCATCGTTGTGCAGTATATTGCTCAAGATTCCTTTTTCAGGCGGAGCCATCTCATTCGCCAGGCTGGCGAAAAATGTGTAATTCATGAGGTTCTCTCCTCCGGTAATAAGTGTTTTGGTTCGGTTGGGAGGCGCTCTTGCTTCGTAGCGATTATCGGCAAAAGCGCCTCGATGTGATTGGATAGAAGACTTAACGTAATCCAGAACAATTCAGATGATTGTTAACCGGAATTCAGCGGGGTACAGCGTTTACGGCGTGGGAGGCAGATCCCGTTTCCAAATACTGCGTAACGCGCCGAGCGTGATGGGCAGGGCGCCGGCGAAGAGGAAGACCATATCCCCGATCATGCGAAGCCATTCCAGTTTATGGTAAGTGCCACCCATGATGAATGTCAGCCGGCGCGCGTGCCAATACCCGTTGGCGACGGAATCCCAGAGCTGGAGGACTCCTCCGGGGAACAGATCCAGGAGGATCATAAGCGCGAGGCCTACATTCAGACCCCAGAAGCCAAATCGGACGAATTTCTGTGTTTCCTTCCACACTTCGTCCGATTGCATGGCCCTCAGGCAGAAGACCATGACTGCCAGGGCCAACATGCCAAAGACGCCGAACATTGCGGCGTGCGCGTGATTGGCGGTGAGCGACGTGCCTATCTCGAAGTAGGAGACAATCGGCATGTTGATAAGGAAGCCGAAGATGCCCGCGCCGACAAAGTTCCAGACGCCCACGGCCATGAGGAAATAGATCGCCCACTTCTGGCTCCAGGCCATGTCCTGGTCGCACTCGGAGCATTTTGCCTTTCTCAGCTTGATGAAATCCCATGCGTCCAGCGTCAGAAGCGTGAGAGGCACAACTTCCAGAGCGGAGAAGCATGACGCCAGGCCCATGTTGAGCGCTCCCTGGCCCGTGAAATACCAATGGTGGCCTGTGCCGACGATCCCGCCGGTGAGATACAGGATGGCATCCAGATAGATCAGACGCGTGGCTGTCTTGGTGCTGACCACGCCCAACTGGTAGAACATGATGGCTACCAGCACCGTTGCGAAGAGTTCAAAGAATCCCTCCACCCAGAGATGGATGATCCAGAAGCGCCAGTTGTCGATGACCGCAAAGTTGGTTTCAGGACCATAGAAAAGAGCGGGCAGATAAAAGACAGGGATGGCCACGGCGGTGTACAGAAAGAGCGAGGACAGCTCGCGCTTTTCAGGGCTTTTGAAAGCGGGCCGTAGCGCCCTGAACATCAAAAACAGCCAGAAAAGCAGGCCGACTATCAGCAAGCACTGCCAGAAACGCCCCAGGTCCAGGTACTCGGAGCCCTGGTCGCCGAACCAGAACCAAAGCTTCCCCAGCTTGTCGTTGATGCCGAGGGCTTCGCCCGCCATGCTGCCGAAGACCACCACCGCCAGTGCCCCGAGGAGCGCGTATGCGCCAGCCTTCTGATGTTTGGGCTCTTCGCCACCTACCCATGACGCCAGAAAAAGGCCGCCGGCTACCCAGGAGGTCGCGATCCAGAAGATGGCAAGTTGAAGGTGCCAGGTGCGCGCCAGGGTGTAGGGCAGCCAACGGGCGATGTCGAATCCATAAAAGGCGCCTGTCTCCACCCGGTAGTGAGCGAGCAGGCCTCCAAAAAACGATTGCGCCAGGAAGAGCAGGGCCACGACCGCGAAGAACCACCCCGTAGCCCACTGGCTGGGCGTCAGCTTCAACAAAGGGGGGGCAAAGTGCCGGAAATGGGAGCCAGGGCCCTCGGTCTTCCAGCCCAGGTAGTCGAATTTGCCGACGACGAAGAGGATCAAACCCAGCCCCCCAAGGAGGGTGATCAGGCTCATGGCGCTCCATACGTAGGCATCGGCTGAAGGATGGTTTCCCGCCATCGGCTCGTAGGGGAAGTTGTTGGTATAGGAGTAATCCTTTCCAGGGCGACGCGCAGTCGTTGCCCAAGCCGCCCAGGCAAAGTAAGCGGTCAGATGTTTCAGCTCATCGGGGTCGTGGATATAGTTGGCGGGCAGGCCGGGCGCCGCATCCTTCAGGGTGAAGTAGTCGCTCCACTCGCCAAGTTCCGTGTGATAGGCCGCGACCTCGCCTGGCGAGAGCCGGAGAGTGCGGGAAGCCGGGTCGTACCGGTTTTCCTTGAGCTGGACGATCGTATGCGCGGCTACGACGCTTTGCTGATCGGTAGAAAGCTGCACAAAGGGCTCGCCGTACTTTGCGGTTGCAATCGTATCCCGCGTTATCTCGCTCAGACGGTGCAGGTACTCCGCGCTGTAATCAGGACCCAGGTAAGCTCCATGGCCCCACAGGGTCCCGTGCTCCATGAGGTCGTACTTGAAAAATACTTCCTGGCCCGCTTCGATGTCGGCCCCGGTAAACACCACGGCGCCCTTCGCATCCACGGCCTGCACGGGTATGGGCGGAGCGTTGGTGTAGGTCAGGACTGTGACCAGGGATAAAACCGAAAAGCCGGCGATCATTACGAGGATGACCGAATGTCTCCACCACGGAGAAAGACTTGTAGCGTCGGCAGACGTACGGACCATGATATTCCTCCTTCAATTTCTTACATGAATTCTTCTGTATGCGGCTGAATTACACCTATCTTGGGTCAGTTGCTCGGAGCATATCTGGCAGGTGCCGCGTGCCAGCACATGGTGAGTAGGAAGACACTCTCATCTACCGCATAAACGTCATGCGTGATGCCGTGATCGAGCATCAGCAGATGGCCAGCGGGAAGTTCAACGGTTCGATCGGGCAGCTTCAGCCTGAGACGGCCGACGAGGGTGTGAATGATGGCCTTCCCGTCTACCCGATGTTCTTTCGTCTCTGTGTTCTGTTTCATGGCAATAAGCAAAATGCCACAGGCTGGAGAATTCAGCAGTGTTTTGGAGCTTCGCCCTGTCCTTCGTTGCCACGACTCTGCAAGTCGTAGATTCTTAATCTCCGTGGCCAGATTGGAGTGAAGCAATGGCTGATCCAATTCAGGAAGCACGGTAAGGGGCTCGTCTTCACTATAGTAGCGTTTCATTTGGTTCTCCTTGTTCCTTGAGCAGTTTCTGACTTTCCATGCCAACTTTGACGTGGAAACAGAGATCAGATAAAGCAGATTCCTCCGTTTCCTCAAGCAATTCTGCGGAATCAAAATCTCTGAATCCGTATCGCCATTATGGGGCCGCGTTAGAAGCCCAAAGCTCGCACTACCCGTTGGACGGCCGCGGCGCTGGAACGCAGACCGGCCTCCTCTTCCGGATTCATCGGTACTGGCAGCAATCCTTCCACTCCTCTGCGGCCCACAATAGACGGTATGGAGAGGCAGACGTCGCTAATGCCACGATAGTCCGTCAAGAGGGAACTGACCGGCAGCACACGGCCCTCATTCCATAGAATGGCTTCCAGAATCGCAGCCACGGCCAGGCCGATGGCGTAGTTGGTGACGCCTTTGCCCTGGATGATCCTCTCGGCTGAGGTGCGCACGCTTGCGAATATCTCCTTCTCTTCCTACACGTTCATCGCCCGGCGGCCCGGCATGCGCCAGCCTTGCACGGGCACGCTGCCGATGCTGGCACTTGACCAGAGCGGAATCTCGCTTTCGCCATGTTCGCCGGCAATGTAGGCATGCACGTTCTGTACGGCCACCGCGCAGCGTTGCGCAATCAGAAAGCGGAAGCGCGAGCTATCCAGGACCGTACCACTGCCCAGAACGCGGCGGCTCTCGAGCCCGCTCAGCTTCAGCGCCACGTAGGTGAGTACGTCCACCGGATTGGTCACCATAAGCAGTGTTGCATCCGGCGCAACGCGCAGCAGATCAGGAATCAATTCGCGGCAGATCGCCGTGTTCGCCTCCGCCAGATCGATGCGCGTCTGCCCCGGCTTCTGCTTCGCGCCGGCGGTTACCACGATCACGTCAGAGTGCTCCAGCACGTTCAGGTCATCTGAGCCGTCTAACTTCGCCATGGGAACGAACATCAGTCCATGGTTCAGATCCAGCACCTCGGCCTCCACCTTCGTTCTGGCTCGGTCAAAAAGGCTGATGTGTTTGCCGATTCCGCGTACCATGCAGGCATAGGCAATGGTTGCTCCCACACTGCCCGCGCCCACGATTCCAATCTTTTCTGCCCGATCACTCATAGATACTTCCTCGAATCGCTTTACGGATTCTGTTTCTGACTTCCTATAATGGGTGGGATGAGAACGCAATGCAGGGACTTTAGTCACAGGAACCATGCGTTCGGCTCATTTATCGAAAAGCTTGGAGGTTGTTGCTGGTGATCCGTGGGATGGTCGCGAGGGACAAGAGTCATTTCATGCACGGCTGTGTGCGAACGCGGAGCGGCCCAGCAGGAATGTCAGCGCGATATTGACGGCGAAGAGAAGCACTCCACTCAACTCCAACATTCCGGAGGCGGGCAGCACCTTCCATGCGAACGAAAGCAGACCTTCATAGGCCAGCGGCTCTGCGGAGACACGCAGCGTGCAGCCCAACTGGAGCAACAGCAGGCTGAGAAACATGAGGCGCTTGCTGAAGATGCTGTGAACGCCGGCAAAGTGAGGAAGGATGCGCGGCCCGATGGCGAAGACCATAGTGGCGGCGAAGCCGACTGTAAGCGCATGGCGCGAAGCACCCCAGATACCTCCGTGCTGATCGGCAAAAGCGGCCCAGATGCCCATCGAGCCCGCAATTACTAGCCAGGCATAGGCGAGGCGAATAAACAACGGAAAGCTGGGATGAATTCCCTGAACCTTTGCATACCCGTGAGGCCGCTGTGTCAGATGCAAAGCGATTGCGATTGCGACTGCGCTCAAAGCAAGCAGGATTGTCGCAGCTTTGGTCCACCCAGCCACGCCGCAAAGCACGCCTGTTAAGTCCAGGAGCAAAGCTTCGCGAAATAGACGAGTATCGGGCTTTGAGATCGCGAGGAACGCAGGCAACCAATGCGCGGAAAAGCCCCAGACCACGGGCACGATAAATCCCCAGGCAAGCAACACCAGATACTGCTGATCGAGCGCGTGTGGAAAGGCGAGAAGAGTCCCATGAATCGCCAACACAAGACATTCAACAAAATTGAAGAGAACCAAGGCGGTCAGTCCCACGGTTCCCAATAGCACGGAGACCATCCATAGATCCATCGGTGCTTTTGCAGGCTTGCCTTCCGTCGGCCCCGGAATTTTGTGACGGGAAGCGGCTGCAACAAATAGGATGACCGCAATCAATTCGAATCCCGCGGAGACCGGAAACAGGACGCGCCAATGCCAGCCATAGATGTTGGCAAACCATCGCAGGCCAACGCCGGAGGTCCAGAGGGCGAAGCAACTTAGCGGAATTCTGGTCACTGACCGTCCGTGAGACGGTTGCGAGTAAAAGCCGATCCCTAAGATGAAGCTGCCGATCCAGCCGAAGACCTGCGCATGGCCATGACCCTGAATCCAAGCAGCGGGCAGGCTGCCCAGTCCATGATGTGCGCTGATTGCCAGCAGATTTGAAAATCCAAGTACGGTTCCAGGCAGCGCCATATAGAAGAGTCCGCTGAGAATCCAGGCACGAAGCATCAGACTCTTCTGGTGTTCGCGGACAATGATTGCCGTCGTCAAGTCTGCGACTTCAATCTGAAACACTGGTTCGATTTGAGGAACAGTAGCCATTTCTACCCCCTCTGGTTCAGTCCGGCTTCCATTTCGATTGCATGTGGAAAGAGCAGATCGTTTTCGAGATGAACATGCTGCTTGAGGTCAGTCTCGAATTCGCTAAGTCCGGCAAAAAGCGCAACTTGTGTGGCGCATGCCCAGGCAGGCGGCTGAAATCCAAGAGTGAGGCGGCGGAGTTCGGCAACGATATGATTGGCAGACTCATGTTCCTGCATCATCTTTGAGACAGGCTGCGCGACCGAGCGGAAGCATGTGTGCGCGGGCGGATAGACGATGATCGAATCCTGATCCATCTGAGAGATGAATGGAAACAGGACCTGCTCTTCCTTCTGAATGTGCGCGAACATGTCGGTGCGAAGTTCATCGAGCAACTCCTCGACATTCTTCAGCTCGGGAGCGCGATCGCTTCGCTTGGCTGCAAGCTTCTGAGCCATCTCGGCCAGTCTCGGCAGTTCCTGGCGCACATACTGGTGATGGACACGAACGATATATTGAATCAGCCGGCCGATGGGTAGGCATGCAGGATCGATAGCCGGACCGCCGAGCTCCTGAGTCTCCGCATCGGCGAGCTTTTCGAGGACTTGATCGACCGAGAGTTGCAACTCGGCGCACGCACCATCGAGCGACTTCTCCGCCTGTGAGCACAAGTCGATGTCGAAGCGTTGAAATACTTTGGCTGCGGATGGCTGCGTGGCAACGATCTCGCGAACAGACTGTGTTGAGGTAGGCATGGGCACTCTCCACCTGCAACAGTAGCGAATGGCCAACCGGTACGCAGTAACTTATGTCACTCGGAGTTAAAACCGGCTACGATGCCGTATCCAAAAGGGCGCTCAGGCCTTCGACATCCTTCACCACAATCTGTCGCGCGTCCACATCCAGTAGCCCTTCGGCCTGCAACCGCATCAGGTTGCGCGAGATCAGTTCGCGCACTGTTCCAAGCTGGTTGGCCAGCTCTTGATGGCTCGCTGGCAGTTGAAACTCGATGCCACGCGCGGTCTTCCTGCCTTCGCTTTGAGCGAGTTTGAGCAATGTCGAAATCAGCCGTTGGCGAATCGTGGTGAACGACAACTCCTCGATGATTCCCACAAGATGTCGCAGTCTGGCACCTACCACTGTCAGTACTTTCAGTGGAACCTCGGGATGCTCAAGGCAATAGGCGTTAAAGTCGCGCCGCGAGATGAATACAATCTCCGTTTCTTCGAGGGCTACCGCGGAAGCAGGGTAGGGACCGCCGTCGAAGACGGGTATCTCGGCGACAGACTCGCCGGAGACGTTCACAGACAGCACCTGTTCCCGGCCGTTCACGGAGGTCTTGAAGAGGCGAACTTTGCCCCGCGCAATAATATGCAGTCCATTGCATGGCTCGCCTTCAGTAAACAGCAGCTCGCTCGTGCTGAACAGTTTTCGCACGGTGCGGGCTGCGAGCATTTGCAGCTCAGGCTGAGAAAGACTCGATAGCAATGCGGTTTTTTCGAGGACGGCGGCGAGATCGATGCGTTGAGGGGTCACTCGGGAATTCTAGCAGCCAGCGACTTTGGTCACTGCGCGCAGTGCGGGTAGAACCGTCTCATAGGGCCATGAACCCGCAAATCAATACGATCGACTTCAATGAACGCCCGTTCATTGCCATCTGGGAAGTGACGCAGGCCTGTGACTTGGCGTGTGTACATTGCCGCGCCTCCGCCCAGCCGGATCGCCACCCCATGGAACTCAGCACCGCTGAGGGCAAGCACCTGATCGATCAGATTGCGGCCTTGAAGGTTCCAGTTTTTGTGCTCACAGGAGGCGACCCGATCAAACGGCCCGATTTGTTCGAGTTGATCGGCCATGCTCATTCTGCCGGAGTTCGGGTATCCCTCACGCCGAGCGCTACACCGTTGCTGACACGGGACATTGTTGTCCGGCTCAAGGATGCTGGACTGGCCAGGCTTGCAGTAAGTATGGATGGCGCTAGCGCCGAGACCCACGACGCGTTCCGGGGGATGAGCGGCTCGTTTGCGCGAACGCTCGACGCTGTTCGCTGGGCTAACGAGATCAGCTTGCCAGTTCAAATCAACACGACCTTCAGCCGCAGGAATATCGCAGAGATCAATGACCTCGTCGCGCTGATGGAGAGCCTGCAGATTACGTTATGGAGTGTATTCTTTCTTGTTCCAACGGGGCGCGGAAAACTCGACGATCTGCTGAACGCCGACGAGTTCGAGCAAGTCTTTGCGAAGATTTACAGCCTCTCGAAGACAGCGAGCTTTGATATCAAAACCACCGAGGCGCAGCACTACCGGCGCTTTCTTCTTCAACAGAGAGTAACCGAGCGCAGGGCCGGCACAGAGATGTTCACAAATGCGCAGAAGGTTGCAGATGCCGTTGGCAGGGCGCCGCGCGGACTGAACGACGGCAAGGGATTTGTCTTCGTCTCGCATACGGGAGATATCTTCCCCAGCGGGTTTCTGCCGCTGTCGGCGGGCAACATTAGCCAGCAGGAACTGGGAATCATTTACCGGGAATCGCCGCTTTTTCAGATCCTGAGAGATACATCGAAGCTGGAAGGCAAGTGCGGCTCCTGCGAGTTCAAGGAGATTTGCGGCGGTTCGCGGGCGCGTGCCTACGCACTCACTGGCAACCCGAACGCCGAAGAGCCCTGCTGCGCATACATGCCCAAGGGATATGTTCCACCTCCTTCGGGCGTGAAGCGGGCTTTCAATCTTCATGTGCTGCCGGGCGCGTGACATAAATGCTGGAAAGATTGCGTGTTGCGCCTTGCAGCTTGAAAAGCGGCGATAATTGTGAGCAGAATACTGCGGAGAGTAGATGATGGCGATACACATTGGGGCAAAACCAGATAGCGGATTCGACGACCCCATCGGAATGCTGATTGATTGCCATCGCAGGATCGAGCAATTTCTCCACATACTTTGCGTCGTGGTCAACCGTGCGCAGAGCAGGGCCTTGACGGATGAAGAGGCAAAAGCCGTGCAGTCGGCGCTCCAGTACTTTCGCGTGGGCGGGCAGCGGCATACGGCTGACGAGGAGGAGTCTCTGTTTCCCAGGCTCCGCACGGAATCCGCCGCAGGCAATGTCGAGCAACTCTCCGAGCTTGAAAACGACCATCGCTACGCCAACGATCTGCACCAGGCGGTCGAAGCTCTCTACTCGACATGGATCGCGGCTGGCTCCCTGAGCCAGGAAGACGAACAGAGATTGCGATCCGATACAGAGCAGCTCAAGCATCTCTACGAGGAACACATTCAGGTAGAGGAACAGATCGTGTTCCCACATGCGGCCGGGATGCTGGACAGCCGCTCCATCGCCCAGATCGGGCGAGAATTCCACGCCAGAAGGAAATAGCTTCGCGCTGCGGTAAGGCGTGACAGATTCATACATTCCTACATGCCAGGGTGGGTCACTTCGTTCGCATGGGGCACAAGGTCCATGTACACGGCGCGGGGCATATTGGTCTGCCAGTGGTTCGTCGCCCTGGCAAAAAGTACCAGTCCGATGAAGATGTACGCGAGAATGCCCGCAACGGCCAGCGGCCCGAGAGCTCGCCGATACCAGCGTTGCTCAGGCGCCACGACCCGTCTCGGCGGCAGGGAGAACTGAAGGGCATCTTGCACTGGGCAGGCTGCGACGCAGGCCATGCAGGCGCTGCATTCGGCTGAACGAATCCGCACCAGGCTGTCCACCTGCAGACCGGCGGGACAGGCGCGTGCGCACTTGCCGCAATCGATGCAGGCCTCGGTATCACGGCGAATCTTTACCGGGCTTAGCAGCGAAACCAACCCCATCAACGCGCCGTAGGGGCACAGATACCGGCACCAGAAGTTCTGCACCAGCATGGACCCGAGACCCAACAGAGCAATAACAATGGCCGCCGTCTGTCCCATATTGCGGAAGAAATTAAGCATCTTCACGTCCGCAACCAAGCCGTATGGCGTGTCCATGAAACCCTGAAGTGCTTCAGCGGACATGGCGCCGATGGCAAACAGGAAGAAGCCGAGCAGCAGGTATTTCAGGCCCCGGAGCGGAATGTCGGCCCACCGGGGTATGCGCAGATTACACCCGAACACTCTTCGGCCCAGCTTCCACAGGTATTCCGAGAGTGTTCCCACTGGGCACAACCATGCGCAAAAGGCCTTCTTCAGCAGCAGGCTCATGAGAAGGAAGGCAATAAACAAGAACATGGCCGCCGGATGAATGGCCGGCACATGTCCGGTCAGCAGGAGATATTTGGAGTTCATGAGGCCGGCGATGGGCAGCCAGCCTTCGATTCCGGGTGGACGAGGCAGATACAGGCTCAATCCACCACTCTCGAAGTAGCGGACCCACAGATAGAACTGCACACCGAGCCAGCCATTCAAGACGACAAACAGCCACTGCACAATATGCCTGATCCCCTGTGAGCGGTCTGGATTTGACCGACGAATTAGCGTTCCTTTTTCTTTGTGTAGGGGAATTTCTTCTGTATGTGCGCCCATGGCCGATTGTTCCTTCTTCATCGGAGATTAGCGAAGGAGCAGACGGCTATCAGCGACTTTGGTCACATCCGCCTCCGGAGATTGGAGAACGATGTGTCGAAACCGGAGCAGAAGAGTATCGGAACCCGGCTTTCAATTGGTGACAAGCTTTCGTACAATCTGGGCACAGCAAAATTGAGGCAAAACTATTCCAAGAAGCAGGACAGATATATTTAGAACCGATCGCTCAAGCTCTCTGTGGCAGGATCGGTCCTGAGAAGTCGGTTAGGGTCCGGGGATTGTGAACTGGCCGGATCGTTTTCGTGTCGGCCACGTCTGCCCTTGAATTGCTCAGACGCCGTTTCCGGTGACCAAGCACTTCAAGCCGACCTGGCCACAGAAATCAGTTGATAAGCCTGGGCGGTCATGATGGATGCCAACGTTTGCTCATGCTTTTCATTTGATATACACCAGCCTCGGCTCCGTTCTTAATCGGATGGGTGTCGAAATGTGGGAAACCATAAGATTGCAACTGCAACTTTATACTTCAAGGGTCACTCTGGCGTCTTCTTGGCAGGCGATACGAAGGTTACCTGGACTTGCGTCCCAGCAGGTACAGTAACAATCAGGTGCTCGGTCACCGCAAGCTGCTGGATCTGTGAATCCGCTGCCTGGCCGACGTTTTGTGCGGCCTGGGACCGAATCAAATCAGCCTCGCTCAGTGTCCCATTTACATTGTTTCCGGCAAACATCGCCGCGGTCGAACCAAGTCCGCTGAGCGCTGCGAGGGCGAATTCCTTCCCTCGGTTGCGCCCTGTAACGGCGCCTTTCAAGGGACCCATTCGCTGGTCCAGCCCAACGGCGTTGACGGCGATGTCTTCACCGTCGGGTAAATGAATCGAAGTGAAGTGGAGCCCGACAACCCCCGTAGATGTTGCCTGCCCGATTTCTCCGATAACGCGGGCACCGGCCGGAATTACGACAATGCCGTTGCGTCGGTAATCGAAGTCGACCACCGCAATGGCCGGAGCCTTTGTAGCTGTAGTGACGACCGACTCCAGGTGGGTGGCTATGTGAAAGCCTGGCTCGTACCCAAAATTGGTGACCAGTAGTTCCGGGCTATCCGAGGCCAGATGTGCCGGCTCTCTTATATCGGTGCTGGTAAGTACAAAGGTCAGCGATGGCTTCGTCACCTGGGCAAGCCGAATGTCGGCTTCTTTGTCGCTTCGTCCCTGCCCATTAACTGCTGTAGAGCCCGAATAGAGCGGCGGGGTCCATTGGCCGTTGGCTCCAGGCTCCTGCGAATTAAAATTCTGGATCGACCCAAGGGGCTGCCCGGTCTGGTCGGCGCCGCGGGTATGTTGGATGTCGTCCGCGGTTGTGTCCTGCTTATTGACTGGCGCAGCTGCCTGCGTCTGCAGGTCGGTAGGCAGGTTGCTCTGGTTGGTCTGTGCCACAGGTCCGCCGGCTGCCGGTTGTGCAGACACTTTGGCACCCGGTTGCTGTTTGGTCGCCGGGTGGTGAAAAAACATAGAAAAGAGCACGATGATGCCAATGGCTCCAACAATGACGATGAACGGCTTGTTGGCCTTCTTGTCCGAACTCAGGTAAGACCGTTTGATCCCGGGCATATCCCCTTGTTCGGAGCCCGAGACCCCTGCATTTGGGATATCCGTGCCGTTGCCTATTCCCATCGGCGCCTGGTACGTCTGGCTTGCCCTTTCGTTCGACTTCATTCCTTGGGGCAATTCGATCTGCGACATCTTGATCTCTCCTCTCTTCTTGTTTAGTGCTCTGCAGGCACGAAGGGAACCGGCACCATCAAAGCGGTATCCACCTCGCTGGCATTAGCAATCTGCAACAGCAGCCTTTCCTTCTTGTACTTGAATCCCGGCCGGTCAAACTCGACAGCTCCATCCAGGCGCTCACCCGGCGCCAGCTTTAACTTGCTCATCCGGTAGTCGCTGATGGGCAGCTGCTCGGCCAGGGCCTCCGGGTGCTTCTTATCCACCTTCCCGTTCTTCTTCGACTTGGCAGGGTTGTTGAATTCCAGCAGAGGCGGCAGAACTTCGATCCACCGGCCGCTGCGATTGAGGACCGAATACGCCACCGTGACAGAATCGCCCTCTTGTACAGACCGGCCGAGCGAAGCGGAGAGGTCGGGGCTGGCAAGCTTGTCTTCTGGATACAGACGCGCCAGGTCCGCTGCTGTGGTGTAATGAGGTGCTGCGATCTTCTCTTGCTCCTGATACAAGGCGTCGAGGGTGGATAAGGAGGCGGCTCTCGCCGGAGAGTGAACAGGAGTCTCAGCTCTGGCGACTGGTGTGGAGTCGGTCACGACGGTCGAGGGGTTCGATGGCCGGGCACGCTGCCGCTCCGGCTTTTCAGTCCCGTGGGATTCCGACGCTGTTGCGGACACGGCAGACGGCGCCGACGTCGCGGACTGCGGAACCGGTTGCACCGATTCTGAGTCGGGATCTGCCAGCATAAGACTGCGCGGCTGGCTGTAATCCACCACGAAATCAACAGGGTCGGTGCTGCCCTGTTCTCCAGCCGAGATCACACGGATAGAGAGTGTGCGCCCCGAACGAAGGGCAACCACAACATTACTGTCGACCTTCTTCTCGGTCATTGGCTTAAGAAACACAAGTCGCGGTTCCGACTTGTCGTGTTCTGCCGCGATCAGCGTAGGTGCACCGATCGCAAGCGAAGTGACATCTTCCGGTAGGCGCACAACGGTGGCAAACAGCGGTCTCAGATGAACCGTGTACACGTCGTCGCTGCTCACCGTCTCGTGGTCGACGTTGGGCGTCACCGGCGCCTGGGTGGGAATTACATCGGGGTCTTCGTCTGGCACAGCGGCGTCCCCCGGCGCATAGAGTGCAGGCTTGGCGGCATCCCCCGGTAGAGGTGTGGGAGCGGGCTGTTCGCTCACCTGTGGAGCGTTCGTCGCGCCTGTCCCGGGAATGTCTTGCCCATAAAGGCTGGCGCACGTCAAGAGGAGCGCCACGCAGGCCGCGCTTTCAAGGGTGCAGCGAGTCGTTCTGATGCCGTTGAAGTTCTTCGTCATAGTACCTCCGAATCACCCGCACATAGTCGGATACTGCGCGGTTTGAGTAGTTCAGGCCGCCCTGTTCAATCGGATGCGACCCCCTGTAATAGGAGGCAACCGCGAGGCGGAAGTCGCCAAATTTGTTGATAAGATACGCAAGGTACTGCACGCCCCCACGAATGTTCTCGGTGACCGAAAACGGATTGCGCACTCCATAGAGGCGCGCCGTCGAGGGCATCAACTGCATAAGGCCCATCGCTCCTTTATCGGACACAGCGTTGGGATGCCAGTTGGATTCGGCTCGGATGATTGCATGCACGAGCGCGCGCGGCACTCCATAGTGGTCGGCATAGGCATCTGCGTAATAGGCAGTCTCGGCGGGCTCCCGCGGCGGCATGGCCGCCGTGCCCGCGTATGCGCGCGCGCTTGTCAAGGCAAGGATGACTACGCCGGTTGTCGTGATGAATCTATACGGCATTGACAACCTCGGGTGTTTGCTGTTGCTGCTCCTGGGCGTCGCATACATCAGCGGGTGCAGGTGCAGGGAATGATTGCAGCTCCTGCTCCTTGGTCGCCTCAATCTCTGCAGGCAGCGTGATAGTCACAGGGGGTTGTTCGAGAACCTCAGTGAACGCGTCCAATGCGGGAGTCTCTCGAACTAGAGTTGGCCAGATGCCGGGGGCCATCTCAATGAGGTATTTGAACGTGCTTCCCAGAATTGCTGCAAATTGTTCCTTAGTACGCATCTTGCCCAGGTCTTTGGCGCGCTTCACGAGCAATGGATACACCAGTTCGCTGATTTCCGGAACGAGTACCGGCCAACCCATCATTTCCAAAACCAGCGACAGGTCGTTCATCTCCGAAATACTGGGCGGCTTTTCGAGATTGAACGCCCTTAGCGCGCGTGCGAAAGCGGCAATGAACAGGTGAGTACGCGGAGACAGGTTAGGCGATTTGAGCGAGACGATATGCGCTTGCTGAAGCGCCGTCGGATGCTCAAGTAGCAGGTAGAGAGAACGCCGCCGGAGCGGGTCGCCGATCTCTCTCTCGGCATTGGAGGTGAGAATAGTGAATGGAATGGTGGTCGCGGAAATTGTTCCCAGGCCCGGAATCGACAGCTGCCACACGCTCAACAATTCCAGCAACAGCGCTTCGAACGCATGGGGGATCTTGTCTACCTCGTCGATGAGCAGGATGGCCCGCTGAGGAGCTTCGATCGCCTGCAGGAGTGGTCCGGACATGAAGAACTCCCGCGACATAATTTCTTCCCGGACCTCGCGCCAGTTCCTATTCGCATCCTTATTCATCAGGACGTACAACTCCTGCATGGCGCGGTTGTAATCGCCGATGGCCTGTTTATCGGTGATGCCGTCGTAGCATTGCAGTCGAATGAGGGGCATGCCGCTGGTGCGAGAAAGCGCAACCGCCAACTCCGTCTTGCCGGCGCCGGCCGGGCCCTCTTGGAGTATGGGCCGTTTGAGTGTCGAGGCGTAGAAGATGGCGTGCGCGGTCACTGAGTTGGCGATGTATCCCACTCGGGCCAGGGCACACTCAACCGCATGAGGCGACGCAAACATATCGTCGTCACATTGGTTGACCAACTCGATACTGGCAAACTGCGTTGCCATACTCGTGAGGACACCGTATAACAAAGCTGCCTCTTGGCGGAACGTCTACACAAAGACTTTTTTCGGCCTTTTTTGAAGTCTCTGCAAAGTGCCGTGAAGCCCCGGGTTGGCGGCCGTGCGCGCGGAGCGGGCGAAGATGGAGCAGTCTTCGTCGTTGTCTTTCGTGGCCACCCAATACAAGTGGATGAGCGCTTTCAGTACCGGCATAAGACGTTGTCCTTTTCGGTCTGTTGAACTCGAAAACAAGAAGGCCGGCCTCCGCTATGCCTATCTCTCCAATGTGGTGCAGGAGCCACAGCGCTCGCAAAAGTAGGACCTCCCCCACGCACTCATCCGCTGCGGGTAAAAGCCGAAGTTGTTTACGCCGGCCGCCACGGCCAGAAGTAGGGCTCCCCAGCCCAAGTAGTATTCAGCCAACTCGAACAGGTAGGAAAAGTGGAGCCACCTCTTGGCGCCCCATTGCGCAACGAAGTAGAGCAGCAGAATGAGGACTGCAGGCGACCAGGGTAGTTTCATCGGCGGGCTGCACTTGTTGGCGAGAACCGACTGACGCTTGGTTCGCTCGTATCCATGTTTGAGGATGAGGCCTTTGATGCGGGTGTAGAAGGTTGTGCCGTGGCCGTAGATCGCCGAGAATGGGCGGATGTTCCGGCTGCCACAGACGGCGCAGGTGGGTGGCGACAACTGGGGTTGTGCACTCAAGGGCAACCTCTCGATGCTGCGGTTGCGATTGTGCGGGTAGGACTGTTGAAGTTGGTCGTTCACCGTTGATCTGCCTGTTGAGGACCTGTGGCGGCTAGAGACAGATGCGCGCCGGTTCCAGCGGCAGCCGCCGTTGGCGGGCTTGGTTGATTGACCGGCGGCACAGAACCGCCAGATTGCGTTGGTGAAGTGGAAGTGGCCGGCTGCGTTGGAACGGGATTTCGAGGTGAAACCGGCGCGGCTGCGCCGGCAGGCGGTTGTGGCGCCGGCAGAGGTGGGACAGTACCGCCGTGGGTTCGCGAACTCCACAGCCAGTATTCGTATTTCGACGCTGAAGCCACCGCTTCGATCTGGCGGTCATCCAGTGAAGATTCGGTGTCTACCACATACAGTGCCACCGGATCGTTCCCGTGGTCGGTGAGCAGGAAGGCCGGCATAGGCTTGTCGAACGGACGGTTGTAGCGCAAAAGTCTGAGAAACGATCTCTTGTCGGCCACGAGTTTCTGGATTAGAGCCAGCTCGTAGATGTTGTCGTAAGGAATCCACTCTTCTGAAACGAACATGAGGGAGACCTCTTCGAGCTGTGGCGTGCCTTCCGGAGAGACGGAGAAGGTTGCCGCCATCATGATATGGCCGGGTGACTTGCCGGTCCACATGCGCATCTCCCTGCCGAAGTGCCGCAGCAGCCCTTCATGAAGTTTCTGATCCATGATGAACGAACAATCGGGAAGATGGAAAAGCACTGTACTGAAGCCTATCCCGGCTTGTGTGATTTCCTTCACTTCAGCGATCAACAGCAAGAGCTGATGGGCATGTTTGCCGTCGGACCCGGAGGTTGCGGCGAAGCGTTCGCGCCGCCGCCCCGCGATCTCCTCGCGGCGCTCCTTTATCCATGGCTCGGGCAGGTAGAGATAGTGCTGCAGATCGCCTTGTTTGACCGTCTTCTCGTCGGCCGCAATAATCAGGCTCTCGTTGACAAAGGCCCAATTGCGCTTCGTGCTCTTGCCCGGCCACTTGGTGAGACCGGCTTCGTCCCAGAGGTAGTGCAAGAGACTTCGCAGGGTAAGGCGTTTGATGTCGGCTTGGACGCTGGGTTTCTCTGCGGAGGACTTGGCCGCCGCGGGCGGTGCCTGACTGCCCCGCCGGGAGAGCGGAAAACTGAGACGCAGCTTGACCTTGTCCTCATCGTATGTGAGGCCAGAGCCGTAGAGGTCGCTTCGCCCGGAGAATTCCTCGGGCATTTCCCAGGAGGCACAGCCGATGGCGTGTTGGCGGCCAGTGTTGGGCATTCGCTTGAGCCAGAAGCGTCCATTGATCTGGGCGATATACATCGGGATGCCGAGCGCTCCCACGCACTGGCACATTGGCCGCAGCTTGGAGTTGTAGGCGCTTCCGAGCATCTGTTCGAAGTCCGGTTGGTCCGGCGAGAGTATGGCTTGCCCGATGCGGTATTGAGCCATTCGAAACCTCCTCTTAGACTCTTGTAACGCAAAGACTCGTAGCTGCTTTAGCGGCCATGTCCTCGATGGCGAGTTGGTCGCCCAGTTCGATGCCGATCCGGGCGACCGTGCTTGCGGGTAGTTCGAGCACCATTCGAGTACGGAGCCGGATCGAGCCAACGCGCCATGGTTTGAGGGCAATGTCGATCGCTAGAACCCGCAGATGCCAGTCGAGGTGAAGAACATCGATCGGTATGCGCATCCAACAGGTGTGAATGCTTGAGCAGGGGCGCAGCAATAATCCCGTTCCTGGATCAAGGAACTTCCTTCCCATCAGTCCAATCAGCCTGGCCAAAGGCGAGTCGGCTACCTGGATTCTGCTACCCACCACCACGCCCTTGCGGGTGGAATCGAGAACCGTGACCTCTCTCATACGCACCCCCGTCGCCTCGCGGTCACAGCGAGTGCCGGCGGTGCCCCAACAAGTGCCAGTGTTATAAGGACTTGGTTCATTGCTTAATTCCTGGCTGTTGGTTGAGTGCTAATGAGAAGGAAGGCGGACAGCGTGGATGTACACCTTCCCTCGTCCTCGCGCGGAAAACAACTTAGCTCGGCGTCTTCGAGCCGCGGCGCCAGATAAGCGCGCCGAGCACGATGACGAAGAGAATGCCCGCAATAATGCGGATCTCGTTTCCAGTCATCGACCTATCTCCTTTCTGAGCGTCATTGACCAAACGTACTGAAGCCACGGACGATCGAGATCGCGGCAGGCCCAAGCAAAACAACGAAGATCACCGGAAAGATGAAGAGAACCAGCGGAATCAGCAGCACGATGCCGCTGCGCGCGGCGCGTTCCTCTCCGCGCTGCCTCCGCTGTGTGCGCAGGAAGTCGGCGAGAACGCGCAAGGCATCCGAGACGGGAGTTCCGAAGGCATCCGCCTGGCCGAGCATATTCGCAACCTGCTCAATATCTGTCGACTTTGTGCGCGTCACCAGTTGCTTCCAGGCCTGAACACGGGTTTGCCCCATCCGCTGCAGGCGCCCAAGATAGAGCAGTTCGGCGCAAAGGTCTGGGTGGGCTACATTAAGCACATCGGCGGTACGCTGTACGGCCTGGTCCACGCCAAGGCCTGCGTCCATGCAAATGACCAGCAGGTCTACCGTGTCGGGCAGGCTCTGTCGGATGATGGCCCGCCGTTTTTTTATAACCTTGTCCAGCACAAAGTCCGGAATCAGATAGGCGGCGCCCGCCACACCGGCAATAACGACGAAGCTGACCGAGAAGAACGATACCAGCGCCACTGCGACAACTGGGAGCAGAACGCGGATGCCAACATAAATGTCCAGCGCGCTGGGGTGGTAGTATCCTGCCGCGGTCAACCGATATTGCAACTTATTGCTTTCGGCAACGCCCAGGCGCGCCCGAATCGCGTGAACTATATTCGAGAAGTTGACCAGCGCCCGCGAGGAAGTTCCGACGCGTTCTTCCAGGGCTCTGAGGTGCGGGTTAAGAACGGCCGCGCTTCTCTTTTCGATCTGGGCATTTTCGTGACGCAGGACAACAAACAAGAACGCCGCCATGGCCGCCGAAAAGCTGCCGAGACTTATCAAGAAATAGAGGAGCTGAACCATCGTTACACCTCGGGCCTGGTAATGGCGTAGATCAGTATGCTGCCAACCGTGAGGGACGCACACCCGTAATACAGCATCATGTGTCCCAGCGGGTCCGTAATGAGCGGGTCCAGCCAGGTTGGGCTGATGATTTTCATCACCAACGCAAGGCCGATGGGCATGCAGACCAGAACGATCCCGCTGAGCCGTCCCTGTGTGGTCTTGACCCGCAGTTCCCCGGCGACGCGGATGCGTTCGCGGATCATGTGCGTGGTCCGGTCGAGTACCTGGGGAAGACTGCCTCCAGTCTGCCTTTGGATCAACACCGCGGTAACCATGAATCGCAGATCTTGAGTCGGAATTCGCTCACTCATTTGCAAAAGAGCCTGGTTCTGCGGGAGACCGAATCTAACCTGACCGCTTATGACGGCGAACTCAGATCTTACAGGCTGCATTGCCTCCTGCCCGGCGATCTCGAACGCTGCCTGTACCGAGTGGCCCGCTTTCACGGCGCGCGAAATCAGCTCCATGGCTCCGGGCAGTTCTTTATCAAAAGCGGTAAGCCGGCGAGCCCGCTTAAAGCGCAGGTAGAGGTAGGGCAACAATGCGCCCACGCTTAGGGCGATGCACTCAACAATCAGGATAGGAATGAGCATCCAGCTAAGAAGAAAAGCCAGAACCGCTCCAGCAAATGAAAGCCCGAGAAAGCCGGGTACGCTCATAGACAAGGCCGCCTGCTGGATAAGCAACTCCAAATGCTTGACCAGCACCGTGCCGCGCAGGCCCTTGCCGGAAGCGGCCGTTTCTTGAGGAGCGGAATCGATCAGGAGCGGGTCGCTTTCCGAGTCCGCGTCTTTGCCTGTAGCGATATGTTGTGCCCTTTGCAACGTAGCGTGTTCCGTCTTGGAGGTGCGCGTAAAGAACAGAAACACGAGAAACGATATTCCAAACAACGCGGCAAACAGCCCTATGAGTTGCAGCACTCTTACACCTCCATCGAGTTTTGGAAAATGCCCCGAGAAAGATTTATCCCGGCGGGTGCAATGATCCCAGTGCAGCGTTCAGGGGGCAGTCCCGTTCCTCGGAACGTGCCATGAACCATGCCATGGCTATCCACCCCGCGCTTATCGAACGTGAAAATCTCATGCGTTGTAAGCACATCGCCTTGCATCCCGGATATCTCTGCGATGTTTGTGATGCAACGCCTGCCATCGCTCAGTCGGCTTACCTGGACGACCAGATGGATGGCGCTGGCAATTTGCTGTTTGATGGCCCTGTCGGGCAGGTTCGCGGATCCCCTCAGCACCATGCTTTCGAGCCGCGTTATCGCATCCCTGGGGGAATTGGCATGAATGGTGGCGAGCGACCCGTCATGGCCGGTATTCATCGCCTGGAGAAGGTCCATGGCCTCTTCACCGCGCACCTCGCCCAGCACAATTCGGTCGGGGCGCATGCGCAAGGCGTTGATAACCAGTTGCCGCTGCAGGATTTCGCCTCTTCCTTCCACGTTGGCCGGACGGCATTCCAACCGGACGACATGCTCCTGTTGCAGTTGCAACTCGGCTGAGTCTTCGATCGTGATGATGCGCTCCCGCGCCCCTATGAAGCTCGAGAGGACATTTAACAGTGTGGTTTTCCCGGCGCCGGTTCCACCGGAGATGAGCAGGCAGAGTTTGGCCTTCACTGCCGCGGCAAGGAACTCCAGCATTTCGGGGGTGATGCTTTTGTTGGCAACGAGGGTGTCAGCCGTCAACGGATGTGTGCCAAACTTGCGAATGCTAACGCAGGGACCATCAATAGCCAGCGGTGGAATGATGACATTGACACGCGAACCGTTCGACAGACGCGCATCGACCATCGGGGACGACTCATCGACATGGCGGCCGACAGCAGAGACGATCCTGTCGACGATGTGCATAAGGTGTTCCTTGCTATGGAACCTGGCGTTGGTCCTCTCGATCAATCCCTTGCGCTCAACGTAGACCGTGGCATGAGTATTGACGAGAATGTCGTCCACAGTGTCGTCATCGATGAGCGGTTGTAACGGACCGTACCCGTAGACTTGGTCAAGGACCTGTTCTGCGAGTTGGTCGCGTTCGACGCCGCTGTAGGGCATACGGTGGCGCGTGATGATGTTATTGATGGCCAGGCGCAACTCCTGCTTATCCTCGTTGCGCGGCTCGCCGAGCCGTTCCGGACGGATGAGCGACAGCAGCTCTTGGTGGATAAGCTGCATGTGCTCGGCGGGAAAATGCCGGATGTCAGGCCGAGATGTCGGCTCTACGCGCAGGGGCGCGGCGGAAAACTCGATGGGAACGTCGACAATCGTGCCCGAGTTGTCTATTCCTGTGCGGTCATCTGGTACAAGCATCATCGGCTACCTTTGTCTTCCGAAAAGTGAAAATGAGCTCTTGCGGGGCACAGACACTGCCTGCTCATCGATAAGCGCGAGTACAGCCTTCAGACCGGCGTGGAACCCACGTACTTGCTGAGGAACCTGAATGCCGGCGTTGATGGCGGAAGAGATCGGTTCCGAGAGGTCGGGGAAGGTGGCGGCGATGGGAAGGCCTGTAGCGTTCAGGACCATGTCGGGCGTCAGCACGCCGCCGCGTTCCGCGCGGGTAATGACGAGCCTCTGCCGGTCTGGGTTCCGGCCCAGCAAATCCACGTATCGGGCCACATCGCGCATCGCGCCAATGTCGAGAGAGGCAACCAGGAACACGTGCTCGGCACGTTGCGCGAGGGCGGCGGTTTCCGGCAGTCCAGGATCGGCATCGATGAGTATGAGGTCGTGTTCGGCGCGGAGCAACGTCAGCGCTTGGTCAATTACTTCGACGGTGGGATTCGGGCGGAAGTGTTGTCGCCTCATCGCATCCGATAGCGCGGTACAGTTATCCGGAGAGCACAGAACAGAGAGGGACGCTGAGTGTGGCACAAGCATAGTACGCAATAGCGCGCCGTCGACCCGGTGAATGTTGTCCAGAATGTCGCCGAACGAATAGCCCGGATTTGTTAAGTTGAGGTAAACCGCAACGTGCCCCAGCTGGCGCTTGAGGTCAACCAGCAGAGTGTTTCTTTTGGGCCTGCCGGCGAGCGCAAGCGCGGCATGAACAGCCAAGGTTGTGGCGCCCACTCCTCCGCGTACTCCTATGAAAACCACTAGCTGGCCATTCCGGCTGGGCTCGCTCTCCGCACTGGCAACGCGACGCAGTACGTTGCTCAATGTCGATTCCAGTTGTGTATCTGTCGCCGGCCAGCGCAGGAATTCTTGGCATCCGGCGCGCATGGCGCGCAGTAGTGTGTCGGCATCGGAAGTTCCGGAAACGGCAACCGGCCATATTCGCGGCATCACACTGGCGCTCAATTTCTCGGCCGTTTGAATCGCTTGCTCAGGGTCGCCTGCAAAGTCGACAAAAGCAATGCAGGGCGCATCCTGGGGCAATTGCGCCAGATCGACGCGGCTGCCGTTGGCAAGGTACTGATGGATCTTGGCGACACCAAGCCCCTGCGGACCGGCGACGCGTTCAAGCAGTGCAATCAACTCCGGATTGGCGCGAACTGCAAGCAGCAGTGGACGATGCGGCATCTCTATTTCTTCCCGTTGAACGACTTATCGAATGAGGGGTTTGCCATGTAAGGGACTACGGGCGCGGGTGCTTTAGGCGCCGCATCATCCGGGTGACTGACCTCATCGATGATGTGTGGGGTTACTATGACGAGCAGTTCGCTTGTGGTATGTTGCAGATTCTTGGAGCGGAAGAGCATCCCGAGGATTGGGATCGATGCAAACCCGGGCATCTGCTCGAACTGGTCGGTGATGCGGCGGTCAAGCAACCCGGTCAGAGCAAACGTCTGGCCATCCCTCAGTTCAATGTCCGTCTCCGCGCGGCGCGTACTAATGGCTGGGATGGTGTAGCCGTCGATTTCCACCTCGTTCGTATAGTCGAGCGCAGAGACCTCCGGAGCTACATGCAGCCGGATGGTGCCATCATCGAGAACCACGGGCAAAAAATTGAGGCTCACGCCGTAGGGCATGAACTGAACGGATACGGATACCTGCCCGCTCATGCCTCCTTGCACCATCGGGAAGGGAAATTCACCTCCGGCCAGAAATGTGCCTGTATGGCCCGAAAGCGCTGTAATCGTAGGTTCGGCTAGTATCTGTAGAACCTGCTTCGATGCCATGTCTTGAATGGCCGCACCGATGTTCAGATTCTGGTTGTAGAGAAGCAGGTTGAGCGGGGTGTTGACCGTTTCACTGATGGTGGAACTCGATGTGCTGATGGTAGGGGCCTGAAATGCTTGAAACTGGCCCGTGCTGGTCATGCCGATTGTCTGGCCCATAGAAAGCAGGCTGAAGCCCATCTGGGCGGCTTTGGTGCGATCGACCTCGGCAAACTTCACTGACAGACGCACCTGGCGCAAGTGCGGTGGAGCAATGCGCAGCGAATTGGCAATAGTTTTGCCGAAGCCAGCCGCCAGTTTCGTTGCCAGGGTGAATTCTTCTTTGGAAGCGACATACCCGTGAAGAATGATGTCGCTCTGGTCGGCTGACACGAGAATCTTGTCCATCGGGAACTGGTTCTCGTACGCCTCCTGGAGCCTCGCAACGTCCACGTCGACGACAACGCTGTATGCAGTGTTAGCGCCCTTCACATCCCAAAGCACAATCGTTGCGATGCCGGGAACGAGGCCGCTCACGACAACCTGGCGCGGAGTGGCCGCGTAGGATTCGAGCACAGCAGGATTGTCGACGTACACCCGCGACAGAGGCGCCTGCGCATCGAAGAACAGCGAGTGGCCCACCGTGACATGCAGGGTCTGGCCTATGCTGCCTGGGACAACGGGAACCGTTGAAGACTCCACGCGAATGGACTGGTCGGACTGTGCCTGTTGTGCATAGCAGGCTGAGACGGCCAGTTCTCCTATAAAAATGGCGCTCAGGAGAAACAAGGGGTGGCGGCTCACTTTGAGTTCCCTCCTACGGGGGAAGGTTGAAGCGCCTCCCCAACCGGAATGTTGTTGTGGTATGTCTGCGTATAGCTCTTCGAGCCAGTCACGATTTCGAGACGCTCGACCGTGGGTTCTGCAGGCGTTGGCGCGACACTCCTTGGAACAAAAGGCCGCGATTGCGGCGGTGGCGCTCCTATCAGGTCTGAGAGGTAGGTGGCCTTGCGTATAGCGCTCCCGCGGTCATCGCTGTTTCGCAAGGCAAGATGGACGACGCCCTTCTGTTGGGCCAGCGCGACCTTGCGCGCATCGTCCGGCGTAACGAGGAGGGTCACGACGGATACTGTTGTCGGCTTGCCGGAAGGGTCGGCGACCATCTGCTTGCCGGTTGCCAGCACCGAGATATCTTCCAGCACTACGACCGTCTGGTCTCTATCCGTCCGAACTGTATCGAAGCCTCGCGCAGTCGGCGCCACTATGGCGCCGAAAGCGGCGCTCTTGATGGTCATTAACACGTCTACCTGGGAGCCGGGGAAGAGGAAGCCACCAAAATCGGCAACCTCGTCGGTCTGGATGGCGATCGCGCGCATGCCATCGGGGATCTTTTGGGGAAGGCCAAGGGCGGAATCCGGCGCGGCCAAAAGCGCCTCGGTCACCACCATGCCGCTGGCAATAGGAAAGGATGCAAGGCGGCCCACCGCTTTCTCCGGCGACCCGATCGCGCCATCTACCGGCAGTGTGCTGGTCCAGTCGACGGTGGTGAGCATATTGGCAGTGAGGCGCTCGCCGGCGGCAATGTTGCGACTCGCTGCGACATAGCGCCACTGGCGGGACATCCGGGCAGCATCCATTTTCCCCGTCTGCATCTTCTGGTAGACGATGAAAACAAATAACCCGGCAACAGCCAGGGAGACCAGCGCTCCGATGAGAAGCTTGCGAATGTTGTTCATCTGAGACCTCGTGCTATTACAAGAACGGCCATACTGCCTACCGCAATGGCGGTGCCATAAGGCATCGTGAGAGCATCAGGGCCATCCAGACTCAGCTCTGGGTGCGGGGTGATGCCCCCGTGGAAGTGGTGCAACAGGATCAGAAAGACGTTGGTGAGCCGCTTTCCAAGCTGGCGCTTCCAGAGGATGATGCCTAGAGCGATCAGGCCGCCGGCTAACGCGGTGCAAAACATCTCCAAGAACACGTGGTCCATCGCAGCAAAGGCGGCGACGGCCGTCATCAACTTCACATCGCCGCCGCCCATTGCATGGAGACGATAGAAGATCGCCATGAAGAAAAACGTGATCATAGCGGCGGCCACGGCGGAGAGCAGGTCGCGCCATCCACCGAGTATGCCGCGCAGGACAATGCCACAAGCGGCGGCGGAGTATGTGAAGTAGTTGGGAATGCGGTGCGAGGAACGCAGATCGAAGACCCCACCCGCTACCCCAACAATCGCCGCAAGCGCAAGACAAACGTCGTCTGGCCAAGTATTCATAGAAGCACTATGGCCAAGACGAGAGCGAGATGGAAGTCTAGAAAAACAAAAAGTGAATTTTGTTGAATTTATTTTGCGGGAGCCCATTGGACGTGGAGACGAAAGGCAATTCCCTTATCTTGTCCGGATGGCTTCGGCTGAACCAAGATGCGCCAAGCCATGCTGCCGCGCTTGGCAGACCGACCAAGTAGGGAATGGGCGCGTACCCCAGTGCAACGTGCCCAGGGTAGTCCCCATAATCGTGAGGGAGAAGGCTATCGCGCTTGCATGTATTCGGCTCGTGGCAACTCCGCTCATAATAAGGCCGGCCACGACTAGGGCGCACTCGACCAGATCTGGGCTGTGGTCCTCGACAATGAGTGCATGCAGAAACTGTCTCACTGTCTCACTTGGTTACACCGCGGACACCAGAGTGCTGCCTACTGTTGTGAATGAGCTGGCAATATGGTTCGCCAGCGTTTTCATTGTAGCGACCGGCCCCAAGCCCATCAGACAGATAATCAGGGCGTACTCGACCAGGTCCTGGCCGTTGTCGTCGCGGTGAAGTCTCTTGAAAGTGTCAATCATCGAATCATTCCTTCCTCCGCCTTGCGAGAATGAGTGCAGTGGAAGAGCACTCTAGGCTGAGTGGCATTTCTCCTGTTCGTTTGGGAGAAGACATGGCTATTGTCAAGCCCCGGTGACAGCCTTGACATGGGAGGCAGGCCGCAACTTTTGGGACGCTGCGGCCGTTCCCGGTTAAAGGGTGGGCGCCGCTCAAACGAAGGCTACACCGACGAGACGAGGGTGGAACCGACGGTCGTGAAGGCATTGGAGATGTAGTTCGAAAGCGTCTTCATGGCCGTAACGGAGCCAAGGCCAATCAGGGCAGCCACGAGGGCGTACTCGACCAGGTCCTGGCCGTTTTCGTCGCGGTGAAGCGAGTGCAGTAGGGTTCTCATTCAGGTTAAGCTCCTTGCAAATGTCGAAAGGTGTGATGGTCCCCTCCGCACGAGTAGCCTAAGAAAATCAAAATCAAAAAGGCAAGTCTACGTTCAAACTTTTTCCCGAGATTTGTTTGGGGAGCCGCCCGAGTCCTGGGGAAGCAGAAGTAGGCAGGGCGGCCACGCAGCCTAATAGACGATCTGACCCGTGGCCGTGCCGTTGATGGTTAGCGCAGGGAACGGCACATGGGAATAGGTCTTGTACGGGTACTGGACCTGCACCGTGACGGGGTTGCCAGGATTGTTGGTGTTGTTGGCCCAGATCAACTGAATCTGGCCGGTTAAAAGGCTGTGCCCGGAGGATCCGGCGACAGCCATGACCACAGCGGTCACATTGGCGCCTGCCACATCGGGGCAGGATCTGTGCACACTGCCACCCGGGCCGCTACAGTTGGGTGCGTCTGTGCCATGCGTCATCGCATACTGCACCCCCTGGCGCGAAGCATATTGCAAGACCGCCACGGTGTAGCAGAACATACACATCTCGAACAGGCAAATCAACATGGGAATCGTGACCAGCATCGCAAGCGCGGTCTCAACTTCATTGGAACCCCGGGTGTCGCGGAGTGCGCCTCGGAAGAAACATCGCATTGAAGACTCCTCTCTAGTTCAACTGGCGCATGTACACGGTGCGTCCATAGGTGGCTGAAGGCAGAATGGTCGACGCCTTCTTCCCCAAGATGGAGAAGTTGATCAGTGGACTGGGGGTCGCGCTCACCTTGACAGCGTTGACCGTAAAAGTGGCCGACTCCGGGTCGGCATTGTAGGCAGGCGCAGTGGAGTTGGAATTGCCCGCGCAGCTCGACGTGTTTGCCCAGGAACTTCCGCCGAGCGCGGAGCTGGCGGCATAGGCGCCCCAGTTCGTGCTGGACAAACCCGCCCATCCATTAACCTCGTTCGCGGCAATTTGGCAGGCCGCGCTCACGGCCGGTAGCGCGCTCCCCGCCGCCGCCTGCTGTCCCTGTGCCGCATAGGTCGCCGCCTGGCGCCCTGCCGAGGTAATGCCCGCGCCTATATACACCACATAAGCGAAATTGGCGGCCAAGGCCAGCATCAGCACGAGCACCATGCTGAAGAGCGCGGTCTCGATCAGGGCCTGCCCGAAGGTATCCTGAGAGAGCTGTGTCTCAACCTCAGTCCGTTCGATTCGGCTTGAGTTACGCATCTCGATCTCCTCAATTGCTGTCATTACTTCTGCCTCTGCCTTTCGGTGCGACGAGCGCGCCAGTCTGGCCTAGTTGTTCTGGAAGCTCGTGATATGCAGACTGGTAGTGGAACCGCCAGGAATCGTAATGGATGCGCCATTAATCTGAACGGTATAGCTGTCGCCAGCAGGAAATATGGGGCCGGCACTACCCAACCTCAGATTAGCTGCAACCCGCAGATAGATTTGATTGGTATTGGAGACTGTGCAACTAGTGTTGCCTATTAGTGGGCTACTCCCCAACACATTTACGGTTATCGTATCGAAGCTCTTCCATGTTTTGCCGCCATCGCAGCTTATATCGCCCTCAACACTGCCACTGATAGACTCACCTCCTTGTCCAGCGGCGCGGCCACCGACTGTGACCGGCACTACAGTGTTTGATGGAACGGGATTATTCGGTCCAATTACTGGGGAAGATGACATGGAGCAGGATGCATTAGACCAGCAGGTTACGGCGGCGATTGGCTCAAAGTCTCCCCAATTGTCAATGATCCCCGTATCTAAAGATATTGTGTCGGCAGGCACGGATGAAGTTGTGCCCTCCAGGCCGCAGTTGCAGTGACCCGCAACCTGAATTGTGTTCCAGGAGTTCTTCATGCCAAGAACGTGTGCAAAGATTCCCATGAAGGTGACAGGGACATTCTCGGTCACTGCAACGTTCATGTAGGCAGGCACACCGTTTAATGTCTTGGTTAAAGTGGGACTGCTGTTCGAGTTGGCCGGCTGCGTCGTAGACATGCTCCACGAAACGTCGTTCGAAGGCGCGTTGCTGGTGAGTCCGAGGCTCGCGTAGCCGTTGAGCTTGGCGTAAAAGCACATTGCGTTGCTCGAATTCGTCGCGCAATCGCCAGAGCTGGAGGACAGAAAGTTGTATGCCGTCACAGGCGTTGAGGTGTTGCCGTTGTTCGCCGCATAAAGCATATCCATAGCGCCTGCGCTGCAGGCCGCCTGGGCAGCCGTGTCGGCCCATTGCTTGTGCATCCAGGCAACAGACATGTCGTAAGCCGAGCCCATGAGCACCGAGCTCATGATGACGATGGCCCCCAGCCATACCGTAAGGGTCTGGCCACTCTCACATTGGTGCAGGTTGCGCCAGTCCGGTGCGCCGTTGTGTTCGTTGTTTTGCCGCGGTTGGGTCTTCTCGCGGGTTGCATCTGCCCGATGGATTGCGTGAAACACCATACACCACCATTCTCCCGGCGAAGAAACCCGGGGCCGCATGCTCTATTGCCAGCGTGATGGGGTCTGGCGCAGTTTCTCGGCGAGAAACTGCGGTGGGCTTCAGCCGCGAATCTGTTCTCGCCGTGTACTGCTCTGCCAAAGTGTTTACACCAGGTCGCGATGAAAGACAAGACTACACAAAGATTTTTTGATGTTCAGGGTTTTGTCTTTTCGCGCTGGCGAAAAAAGGGGGTCTGTCCAGCAGGCGGGAAACCTGCCGGACAGGGTTGAGGGTGATGCCGCGCTTATTG
>Ga0181535_10000787_pt1 | contig 44894 bp, 47 predicted proteins | sample PEATcosm2014_Bin_44_FD_119774 | JGI IMG/M metagenome (GOLD analysis project Ga0181535, IMG submission 119774) | Peatland microbial communities from MTU Mesocosm Facility, Houghton, MI, USA - PEATcosm2014_Bin17_30_metaG | ecosystem: Environmental > Terrestrial > Soil > Wetlands > Peat | place... | reverse complement strand
TCAAAATTATATAGTTTTCGAGATCGGCCTTGGTAATTTTCCTAGTTGGAGTCATCTATTAGATCTTCCATACTTATTTTTGTTGTTATACGTTCGGGAGTTATACTTTCGGAACTACTGTTACCAGTTGTGAGATATTTTTCTCAGTTACCAAATTCAATTCAGCAATTATTTTTTATTGTTTCCAAAAAAGAGAAGAATCTAGGCTCACTATCTCTCTCACTATTATCCAATCCACAATATTTATCCTATGAGCTTAATGATCTACTTATTCACCTATGTGAAGGTAAAGAAACATCTCGATACATATCAGAAGCGTTATTTTATCGATATTCGACTGTGCCCGAGAATTTACGTCTAAAATTAACCCGAATTCTAGTATTAAATCCAGAAAACCATCAAATCGCCTCAATTCTTTTAGATCATTATGACACACTCCCCTCCGATATAACTGACAATTTAATAGCGTTTGCCAATACTGATGATTGCACATGGGACCTTTCAGAGGGTATAATCTGTTATTATGAGCAACTTCCCCCGAAAATTCAAAAACTTCTTTTTAAATTGGCGAATAGATCAAAAACTTCGGACACGGTAGCGAATGTATTGGGAGAATATTATAATAGATTCCTTCAACCTGAACGAGAGAAATTATTGGAAATACTCTCTCGAAAGAAAGACGCCATTACCGGAGTTGCATTTATTTTTTGTGTATATTACAAGAATATCCCTCAGAATTTGCGTACAAGCATATTCAATATCCTGAATAACAGAGATAATATCAAGCATTTTTCTAGAGAGATTGCTTTCAACTATCAAAAAGTCCCAAAACACATTAAAGAACTCTTGTTTAAATACGCTTCCGATGATGAAACTGCTTGTGATGTAGCATATGCCGTTCTTGATGAATTGGAAGAACAAGACGATCTTCCTACAAAAGTTCAAGAGAAATTACTTCTGAAATTGTCAGTTCAACCCTCAGCAAAAGATATTGTTATTTCAATATTATATAACATGGAATCCCAATTTTCCTTCGAATTTATCAGCAAAGTCCTCAAGAAACTAGTTAATGAAAATTGGGGATTGGGAGATTTCTCACTCCCCTTGTTATGTCATTATGATAAATTTGATCCAGATCTTCGAGCTGCAATGTTTGAAGAAACGGTCATGTACGATCCACAGAGAGAGAAATTGAAAGAAGTTGTTGATAAGTATCGGGAAATGATCCCCAATACTCTCATTGAATTTTGGCTGGAAGAAAAGAAATCGTAGAATAAATACCAATTTGTTTGAGAGGCGCAATTTATTTTTCCCTCCACGATAGCCGAAACCGTATCATCTGCTACTATTGCGCAGTTTCAAATGTCACCATAGTTTCTGGCTAGGTTCTCCACAGCGTTACCAATGGGAAACCTTTCCAGATCATGCCTCATTTAAAAAAAAGATACGCCCGGGGGGTGCTCGACGGCTTTTCAGGCAGTGACCGGTGCAGGTACCGGCGCCTGCGGGACGCTGTGGTCATAGACCCTGCTGATGTACCTGGCAGAGAAGACGGAAATGATCGGAGTGAGCACCAGCTGGATCACCCACCCGGCATACGGGATCAGCGCGAAGAGTGAGATAATGAGACTGAAGAGGACGACGAGCACTATCATGATAACAAGGGCGAGGATGTAAGCACCCCAGCCGATCACTTGGATCGTACCGGTGATCGCGGAGAACCGGAGCCCTTCCCTCATGCTGCCGGTGCGGGCAAAGCGCACGCTGCCAAGGACCGCGTAGAGACAGGTAATCACGAGCACAATGAGCCCGATCAGGATGAGGATGAACCCGGCACCCATCATGGGGCCTATTGACGCACTGCCATGACCCCCAAAGAACATGAAGGCAAGTGCGACGACAAAGATGACAAGGGCCGGGACGAACCAGAGGAACCCGACAATGGCAACCTTGATCCCGTCAAGGTACAGGGAACACCACGCATCGAATCTGGGAGGAGGCGTTATCCCCCGGTAGACCCGGACGATGTATCCCGATACGATAAACGAAAGGAGTAATCCTGCAAGGCAGAGCGCGATGAGCTGGGGCCACGGGATAAGCTCCCAGTGAATCGTTGTCCCGGTAAAGATCGTCTTCGGATCGACAACGAACTTGCACAGGGCAATAGGCAGGCTGCAGAGGATAAAGATGAGCCACGTGACCCAGTTCCCCGCAAGAGCTGCCTTTGTGTACCCTATCGAGTCTGAAACGAGCGTGCCATAATCCATAGTATATGGTAATGGTGCGCACTTTATAAAAATGACGGAATGTCGGGAGGGTGCGAGATGGTGCCGGGCCAGGGGGTTGGCAGCCTGCCTGTCCCACAGCCGGGTATCTTTATCGTTCCGGAACCTCCTCTTAAACATTTTTCCCCCACTGACCCCCTTTATGCAGAATGGCCAAAAATAGACTGGATACTTTTGCAGATTTATATCTGAAAATGAATGCAGGAACAGATATTTTCAAGCATCAGTATCGCACTACAAATGTGGGGGTCAGTGGAGGAAAAATAACAGGTTCTCTAATGAAAATGTGCATCTTGTTTTTCCCTCATGACCCCTCTGTTCAGATCACCAAGACTTTCTCTTTTCCCTGCATCTGTTCAGATAAGGACTGCAAAGGAACAACGCTATACGGAAAATCAGGAGTGCCAGATGAAATATTTCAAACCCAAACCGGGAACCAAGAGTGCGACCCGGATCCTGCATACGCAGTTTGCCGATATTACGGCATTTACCCGGGTCGTGCGAGAACTTGTCCTCACGAACCCACTTGGCTGCACGGCCTTTCGGGGTGTAAAAAAGTACCATCCCCCTCTTGAGGTTGTGCGGGAGATGTATACGGCAAAATTCGTGTACACGAATGAAAAAGGGAAACGGGTCGGGACCGGTCAGGAGATGTATGACTCCGTTGACGGATACGAGTTTGGCATCGCTGCCATGATCTCCAACATGGCAAATATCGCAGCGCACCGGGGGAAGGTGCGACATATCCAGGTTGCAGATCACTTTTCGGTTATCCTGAAATGCCACGACCCGGAGGGCGGGCTCTTTTTTGTGAGCGTTGCCCGCGACCGCCTGACGGTATCATCCTATACAGATGACGCGATCCGTAAAAGGGTCGAGGCATGGGCGGACAGCGTGCCGGCACTGGTATAAACAGGTGGAGCTGGAATATGAGATCGAATACGATGGCAGGAATCCGATGAGACTGATCCTCCCGGCGCTGATCATTGCGGCGATGCTCCTTTTTACCGCGGGATGCACCCAGAATTCCGCCCCGTCAGCGGGCACGGGAACTTCGCAGGCAGAAGGTACCCCGGCGGCAGGGACCACACCGGCCCCGACTGCCGGGGCGGACGGGAAAGTGATCGCTGCGTACTGGTACCTCTACCCGGACCCGAATGACGACTCCTACAGTCTGGTTATGTCAGCGCAGGACCAGATTCCGTGGACAAAGATCAACCGGCTCTATATCGGGTTTGCGACGGTAAAGGACGGGGTGCTGACCGACCTGCCCGCCGGCGCTTCAGCGGACAATGCCGCACAGAGGGCGGAGATGCAGCGCAGGATCCATGAGATCGTGGCGCTCTGCCGGCAGAACAACCCGAATGCCGAGATCTTCATCACCTCCAATTTCGATGAGAGGAAACTGGACCCCGAGTACCTGCTGGCGGCACAGGATCCGCAGAAGTTTGCCGACAGCGTCCTTGCCTACCTTAAAGAGTACGACCTCGACGGGTACGACATGGACTGGGAAAGCGGGCAGATCAACGATTATTCATCGCAGCTGACCTCGCTTCTCTCGACATGCCACGCTACGTTTGCGGCAGCCGGGAACAATCCGCATGGCCGTCCCTACCTGCTGACCCACACGGTCTGGCCCGGGGTCGAATCGGCAGAGACCGTCGCCGGCCTTAAGGACAGCGTGGACCAGATCAACATAATGTCCTACGGGACCGGGGATAAGTACGATCTCGTATCGTACGCAGACTCCTATGCGGAGGCCGGGTTTCCCTACGAGAAGATGATAGGAGGAGTCGAGAGCGAATCGGGGTATACCGATAACGTGGGGCCGGATACCGAGGATTCAGTTGCGGCGAAATGCGCCTATGTAAAAGAGCACAACCTTGCCGGCCTTTTTGAGTGGCGCATCGATAATGACATGCGGCCCGACAACAGCCCGCCGACCTATCAGGTAACGGGGTGGATGTACAACTGCATGGCAGGGTGAGATCTCCCATTCCGGTTATGGATCATGAACCGGTCGAATCCTGCTAAAAACAGCCGGATACCCGGCGTCATACTACCGTGTCGTCTGGGCCCGGTTCCTCCCCCGCCTTCACCACGTGCACGAACACGTCCCCGAAGAACTCCTCCTGCCGCAGGTTGCACTGGCCGTCCAGCGTCAGGAAGAGCAGCGGGATATAGACATCCGGGAGTTCCCACCCGAGATCCTTACAGAGTTCGGCAAGCGTGATCTCGGTGTCCGGGTCGGCGTTTGCGAGGCACTCCTCGATGACCTGACGGGCCGAGTCCTGGTACCCTTCCTCGTGGGCGATGCCGACAACATCGTCGGCTTCGACCAGGTAATCGTCATCCGCGGGAGGAAGCCGGCGCCGCCGCCGCTCCTCTTTTTCAAGGTTCTTGAGCTCGATGATCAGCTCGAAGAGGGTGACCGGGCTCTTCCGGAGGCTTTTACGGTCGAGTCGGCGCTGGATCTCCCGTTCCAGCCGTTCGATGGGTCCGAACCGGCCCTCATCCTCGAAGTCAAGGTCGCCCGCGAGATCGAAGTCCTCGCCACCCTCACCTTCACCGTCGCTGTCCTCACCGGTCGGGATGTCCAGTTGCTCGGATTTCATCCGGAGGAGTGTGGCTGCAAAAAAGAGCGTGCGGCCTGAGATCTGGAGGTTGAGCTGCCGGCACCGCTCAAGCTCGGAGAGGAACCGGTCGGTCACCTCGATGATGTTGATGTTCCACGGGTCGATCTCGCCCCGCTCCGCAAGACCGACGAGGATCTCGACCGGGTCCTTGACGACTCCCGGCTCCGGTTCTTTGGGGATATCTCCCGCCGCAGGAGGAACGACAGGGGCCCCGGCATCAGAAGTCTCTGCGGACCCAGCTACGCCGGTATTTCCGGTTCCGGGCGGATCCCCCTCCAAGGCCCTGACTTCGGCAGGTTCGCCGACACTGACGGCCTTTGCACGCTTACCCCCCCGGAGTTTCCCGTTTTTGTCCGGTTCAGCCATGGACCTTGACTCCGGTAACAAGCGTGCTCTTGTCAGGCCGACTCGTCACGCCCATGATCCGTTGCGCCGCCTCGATCATCGGCTTGCGCAGCGAGACGATAACAAACTGCGATGAGGGGGCGAGATCTGTTATCATCGCCGCGATCCGTTCCACGTTCGCACCGTCAAGCGACATGTCCACCTCGTCGAACGCGTAGAAGGGCGCCGGGATATAGTGCTGGATGGAGAAGATGAACGCAAGCGTGGTCAGCGACTTCTCCCCGCCAGAGAGCGAGGAGAGGAGGTGGACTTTCTTGTCCCGGGGCTTGACCGCAAAGGTAAGCCCGCCGGTGAACGGATCCTCCTCGTTTTCGAGGACGAGGTTCCCGCTCCCGCTCGTGAGACGGGCAAAGATCTCCCGGAAGTTAGCATCTATCGCTTTGAATGCGGTCATGAACGCCTCTAACTTCATCTGCTCGTATTTCTGGATGCGCTCGATTAAGGTCTCCCGCTCCTTTGAGAGGGTGTCCTTCCGTTCCGTTCTCTCGTCAACCTGCCGCTGGATCTTCTCGTACTCCTCGATCGCGAGCATGTTGACGGCACCGATCTTGTGGAGCGCGAGTTCGGCATCGGCGATCTTTCCCTCGATCTCCGTGAGGGTGAGGTCGGTCTTGATCTCGCCGATCTGGGCGGTGAGTGCGGCGATCTCGGTCGCAAGTACCTGTGCTCGCTCCTCAAGGGCGACAAGCTGGATCGTGAACCGTTCCTTGTCGTTATCGAACTTCATCAGTTTTGTTTCCGAGGCGTGGATGCTTTCAGATACTTCAGCCCGTTTCTTCCGCAGGCCTTCGAGTTCCCCGGAGAACTCCTTCTGTTTCTCTTCGAGTTCGCCAATCACGGTCTTGTGCGCCGCAATCTGCTCATTCGACCCGGCAATCTCCGCGTCGATCTGCCGGTTGCGCTCGTCCAGCCGGGCGCGTTCCTCGGAGAGTTCCCCGGTCCGGGCCGTGAAGTGCTGGCGCTCGCGGGAAGCGTCGTTCATGTCCGCTTCCTTGTTCCGCAGGCGCCGTTCCGCTTCCTCGATCTCTTTTTTCTTCTTCTCCATCTGGTCGGTGAGCGCCGGGATGTTCGTGTCGTCCAGTTTCTTCTTTATCGCGTCGATCTGGGCCGTTACCGCGTTGATCGCTTCGGTAACCTTGTCGAGTTCCCCCTCGAGTGCACCAAGCTCTGCGGCGCTGTTCCCGGTCTCCTCTTTCTGCCGGGCAACCGCCGCCTCGATCGTCTGCTTCTCGACCGTGATCGCCTCGAACCTCCGGGTATACTCCTCGGTAACCGCTCCCGCCCGGGCGACGTTCTGGTCGATTTCATTTCTGAGCGCCCTCTTCTGGTCGACCTCTTCGGTCAGCCTTTTCACGCCCGCTTCGAGGGTCGATGCCTCGCCCGCGAGATCGGCAAGGTGTGCCCGGATCCGGATGATCTCATCGTCCACGGCTGCGCCAAACCCCTTTACGGGTTTCTTTGCCGAGCCGCCGGTCATCGCTCCGCTCTTTTCCAGCAGTTCGCCTTCGAGGGTGACCATCCGGTATTTCCCGATCAGTTTCCGGGCCCGGTCAAGGGTATCAACCACGACCGTCGCCCCGAGTGCCACGGCAAAGGCCCGGTCGTACACAGGGTCATAGTCGATGAGGTTGACCGCATAATCGACGATGCCGGGCTCCTTTACCGGGGGAAGCGTGGGCGGCCTGAGCTTGTTCAACGGGAGGAGGGTTACCCGGCCGAGACGCTCGTCCTTTAAGTACCGGATCGCGTCGGCCGCGATCTGGTCGGTGTCGCAGACGATAAACTGGAGTTTGTTTCCCGCGGCGACATTGAGCGCCGTCGTGTACTCCGGGGGAGCCCGGCCCAGTTCCGCGATGGTGCCGTGCACGCCCTCCATCGCCTTTACCGCCTCGATCGCCTTCCCACCGGATTCTCCCCGGGCCTGCTGGGCGGCTTCGAGCCGGATCGCGTCCTGCTCGGCATCCTTCATCTCCCCACGCAGCCGTTCGAGGGACGACCGCTGGGTAAACAGGCCGCTCTCCAGTTCCGAGAGGTTCCGGTCGAGTTCCTTTTTCTGGCCGGCAAGCGCTGCGATCTCCTTTTCGTTCCCAGCGAGCTGCTCCTGCTTTGCTGTATACTCCTCATCGAGCTGCTTCTGGAGGGCGGTGAGGCGTTCAAGCTCGCTCGTCCGCATCCGGCTCTTTTCGATGAGCATGTCCTGCTGGTGGAGGATTGTGGACCGCTCGCCTTTCTTTCCCTCCGACTCCTCCATGAGGGCAAAGAGTTTCTGCCGGGACTCCTCGGTATCAGAGGAATACTGCCGGATCTCGGTCTCGACCTTCTCCAATTGTGCCTTTGAGGTCGCTACTTCCATCGCGATGTTCGTGCGGTCGATGGTGAGCGTGCGGATCTGGTCGGAGAGCTCCGCGACCCGTGCTTCAGCCCGTTTGGTATCTGCAAAGACCCGGTTGATCGCTTCAAGGATTCCCTCCTTGTCTTTTTTGAGCCGGGCAATCGTCTGCTCCGCGAGCTTGATCCCGCTCTTTGCCTCTTCGAGGTCGGCGATCAGTTTCAGGTAGTCTGGCCCGCTTTTTTTGTTGATGAGCTCGTCCACATCCACGAGGTCGGCCTTGAGGTAGGCGAGTTCGTTCTCCTCGATACTCCGGTCGGCCGCGATTCGGGAGATCTTAATCTTCTGCTCCTCGGCTGACGCGAGCAACGTCGCACGCTCCTTCTCCTTGTCGTGGATCTGGGCAGCGGACCGGCATCCCTGGTAGAAGGCGAGCTCCTTTTGCCACTTCTGGTATTCGAGAGCGTGCTCTCGCTCTTTCTTGAGCTCGTTTGCCCGTTTGGTGAGTTCAATTAAGAGGAGTTCCTCGCGCTCGATGCGCTCCCTTACCACGTCAAGCTCGGAGAGTGACTGCTGCTTTTTGGTATCGAACTCGGAGACACCGGCAATCTCGTCGATGATCTTCCTGCGCTCGTTGTCACTCATCTCCATGATCCGGGTCACGTCACCCTGCATCACAACGTTGTAGCCGTGCGGGATGATACCGAACTTTGCAAGGTGGTCGACAATGTCGCTCTGCTTGCAGAGCCGGTCATTCAGGTAATTATAGTTGTAATAGCCATTCCCTGTCCTTTTTATCCGGCGGCGGATCTTTGTCCCGTCGGAAAATTCGATGGCGACCTCTGCAGTATTCTTCCCTGAGTTAAGGTTGATAAGATCGGTGAGCTTCTCGGCACGCAGGTTGCGGGAGCTCGAAAGGGCGAGGACAAAAAGGACTGAATCGATGATATTACTCTTCCCGGAGCCGTTCGGGCCTGATATTACGGTGAAACCCTCTAAAAAGGGGATCTTTGTCTTTTTTGAAAAAGACTTGAAATTATCTATCTCCAGCTCTGTGATGTGCAAAGATCCGGCTCCTCGTTGTCCTTACTTCTTTGCTGCATCGGACTTGTCTTCTTCCACTGCGTAGATCAGATCGCTCTGCTTGGGCTTTGCCGAAACTCCTTTTTTGTTCCGCCCGTAGCCCGCCGATGCGACGATGTAGTCCTTTTCCCCGCGCCGGGGTTCGAGCTTCATCGTCCCGTCAGTCTGCATGATCATATCCATCGCAGGCTCTGCCGGGGCTTCCGGTTCGGCATCCGCCGCACGAGAGCCTTTCCTTATGACAACCGTGCTTCCTCCCTGCTGGGGTGCAGCGCCACCGGCAACGGCGCCGGGCACCTGCGAGCCCTGGACGATCGGCTGTACGCGTTTGAGTTCCTGGCGGCTGCGTTCTTCGGTCTGCTTGGACATCTTCATCGCTATGGACTTGAGGTCAAGGAGCTCTTGGGTGAGCCCCTTTACCAGCGCTTCCATCTCGTTGACCTTCTTTTCGAGCGCTGCAACGCGGTCTTCGCCTGCACCGCTTCCTGAACTTTCCATCATTTTGATCATTTTCTCCTTTTCATCAAGTTCGAACTCTAAGTACCTGATCTTTGCATCCGGTTGAACCATGCCATACCTGTATAACTTGTGATATATACTGGTGCGGCGCACTCCTTATTAATAATAGTAGTGATCTGCGGATGAGAAAAAAAGGTTTGTGCTTCATTTTCTCCAAAAAACAGGGTTCAGACCTCCAGGATCCGCCCGATCCGTGCCCAACGCGCCTCCCTTATCGGGCATGCAGCCCGAAAAAACCGGGGATACCTATCTTTTCCCACCAGGGTCCTGCCATCCCTGCGCTTCTGCGTAAGAAAAGGTATTACCTGATCCACACCAACCTTTGTGCATATGTCGTATCTTTCCCAAACTGATCCAGAAATAGCAGATATCATTGAGAAGGAACGGCTCCGCCAGACAAACGGTCTCGAACTGATCGCGTCCGAGAATCTTGTCAGCCGTGCGGTGCTCGAGGCAATGGGGTCAATTATGACCAACAAGTATGCCGAGGGCTACCCGGGAAAGCGGTACTATGGCGGCTGCGAGTTCCATGATATGGCCGAGAACCTTGCCCGCGACCGGTTGAAGAAACTCTTCGGCGCGGAGCATGCAAACGTCCAGCCCCACTCGGGCACCCAGGCGAACATGGCGGTTTATTTTGCGTACATGAAACTGGGAGAGAAGATCCTGAGCATGAAACTTAACCAGGGCGGTCACCTTTCTCACGGCTCCCCGGTCAGTTTCACCGGCAAGTTCTACCAGGTCGCCCAGTACGGCGTCGACCCAAAAACCGAGATGCTCGATTACGGCACTGTCGGTGAGATGGCGAAACACGAGAAGCCACAGATCATCGTCTGCGGTGCCTCTGCCTACCCGAGAACCATTGATTTCAAGGCGTTCCAGGAGATCGCTGACGATGTCGGTGCCTACTGTATGGCCGATATCGCCCACATCGCCGGCCTTGTCGCCACCGGCCAGCACCCGACATCGGTCGGCGTGGTCAACTTCACCACCACCACCACCCACAAGACCCTTCGCGGGCCCCGGGGCGGCGCGATCATGTGCAACAGCGAGTACGCACAGGCGATCGACAAGGCAGTCTTCCCGGGCATGCAGGGCGGTCCCCTGATGCACACGATCAGTGCAAAGGCGGTCTGTTTCGAGGAGGCACTCAAGCCTTCCTTTAAGGAATACAACAAGCAGATCGTAAAGAACGCGAAAGTTCTTGCCGAGACCCTGATGAACAACGGCATCCGGCTCGTCTCTGGCGGCACGGACAACCACCTGATGCTCATCGATCTCACCAACCAGCACCTGACCGGCCTCGAGGCAGAAGTGGCGCTCGGTAAAGCTGCCATCACGGTGAACAAGAACACGATCCCGAACGAGACAAAGAGTCCGTTTGTAACAAGCGGTCTCCGGGTCGGCACACCGGCAGTCACCTCACGGGGCATGAAAGAGACCGAGATGCGCCAGATCGGTACCTGGATCTCTGCGGTCGTAAAAGATATCAAGAACGAGACGCTGATCCAGAAGGTCAACCGGGAAGTCACCGCGATGGCACAGAAGTTCCCGATTTACCCGACAGTATAATAATCTCTTTTCTCATTTTCTATTTACAAGGGGTTGCGGCAATGGTCACCATTCTTGACGGGAAAGTGGTATCGGAAAAGCGGCTCGAACTTCTCAAGGAGGCGATCGGGGAATCAGGGCTGTACCCCCGGCTTGCCACGGTCATCGTAGGTGGCGACCCGGCATCGCAGATGTATGTCCGCATGAAGCACCGTGCCTGCGAACGGGTGGGTATCGGGTCGGTCGGGATCGAATGCCCGGGCGATGCCACCACGCAGAAGGTGCTGGAGACCATTACGCGGCTCAACAAGGACCCGGAGATCAACGGTATCCTTGTCCAGCTCCCGCTTCCAAAGCAGATCGATACGGATAAGATCATCTCCGCGGTCAGGACCGAAAAAGACGTGGACGGGTTCCACCCGACAAGCCTTGGCCTCCTGATGAGCGGGAAACCCGGGTTTACTCCCTGCACGCCCACGGGAATCATGACCCTGCTTAAGGAATACCATATCCCAGTTGCCGGTGCCCGGGCTGTCGTTGCCGGGCGGAGCATCGATGTCGGGCGCCCGATGGCGGCGCTCCTCACCAATGCCGATGCAACCGTCACCATCTGCCATAGCAAAACCAAGGATCTTCCCGCCGAACTCAAACGGGCAGATATTCTTGTCTCCGCGATAGGAAAGGCGCAGTTTATCACACCGGAGATGGTCAAACCCGGCGCGGTCGTGATCGATGTCGGCATCAACCAGCTGGACGGGAAACTGGTCGGCGATGTGGACTTTGCCGCGGTAAAGGATATTGCCTCGGCAATAACCCCGGTTCCCGGTGGCGTCGGCCCCATGACCATTGCAACGCTCATGGAGAACACCTTCGCGGCAGCGACGAGGATGGAATGAAGTCCTGTCGGGTGAACAAGCTGGAGATCGGGGGTGACGCCCCGCCCCGGCTGATGGGCGTCATCAACTGCAGCAATGAGTCATTTTACTCGGGCTCGTACATCCCCCTTGAAGAGATCCATGCCACCGCTGTGGCGATGATCGAGCAGGGCGCCGACATGATCGATATCGGCGCACGGAGCACGGCGCCGAACACGCAGGCGATCAGCGGTAAGACTGAGGCTGAACGCATCGATGCCGCCCTTACGGAACTTGACGGGAGCGGTATTACCCTCTCGGTCGATACCATGCACCCGGGCGTGCTCGATGTCTGCCTGAAACATGACGTCCATGCGGCAAACGATATCGGCGGGTTCATCTATCCTGCCTATGCAAAGAAGGTCGCAGACGCCGGCCTCCCCGCGTTTGTGATGGCGGCAGACAAGCAGCCGGGAGACCCGGTCGGGGTCGAAGCGACGCTTGCCTCGCTCGAATGCGTCATGAGGCGGTGCGATGAGGCAGGGGTGAAAGACTATGTGCTCGACCCCGGCGTCGGCATCTGGACGCCGCTGCGCTCGGTCGAGGACGACTGGGAGATCTGCCGGCACTTCGACGAGTTCCTGCGCTTTGGCCGCCCGGTGCTCGCTGCGGTTTCACGGAAAACGTTCATCGGGATGCTCCTGAACCGTATACCGGAAGAGCGGCTCCCGGGCACCCTTGCGGTGACCACAAAACTCCTCGAAAAAGGCGCCTCGATCGTCAGGGCCCATGATGTGGCAGCCACCCGTGACGTAATGAACATCTGTGAGCGCATGGTGAAAAGCGTATGAATTCCTCGTTTACGGTAATCGGCCTTTCCACCGGCATCATCAGGCCTCACGATCCTTTTGTCGACCGGATCGTAGTGGCAGCAGACGCGGCATGCAAGGGTTTTGCCGAGGGGGACATCCTCATCCTTGCCGAGACCGCAGTCGCAACCGCTGAGGGAAATGTAGTCAGGCTCGATTCGGTCACCCCCTCCCCACGTGCAGAGGAACTGGCAGAAAAATACCACATGGATCCCCGCACGGTCGAGGTCGTCCTTGCCGAGAGCGACTCGGTGGTCGGCGGCATCCCCGGTTTTTTACTCTGCATGAAACACGGCACGCTCCTCCCGAATGCGGGTGTGGACGCCTCGAACGCCCCGCCGGGCTGCATCGTGCCCCTGCCGAAGGATTCCGATGCAAGCGCCGTGCACATTCGGGACGAAATCGCACACCGGTGCCACGTGAGGATCGGGGTGATCGTCGCGGACAGCCGCACCCACGCAATGCGCCTCGGCTGCTCCGGGGTAGCTATCGGCTGCGCCGGCATCACCTCGGTCATCGATGACCGGGGACGGAGCGACCTGTTCGGCCGCAAACTGGAAGTGACAAAAAGGGCGGTCGCAGACAACATTGCATCCGCGGCCGAGCTCGTGATGGGCGAAGCAGACGAATGCACGCCCGCCGCCATCGTCCGGGGCCTCGGGATGCCGATTGGGAATCAGGTCGGTGTCGATACCATTGATGCGGACGAGTGTCTCTTCATGGGCGTATTCCGGAAGAGCCAATCCTGAAAATATGACGGGGCCGCTTATCCGGCCCGTCTTTCACGCTTTTTTCGACCCGTCAGGGATTACTCCTGCTGTGATCAGGTTCGTTCCGATTTGTCATGCGAGGCCTCCAGAAGAGAGGCCGACTGCGCAAAATGAGGATCTAATCCTGATCAGTGGTCACCGAAGAGGTGAAGTTATAGGCGCAGTCAAGGTCGGCAAACTCTGAAAAGGAGAACCTTTCGGTCACTTTTTCCTTGGGTGTCATTGATGGGACATCAAACGTTGCCGACTGGGAGTGGCAGTACGCTGTGACCGGCATTAAGGTGACCGCGACCTCGATATTTTCAAACGTCCTGTTGGTGGGGTTCTCGAGCCGGAAGTCGGCAGTGTAGAAGTCGAGGGAACCGGTGTTAACAGGGGTAAACGAGTCCAGATCATCGCTTGTGACCGTGATCGCGGTATTCGGAGTCCGGGATGAGACGCAGCAGGCACTGAATACGCACGCGAACACTACCAGTACGATCCAGAAGTACCATCTCATACTTTTCATCAGCCGCACTCCTTGGTTGAGCATTCCGCTGAAATATGTACCTGCACACAGAGAAAAACCAGACGGTTCTGGAGGGGTGATACTCACATAACCCGGGAGAGCCTGCGGTTCATGTACGTTTTGCGATGATAAGGTGAACCGTTGACTCGTCGGTAAATTTTCCCGACGGTTCAAGATCGAGGAGGCGCCGGGTCAACCGTTTGCGGAACTCTACATTTCGATCCGTAAGGAGCGCGGGGGCGGCATAGGAGGTGCTCAGCTGAACCCCGATAATATCGTCAACAGTCAGCTCTTCCCGGACCGGGAAATCACATTCCTCAATAACAGGAAACGGCGATTGTAAAAAGATCTCCTCGTGCCGATCCTGCTGCCTGCGTTTCAGGCGGCCCGAATAGTCCCATGCATCGCCAAGCATCTCACGGAGCACGTCTTTTACCGCACGGCCCCACCTGTTGTCGAGATGCGAGAGAAAACTGTCATTCCGGCTCAGGCACGCGATCCCGCCGCCCGGTTCAATCAGGGTGTCCAGCGTCACAAGGACATGAGGCCGGTCCATCCAGTGGAAACTCAGGCCCATCGTGCAGAGCCTGAACTGAGGGAGTGCAAGTTCTCCGAGACTTTTGTCTGACCCGAGCTGCCATGAGATCCCACAGGTATGCGCCGCAGCCTCACCTCTGCGTGCCTCCAGAAGCATCTCCGGTTCGGGATCGATGGCATGAACCCGAAAGCCCCGCTCTGCAAGGGGGATCGCCACATTGCCGGTCCCGCAGCCGAGGTCCAGAATCTCGGATGACTGAGTAAGTGCGAACCGGGAAATAATGGCGTCGAACACTTCCGGGGAGTATCCCCTCCGGTACCGGGCATAGTAACCGGCTTTTCCCGAAAAAAAGCCGGCCTTGCCCGGATGAGATTCCGGTCCCGTCGCTGGATCGGTCACAACGATCCCCGGGAAAAAGTAGTCACGGGCACTCCTTTCGGTCTGCGCAGGGTTTCTGCCCGGACCTCGCATAACGGGCAGTCGCGTGACTCACGAAAAACAAAACACGACCCATCATCATGAATTAACCAGTCATCCTGATTTTATTATGGACATTGCAGCAGTAAAAAATTGCTCCGGGCCTGGATCGGTTTCTGACCGGGGGTACTGAATTTCATTCCCTCCTCCCGCATTGATCCCATGGATAAGGAGATCCTGTTCCGGATCATGTCAGCAGGCATAATGTGCCGCACACGAAAACAGGTACTTGGTCGGTGGAGAGCCATGAAGATCGCTTTAGTTCTCATTGACGGGGTCAGGATCCCGGACTGTGCCGAGGCATATGACCCACTCACCCGGCCGAAAACCATGGGGTTGTTGCAGGATCTGGATAACCCGTATTATTTCCCGGCAGACCGGCCGGCACCGATAAGGTGATCCCAATGGCGGCCCTGCGTATCCGGACAGAACGGCTCGACCTGATCCCGGCAACGGTGGAGATCCTCAAAAGCGATCTCCACGACCATGTAGTACTCGCCCGGCTGCTGGAGGCAACAGTGCCTGCCACATGGCCGCCCGATGAGATGAACAACGAGGTACTCACCGAGTTCATCCGGATGATGTCGGCAAAGACCGATCCATTCTTTTCCTGTTGGTACTGGGTGTTGGATACACCGGGTAAGAACGGGCGCATCCTTATCGGGAGCGGGGGGATTGCCTCGGCATTAAACGGACCGGATACGGTTATGATCGGGTATGCGGTGCTGGACGGGTTCCAGGGGCGGGGGTACGCAACCGAGGCCGTACGGCATCTTATCCCGGCGATATTTGCAGACGAACGTATCGCACGGATCATGGCGACAACCTACCCGGAACTCGGGGCATCCGTCAGGGTTCTCGAAAAGAACGGGTTTATCTGCACCGGGGCGACTGCCCGTGGCCAAGGGTTTTCTCCGGGGACACTCGGATTTGTTCTGGAGAGGCGCAGGACGAAGTGACGGTAACCGGTTGTTTCATAGGGTAGCGTAAACGATTCTGTTAGGAAGAACCATGGGAGCTCCTGCACCCGAACCGCAAAAAGATCCGGAAAAGCCGTTTCTTACCGGCCCACCGTTTTACCTTGAGGAGTTCGAGCAGTCCTACCGGTACATCATCGAAGAGTACGAGGTGGCACCAAAGGACATTGCGATCTTCATGCCCTGTGCGGTGAGAAAACCCTACAGCACGAGCCCGAGCCACCAGCTCATCCGGATGATTATCTCGCAGGTGCTCGATGAGTCCCGGTACCATATCGTGATCTTTGGCACCTGCGGGATCGTGCCATCCGAACTCGAAACGATGTACCCCTATGCCCACTACAAGTACATGCTCGGGAAGTGCAACGATGACAAGGTAAAGGAGGATTTCCTCACCATCGAGACCGACCGGGTGGCCGGGTACCTGGAAAAGACCCGGCACGTGTACAAATACCGGATCGCGTACTGCATCGGCCTTTTCCGGGAAGCCCTGATACGGGGCTCGGAGAAGTCTGGGGTAAAAATCGATCTTCTCCTTCCCACAAAGAACCTGATCAACCGGGTGATCGAGGAAGAGGAGTGCCGGTTCCAGGAAGGGAGCCTCTCGATGGACGAGTACCTGGGCGAGTTCTGCGACGGCCTTGTCCGGTTCCGGAACGCACATCCGGACCTTAATCAAAACGCACAAGGTGCGTAGTTTTTTTGTATGTGCATGCAGTAAAGGGATTTTTTTGCCGCAAAAAAAGTGGTGACAAAAACCCCGGGCCACAGATAGACATATGAGGCGACAAAGCAACTCTTGCCCATCACAGGAGTGTATATGAACCGGTGTCACCGGCAGGGCCGTTGACATACCTGGACAACCCGTGACGTGGTGGAGTGTGTAATCCCCCGACACGAATGCACTGCACCCGGTGCAAAAAGACCGGGAGTACGAACGGCTATTTGCCGGAATACCAGAAACGAAAATAAAAGATCGAGGTTTGAAATGTCACAACAGCTTGGCGGACAGCCAATTATTATTCTCAGGCAGGGAACGACACGGAATCGCGGCGAGGAAGCCCAGAACAGCAACATTGCCGCAGCAAAGGCCGTGGCAAACGCGGTCAGGTCGACCCTCGGGCCAAAGGGCATGGATAAGATGCTCATCGATGGCATGGGTGATATCGTCATCACCAACGATGGCGCAACCATCCTCAAACAGATGGATATCGAGCACCCGGCCGCAAAGATGATGGTCGAGATCGCAAAGACCCAGGACGATGAAGTGGGTGACGGGACGACATCGGCGGTTGTTATCGCGAGTGAACTCTTAAAGCAGGCAGAGGATCTGCTCCATTCACGGGTCCACCCGACCGTTATTGCGGAAGGGTACCGGCAGGCGGCCACAAAGTCGCTGGAGATCCTTGAGGGGATTGCCATTGCCGTAAAACCCACAGATACCGCGATGCTTGAAAAGGTCGCGGAAACGGCGATCAGCGGCAAGGGCGCAGAGGCTTACAAGAAACTGCTCTGTGCGATGGTCGTAAAAGCTGTCATCTCGGTCGCTGACCCTGACGGGACAGTCGACATCAAGCACATAAACGTGCAAAAGAAAGTCGGCGGAGCAGTGGAAGACACAGTCCTTATCGAAGGCATGGTCCTGGACAAGGAGCGGGCGAATCCCGGCATGCCAAAAACTGTGAAGAACGCGAAGATCCTTCTTCTCAACGCTGCACTCGAATATAAAAAGACCGAAGTCAACGCGAAGATCAACATCTCCCGGCCTGACCAGGTACAGGCCTTCCTGGACGAGGATGAGCAGATGGTGCACACCCTTGCAGAGAAGGTTATCGCGAGCGGGGCGACGGTGCTGTTCTGCGGAAAAGGCATCGATGATGTTGCCCAGCATTATCTCACAAAAGCCGGGATTTTTGCGGTCCGCCGGGTAAAAAAGAGCGATCTCGAAAACCTTTCCCGCGCCACCGGTGCAGCGCTTGTCAACAGCATCGATGCGATCAATTCCGCCGATCTCGGGACTGCGGGCCTTGTTGAAGAGAAGAAATTCTCCGGCGATGAGATGATCACGGTCTCGAAATGTAAAAACCCAAAGGCGGTTTCTATCATTATCCGCGGCGGTTCCGACCATATCATCGATGAGATCGAACGCGCCCTCCATGATGCTCTCATGGTTGTAGGGGTTGTCGTAAAGGAGAAGAAGATCGTTGCCGGAGGCGGGGCACCCGAGACCGAACTTTCGCTCCAGCTGCGGCGCTATGCCTCGACCATCGGGGGCAGGAACCAGCTTGCCGTTGAAGCATTTGCATCAGCCATGGAGGTTATCCCGCGTGCCCTTGCCGAGAATGCCGGGCTGGATCCCATCGATATGCTTGTTGCGATCCGGGCTGCGCATGAATCCGGACACCGGACATTTGGTCTTGATGTATACGCGGGAAAACCTGTCGACATGCTGAAAGCCGGCGTCGTTGAACCCCTGAAGGTAAAGACACAGGCGATAACAAGCGCGACCGAGGCGGCAGTCATGATCCTGAGGATCGACGATGTCATTGCATCGTCAAAAGCATCTGTCCCGCAGGGTGGGATGCCCCCCGGTGGAATGCCACCGGGAATGGGTGATTACTAACATCACTCTTTTTTTATGGCTTTTCACGGCCAATACTGGTCATTATTGAGAAATTACCTAGTATCTACCATCATACTATACGTTAGGACATCCAATATCTAATACACAAACGGTTTTTGGGCATACCTATGATCGCACCCGTTCCTGATTACCAGGAACTGCGATCCTTCACCTCCCGGATGAAACCATTTTTGTAGTATCGAACGATTAAAAACCAGAGTCCTTTACCTTGTGCTCTGGCAGACCAGCACATAAAAGAACGAAACAAATGGCTAAACAATCCTTAAAATCGGTTATCATGGGAACACGCTCCGGATACGTTATCCGGTGGACCTGTCCTGACTGTTATGCAGAAAATGTGATCATCAACAGGACTCCGGCTGAGTTTTTCAAGGCCTCCCGGGATTCCTCATGCCGGCACTGCAGGAAGCGTTCAACCATATCGACGCCCTGCCTCCATCACTAACCGGTATTTCATTTTTGTTTTGATTTCTTTAGAATGCCGGACCGGGTAAATCCGGCGACTGTCAGTCATTATCCTTTTCGTGCACTTGCCTTCACCGGGGTCTGCACGCGGGTGACGAAAACCGTCCCTACTTCCTGTAAATACAAGGGAATTGTTCCCTATGACGGCAATGATTTTACGAGGAGGTAGAATGCGCAGAGTGCAGAGGCAAGGGCGGCTACGGAGAGACCCAGCGCGAGCGCTGACGGTATAGTTACCCCGTTATACGGCAGTATCTCTTTTATGCCAAACAAAAAGAACGCGATTGCAAGGAACCAGCCATAGGTCTTCTTCTCCGTGAAGGCAACCCGGAGCCCGTAGATTACCACGAGCACGTCAATGCCGATAAGAAGCGGGGTATACCATTCAGAAAGGGTCATCACGTACTGATTGACGCAGCACGTTTAAAGGGATGCGCTCCAAGGCTCCAATACCCTGTCACGGGTCAGAACTGAAGCGTTGGACCGAAAAGCAGGCTACAAACAGCAAAATAAAAGATGCCGTTACTTCACCACAAGCACCTTGCAGGGTGCAGAACGTATGATCTCTTCTGCCACGCTCCCGAGGAGCAGGCGCTCCAGTCCCCTCTTTCCCTGCGTGGCGATCACGATCAGATCGATCTTTTTTGCGACTGCGAACTTCACGATCTCGGCCGCAGGACGCCCCTCAAGAATAGATGTCTCAACCTTCACATCGCCGGCCTGGGATTTTATCCGGGCAAACGCCTGTTCTGCCTCGGTCTGGAACAGACGGTATGTATCACCGAGAGGGATATCCCCCGACATCGATGAGAACGTACCCGTGTCGATTACGTATACCGCATACACAACAGCCCCGGTGGCACGGGCTATTTTTATTCCCTCGTCAAGGGCAACACGGTTCTTCTCCGAGCCATCCGTTGCGATCAGGATCCTGCCAAGCAATAGTTCTGTCATCGTACGTTTCCTCCCTCTTTTCGTATCTAAACAGTTCCTACTTTACGTTCCCGCCAGATACCTCTTGCGGATCGTCAGTGCTGCTGCCACCATCTTTGCCCGTGCCATCGATCTCCACCACGTACTTCTCACCCCGCATCGCACAGAGCAGCGCGGCAATAAAGGAGATACCTGCCCCGATATAGAACGAGAGGGCAAGGGAGGGCATAAAAGCCTGCGCGAGCGTCGTCGGGAACCAGGCCACCCCGGTGAGGGTTGCAAGGGTCGCCGGCGCAACCGTGGCAAGCAGGGCCGGGGAGAGACCTGCCAGGATCATGTGGACCGGGTTATAGCCAAGGAATGCCGCAAACAGTGCCCCGGTCGGAGGAATCGCGCTCATCGCGGGGATGAGCGGCGTTGCATTGGCAGCCGAAAGTGCCGCAGAGAACATGGAGGGGAATGCACCGGTAAGTCCCACGACGATAATGGTAAAGAACATCCCCATGGAGAGGACAAAACCGGAGTTCATCAGGGTTGACATCATGCCAGAGGAGACACCCCGCTCTTCCGGGGGTACCGAGTTCATGATCGCCGCAGCATTGGGGGAAGAAAACATCCCGTTCCCGAGACCCATGATCAGGAGAGCCAGCGCAAAGGGCAGGTAATCGAAGTTATAGGGCAATATGGCGAGGATCAGGAATGAGATCCCGACAAGCACCATGCCGAGCGTGCTGATCCACCGGGCACCGTACTTGTCAGAAATGATGCCCGAGAGCGGGCCCATGATCACAAACCCTACGGTGAGCGGCAGCATGTAGACCCCGGCCCAGAAGGGTGTCGATTCGAAACTGTAGCCATGCAGGGGCAGCCAGATCCCCTGAAGCAGGATGATGAGCACGATCATCACTCCGCCCCGGGCAAGTGCGGAAAGGAAACCGGCCGCATTTCCGAAGGCGAAGTTGCGGATCTTAAAGAGATCCATGCGGAACATCGGATCCTTCACCCGTGTCTCGATGATGGGGAAGGCAATAAGGAGCAGGATACCCGTCAGGAGTGCGGCAATAACGAACGGATTTCCCCAACCCATGGATGCGCTGCCGTACGGGAGCAGGGCATAGGTGATGCCGACGAGAAATATCGTCAGGCCGCCGATAAAGGAAAGGTTCCCCCAGATATCGATCTTCTGGGTCCTTCTTGGGTAGTCCGGCTCTTTAAGTTTCATAAACGCCCAGATGGTCCCGATAACCCCGAACGGCACGCTGATCAAAAAGACATACCTCCAGTGGAAGGCTGCAAGGATCCCCCCGATGATAAGACCAACAAACTGGCCCGAGAGCGCCGCCACCTGGTTGAGACCAAGCGCCTTTCCCCGTTCGTCAGGGGGGAATGCATCAGTGAGGATCGCGGCACTGTTGGAGAAAATGAACGCCGCGCCGACCGCCTGGATGAGCCGGAAGACAATGAGTTCGATTGCCCCGGCATCACCAGTATCTGGTGTCAGGAACAGGAGGAGAGAGCCTGCCGTGAAGATGGCAAACCCGATATTGTAGAGACGTACCCGCCCGTACATATCAGAGAGCCGCCCGAAACTGAGGAGCAGGGTGGCGGTCACGATCCCGTACCCCATCAGGATCCAGAGCAGGTACTGGAACGAGGTGAGCGGGTCGATGTTGATGCCGTTAAAGATGGCGGGAAGGGAGATGAGGATAATGCTCCCGTTCACTGCCGCCATGAACATGGCAATCGTCGTGTTCGAGAGGGCGACCCACTTATAACCGGGGTCCCGGACAGGGGCTGCCGGTACTCCGGCTGGCGTGAGGGAAACGGGTTCTGGTTGTGCTGTTGTGTCCAAGATATTCACCGGATCTGAGGATATCCCGTATTATTTTTTCTGGCACTCCATTTATAGGAACCACTATGCTTTTTAGCATATAGTATCATCGGGCGCAGCAATGCAGGATGACGAACATGACATGGAAGGCATCATTAAAAAAAAGTCTGTTTTTATTGAGAGGGAGCAGCCTTCCGCACCACGCCGACCCGCCCGTTCTCTGCGGAGAGTACAAACCCGAGTGCTTCGAGATACTCCCTGCTTTTGCCCGTCCCGTGGGTGAGGAGTTCCACGAGATCGTCGTTCTCGTCCATATCCGTATGAAGCACAAACGAATCGATCACTTCGCAGGAGAGGCCGGCTTCCTGTGCGATCTTCAGGTGCTTCAAGAAACTCATACCGTAATAGTCGACATGGAATTTTGCCGGTTCTGCAAGGAAGATCGCGTTTGTCCCCCCTCCCCGACCCGGCACAACCGCCATGTCACTTTTTGTTGTGATCACCCGTTTTATGGCGGCACCGGTGGCAAGCGGGAGATCGGCCATCAGGATCAGGATCGATCCCACAGATTGTTGGAGCACCTCGTTCAAGGTGCCGCTCAGGTCCTTATCAGGGATGGTGATCTGGATGTCCTCGGAATCGAAGAGTTCAGTCGCTATGATCACCGGGCCGCAGTTTGCATCTTTTGCAGCAGCGATCACGTCCTCGAGCATCGCCCGGGCAAACGCCTCCCGTTCTTCAGGTGAAAGTATCCCGGCAAGTCTGCTCTTGGGATTTGCGGGCTTAAAGGGAATCAGTGCATGGGGACACATGTGATACGCTCATACGCAGGACAATTTTAAAAAAGATACTGATTTCGCTCGCAGCGGGTATGAGAATACAGGATTTAACATCACAGACAGGCAATAAATATACGATGGACTGTCCCGAATATACCACGGTTATGCTCCCCGCACGGATCGCCGTCGGGATCGAACGTCGTACCTGTAGTGCGGACGGCAGGTGCCTGCAGGACATCCCGGCCTGCTGGCAGGAATTTCTGGCAACAAAGGCGGCGGCACGTATCCCTCATCGGATCATACCGCCGGTAATGTATGCAGTATACTCAGACTACACATCGGACTGGACCGGGGAATACAGTTACCTCCTTGGTTGCGGTGTGACAAAATCTGCAACTCCAAAAAAAGGACTCTCTGTCAGACATATTCCCGCACAGAAGTACGCGGTTTTCCATGCCCGGGGTCCGATGCCGGATACCGTGGTCGGCATATGGGGAGGGATCTGGGGATCGGACCTGCCCCGCACGTACACTTGTGACTTCGAGTTGTACGACAGCAGATTTACCGATAAAAAGAGCCCTGAAGTGGACATCTGCGTGGGCATACGGAACATATAAGAGAGTTCCCGGATCGCACCCGGGTCACGGTGCCGGGAGAGTCAGGCAGCAGCTGCCTTACGGATACCCTCTTTTTTGAATGCTTCAGCCGGAATATGGATCTCGAACTGTGCACCCTTCCCCGGCTCACCGGTCTCGGCAATCGTTATACCGGTGATCCCGAGAATCTCGCGGGCCAAAAAGAGCCCCCAGCCGGTGTACTGGCCAAATCCCCGCTCAAAGATCCGCTCCTTGTCGGCAGTAGGAATGCCGGTGCCATTGTCCTGGACAACGAGTACCGCATCATTCTCCTCATCATGAACTGATATGGTGATACGAGAGACACTCTGGCCGTGGCGGACCGCGTTGTCCAGCAGCTGGGCCACGGCCTTATCGAGCATCGGATCAGCATATACGGCAGCGTTCCCACAGGTCTCCGCGATCGTGACCCCTTTGAGTGCAACTGCATCACCGGCACAACGGATCACGGAAGCCAGAGGCTGCCAGCGGGGGGGCTCGGTCCCGAGGTTCTGGTAATCTTTCGCAAACTGGAACTGCCGACGGATTTTTTCGAGGGCGAACCGCTCTTTTTCAATATACGATTTCTGCTGCGGGTCTTCGATCACCATCTCCAGCAGTTCGGTGTAGCCGCTGACCGCCGTAAGCTGGTTGATCACATCGTGACGGGTGACGCTCCCCACGAGGTTGAGTTTCCGGTTGAGGAACGCCTCCTCTTTTTTTGCACGTTGTACTGCCGATACTTTTTCGATCAGCTGCACAAGAACGGGATACCATACATCTGCGGACCCCGCCATGACCAGGTACTCCGCGCGGTCTGCCACCGCAACGCGGAAAACGTCCGGATCGTACGCGGCGGCAAGGATAATCACCGGAAGATCGATCTCCCGCTCCCGCAGTTTTTTTAAAAACAAAAGGCCGTCCTGATCATCTTCATGCACGGCAATGGCAACCGCCGGCGATTCGATCAGGTTCCGGCTGAAGGTTACCTCTGACGATCCGGATGCCATCACACGGTAGGCAGCAGTACCGGCAAGGTATCGGCCAAGCGCAGCACAGCGGTCGGCCTTTGCATCAATAATAATGACAGGAATCATACCGGATCACAGGAGGCGTTCATTTCCCACTACCATTCTATCTCATCCGGATCCTATAAAGGCCATTCAATGAGATACCAGCGCTGGCAGCCCGCGACGCCTGCCGCCAGAGTTTAACATGTACAAAAGGGAACGGTACTTTATGTGGTCCCGGGTCATCACGTTCTCGAAAAATGTCTTCCTGCCGCTCACCAGCGTCTGCCGGAACCGGTGCGGGTACTGCTCATTTCGGACACCGGTGCAGGACGGGTGCGTCATGCTGCCGGACGAGGTGGAGATGATCCTGCGGCGCGGGAAAGAGGCCGGGTGTACCGAGGCACTTTTTACCTTCGGTGAACACCCGGAGGAAGAACCCGGATTTTCTGCGTACCTGAAAAAAACCGGATACGATACCATCCTTGATTACTGCGAAGCGATGTCCAGGTTGAGCATCGAGTACGGGATCCTCCCGCACACGAATGCGGGCATCCTCACCTATGACGAGATGAAACGGCTCCGCAGAGTAAACGCAAGCATGGGGCTGATGCTCGAAACCACTGCCCGGATACCGGCACACAATGGATCGAAGGGGAAGGAGCCGGAGGTGCGCCTCGAGATGATGGAGGACGCCGGAAAACTCAAAATCCCGTTTACAACAGGTTTGCTCCTTGGCATCGGAGAGACGGTGGCGGACCGGGAGGAGTCGCTTGTGGCGATCCGGGATATCCACCGTAAGTACGGGCATATCCAGGAGATCATTCTCCAGAATTTCTGCCCGAAGGACAACACCCCCATGGCCGCGTTCCGGGTGCCGGAAACTCAGGAGATCTGCGACACGATACGGATGGCGCGCCGGATCCTGCCTGCGGAGATCGCCATCCAGATAGCCCCGAACCTCATTAACGCGTCCAGTCTCATCGGGTGCGGTGTCGACGACCTTGGGGGCGTTTCCCCGGTCACCATCGACTATGTGAACCCGGACCATCCATGGCCGGCAATTGCGGACCTCAAAACAATCGCGGGGAATGCGACGCTGCGTGAGCGTCTCTGCATCTACCCACGGTTCATCAGCATGGGCTGGTACGACCCTGGCCTGCAACCCCTAATAAGCCGGCTCGATCAACGTATTACCACAGGGAGCAGCCAACCGTGAAGCAGAAAAAACTCCTGTATACCGGCAAGGCCAAATCGGTATACCTTACCGACGTGAAAGGAAAACTGATCGTTGAATTCCGCGATGACATCACCGCGTTTGACGGCGGCAAGAAAGATACCCTTGAAAACAAGGGCAGTTACAATGCCGGCGTTTCCGCATTTGTCTTTTCCTGCCTCGAAAAGAACGGCGTGAAAACACATTTTCTGGAGATGCTTGACGAAAAGAGGATGGTCGTCCGCGAACTTTCCATGATCCCACTCGAAGTGATCGTACGGAACCTCGCGGCCGGCTCGATAGTCAGGAACTACCCCTTTAAAGAGGGTACTCCCTTAAAGCCACCGGTGATCGTGATCGACTACAAGGACGATTCCCGTCACGATCCGATGCTTAATGACGATCTCATCGTTGCACTCAAGCTTGCAACACCGGCGGAACTTAAGAAAATCAAAACGATCGCGCTCAAGGTCAACACGCTCCTTTCAGGCCTGCTCGCAAAAGAGGGCATCGCGCTCGTGGACTTCAAGATGGAATTCGGGCGGCAGGGAAAAACGATCTGTCTCGGCGACGAGATCAGCATGGATTCGATGCGGCTCTGGGACAAAAAGACCGGCGAGTCTCTCGATAAAGACGTGTACCGGTTCAACAAGGGCGATGTGATGGCAACCTACAACCGGGTGGCAGCCCGGATCACAAAAAAACCCGGCGCTACTGCAAAAAAAATGGTGGCAGATCCAAAGAGGGCAAAAACGAAGGCCCGGTAATAGCCAGCCATACCTGTTTTTGCATCAAAGGGCACAAAGCATAAAGTATCAAAGAAAAATACTCGTATCACCAGGATCTGGCGGACTATCATGGCACAGGACTCCCAAGCTGAAGCGGACATGCTCAAATGGGCGAACGGGATCGCCCGCAAGAATGGATGGGTACTCAACCCAGACGAAGACCACCTGCGTGTCGTGATCCGGGGGCTTGTCCGGAACAAGGAGAAGTTCGGGAGACCCTACTGTCCCTGCCGTCTGCGGAGCGGTGACGAGGAGCGCGACCGTGCTATCGAATGCCCGTGCATCTACCACAAGGACGAGATCGCAAAAGACGGGCACTGTCACTGCCTGCTCTATTACAAAAAGCCATAACGAACCATTTTTTGCCTGCACGTCCTGTATGACCACGACGGAAATTCATCCCCCAGAAAAACCCGGTCTCGCACCTGTCACCGGCAGGGATCCGGAGATCATTATCCTTGGCAGTTATCCCAGCAGCCAGTCACTTGCAAAGGGCGAGTATTACAGCAACCCCCAGAACCAGTTCTGGAAACTTGTTGAGATACTGTTTGGGATCGACCGCACCCTGCCGTATACTGTCCGCACATCCCTGCTCACGGAACACCGGATCGCCCTTTGGGACGTTCTTGCCTCTTGCACCCGCTACGGGAGCGCGGACACCGCGATCCGGGATCCGGTCCAGAACGATATCCGAGGATTTTTTGCTACACACCCGACGATCCGGTGGGTAGCGCTCAACGGGAACACCGCCGGCCGTTATTATGCCCGGATGGAGATCAACATTCCCAGCATAATACTGCCATCGACAAGCCCGGCATATGCCCGCATGACATTTGCCGAAAAAACGCAGAAATGGGCGTGTATCCGCACGCGGAATATCCCTTAAAAAAAGGTGCGGCCTTACCGCTCAAGCCGCAGTTTCAGGAAGATGACGTGGTAAATCGCATAGAAACCACAGAGCACCGCAGCGGTATATCCGAGCACGGCAACCCATATGACCTCTTTTGGCATGCTGACGGGAGATGCCTGCAACACGAGCGATGATCCAACCACGAGCGCGGCGACGACAAGCCCGATCATGATCTTGTCGCTGGCCCGGTCCAGCGCCATCTGGAGTTTCTTTAAGTCGGTATCGACTACTTCAAGCCGTACCGTCCCGGTCGAGAGCCGTTTTAACATGAGATTTACATTGCGCGGCAGATCAAACGCCGCGTCGACGGCCTCAAGCAGCGAGTTTGACGCCCGCTTCGCATATCCGGCCGAAAGAACGTTGGAGTCAGCAAGCCTGCGCAGGTAGGGGGTGATCTCTCCGCCAAAACTGAACTTCGGATCGAGCCGTACGGCAACATCAAAGACCATCACAAGCGTCTTTAACAGGAGCATCAGGCTCATGGGCACCTTGAGGTTGTACCGCCGCATCACCTCAGTGAGCTCATTGATCATAAGACCGAAATTGAACTGGGCGATCTCGTCTCCGCCACCGAAATCGTGCAGCATGATGTAGAGATCATCCCTGAGTCCCTCGCGGTTTTCCTCAGCGACAAAGATGCCAAAACCCTCAAGTGCCTTGAGGATCATGTCGACATCGTCTGTCGTCATGGCAAAGAGCAGGTTGACGAAGAGCTGCTTTTTCTCCGGGCGCAGAACTCCTACAATACCAAAGTCGAGAAAGACCAGATCTCCCATATCCGAGACAAGAAGATTACCCGGGTGGGGGTCGCCGTGGAAAAACCCGTCCTCGAAGATCATCTTCAAGTAGGCATTGAATCCCCGGACTGCGATATCGTGAGGGTTGCATCCCTGTGCAGTGATCGCCTCAACGTTGTCGACCCGGACGCCCTTGACATATTCCATGACGAGCAGCCGGGAGGAGGAGTATTCCCAGTAAATCTTCGGGAAATGGATGCCTGGCACGTCCCTGAAGTTGCGTGCCATCCGTTCCGCGTTCCGACCGTCGCGGGTGAAGTCCAGTTCTTTCCGGATCTGGGTGGCAAAGTCCTGTACGAGACCGGACGGATTGTACATCCTGCTCTCGGGGAAGACCGCCTCGATCCTCTCGGCCATGGACGTGAGAATAGCAAGGTCGTTCTCTATCTGGTCAGGAATGCCGGGGCGCTGGATCTTGAGGGCGACCACGGTCCCGTCTTTGAGCACGGCGCGGTGGACCTGCCCGATTGACGCGGATGCCACCGGGGACTCGTCAATCTCACAGAACCAGTCTTCCAGTTTCGGGCAGGTCTGCTGGATAACCGCGACGACCTCTGAAAACGGCAACGGTTTTGCGTGATCCTGGAGTTTCTTGAGCTGCTCGATCAGTTCAGGGGGAAAGATCTCTGTCCTCGTGCTCATGATCTGCCCGAACTTCACAAACGTGGGTCCGAGCTCTTCGAGAGCAAGCCGTATGCGCTCGTAAATGGTGGACTGATCCGTCGTCTGTTCTGTACCCGGAAGACGGAACCGCATCCTGCCTGGGAATGCTTTCTCCAGTACAATACCAAAACCGTACTTCCACAGAATATCAATGATCTGCGCATACCGCCGGATACGGGTGACCATGGATACAGTTTGGCACTGGGGCTACTTAACACTGGCTTTTTTTGCTCACAATCGGCACGCCGGTCGCACAGGAAACAGGCTATCAAAAGGCAAGAGCCCGGGAATATTGCAATTAAGAAGGGGATTACACACGGTCAGCCTTGTAAAAGACAACGATCCGGTTCGTGTTCGTGCCGGATTCGTTGTTCCCGACCCCCCAGATGTTGGAGGTTTTCGAAAAGACCTGCTGATTGACGATGATACCCTCGCAGGAAAACCCGGCGGCGATGCCGAGAGGGACCACATGTTCTTCGAGTCTGACGGACTTTTTCCGTACCTCCCCCACCTCAAAGGCAACATAACCACCGGGGGCGGTGATCCGGAACAGTTCCCGGAATACTGCACCCATCACTGCCTCCCATTCCGTGACCGTCCGCGCCATTGTGATGGTACGCCCGATTGCATCGCCATCAAGCCCGCAGAACCAGCACCGGAGCCAGTTGTCATCCCGGTACTGGACAATATCCAGAAATGGCGGCGACGTGATCGTGAGTTGAACCGTATTGGATGCTATCCCCGGTGTCATACGGGCGTCCCCGGTGAAAAAACAGGCACGGGAACCGGCACGGTTCAGGCTGGTCCATTCAGCAGAAGTCAGGCCGGCAATCAGGCTCTTTGTCTTGCGCAGGATGAGTTTGTGAGTGTCCCGGTATTCCGGCACCTGGCAGCGTTTGCGGTTGATCCGTTCCTGGCTTTTCCGGGATACTGCCTGGTTAGGGGGAAGTGTGTACACCGAGAAAAATCCGCTGGAATGGCCGGTCAGACGGTTGGTCGCCACCATCCCGATCCAGCGATCAACTGCATCTGATGTGCCGTCTTCCCTTTGTCCTGAAAGATGCCGGCGCAGGGAGACAATCTCACGTTCGGTGTCGGGATGATAGAACATGGAGAGATCAAAATCTGCCCGGTCGCCATCCCGGGGGATCGCCTCCAGCCGAGTGGCCACCTCATCTGCACTGGGCGGGAAGAACCGTGGTTCGGTAAGGATCCGGGAGAGCGGGTTTGCATCGTTTGCGATCACCAGCCGGCCGAGAAGCCCGGCCTCGATCGCAGTGGTTCCCCGTCCGCTGAACGGATCGTAGACGATATCACCGGCCTGCGTCAGCCGCTCGATAAAAAACCGGGGCAGCTGTGGCTTGAAGCAGGCCCGGTAGGAGATCTCATGGAGGGATGAGGCCTGGCGCTGGCGGGACGTCCAGAACTCCCCGGTATACCGTCGGATATGGAGCGGGCCGGATGTCTCTTCTACCAGAGTCTGTTGTCCCGACGGGGCCCGGAAGCCTGCAAGATCGTTCTGGAACGCAGCAACTTTTTCCCGAGACGTACCTGCCATCTGGATCACATCCGCAGAATACCAGTGTGCAGGATAATCGTATATCTCCTGCGTTCAGGAGTCGTGCCACCAGAATGAGTGAACCTGGTGTTATTCGACCGGCAACGACATATCGCCCTCAAAATAGTGCTCGTGGAGACCTTCGAGCGGGAGCCTACTGATATAATCATAGGATCGGGCTATAATCTGGGCTAGCTGATCAGCATCCGGATGACCCGCAACCCATTTCTCGATATCGGTTACACTGGGAAATTCATCGGTATATTTGTAGTAACCGGCCGTATCTTCCACATATAAGGTATCCGGTATTTAGTTATTAAAATATTATGGATTGTTCACTACCTGATCCGGCGTAAAACTACTGTCGTTTTGAAGCCAGACACGAAAATACAAGTGTTTACGGAGTTTTCCACCACGGGTCTCATTAAAACGATCGCTCATCAGATGCCCGCGAGGAGTAACGTATCCCCCCTAGTCGTTCGGGATATTCCGGACTAATGATCTGACACTTCAGGCACAAGAAGCAGGCCAGACCGGGGGTTCAGCCGGCGTGTGCCCCTTCAGCCTCAAACGCCGGGGGATAACGGACGGTGCCATGTATGCCATCAAGCGCCCCGGGAACAAGGGGGCATACCATGAACACTTCATTCCTGCAGGGAAATGGCGCGTTGATCCCCAGTGGTGGTGCCGTGGTGAACCCGAACCGGGGGTAATAGGTGGGATGCCCGACCACGATCACGATCCGGTGTCCCAGCTGCCGGCAGGCCTTTAGCCCTTCCTCAACAAGGATGGATCCAACACCCTGGCACTGATGTTCCAGACATACGGAAAGCGGTGCAAGGGCGACCGCAGGTACACGCCCGTCTTCAGATTCAATCGATATCGGGGCAAAGAGGATATGGCCGATGATCTTGTCATTATACACAGCCACCAGTGAGAGCCCGGGGATAGTGTCTCCATCGTTGCGGAGCGCGCGGACAAGCCGGGCTTCGCCATCCTGGCCGAATGCCTGAAGATTGACATTAAAAATTGCCGGAATATCTTCAGGGATTTCAGATCGGATAAAAAAAGAATCCATCCTGACCTATAGGACGCCAAAGTAAAAGAAGTCAAGGATCGTGGACGTTCCGGATACCCTTATCCCGCAAATCCAGTCTCGTCAAAGGGAAGTCCCTGCACGCCATAAGGAGTTCCCGTGCTCTCTAAAAACTGTCTGTGATCTGGTGAAAAACCTGAACAAGGGTGCCGGGTTTACCCTTTTTTCCCGAAAAAATTATGTATGCGTGAAATACGCAAGAACACCGGATTCATTGACCGTGTCGATCCGGACAAACCCGATCCGCTCGAACTGCACGACCTTTCCCAAATCTTTTGCCACCGCAGGCTCGCACACACCGTGCATCGTCCCCTCCATGGTCAGGAGGGTACAGGGCAGGGTCTGCTCTGCCGGCAGCCACTGGATGATGTGCGCCTTTGCTGCGCGGGCATCGGCAAGCGAATCACCACCGTATGAAAACGATGGGGTCTCCCCATCCCACGCGATATTCACGTTGAAAAGATCCTTGAGCCGCACCATCGTAACATCCGGCACAATCTCAGTTTTTGGCAGCACAACGGTTCCTTCAAACGGGAGCTCCCGGTTCCCTTTCGACGCATCGCCGGGATGGAGCATTGCATGTGCCATGCGGCGCGGGGCGCCCTGCACCATAGCGGTCACCGGCTCCGGGACAAAGAAATAACGGTTTGCAACCGGGTCGACCAGTTTCTTGTTCTCCGCGTAGAGGTTGTCCCATGAGAACGAGATGTCGGTATCACCTATACCAATTGCAAGCATCGCGTTTTTCACGGCCTCGGGGCTGATTCCCCTGCGGGCAAGTGCCCGGAGCGTCCCGAGATGGATGTCATCCCAGCCGGTATACTTTCCCTCATGTATCCCAAGGTGCATCTGGGAGGTGGAGAGCACCACACCCTCGATGCCCATCCGGCCGTAGTGCCGGTAGACCGGCACCGTCCAGCCGAAATGATCGTAGATATAACGCTGGCGTCGGGTGTTCGCGATATGATCCTTGCCCCGGATCACATGCGTCACTCCGAGCAGGTGGTCGTCCGCGACGACCGAGAAGTTCATAAGCGGGTAGACCCGGGCCTCCATCTTCGGGTGGGGGGGTGCATCGAGGATACGGAAGATCGGGAAATCCCGCATCGCCGGGTCAGGGTGCAGGAGATCGGTCTTGACCCGGACCGAGGCCTCGCCTTCCGCGAAGCCGCCGTCAAGCATCTTCTCCCAGAGTGTGAGTACTGTTTCAACGGACTGATCGCGGCAGGGACAGGCTTTCTTTGCATCCTTGAGCGTCTTGAAGTGCTCATTCTCGCACGTGCAGACATATGCCCCGCCGCTCCCGATGAGCTCTTTGCAGAGATCATAATAGAGGGGAAACCTGTCGCTTTGGGTAACGGTCTCGGTGATCCCAAGACCCAGCCACGCGATATCCTCCTTTACCATCTCGTAGGCTTCAGGATCGACCCGCTTTGGATCGGTGTCCTCGATCCGGAGGATGTACCGCCCGCCGTACTGCTTCACATAGGCATCATTGAGCGCTGCGGCCCGGGCGTGGCCGATATGGAGCGGCCCGGAGGGGTTCGGTGCAAACCGCATGACAACACCGTTCTCTGCTCCTTCAAGATCGGGAAGCACTTTCTTGTGCTCGTGCTTCTCGTGGAGTGCCGCAAACATCTCCGGGGAAAGGGACTGGAGTTTTGCTACCCGCTCTTCGGGCGAGAGCGCTGCCACATCGGCAATCGCATCCTTTGCAGCAACGGACACTTCCTTTGCCTGCTTGCGCAGCTCGGGATGCGCACCCATCACCATGCCGATGACCGCCCCTGCCTGAGGCACGCCGCCATGCTTTACGGCATTCTGGAGTGCACACAAAAACAGGGCGGACCTGATCTCGTCCCCTGCCATCCTAGAAGCTCCGTGTCACAAAAAATTCGCCGACATCCATGAGAAGCTGGCGTTCCTTTGAGGCCGGGAGCACCATGAGCAGCCGGTTGCTGTCTGCGACAAGCCCTGCTGCCTTCTTTTTTACCGCGTCAATGACACCGGAATCGGTGAGTTCCCTGATCGCGGCTTTTATATCGGCTGGCGAGAGATCGCGCCGGTATTTCAGGAGATCGATACCTTCTTTCCGGGCAATAATCATGATAAGTGTCTGCTTGCCTTCCCGGAGATCGGAACCCTGGTCCTTGCCGCTTTTTTCCGCAGGTGTCAGGAGATCGATGAGGTCGTCCTGTATCTGGAATGCGATGCCGGTGTTGAGACCGAACTGGTAGAGCGCCTTCACCTGCCGCTCGTCTCCGCCTGCAAGGGTACCTCCGATGGCTGCGGCGGCTGCGTAAAGCACGCCGGTCTTCATCTCAACCATCTTCATGTACTCTTCTTCGGTCACATCGGTCCGGTGCTCGAAAGACATATCCATGTGCTGGCCTTCGCAGATGTCTGCGCAGGCACGGGCAAGGAGCGCAGTCGCCCGCACCTTCGCTGCCTCGCCGGCCTTCACCTGAGAGATGAACTCAAACGCCCGGGCGTACAGGACATCACCGGCAAGGATGCCGGTCGGCATGTCCCACTTGGTATGGACCGTGGGCACACCCCGGCGCAGAGAGTCGCCGTCCATGATATCGTCATGGATGAGCGTGAACGTATGGGTCACTTCGAGCGCGAGTGCAGCGGGCATAATATCGGAGGAACTCCCGTGTCTTACCGCTTCTGCCGAGAGCATGACCACCGCAGGGCGGAGCCGTTTACCGCCGGCATTGAGCAGGTGGGCGGACGCCTTGTTAAGTTCCCCGGGTGCATGGTTGAAGTACTGGTCAATCATGCCATCAATCTGGTGTGCGACCGATTTCAGGTACGGTGAAAGTTCCGACATCGTGATTCCTCGATTTTAATTTAACTTGAGCCGCTGGCCGTTCTGCATAAGATGCACATCGTTACCCAGCGTGTACCCGAGTTCACCGGTAAACTCTGCATATGAGGCAGTCATCCTGACATTCCCGTGGGCCGGGATGATGTGCTGCGGGTTTAAGAGGCTGACAAACTCGTAATGATCCTCGCGGAATGCGTGCCCGCTCACGTGAAGATCCTCAAAGAGCCGGGCGCCTGCCATTTTCAGGTGCGCCTCGACCATGTACCGCTGCCCGAAGTTCATCGGGTTGGGGATCACGTTTGCGGAGAAGAGCACCTTGTCGCCCTTTGCAAGCTGGTACGGGGTGTCGCCAAGAGCAATCCGGGTCAGGATGGATCCTGGTTCCCCCTGGTGGCCGGTGATGATAGGGAGGAACTTCTCTTTTCCCGCCTTCATCATCCGGCGCAGGGTCCGGTCGACCGTCCGCCGGTTCCCAAAGACGCTCGTGTCCTGGGGGAACGAAACAAGTTTCATCTGCTCGGCCGTGACCGAGTACTTCTCCATCGAGCGGCCCAGAAGCACCGGCTTACGGCCGATCTCGTGCGCACACTCCGCGATGGTCTTGACCCGTGCGATATGGGATGAGAATGTCGACACAATAATGGAACTTTTATCGTCCTCGTAACTGGTCATGACATCCCGGACAAGGTCCCGTGCAGTCCGCTCGCTCGGGCACCGGCCGGGCCGGTCGATATACGTGCTCTCCACGATGAGCGCGAGCACGCCTTCCTTTCCAATCTGGCGGAACCGGGCAAAGTCCGGAGGTTCGCCGATGACCGGGGTCCGGTCAAGCTTGAAATCGCAGGCGTAGACGATCGCGCCATGCGGGGTGTGGAGCACCGGCGTCACGGTATCGATGATCGAGTGCTGGGTCCGGACAAATTCGAGCACCAAGTGCTGCGAGATCGTGTACCGCTGCCCGGGTTTGAGCGCGAAGAGCTTGTTGTTAACCCCGAACTTCTGCTCGCCCGAGATCTGCTGCCGGATCAGTTCCACGGCATAAGGCGCGGCGATGATCGGCGCGTTGTACCGGTGTGCCAGTTTCGGGATCGCCCCGATATGGTCGAGATGCCCGTGGGAACAGACGATCGCCTTTACGGTCCCCTCGACCGAGTTCATCATCGTATCGTCAGGTATCGCCCCGATCTTGATCAGATCGAGGGAATGCATATTCTCAAGTTCCGCATCCTCATGGATCATCATCTGATCCAAGCGGAGTCCCATGTCAAAAATGACAATTTCCTTTCCGCAGCGGACAGCGGTCATATTTCGCCCGACCTCGTTGTATCCGCCCACTGCAATAATTTCTATATCCATGTTTTTTCTCCTTGTTTTTTTGTCGTGCAGGTATTTTTTTTAGAAAAAGCCTGCTCTTGTGTTCCGCATTTTTGATCTGTCAGGTCAGTCCTGCGTCACTCAAGGATTCCCGTCATCCATCATCTGCCGGGTCTTCCCCGTAATAAAGAGCCGGGCCCTGCGCAAATCGCGCACCCGTGCAGCGCCGCACAGGAACATCGAGCCCACCAGTTCGCGGTGGACCGTCTCGATCCTGCAGGCAAGCGCCTCATCGCTCTCAAGGGCCGGTTTCAACAGCGGAAGCGCCATACCGCAGAGATCGGCCCCGAGGGCAAGGCTCTTTGCCATGTCAATGCCGTTCCTGATACCACCCGATGCGATCACCGGGCTTCCGGTACCTGCCACTTCGGCAAGGCTCACTGCAGTGGGGATACCCCAGCCGGCAAAGTCCTCTCCAAGTGTCTTGAGGCGCTTGTCCTGTGCATTCCGGCTCTCATCGGCCCGGACGCTCTCGACCGCCGCCCACGAGGTCCCCCCCCAGCCACCGATATCGATGGCCCGGGCACCTGCACCCCAGCACTGACGGGCAACCTCTTTTGAGATCCCGCACCCGGTCTCCTTGACGATCACCGGGGTTTTTATCTCCGCACACAGTGCGGCAATTGCGGCAAGGCAACCGGTCGCATTGTGGTCGCCCTCCGGCTGGATGGCCTCCTGCAGGAAATTGAGGTGGATCGCAATCGCATCCGCCCCAATCATTTCGACGGCTTTTTCTGCCCATGCAGTCCCGTGGTCGCGGAGCTGTACGGCACCGAGGTTCGCGACAAGAAACGCGTGGGGCGCCTCATCGCGGACGACCGAAAACGTATCCGCAAGATCCGGGCTCTCAAGCGCTGCCCGTTGCGAGCCGACGCCCATCCCCAGATCGAATCGTTCGGCGATCCGGGCAAGGCGGGCATTTGTCTCTTTTGTTCCCGGATGACCACCGGTCATTGCCGAGATAAAGAGAGGGGATGAAAGGGTATGGCCCAGAAACCGGGTAGACAGGTCGATCGTGCGCATGTCGCATTCCGGCAGCGCATTGTGGACCAGCCTGACCTCCCCAAACCCTGTGTCACCGGACTCGACGTCCTTTTCCGCGCAGATGCGCAGGTGGTCGAGCTTGCGGGACGACGTAAATCGTTTCTTATCGGCCATACCCTTACACTCCCCTCACTTTTGTCCCGCCATGGTCGTTTCCGGCAAGGAAATCCCCAAGACGCGAGACATGGAATATGTCTGCACCGATGCCTGCTTTGGCAAGCCCGAGCAGTTCGTCAATTTTCCCTTTCATTCCACCGGTTACATCGGTGTGTGTCGAGTTGCCGATCTGGAGTTTTGGCACGGTCTCCGGAGTAATCTCCGGGACAACATGCCCCCCATCCAGCACTCCCGGTACATCGGTGGCGAGTCCCACGCGGGTGCATTTCAGTGCAACCGCGAGATACCGCACGAGCTGGTCGCCCGATACGATGCAGGCTCCGCGTGAAAGGTCCATCACCACGTCGCCGTGGATCACAGGAACCATCCCGAGCGCGAGCATCTGTTCGAGATGCCGGCTCTCGAACGTGACGAGCCTGCCCTTGTCTGCGACACCAGCATGGAGCGGGTGGACGCCAAGCGCCGGCACGCCGGCTTCCCGCAGGGCGCCCGTAACCGCATCATTCAGGGCGCTGACAGCGCGGTGGGTCACGTAGATCCCTTCTGTCTGCCCGGTGACTGCGCCCTTGTCAAGGTGGTACCGGTGCGCTTCGGGGTGCCCGCAGGAACCGGCGCCGTGGACAACAATAATCCGGGCTGCGGGTACACCGGCAATGGCCGCCGCAATCCCGGCAAGTGCAGCCCGGTTAACCGCGCAGTCTGCACCCTTGTCCGTGATCACGCTGCCGCCCAGTTTGAGAATGATCCGGTCAGACATTCTTCTCCTTCCGTACTCCTTCTGTGTCGATACCGGTCACGATCGCCCGTGCATCGCAGGCCTGGACCGCATGGGCGACCCGGTGCAGGATCGGCTTTGCGCAGAGAGCCACCATGCATCCCCCGCCACCGGCACCCGTGAGTTTTGCACCATACGCCCCGGCTGAACGGGCAGAGAGCACAAGCCGGGAGAGCTGCGGGTGCCCGACACCCAGAGCATCTAAGAGCGCGTGGTTCATGTTCATGTACCTGCCCAGTTCCTTGGGATTGTTCAGGTGGTGGATGGCGGCGAGGCTGACACCCTCGATTGCATCCAGGATCGGATCGACAATCTTCGGATTGCTCTTTTTGAGGTCAGAAACCTGCTCAACCATCTTTGACGTGCTGTGCGAGACCATTGAGTCGCCGATCACCAGATGCATGTTCTGGGGGGGGAGGCGCCGGCGCGATCCGCCGGTAATAAGTACGATCCCCCCGTACGCGGAAACCGTGGTATCCGTGGGGCTCGCCCGCCCTTTCTGCACCGTTTTTTCGATCTCGAATGCCATATTTGCGATATCTTCCCGGTTTTTGCCGATGGCAAACTCGTCGTTTATGGCCGACAGCGTTGCGACCGTTACTGCCGCAGAGGACCCGAGTCCCGAGGAACTGGGGATCTGCGAGTTGATGTACACGCTCCCGATGACGCCCATCGCTTCAAAGCACCCGTCGATATAGGGGGATTTTGCCCGCTGGGGGCGCCGTGATTTTCTCACGGTCACAAAGACACGGGGCTTGATTGCCATGGCGATGCCCGGCTTTCCGTATACCACTGCATGCTCGCCGAACAGAAATACCTTGCCCGGCGCACTCCACGTTGCCAACCTACATCACCGCAATGGCTGCGTACCCCACGACCGCGTTATGGTCGCCCGAAACATCGCCGCTGGTCCCATAGCGGATCAGCCGCCCGGATCGTGCCCCCATGCACATACATGAGGAGACCATGGCGCTGATCGGGCCGTACCCGCAGGCCGTAACGCGTTTCTCCCGGATACGCCGGTAGAATTCCTTCACGTCAAGCGTTGTAAGCGCATCGATCGCGTAGAGATCCCCCTCTTTTGCCTGTGCTTCGGGCACGTAGTGAGAGAAATCGCTGGACGCGACGATCCGGATATCCCTTTTCGTCAACCGCTGTGCAGCGACAATCTTTTCTGCGATGGCCGCAGCATGGGCGGGATCCTGCTCACCCATCATCACCGGTACGACCCGCGATCGGGGGAACCGGTACTTGATAAACGGCATCTGCACTTCGATCGAGTGCTCCTCCACATGGGAGGGCTCATCGACCCCGATATCCAGCGCCCCGACAAACTCCGTGTCAGTATCGACAATCCCAAGGGGGGTCTCCCACGGCAGTGCGGAGACACTCGTGAGATACCCATGAGGGGAGGGACCGATAACGACAAAAGTTCCGGAAAAATCAGGGGCTATGGTGGAAAACGCGTAGGCTGCGACCTGCCCGGAGTAGACGTACCCGGCATGAGGGCAGACAATCCCCAGGGAGTTCCCGCCCGGGACCGTTCTGGAAAAGAAATCTTCCAGCAGCTGCCCGAGATGGGAGGGATCCTTGGGGTAGAACATACCCGCAACTGCGCATGAACGCGTCTTCATCGGATCAACCCTCTGGTCGTTCTGTTATATGTAACGATCGATCCAAAAAGGGGATCGAAGGGGATCGCATCAGATCTCGGATTCGAAATCTTCCATGGTAAGAGCCGTCGAGATCCCACGCAGGCGCAGCATCTCACGGGTCAGGAGGAAGTAGATCATCGAGAGCGCTTTCCTGCCCTTGTTGTTTGTCGGGATCACGAGATCGACGAACTTGGTCATATTGTTGGTATCGCAGAGCGCGACAACCGGGATACCGCACTGGACGGCCTCGTTAATGACCTGTGCGTCACCGATCGGGTCAGTCACGACAATGACTTTCGGCTCGATATACCCGTCAAGGACGGGGTTTGTCAACAGGCCCGGGATGAACCGGCCGGTCGCGGACATGGCACCAATGGTGTCGGCAAACTTCTTTGCCGGGTACTGGCCGTACTGCCGGGAGGTGACGACGAGGACGTCAGGTGCCTCGTACTGGTTTAAGAACTTTGCAACGGTCTTGATCCGGGCATCGGTTTCGCGGATATCAAGGATATAGAGCCCGTCACCGCGGACGCGGTAGATGAACTTCTTCATGTCCTCGCTTTTCTGCTGGGTACCGATGTGGACACCGGCTGCCAGATACTCCTCGACGGGGATGAGCGGTTCCTTTAATTCGATTTCCATCTCGTTTACTGGGGTCATAGTTGTTCCTCTATGCGAATGAGTTCGTTTAATTTGGCAATGCGTTCGCCGCCAACTATTCCACATTTTAAGAATACGCAGGAGAAAGCGGTGGCGAGGTGTGCAATGGTGGTATCCGTGGTCTCGCCGGACCGGTGACTCATCACCGTGTCCAGACCATGGGTGTGAGCGAGGCGGACAGCCTCAAAGGTGTCGGACAGGGTCCCGACCTGGTTTGGCTTGATGAGGACGCAGTTTGCAGAACCGGTCTCGATGCCCTTCGCGATGCGGTCGACCTGGGTAACAAAGATGTCGTCCCCGCACAGCAGGCACTTGTCGCCGATCTGGCGGTTGAGTTCTGCAAACGCATCAAAGTCGTCTTCGTGGAGAGGATCTTCGACATAGACAAGGTTGTATTTGTCGACGAGCTCGGCGATATACGTGATCTGGTCCTCGGTCGTGCGGACACGGTCGCGGTACTTGTACCCGGCACCTGTCCACATCTGGCTCGAGGCAACATCGATACCCATATCGACCGAGACCTTCATCTCGTCAGCCACGAGTCCGGTTGCCTCGGCAATGAGCTCAAATGCGAGGGCATCATCAATCTGCGGTGCCCATGCACCCTCATCACCCTTGCCGGCGGCAATTCCTTTTTTCTTTAAGAGTTCCTTGACGTTCTTGTGGACAGCAGCGTTCGCGAAGACTGCCTCCTCGACATCCGCTGCTCCCCCGGGAACAATCAGGAATTCCTGGATCTCGGTCGCGTTTGTTGCATGCGCACCGCCGCCGATAACGTTACCGAGCGGGAGCGGCATCTCATTGACAAACGCCCCGCCCAGGTACCGAAAGAGCGGGAGCCCGAGCGCAGAAGCGGCGGCCTTGGCATTTGCAAGGGAGAGCGCGACTGCCACGTTTGCCCCGATCCCGGAGAAATCGGCAGTCCCGTCGATATCACGGAGCTGGTCGTCAAAACATTCCTGATCGGATGCGTCCATCCCGATGAGTACAGGAACAAGATTCTGAACCGCATTGTCGATTGCCTCTTTGGGGGGCAGGACTTTTGCTTCCGCCGCGCCGGTGCTTGCACCGCTCGGGGCTGCAGCCCGGCCAAAACCGCCGGTCGTGAAGATCTCAGCTTCGACCGTCGGGTTTCCCCGGCTGTCAAGGATCGTCCGCAGCTCGATTGCCTCAATGGTCGTCATGCGCCTGTTCCTCTCATCGTCTCTTTACAGTAATGGGGATAACGTTCTCGTTGAATTCCTCGATGGCGATCTCCAAAGGATCGATCCGTGAAGTAGTGACTAGTAACGGAGCACCCATTGATATCTGCAGAGCCCTTGCTCCAATAATCCTCGCCCGTTCATACCGGGTGTAAACTTGCGTCTGCATTCCTCATCCTCAAAATTGTTCCATTGTTTGCAATTGGAAATGGGGTCGCTGAGATTTGAACTCAGGTCACTGCGTCCCGAACGCAATAGGATAGACCAGGCTACCCTACGACCCCTCGGTCATATCACTGGTACGGGTTGAGTTCATCAATGATCTCTTTGTGTGTCAGGAGCATGCGCCGGCAGCAGTATCGGGTGATACCGAGATCGTCGAGGATCTTTTTAGGATCCTCGCCTTTCTCCCGGCGCGCCTTAAATTCTTCCCACGCTGTGGAAATGGTTTTTCCACAGGTGAAACATCGTACGGGTATCAAGATTTTCGACCTCTCATATATCTTTTGTTTAACGATAAGACTTTTGGAACTTCTTGCGTGCGCCACGGCCGTGAGGCTTCTTGGCTTCTTTCTGACGGGAGTCGTTGACAAGCAGCGTCCGGTCATACGCCAGGTAGACATCCTTGATCGCGGGATCGTTCGTCCACTCCAGGATACCCCGGGCAAGTGCAGTGCGCACTGCCTCGGCCTGTCCCATGACACCGCCGCCGGAGACGTCGATAGTCACGTCAATTTCGTTTGCTGCGCTGGGGACAAGGAGGAGCGGCTCGGCGATCTTCATCCGGGTGGTCTCGGTGCCGTACTTCTCCAGCGGCACAGAGTTGACCCGGATCATACCTTTGCCAGCCTTTATGGTCGCCCGTGCGATTGCTGTCTTGCGTTTTCCGCTTGTGTTTATGATCTTTGCCATGGTGACCACCTTAGAACTTGGCTCCGAGGGCCGTGCAGACCGCTCCGAGTGTAATAAACTGCGGGTTGTGGAGTCGGTCCATGTGGACTTCTTCGGGAACTTCCATCGTTACGCCGACAAATTCCGCCGGGACACCGACGTAGCACTTGATGCGCTTCATTGCCTCGGCGCCACGGGGGCGCTTGTAGGGGAGCATACCACGGATGGTCCGCTTCATGAGATGATCCGGACGGCGCGGGACGAACGGTCCCCAGCGGTCACCGGAGGCGCCGCGTTCGCGCTTGTGGTAGTAGTTGCCAAGAACGCGTGCGCGGCTGCCGGAGATGATAATCTGCTCGACATTCACGATCGCGATCTCTTCACCGGCAAGGGCACGCTGGGCGGTAATGCTTGCAAGCCTTCCAAGGATGAGCCCGTCTCCGTTAATTACGGTAACCATGTCTTGTTCACCTCAGGATCCGGACACCGCTCCCCTTGGGGTTGTCCTTTAACAGTTGCTCGATCGTCATGCACTGCCCGTTTGCGTCCCTAATCTTGCTCGTTGCTGATTCGGAAAAATTCAGCGCTGCAATCTTCACGGACTGATCCAGCATGCCGCTGCCCAGCACCTTTCCCGGAACGAGAATTGTCTCGCCGTTGTGGGCGTAGCGGTTGATCTTGGACAGGTTGACCTCGGCGTAGTTCCTGTTCGGGGTCTCCAGCCTGCCTGCAATTTCGCGCCAGATCTTGGCCTCATTTTCTCGTGACGTGTTCTTCAAGAGTAAGATGAGGTTGGTAAGACGGGGGTTCGTCTTCTCCACTAGTCTTGTCATTTCTTTTCCTCCCCTGAAATTTCGCTTGTCTGTTTCTCCAGCTCGTTTGCCTGCTCCTTTATGTAGGAAAGCGCCTGGACCATGATCTCTTTTGTCGGCAGTGACCCGTCTCCCTCGACCACGAAAATATACCGGTCGGGTGCGGCGGTGATCTTGATCGCCGGCTCGTCCCCGATACCACTCGCAATGCAGGCCTTTTCACAGAGCTTGCACATGGAGCAGTCGGGGAGCTTGCCCTCGACGACCTCGACTTTCTTGCCTTTGACTGCAAGGATACTGCGGGGGCATTCGTCCACGCAGTTCCCGCATGCGTCGCAGGTCGCACTGATCGTGATGATGGGGTGGTTCTTGTACCCGCACACGAGTGTCGGCTGCCATTTTGCGTGCACTTTGCCCTTGTTGAGGACAGCACGCGCTTCGATAACCAGTTTCTGTCCCTTCGTGAGTTTCACGATGGGAATGTTCTCGGACACGGGCGTTGCTTTGGGGTCCTGCGGGATGAGGTCACTTGAGGTGACCAGTTTGGGGCCCTCAACGCTGAGCGTATAGGTAGATGTGCAGGACGGGCAGCCTACCCCTCCGCACGAACATGATTCCTGAGTCGAATAACTGAAGAGATCGGTCCTGATAGGTATAAGCCCGAGGCGGTGCGTCAGCATCTCATCGAAGAGTGCACTCGTGTTGTCGTAGATGCGCACATCCTCGATTGCAAGAGTCGGCACCTCGCCGATCATCGCCCTGCGGAATGCATTTGCAAAGCCGGGCTTCGCTCCTGAGAGCGTGAATCGTGCAAGGGTGTCGTCCAGACTCGCGAATTCGATCTCCATCACACTCTCCTTCCCCGCCGGCCACCCTTTGGACGGCATGAGTCGTGCGGGACAGGTGTAACATCTTCGATCCGTCCGATACGCATGCCGGCACGGGCGAGCGCACGGATGGCTGCCTGTGCACCGGGTCCGGGGCTGCGCTGTTTGCCCTGACCGGGTGCACGAACCTTCACATGGACACCGACAATACCCTTTTCGCGGGCGACGGCGGCAACGTTCGAGGCCATCTGCATGGCCGCGTACGGGGAACTCTCGTTCCTGTCCTGCTTGACGACCATGCCACCGCTGCTTTTCGTGACGGTCTCTGCACCAGAGAGATCGGTGACGGTGATGATCGTGTTGTTAAAGGAGGCAAAGATGTGTGCGATGCCCCACTTTTCCTTATCATTTGCCGCCATTTTAGTTCACCCCTGCGCCTGTGGCACCTGCGGGCTTTGTGATCCGGGTGCGCTCTGCGTGAGCAGCGTCCACAAACGGCGACTTGCCGTAGTAGGAGATCCCGGACTCTTCACCACGGGTTACAAGGTATCCCGGGATGGTGACACGCCGGCCGGCAATGGCAATGTGGCCGTGCGTGACAAGCTGGCGTGCCTGCTTCGGTGAACGGGCGAGACCCTTCCTGTAGACAAGGGACTGGAGTCGGCGTTCGAGATGGGCCGGGACCTTGAGCGAGAGCACATTCTCGATACCCGCATCGGGGCCAAGAAGTCCTGCACGCTGCATGTGGCTGATGAGCTCGGTCTTTTTTGCGTCAAAAACTGCCTGATCAGCGCTGTTGGACATGAGGGCGAGCAGCTCCCGGGCGGCCGAGCGGTACTTCCGTAAGTGGCTCTGCGCCTTCCAGACCTCACGCTTGTTGCGCAGGCCGTATTCGATGACGAGCCGGGTCTCTTCCTCGATCCGGGTCTTCTCCCACGGGCGCTTGGGCGTCTGGTAGGACTTGTGGTTCTTCCCTGGGTATCCCATGGCTTACTGGCCCCCTTCCTTGGTCTTCTTGACACCGACGGTCATACCGGTCCTGCCGGTTGACTTGGTGCGCTGCCCGCGGACTTTCTGGCCGGTTTCGTGCCGGATGCCCTTGTAGCAGCGGATCTTCCGCATCATATTGACGTCTTCATCGCGGGCGAGCGCGACGTCGCCGCCAATAAGGTGCTTGGTCTCGCCGGTGTAGAGATCCTTTGGCCGGTTTGCCATCCACGTTGGGATGCTCCCGGAGTATTTCTCAACAGCGGCGCGGAGCCGGTTGACCGACTCCTCGTCCATGAGGCCGAGCTTTGCGTACTCGTCCACTTCGGCCATGCGGGATATAACCATGGCGGTATGCCTGCCGACACCCGTGATGCCGGTCAGTGCCACCCGCACCGACTTCGTGCCGTCCAGATCGGTCGTACCAATCCGTACAAAGTATTTTATTTCTTCTTCCTGTGCCATCCAATCCCCTCGATTTTGAGATTGTCTCTTTGAAGCGCTGAGGGAGGGATTTGAACCCTCGAGTCCCAAGGGGACACAGGTTTAGCAAACCTGCGCCATACCAGGCTTGGCTACCTCAACAGAGGAATCTCGCATCTTCTCAGACAC
>Ga0181535_10000785_pt1 | contig 44948 bp, 45 predicted proteins | sample PEATcosm2014_Bin_44_FD_119774 | JGI IMG/M metagenome (GOLD analysis project Ga0181535, IMG submission 119774) | Peatland microbial communities from MTU Mesocosm Facility, Houghton, MI, USA - PEATcosm2014_Bin17_30_metaG | ecosystem: Environmental > Terrestrial > Soil > Wetlands > Peat | place... | reverse complement strand
GTGAATGCCAACTACCAATGGGCCAGCGCTTTTGGCGACACGTCGAACCTATGGACGTGGAGCCATGTTCTGCCCCATCTACGTGACAGCCAGGTCCGCAATCAACAGCTCACGTTCTATGGCAGCTATGACCTTCCGTTCGGCAAAGGCCAGCAGTTTGTGCAAAACGCAAACCATGCAACGGATCTGCTGATCGGCGGGTACCAGCTTGCGTGGGTCGCCAACTGGTCGGGCGGATTGCCGTTCAGTGTCAGCTACAACGAATGCGGCAGCAACGTCAACGACAGTCCGAATCCTGGGACGAGCGGAGGGTGCGTTCCGAACGCGACGGGGCACATGAAGACCAGCCTCAGCGGGTATGTGCCGAATGGCCGCGGCACCGGCTCACGCACGTTCTATCAGCAGCAGACGACGAACGTGGTTACCGATCCTGGGACTGGAATCTTTACCAATCCTGGACTGGATAACTACGGCAATGCGGGCCTCAACACCTATCGTGGCCCGACCTTCTTCTCGACCGATCTTGCGATCACCAAGGCATTTACGATCTGGGAGAATGTCGTGACCAAGTTCCGCATGGATGCCTTTAACGCGTTCAACCACATCACCGCAGGTAACCCGGGCGGCAACATCGAGTCGCTCGGTTCGATTGGCGGTGAAGGTGGCGGCTGCGGTCAGGGCAACGATTGCGGACCGCGTCAGTTGGAGTTCTCGCTTCGCGTGCAGTTCTAAAGCGAAGACGGAACCTCCGAAATCACCCCACGGACGAAGATCGGTCGTGGGGACCCAACAAAACTGGGGGAGCTTCGGCTCCCCCGTTTCTTTGCGGTCGTTCCGGGACGCGCCAGCGCGTTCCCGGCTTGTGCCCGCAGGACACGAAGATGTCTCCCAATGAAGAGTTAGACTAGCAACGTCATAGACCCATGCATCGCGTGTTCATTTTCGTAATTCTTCTTCTCGCTCTCGGCGCATATGCGCAAGACTCGCAAGGGGACGCGCCGACTCTCGAGTCTGCCAAAGCGCTGGCAGGCAAGGGCAGACTTGACCAGGCGATGACTCAACTGGACGCGCTGGCGAAACAAGCGCAAGAGCCTGCAGGAGTCGAACGGCTTCGTGGCGTCATCTTCTATCAGCGTGAAGAGTTTCCCGAGGCGATCGAAGCGTTTACGAAAGCGGCGGCAGAGGACCCAGAGGATCACGAGTCGATCGAGATGCACGGGGTGAGCCTGTTTCGGCAGGGGCACGTCGCGGAGGCCATTCCACTGCTGGAAATGGGCCGAGCCCCGGTCGAGAGCGTGAACATCGATCCGAACTATGTGCTGGCACTCTGCTACGCGGATGTGCAGCGGTACGACGATTCGCGCCATGCCTTTGCGGCGCAGTTTGGGTTTGAACCGGATTCGGCGCAGGCACATCTGCTGGCCGGGCGGATGTTTTTGCGGCGGGAGCTGAAGGATCAGGCTGGAGTTGAGACGTCGAAGGCGCTGGAGCTTGATCCGCACTTGTCGCTGGCGCACGAACTGCTGGGAGAGGTGGCCCTGGCCCGGGGCGACTCGGAAACGGCGATCAAGGAATTCGAACTAGAACGAACGATCGATCCAATGAATCCCGATCTCTATGACCGGCTGGGCGATGCGTATGTGCGCTCGGGACGATACGAGAAAGCACAGGAGGCGTTGAATCGCGCGGTGTTGCTGGAGCCGACTGCGACCGGCCCGTATATCTTGCTGGGCGAGACGTTCCTGAAGCTGAATCACCCAATCGAAGCACTGCACTATCTGGATCATGCGGCGCAGATGGATCCATCGAATTACATCACGCACAATCTGCTGGGACAGGCCTATCGCGCCACGGGGCAGGTGGCAGCGGCCAACCGAGAGTTCCAGATGGTGGTCGATCTGCAGCATCGCAACGATCCCAAGCCTGCGGAGAGGTAGGCGATGCGGGCGAAGGCAGCTGGCCTGGTCTGTGTCTTGGCGGTGTGTCAGGCGGCGGGGCAGCAGGCAAACACGGCCAAGGTCGATCCACTGAAGAGAGCGGATGCGGCTTTTCGTGCCGGATATGCCGCACAGCAAAGCGGCAATCTCGAGCTGGCGCGAGAGAAATTCGGCGAGGTCGTAAAGCTTGCGCCGCGCATTGCGGAGGGTCACGAGGCGCTGGGAGCGTTGCTGCTGGAGATGAACCATGCGCCCGAGGCGATCGCGGAGTTGGAGACGGCGGCGCGCCTGAAACCGGGCGACGCGGGCAATGAAGCGAATCTTGCACTGGCCTATGCTGCGGCTGGCGAAGCGGCAAAAGCAATTCCGCATTTTGAGCAGGCGCTGCGCGGGGAGGGCGGATCTCCGCCTGGTCAGGCCGATGCGCGGTTTCTGGACACATATGCACGATCTTTGGTCGCGGTGGGCAATGTGGATGCGGCAATTGCGCAGCTTGTGGGGGAGGAACGAATCGCCGGTGAGCGTGCCGACCTGGAGGATGCGATTGGATCGCTCTATGCGCAGCAAAAGCAATGGGACGCGGCGCGGAAGCGATTTGAGCATGGGGCTGAGCTGGATGATTCTCTGGCGATCGTCAGGGTTCATCTGGGAGTGGTGCTGCGAGAGCAAGGGGATCTTGCGGGGTCTTTGACGATGCTGGAGCCGGTGGCGAAGGCCGAGCCGCCGGACGTGAACGCGGAGTTCGAGTATGGGCGGACTCTGGCAGTGGCGGGACGGGACGACGAGGCGGCGAGGCAGTTTGAGGCGGCGCTGAAGGCGAGCCCCGATTTGCCGGGTGCGCCACTGGAACTGGCGATGGCGCTGCAACGGCTGGGGCGTCAGCAGGAGGCGATTCCGTGGTTCGAGAAGGCTGTGGAACGCGATCCAAAGAACGCGAGTGCGCTGACGAATCTGGGCCTCGCATTGACGCTGACGGGGAAGGCGAAAGAGGGACTGGACGTGCTGCAGCGTGCACAGGCACTGGATACGAACGACGGGGTGGTGTACGAGGACATTGGCGTAGCGCACGTGCAGCTGTCGGCGTTTGACGAGGCGATTACGGATTTTGAGAAGGCGCTGACGCTCAACCCGAACGATCCACAACTGCACTATGACCTGGGGCTGGCGTACAAATTTAAGGATCGCTATGACGACGCGATCCGGGAGCTGAGCAAAGCGGGCGATATCGATTCGAGGCTGCAGGACCCACCGTACACGCTGGGGATCCTGCTGATGCAGATTGGCAGGCTGGACGATGCCGTGGTGCAGCTGAAGAAGGCTGCGGCGTTGCGGCCGGAGAGCGGCGATGCGTGGGCGATTCTGGGCAGTACGCTGAAGCAGGATGCGCGCCTGCCGGAGGCTGCGGATGCGTTGAGGAAGGCGATTCCACTGCTGCCGGGACAGCCGGGGCCGCGTGTGACTCTGGCGGGCGTGCTGGCGGAGGAAGCGGGCAACGCGGGATCGCAGGCGGATGCGGCGGAGGCAGCGGGAGATGCGGCGAAGGCGGCCGATTTGCGCAAACAGATGGGGGAGCTGCGCAGTGAGGCGGCGGGATTGCGCAAAGAGGCGGCGGAGCTGGCGCGGGGCGCAGTGAGCCGGCAGAAAGCGAATTTCGCGATGAATGCCGGGAATCAGCTGATGTTGCGCGCGCAGATTGCGGAAGCGATTGGGCGATATCAGGAGGCGATTGCTGCCGATCCAACGTTTGCGGTGCCGCATGAACAGCTGGCGATTGCGCTAGAGCGGCAGGGGCGTGCCGAGGAGGCGAAGGCGGAGAGGGCGAAGGCGGCAGAGCTGGGGAAGAGCAGGGACTGAGGGACCAGGGACTAGGGACTGAGACACGATGCTGCATGAGTCGAGAGCTTGGGCGTGAGGTACCGATGAGCGTTGAGATACGGGTTCCGCCGCTGTTGAAGATCGGAGGCGGAGCCTTCGACGAAGCGGGCGCAGTGTTGGCGCAGCTCGGATGCGAACGTCCGCTGATCGTGACGGATCCGTTCTTGTATGGCCAGGGGCTTGCGGAGCGGCTGCGGAAGCAAATCGAAGATGCGGGAATCCGCGCGGAGATCTTTCACGAGACTGTGGCGGATCCGACGTCAGCGGTTGTCGATGCAGGAGTGCGGGTATTTCGCGAAGGCAAGCATGACAGCCTGGTGAGTTTGGGCGGTGGGAGCCCAATCGATACAGCGAAGGCGATTGGGATGCTGGCGGCGAATGGCGGCAAGGTGCGTGACTACAAGACGCCGAATCCGATTCCGCTGGCTGGACCGCTGCACGTAGCGATCCCAACGACGGCGGGCACCGGGTCGGAGGTTACGCGGTTCACGGTGGTGACGGACAGCGAGACAGGCGAAAAGATGCTGATCGCGGGTGCAGTACTGATGCCGACGGCAGCGCTGGTGGACTACGAACTGTCGCTGAGCATGCCGAAGCGGCTGACCGCAGACACCGGAACGGACTCGCTGACGCACGCGATTGAGTCGTATGTGAGCCGCAAGGCGAATGCGTTTTCGGACGGGCTGGCGTTGACGGCGATGCGTGTGATCTGGAAGATGCTGCCGGTGTGTGTGTGCGAGCCGGGCAATCGCGAGGCGCGCGAGGCGATGATGCTTGCGGCAACGCAGGCGGGGATGGCGTTCTCGAATGCGAGCGTGGCGCTTGTGCATGGGATGAGCCGGCCGTTGGGCGCGCATTTTCATGTGCCCCACGGATTGTCGAATGCGATGCTGCTGCCCGCGGTGACGGAGTTTTCGGCGAGCGCAGCGATGGAGCGCTATGCGGATTGCGCGAGGACGATGGGAGTTGCCGCGTCCGAGGATAAGGCAGAGAAGGCCGTCGAGTTGCTGATCGAGGGACTGTATCGGAGGAATGCGGGGCTTGAGGTGCCGACACCGAAGCAGTTCGGCATTGCCGAGAAGGAGTATTTTGCGAAGATTCCGCTGATGACCGAACAGGCGCTAGCATCCGGATCGCCGCAGAACAACCCGCGGGTGCCGACGATGGAGGAGATCGAGACGATTTATCGGGCGTGCTGGCATGAGGCCTGAGGCGCGGACGACTTGGTGCGCAGAGTAGAATGCAGTTTCGCTCGATGCTAAAGGTCGAACGGCGAACAGCAGGTCCTTCGCCCCGCTTGCCCCACAACCGATTGCATCGTTTGCGGGGCCCCAAACCACCCCACCGACGGAGACCTGTCGGTGGGGACCCCGATGACCGCGCAGGTTCTCAGGATGACAGGGCTGTGGGGAGATGGACAGAACGGGACGAAAGGGGAGGGTATGATCCGGTTTTCTCGCGTTGTTGTGCTGCTGTTGATTGGGGTGGTGTGGACTGCCGCGGGGAGTCAGGCGCGCGGGCAAGAGAGATGGACAGAAGAACACGCGAAGGCGTGGTATGCAGAGCAGCCGTGGCCCGTGGGTGCGGACTTTCTGCCGTCGACGGCGATCAACGAGCTGGAGATGTGGCAGGCGGACACCTACGATCCGAAGACGATCGATCGCGAGCTGGGATGGGCCGAGGCGATCGGCATGAACACGATGCGCGTGTTTCTGCACAACCTGTTGTGGGAGCAGGATGCGGCTGGATTTCAGAAGAGGATGGACGATTTTCTGACGATCGCTGCGCGGCATCATATCCGACCGGTGTTTGTGCTATTCGACTCGTGCTGGGATCCATTTCCGAAGCTGGGACCGCAGCGTCCGCCGATTCCGGGGGTACACAACTCGGGTTGGGTGCAGGCTCCGGGGTCCGTGGTGCTGGCCGATGCGAGCCAATATCCCAAGCTGGAGCAATATGTGAAGGGCGTGGTGGGGGCCTTTGCCAACGACAAGCGCATTCTGGCGTGGGATTTGTGGAACGAGCCGGACAATGGAAATGACAGCTCGTATGCAAAAGGCGATCCCAAGGACAAGAACGAGATCATTGCGAAGTTGCTTCCGCAGGTGTTCAAGTGGGCACGGGCGGAGCAGCCATCTCAACCTTTAACGAGCGGAGTATGGCATGGGGACTGGAGCTCGCTGGAGAAGATGCCGCCGGTGGCTCGGATCCAGATTGAGCAGTCGGATGTGATCAGCTTTCACGAGTATGGATGGCCGGAGAAATTCGAAGAGCGTGTGAAGACGCTGGAGCAGTTTCACCGGCCGGTGATCTGCACCGAATACATGGCGCGGAATATCGGGAGCACGTTCGATACGATTCTGCCGATCGCTAAGCGCGAGCATGTAGGGGCGATCAACTGGGGACTGGTCGCGGGCAAGAGCCAGACCTGGATTCCGTGGGACTCCTGGCAGCGGCCGTATGTGAGCGACCAGCCGATGGTGTGGCAGCACGATGTGTTTTATGAGGATGGCAGGCCGTACCGGGAGCGCGAAGTAGAGATCATCAAGGCTCTGACTACCTGCAGTGGAGCCGGCTGCCGCTAACGCGACACCTGCGGTGCGGCCAACCGCCGCTGACGCGGCACTCCATCCCAGGTAGAGTGCAAACGGCATAGACTGTTGCTGCGATGGGGACGCCGTTCAATGCGCTGCGATGGTTGTTTGATGGCCGGTATGGGCCGGCGGACCGGCTAATTCCGCGGTGGATCTTTCTGCGAGCGCTGGCGGCGATTTACTTCTCGGCTTTCTACTCGCTTCTCTTTCAGATCAAGGGGCTGATTGGGCCAGAGGGGATTCTGCCGGCAGGGCAATATCTGGCAGCAGTGGCGCGGGCGTTACCGGCGACGAGGTATTGGTACGCGCCGTCGCTGTACTGGTGGTCGACGAGCAATCACGCCCTGACGACGGTGACATGGATTGGCCTGGCGGCCGCGGTGGTCGCGTTTCTGAATCTGTGGCCGCGGGTGAGTTTCTTTGTTTGCTGGGTGTGCTTTCTCTCGTTTGTGGCGGCGTCGGGAGAGTTCTCGAGCTATCAGTCGGATGGGATGTTGCTGGAGGCTGGATTTCTGGCGATATTCTTTGTGCCCCGCGGGCCGCTGCCGGGATGGGGCGCAAGCGATCCTCGGTCGCGGGCGAGTTTGTGGCTGCTGCAGTGGGAGTGGTTCCGAATCTATTTCGAATCGGGCATGGTGAAGCTGCTGAGCGGCGATGAACAGTGGCGCACCATGACGGCGATGGACGAGTACTACCAGAATGGGCCGCTGCCGACTTGGATTGGTTGGTACGCGGAGCATTTGCCGCATTGGTTTCATGCGGCGACGGCGCTGGGCACGCTGGTGATGGAACTGGGCATTGTGCTGATGCTGTTCTTCCCGCGGCGTGTGCGGCTGGTGTGCTTTTGTATTGTGACGCCGTGGGAGATTGGCGTGATTCTGACAGCAAACTACACGTTTCTGAATTATCTGGTGCTGTCGCTGGGGTTTCTCTTGCTGGATGACGGGATGTTGCGGAGGTTTGTGCCAGCGCGGTGGAGGCCTGAGGTTGTTGCTGTTCCGAAGATGGAGGAACGCGCGGAAGAGAGACTGTCAATTCTGGCCACGGAAGGAAGTACGGTTGCGGAGGATGCGGCGGAGACGGCAGTTGAACTGGATATTGCTGTACTGCCGCAGTGGCGGCGTTGGGTGGGGCATTGGCGTGCCTTGGGGCTGGCGGTGAGTGTGGTGATGCTGACGTGGATTGGGTATGACACTGCCGCAGAGATCCCACTCCGTGGGGATTTACTCCCTAAAGCTCCGGTGGAATGGCTCGATCCATTTCGGGTTGCGAATCAGTATGGATTGTTCGCGGTGATGACGCGCGGGCGGTACGACATTGAGTTTCAGGGATCGAACGATGGGGAAAACTGGACGCCGTATCTGTTTCGCAACAAACCGCAGTTGTTGAATGAGGCGCCGCGGATTTATGCACCGTATCAGCCGCGGTTTGACTGGAATTTGTGGTTCTGTTCGTTGAGCGACTGGCGACAGAGCCAGATTGTTCCGCAGACGGAGGAGCGGTTGCTGGAGAACGATGGAGATGTGTTGGCGTTGTTTCGGGATAACCCGTTTGAGCAGACGCCGCCCAGGTTTGTGCGCGCAGTGCTGTGGCAGTATTGGTTTACTTCACTCGATGAGAAGCGGAGTACGGGGAACTGGTGGCGGAGGCAGTTTCTTGGGTTGTATGCGCCGGAGTTGACGCGGGCGGAGGATGGACGGTTCGCGGTGGTGGAGTGGCCTGCGGATTTGGGAACGCACGATTGAAGGATTGTTCGATTGAGGAAGACGATAGAAGCAGATCCCCTTCGATTTTGCTCAGGGCAGACTTTCGCTCGGCCTACCCCGCAAACGCAGCGTGAATAGCTGGAGAGTAGGATGAGCGCATGAGCGAACGGCGCGCGATCGTGGTTGGGTCGGGACCGAACGGGCTGGCAGCAGCGATCACCCTGGCGCAGGCGGGGTTGGGTGTCGATGTGTACGAGGCGGAGGCGGAGCCGGGCGGAGCTGCGCGAACGCTGCCGCTGACGCAGCCGGGCTTTCTGCACGATTTTGGATCGGCGATACATCCGATGGCGGTAGGGTCGCCGTTCTTCAATTCCCTGCCGCTGGAAAAGTACGGACTGGAGTGGGTGCATGGGGAGGCGCCGCTGGCGCATCCTCTGGACGACGGGACGGCGGTGGTGCTGGAGCGCGATCTACGCACCGTCGATCGGGTGCTGGGGATGGATGGGAGGCGATGGCGTGCGCTGCTCGATCCGCTGGTGGAGTATTGGGACGAGTTTGCGGAAGATGCGCTAGGGCCGGTATTGCGCGTGCCAGGGCATCCGCTGCGCATGGCGCGGTTCGGGATGAGCGCGATCCAGCCGGCGCGTTGGATTGCGCGCAATGAGTTCGAGGGCGTGCGTGCGCGGGCGTTGTTTGCGGGATTGGCGGGGCATTCGTTTCTGAGCTTCGACCAGCCGCTGAGTGCAGCGGTCGGGTTAGCACTTGGCGCTGCGGCTCATGCGGTGGGATGGCCGGTGCCGCGTGGCGGTTCGGGCGCGATTACGAGAGCGCTGATTGCGCATCTCGAAAGCCTGGGCGGGAAGGTGAATACGTCGCAGCGGATCGATGCGGCGGCGTGGAGAGAACTGGACGGAGAGAAGAGGCTGACGCTGTTCGATACGACGCCACGGGCGTTGATGGCGATTGCGCGCGAGCATGTGAATGAGGGGTTTTGGCGAACCGCACAGAAGTTTGTGCTGGGTCCGGGGGCCTTCAAGATCGACTATGCGCTCTCGCAGCCTGTTCCGTGGAAAGCGCATGATTGCCTGCGGGCCATCACGGTGCATCTGGGAGGCACGTTTGAGGAGCTTGCTGCGGCCGAGGATGCGGTCGCGCGCGGGCGGTGCGCCGAGAGGCCGTTTGTTCTGGTGGCGCAGCCGTCCCTCTATGACTCGTCGCGCGCACCGGAGAGCAAGCATGTTCTGTGGGCGTATTGTCATGTGCCCAACGGGTCGACTGTCGACATGACGGAGCGGGTCGAGGCGCAGATCGAGCGGTTTGCGCCGGGGTTCAAAGACTGTGTGCTGGAGCGGAGAGTTTTGTCGCCAGCGGCACTGGAGGCGATGGATGCGAACTTGATGGGCGGGGACATCAGCGGCGGAGCGATGACGATGGGGCAGTTTGTGTTTCGGCCCGGATATGCGACGGGAACGGCAGGCGTGTATTTGTGTTCGTCGTCGACACCACCCGGCGGGGGAGTTCATGGGATGTGCGGGGTACATGCGGCGCGCCGGGCGTTGCGGGAGTGGAAGAGGGCATAGGTTTTCGTCAGGGAGAGCGTGAGATCGTCGCGTGCGTGGCTGGTGTAAACTTGAGTGAGACCCCAAAGGCCGGCTCCTCCGAGCCGGCTTGACTGTGTCGGGACGTGGCTCAGCCTGGTAGAGCACTCGCTTGGGGTGCGAGGGGTCGGCAGTTCAAATCTGCCCGTCCCGACCATTGCATTGCATGCAACAGGCGCGGCCTTACGGCCGCATTTCTCTTTTGTGGGCCGACCAACGAAGCGCCCCAATCTTGCGCTGGAGTGTAGCGGAAGCGCACGAGTCCGGGCTGCGAGGGGTGCGGGCGGATGAGATCCTTCGCTACGCTCGGGATTTCGCCTGCGGGCACGCGCTTGCGCTCACGCCGGCAAAACGGCTCAAGTTCAAATCAGTTCTCTTTCACAACACGCACAGTGTGAAGTGGACGGCGCGCTGGCGGCGTCTCAGTCGGTACTTTTGCGGGCAACAAAAAGCGGCGGGATAATCCCGCCGCGTCTTCCGTGCTCCAATCAGTCTGTCAACGGAGTGCTGACCTGACCGGCTCCGTTGAGCGGAGGTAAGTGTGCGAAACGTTAGCGCCAGAAGTAGCCGGCGTGGCGTAGTACCTCGACCTCGGCGGTGACGCTGATGGTGAAGATGGCGAAGGCGATCATCGCGATGGTGAGTCGCGGAAACCGCTCTGCGAACTTGGCGCGTGCACCCGCGGCCTGTGCGAAGAGGCGTTCGGGGATCGGGGCGGAGTTGCGCAGGATGGCGGCGTCGGGTTCCCGAACGTAAATGGTGCCGTCCGCGGCTTGCGCTGTTTGATGTGCCGGTACTGCAATCCAACTACTCTTACTGGTCCTGACAAGGCTGAAGTACTGCTCAGAAGTGGACATTGTTTCCTCTTATTGTTTTGTTGGATGCTGCTTGTGACACCAAGGCCTGATGGTTAAAACGTAGCCCCATTGCATTGCGGGAACAATGGCGCAAAAGTGTAGAAAATAGGCACATTCGGTGCCGCCTTCGATACCTGAGAAATCGCTAGAGAGTAATGAAAACCAGTTACTGGAGAGCAAGGGGTAACCTGTGGTGCCGAGGCCGTGAGAGGCAGAAGCGTGTTCTGCCTTGGTTCACGTGCAAATGCGCGAATTACGCTGGTTTTGGTTCAGTCGGTTGATGCGAAAAGGACACGAATTGTGGAGCGGATGGAACGCTGTTGCCAGTTCAATTCTGGCGTAACCGCACTGCAGTGTCGATGGGGATGTAACCGAGCCGCTATTGATCAGAGAGGTACGAAGAGCTTTCCACATGGGCGTGTGGAGAGAAGCAAGACGTTTCGGCCTGCGGATCAGGGAATCAGGGCCAAGGGCGGAGCAGGGCCCAATCGGAGTCAGGAGGGAAAGAGGGATTCGGTGGAGGCCTGCAGGGAGGTCAAGCGAGGACGGCGGCGTGGAGCCTGTGGCTCGGGTGCGGCGAGGAGGCCAGCGATCTCACGGAGTTCGGCACGTGCAGAGCCGATGATGGCTGCAGCCTGATCAAGCCGCTTTGCCGACTCACCAGGCGGCAGGGGCAGACGTGGTTGTTGCCCGGAGCGGCGCATCGCACCCATCGCCTGACGCGCGCCGGACAGGGTGTAGCCTTGGTTGTGCACGAGGCGCTTGATCTCGAGAACCATCTCGACATCGCGTCTGCGATAGAGGCGCTGGCCGGTTCCGCTCTTGCCTGGCTTGAGTTGAGGAAACTGCGATTCCCAGAAACGCAGGACGTAGGTTTCGACTCTGCAGATGCGCGCGACGTCGCCAATTTTGAAATAGAGACGGTCGGGGATGATGGGTTCTTCTTGGACGCGCTTGGGGGACAGTTGCGTGGCCATAATGCGATCAGGGCGCAGTGGAACGCGCCGTTCGTTAAACGCAGTATAGGCCAATGCAGCGCGAATGGGAGCACGAAAATCTCAAGAGGCGAGCGTGGGCTGTGCGAATCCCAGGCTGATTATGGGGTTGATTGTGGGCTTGACTCCGAACGCACCACGGGGACACGAGCGAGAGAGTGAGGAGGCGCGGCGCGGAGATACTGCACGGGCCAGCTTGAAGAATCGCCAAGAGCGGCTGCGGCGTGAAGGGGCCAGTAGGGATCACGGAGCATCTCGCGAGCGAGGAAGACGAGATCGGCCCAGCCCTCGGCGACGATTGCGTTGGCTTGATGCGGGTCGGTGATCATGCCAACTGCGGCAGTGGGAACGGCAGCTTCGGCGCGGATGCGCGCGGCAAAGGGAGTCTGGAAACCGGGACCGACGGGGATTCTTGCGTGCGGAGCCAAGCCGCCCGAGGAGACGTCGACGAGGTCGACGCCGTGAGCGCGAAGATGGCCAGCGAGAGCGACGGACTCATCGGCGGACCAGCCGCCTTCAACCCAGTCGGTGGCAGAGATGCGGACAAAGAGGGGGAGGTGGGCCGGCCATGTGGCTCGGACGGCATCGACGACCTGCAGGAGGAGGCGTGCGCGGCTTTCGAAGCTGCCGCCGTAAGCATCGGTGCGTTGATTGGAGAGCGGCGAGAGGAACTCATGCAGCAGATAGCCGTGAGCGGAATGGATCTCAACGAAGTCGAAGCCAGCGGCGAGGGCCCGCTCTGCCGCCTGCGCGAAGGCCGCGATCACGGTGTCGATGCCGGGCTGGTCGAGCGCCTGCGGGACTCCGTAGTGAGGAGCAAAGGGGATTGCGCTTGGGGCGGCGGGCTGCCAGCCACCTTCAGAAGGTGGGACAGCATGTTCAGCGCCTGCGAAGGGCGAGGACATGGAGGCTTTGCGTCCGGCGTGGGCCAGCTGGATGCCGGCGCGAACTCCCTGGGAATGGATGAAGTCGACGATGCGCTGCAGGCCGGGGATGTGGTCGTTCTTGTAGATGCCCAGGTCGTCCGGCGTAATGCGGCCTTCGGGAACGACGGCTGAGGCTTCAAGCATGACCAGGCCTGCACCACCCTGGGCCCGACTGCCGAGGTGGACCATGTGCCAGTCGTTGGCAAAACCGTCGCTGGCAGAGTATTGGCACATGGGCGAGACACCAATGCGGTTGGCAAAGGTGACAGAACGGAGCTGAAATGGAGAAAACAGAGGATAGCTCATGAATTGGGGGCCTGTGCTGAGGGTTGCGCCGTCAGTGAAGGGATGCGTTGGCGGCGGAAGAGATGCAAAGGCGAAGACGCAGGATACACCTTGTGGCTTAAGTAATGGACAGCAAAGGGGAAACCGGCAAAGAAAGTGAGGAATTCGATCGGCGCTTGGATACAATGAGGGGCCATGAGTGGACCGATCATCTCGGCTGGTTGGGAAGGACGCGTGATCGATGGACGGTTTGCTCTGCATGAGTGGCTGGGCGGGTCGGCAACGAGCGGGGTGTTCCGTACGGACTTGCCCCAACCTGTCGCCAAGAAGGCGGCGATCAAGCTGATTCCGACGGAGGGCGCTGAAGCGGATGCCTATGTGTCAGGGTGGGCGAAGGCAGCGACTCTGTCGAATCCGCACCTGATGCGAGTGTTTCGCTCGGGGCGATATCAGTTCGGGTCGATTGGACTGGCCTATGTGGTGGTGGAGTGTGCCGACGAGGTGCTCTCCCAGATCCTGCCGATGCGGGCACTGACGAGCGACGAGACGCGCGAGATGCTGGGACCAGTGGTTGAGGCCCTTGGATACCTGCACGAGAAGGGGTTTGTCCACGGGCATCTTAAGCCGGCGAATATTCTGGTGGTCAACGATCAGGTCAAGATTTCGGGAGACAACATCACTGCGGGCGGAATGCGGAATCGCTTTGAACCCCCGAGCCCGTACGATGCTCCGGAAGTTGGAACAGGCGTGCTGACTCCGGCGTCGGATGTGTGGTCGCTGGGTATCACGCTGGTTGAGACGCTGACGCAGCGAACATTGGCGTGGGACAGGACTTCGAGCCGGGATCTGGCGCCGCCGGAGGAGATGCCGCGGACGTTTGCGGAGATTGTGCGCGAGTGTCTGCGGCGTAATCCGGATGAGCGGTGCAGTCTGGAGGAGATTAAGGCACGGCTTGAGCCGAACAAGCCGATTGTGTTTCCGGCGAAGGTGGAGAAGGCATCGACTGCGGCGGAGATGGCGCCAGTCGAGAGGACGGCGATTGACGAGAGCGAATTGCCGAGGCCGAGGATAGGGATCTTGCCGCTGGTGTTGGGGCTGATCGCTGTGGTCGTCATCGCGCTTGTGTTGTTGTTGCGAAGCTCTTGGAAGCCAAGCGCGCCGCAGAGCGAACCGGGGCCGACCGCGACAGCTCCGGGATCTGGACCGGGGACAGGGCCGGCGTCCAATACTGCAGAGCGAGCTTCGGCGGTGAGTGTGCCCGCGGCGTCGCCGAGCGATCCGGCATCAAGTCCAGACCGAGGGGCTTCTCGCGTGAAGGGCGATGCGATTGAACGGAAGATGCCTGTGATCACGCCTCAAGCGCGCAGAACGATTCACGGGACGGTGACGGTGGCGGTGCGTGCAGCGGTCGATGCACAGGGCACGGTCTCGGATGTGTCTTTCAAGTCGGAAGGGCCGAGCAAGTATTTCGCAAAGGCTGCTCTTGAGGCGGCGCGCGGATGGACGTTCAAGCCGGCGGAGAAAAATGGGGAGCCGGTGAAGAGCGAGTGGGTGCTGTGCTTCAAGTTCAGGCAGCGCGGGGACGAAGCAGCCGCGACCGAAGAGAAACCATAACAAGAGACTGAGGGTTCAAGATTCGAGCAATTCCGGGGGGGGGATTGCGCCGGGGCGGGGATTTTTGTGCTTGCCATGCCTTGAACTGAAAGGTATGATGGCAGGCGATGGCAGAACGAGAGACGAATCCGAATTTCATGAATGGTGTGCCGGAGCTGCTGATTCTGCGACTGCTCGCGGAGCAGGAGATGTACGGCTACGAGATCGTGCAGACGATCCGCGCGCGCACGAGCGATGTGGTGGCGGTGGGCGAAGGCGTGGTGTATCCAGAGCTGCACGGGCTGGAGCAAGTTGGGGCGTTGAAATCAAGACGGAAGACGGTGCAAGGGCGGAGCCGAATCTACTATTCGCTGACGGCGACAGGAAAGAGGCGCCTGGCAAAGATGACGGCGACGTGGACGAGCCTGGCGGGGGCGATCGGTAACGTGCTGGAGGGACGACATGCAGAAGCGATTGGTTGAGTTGCGCGAGCGGCTGTTGCGGGCGGGTGTGGCGCCGAGACATGTACGGCGGTATCTGAGTGAGCTTGCGGATCATCTTGCAGATCTGCGCGTGGAAGAGCGGCGATCGGGGCGGAGTCTCGCGGAGGCGGAGGCAGCGGCGCTGGAGCGGCTGGGGTGTGTTGAGGAGCTGGCGCAGGCGATGATCGCGAAGCCAGAGCTGCACGGATGGAGCGCACGGGCACCGTGGGCAGTGTTTGGTATTGGGTCAGTTGTGGGCCTTGCCGTGGCGTATACGGCGGCGTGCACGATTCTGTGGATCGGCTGGAAGGTTTTCCTGCCTGGAAACGAATCGCCGTTTGTGCCAGTCGACGACGGTCTGGCGGTCGCTTATTTTGGCTTGGGGCGAATGCTCTATTTTGGCGCGCCTGTGCTGGTCGGGTGGTCGATGTGCGTGCTGGCGGCGCGGCAACGGATCCGCTGGATGTGGCCGGCAGTTGGAATGGCAGTGGTCGCGTCGATCGCTGGCATGGTGCAGGTGCACGCACAGCGGGCGGATGCGGGCAGTGCGTGGGGGCATGTGAGCCTGGGGTTAACGGTGGGGACGACGCAGGCCGCGATCCTTGGGCAGCTTGCCTATGCCGTTTCGTTGTTTGTGGCTGCGGTGGTGCCCTACGTGGTGTGGCGCTTGAGAAGAGAGCGCGCGGCGCAAGGATCGGCGTAGACTGGTTTGTTTTGCAATTCAAGCGAACAAATCAAATGAGCGAAGGAAGCGCTGGCATGAAGGGCTCGCGGTTTGCGGTGTTGTGTCTGGGATGGCTGGTGGGATTGGGCGCGGTGACCGGCGCGTGGGCGCAGTGGAATCCACCGAACCAGGTGATGAGCTTTGAGAAGAAGGGCAACGCACTGGAGGTGCGGCAGAAGGATGGGCTGCTGCGCATCGAAGTGGATGCGCCGGAGGTGCTGCACGTGACGTATGCACCGCTGGACGCGACGGTGCCGCAGCGGACATGGGATCACGTGCTTGTGAAGCGGGGCTGGGGCACGGATTTTGGCATGAGCGCAGGTGAGAAGGCGGTGACGCTAACGACGGCAAAGCTGAAGGTGCAGATCGAGCGCGAGACAGGGGCCATTCATTATCAGAGCGCGGACGGGAAGGCGCTGACCACGGACTCGTATCGTTCGCTGCATCCGGCGGAGGTGAATGGCGAAAAGACATTTCATGCGGAGGTTTTTTTCGGCATCTACGGTTCGCATGAGGGGCTGTATGGGCTTGGGCAGCACCAGGCGGGCGTATGGAATTATCGCGGTGAGACGGTGCAGCTGGAGCAGGAGAACACGGAGATTGCGGTCCCGCTGCTGGTGTCGACGAATGGGTACGGGATCTTCTGGAACAATCCGTCGCGGAGCGAGGTGAACAACCGGTTTGTGCATTCGCTGTATCTAACGGCGGAGGTGGCGGACCAGGTGGACTACTACTTCCTGTACGGGCCGGAGGCGGACGACATCATCGGGCACTATCGCGAGCTGACAGGTGAGGTCCCGCTGTTCGGGCGGTGGGCCTATGGGTTCTGGCAGTGCAAGAACAAGTATCAATCGCAGAGGGAAGTGGAAGGGATTGCGGCGAAGTATCGCGAGCTGCACATCCCGGTGGACAACATCGTGCAGGACTGGTTCTGGTGGGTGACGATGGGGGAGATGAAGTGGAACCCGAACTATCCAGATCCGCAAGGCATGATCGATACGCTGCACAAGGAACACTTCCATCTAATGGTGTCGGTGTGGCCATACTTCAGGCCGGGCAGCGCGGTGTATGACCAGTTCGAGAAGAACGGGTGGTTCGTCGAAAAGACGGTGGCGCCGAGTTTTCATCCAGTAGGACAGGCGCTGTATGACGCGACGAACGATGCGGCGCGCAAGCAGTACTGGGACAACATCAATACTGCACTGTTCAGCAAGGGCGTGGATGCGTGGTGGCTGGACACCGATGAGCCCGAAACAGAAGCGAAGCGGGACAATCTGTTGGTGAATCACACGCTGGCGGTGGGATCGGGCGCGCGGTACGCGAATGTTTATCCGCTGTTCCATGCGGGCGGAGTGAGCGAAGGGCAGCAGGGGGCGTCGGACAAGAAGCGGGTGTTCATTCTGTCGCGGTCAGCGTATGCGGGGTCACAGAGATATGGAGTGACGGCATGGTCGGGCGATGTACTGAGCGACTGGCTGACGTTCCGGCGGCAGATTCCCGCGGGCCTGAACTATGCGATCTCGGGAATGCCTTACTGGACGACGGATATTGGCGGGTTTATCTCGGGCGGGAATCTGAACGATCCGAAGTTCAGGGAGCTGTTTGTGCGTTGGTTCCAGTTCGGTGCGTTTTCGCCGGTGTTTCGCGTGCATGGGACGCGATGGCCGGATGAGAACGAGCTGTGGTCGTACGGGCCTGAGGCAGAGAAGATTCTGGTGGACTACGATACCTTGCGCTACAGATTGTTGCCCTACGTTTATTCGGAAGCGTGGCAGGTGACCAACCATCATGGCACGCTGATGCGGCCGCTGGCGATGGATTGGCGCGAGGATGTAGAGGCGCAGAACATCGGCGACGAGTATCTGTTTGGGCCGGCGATTTTGGTGAGTCCGGTGACGACCGAGGGCGCCACGACGCGGACGGTGTATCTGCCGAAGGCGACGTGGTGGGACTTCTGGACGGGCGAGAAGGCGGAGGGTGGCAGGCGAATTGAGGCGGATGCGCCGCTGAGCAAGCTGCCGCTGTTTGTGAGGGCGGGATCGATTGTGCCGTTCGGTCCGGCAATGGAGTGGGCAACCGAGAAACCGGCCGACCCGCTGGAAGTGCGTGTGTATCCGGGTGCGGATGGGGATTTCACGCTCTATGAAGATGAGAACGACGGATATGACTACACCAAGGGCGCGCATGCGACGATTGCGCTGCACTGGGACGATGCGGCAAAGACGCTGACGGTGGGCGCGCGGGAGGGAAGCTTTCCGGGGATGCTGACGAAGCGGACGCTGAAGGTGGTGGTCGTGAGCAAGGCGCACGGTGTGGGGATCGCGGAGACGGCGACTGCGGATAAGACGGTGATGTACGAGGGGACGAAAACTGCGGTGAGCTTCTAGCTTTCGACGATTGGCCTCCGATTGATCCGTAAAAGCGGAAGCAGATCCCCTTCGACTCCGCTCAGGGCAGGCTTTCGCTCTGCTTACCCCGCAGATGATCAAATCGTCTGCAGGGCCCCAAACTCGCGGAAGCTCAGGATGACAAACATCAACAACTTATGCAGGTCTTGGCTCAGGATGACAGTCGATTTGGGTTCATTCCGACCGATTCGAGCATGGTGGAGACGAGGGCTAGTGGAAGGCCGACTACGTTGAAGTAATCCCCGGCGATGCGGGGAATCCAGAGTGCCGCGCGGCCCTGGATGGCGTAGGCACCGGCTTTGTCCATGGGCTCGCCGGTGGCGATGTAGGCAGCGATCTCTTCTTCTGACAAGGTGAGAAAGCGGACGCCGGTGACTTCGGCGGCGACCTCGGTGTGCTGCGCGGTGACGACAGCGACTCCAGTGATCACGCGATGGGTGCGGCCGGAGAGCAGTCGCAACATGCGGGCGGCGTCGGCAGCGTCGATGGGCTTGGCGAGAATCTGGTTGTCGATGACGACGGTGGTATCAGCCCCCACCACCCACTGCGGTGCGGCCACCTCCGGTGGGTCTGACTTCTCGGAGTAGATCCGCGCTTGGCTCACCTCTGCGAAGACTAGTTCGGCCTTTTGGCGGGCGAGGCGGACGACGTAGGCGATGGGATCTTCGTTGGGGAGCGGATCTTCAGGGATGTGCGCCGGGTGCACGGTGAAGGTGTATCCGGCCTGAGTCAACAGCTCACGGCGGCGCGGCGAGGCAGAGGCGAGGACGAGGGTCATGTCGTTCCTTTAGAGTAGCGCGCGTCTTTGGACGAAGAGCAGACAGGCGGCCGGTGTAGGATGGCCGGATGATCTTTGCGAATCGGGAGCTGGCGCAACGGCTGGAGCCTGCGGAGGGATTTGCCTGCGTCCAGTTTGCCGCGGCGCGGAAGAAGGTCTTTCCGGAGTGCGGTTCGGCGTGGATGCGATGTGCCGGAGCGGATGTGGTGTTCGATGGCGTGGATGCACCGACGACGCAGACGTTCGGACTGGGGATGTTCGAGGAGCCGACGGAAGCGACGCTTGGCGAGATCGAGCGGTTCTTCACGGAGCGGGGCACGGCGACGATGCACGAGGTGTGTCCGCTGGCAGGTGTGGCGACGCTGGATCTTCTGTGTGCACGGGGCTATCGGCCGTTCGAGATCAGCAACGTGCTGTATCGGACGGTGGAGACGCGGGAAAGCACGGGCGGCGGAATTTCTGTGCGCGTGATTGCGGCGGATGAGACGGAGCGATGGACTGCCGTGAGTGCGCGCGGATGGACGCATGAGCATCCGGAGCTGGAGGAGTTCATGGACCGGGTTGGTGCGATTCTAGCAGCACGGGAGCAGAGTCCCTGCTTTCTGGCGGAGCTGGATGGCATGCCGGGCGCGGCGGGCGGGCTGTGTCTGCACGAGGGTGTGGCGCTTTTTGCGGGGGCGGCGACGGTTCCCGAGATGCGACGGCGGGGAATGCAGGCGGCGCTGTTGGAAGCGCGGATGAGGTATGCGCACGAGCATGGATGCGATCTGGCGATGATGGTGGCGGAGGCGGGGAGTGAGTCGCAGAGGAACGCGGAGCGGCAGGGGTTCAGGGTGGCGTATACGAGGGTGAAATGGAAGAGGGAGAAATAGCAAAGGATCCGAATCAGGTGTATTGCCTATAGACGCCGAGTAAAGGCGACCACTTCACGCGGGGAGTGGCGGCAGTTCGGATGGGAAGTCTGGACAGTATCTGATTGATTCGATGATCGTGCGATGTTCGGCAATTTCTGCTTCGCTTGGTTCAGTAAAAGGGAACGATTTCGACTGCAAGTAAAGGCAGATCATCGTATCGCCCTCCTTGAACCACCAATCGATCCATGTCCTCGGTGGGCCGTAATCGCCGTAGGTCACCCCTTCAATCTCGCTCACTTGGATCGATGGCGTGACCACGTAGCTCTTGGTGGTGTGGTCAATGAATGACTTTAGATGGGTCAGATCATTTATCGGGTCGAGGTGAATGAAGAGCACCGTCCGAGCGCTACGGTCCGGTTGGTCCAGGCTGTCTGGTACGTATCGGCAATCGGCTTCCTGATATCCGCCGATATACGCGCGCTTTGAGGCCGCAGCAACCAGTAGGGCCCAATTTCGAATCGAACTCGTTGCGATTTGAGATTCATCTCTTAGATGGTGAGGCCGGTTTGGAGGCCACCTGGGGTGCCGACGCCCCAGGCCATAGCGGGTGTATTGTGGGCGAGGCCGAAACGGCCGTCGGGGCCGAGCAGGATGATGCCGCCGTGTCCGCCGAGGCGGTTGTAGAGGTAGGAGATGGCTTCGCGGGCGGCGATTTCGGGGGCTGAGCCTGCGGCGACGCGATCGGTGGCCCACTTGCCGAGGACCAATTTCATTATGGGTTCGCCCCAGCCGGTGAGGGAGACGGCTGCGGCGAGGTTGTCGGCGTAGCAGCCGCAACCGATGAGGGACGAGTCGCCGACGCGGCCCGGGGTCTTGTTGAGGGTGCCTCCGGTGGAGGTGGCGGCGGCGAGATTGCCGCGGGCATCGAGGGCGACGGCACCCACGGTATCGTGGCCCTTCGGGCTGTCCTTGTCTCGGATGAGTGTGGTGGATGGTCCAGCGGAATCGAACGCAGTGGCGGGGTCCTTGTCGTCGCGGTGGCCGGAGAAGGTGGCGTCGGCGAGGCCGGCGGCGGAACGGGCCTGTGCCTCGGCGAGTCGTTGACGTTCGCGATCGAGGACGAGCTCACTGTTATCTATGAGTTCCATGCCGTGGGACTGGGCGAAGCGTTCGGCGCCTTCGCCAACGAAGTAGACATGCGGGCTTTGCTCGAGGACCAGGCGGGCGGCGTGGATGGGATTGCGGAGGCGCTCGACGCAGGCGACTCCGCCGGCTTTCATGCGACCGCCGTCCATGAGGAGCGCGTCGAGCTGGACGCGGCCGTCAGCGGTGAGGAAGCTGCCGCGGCCGGCGTCGAAGGTGGGATCGTCTTCGAGGATGGCGACTGCGGCTTCGACGGCGTCGATAGCCGCGCCGCCGCGCGCAAGGATTTCGTGGCCGATTTCGAGGGCGTGACGTACGCCCGCTTCATGGGCGGCAGCGGCGTCGGCGGGGATGGCCCATGCTCCGCCGTGGACGAGGAGAGTGGGGTCGTGGGTGGGGGACTGGGTCATCACTCAGACATGGTAGTGCATTGGCGGGAGGGCGATTCGATGCGATGAAAGATTGTCAAGGATGGCGGTGGTGTGAAGACAAGGTAACTCTCAGAGGGAGTGGGTGTGTAGGAGTCATTGGGTGTCGGCGCTGTGGGAGTTCAGCATGACGGATGGTACGTCGTGCGGGATCAATTAGCTTTCGAATAACAGTCTTGTCGGCGAGAGCTCGACAGGCGGCGCGGCGCGGATGATTCTGCCGCCTTATAGCGGTACGACGAACATGGACAGCCTGTACTGCACCAATCCGAACCCGACGGGCGCAGGCGGAGGGAACTATGTGCGGGCGCAGGGATTCGCTGCGTTTGCCTCGTATGGAGGAACAGGGACGGGGACGTTTGCTAACGGCGCGGTCCACGTGCAGGAGATGTTCGACGAGTCGTCATTTTCATACATCATGAGCCAGTTCCAGGGTGCGGATTCGCTATGGGATTTCACGGATGGGACTTATGCGCAGCACGCGTCGTTGTCGGTGAGGAGAGCGCTGTATCGGTACGGAAGCTGGGGATCGGTGACCAAGGTCGAGGTCTCGAAGAGCGGGCTCGATCAGTATGTGGACGTGTACGTGTCGAGTACGTCGTCGTTCTCGGTGACTGTGATCTTCATTGGAGCAAGCATTCCTTCGGCGGCGATTGTTACTGTGCCGGTGGTGGGTGCGACGCCTCCGAGCGACGGGAATGCCGCAGCGATCGACTTGACCCAACTGCCGCAGAGCAGGTGCTGGTGCAGGCGGCCAGTAGTGCGAGCGCACTGTGGGGAGGAACTTATAAAGGGAACAATGTGACTCTGGCCGGTGACGTATGGCCGGGTGATGCACTTGCATTTGAACTCGCCCGCAGTGAGCATCAACACGCAGGTGGTCGTTCGCACAGTCAAGCTGAGTTACAGCGCAAGCTATCCGGACCTCGTGGAGTATGCGATCGCGTTTGCGAACGACTGGGCCGTTGACCCGGCTATTAAGACGAGTGCAACCGTGCCTGCGGATACATGGCTGCCGGCAACGGCGAATGCGACACCACTGGCCAACCTGAACGGGTTGGTTATTACGGCCCTAAGTGGAGACACGGTGACGATTAATACCGGAGCGACGGCACCTGCGGGAGGTGGTTTTGAGATTCGGCGACGCGACTTCGACTTCGGACCGGGAGAGGATCCGGATCTGGTGATGCGCGGATCGCAGCCCGCGATGACATTTACGCGGGTCTCGGCAAGCGATCGCTTCTATATAAGGATGTTCGACGGCGCGACGAACTACTCGGAGTTTTCGGCGGCGCTGACCTTGAACCTGCCGCTTGCTTCATAACCAAAGGATAGTCAGGAACTGTCGCGGGAGAGAGTGGCAACCGATGGAGTGCGGGCGATGCGGATGATGAATGAATTTGAAGCGCGGGTGCTGAGCGATCTGAGCGTGCTGAAAACGAAGATGAATGCGCTCATGGGAGACGGCAACGGGGGACGCATTGCCGAACTGGAAGGGCGCATGGAGCGGCACGAACAGAACTGGCAGTGCGCGAAGGGATTTCTGGCAGCAGCCGGCGTGGCGCTGGCAGTGCTGCAGTTTGCGGTGGAGGCATGGTTCCGGAAGTAGGGTGGCATTCCTTGATGTGCTGCCCCGTATAATCGGCGCATGAGCGAGAAGCCGCTGGTGGGCGTGGTGATGGGCTCCAAGAACGATTACGAGGTACTTTCGGCGGCGGTGGAAATCTTGCGCATGCTCGAGATTCCGTATGAAGCCAGGATTGTGAGCGCGCATCGCACGCCGGACTGGCTCTTCGAGTACGCGGAGACGGCGAAGGAGCGCGGGCTGCGCGCGATTATTGCGGGTGCAGGCGGCGCGGCGCACCTGCCAGGGATGCTGGCAGCGAAGACGCTGGTTCCTGTGCTGGGCGTGCCTGTGCCGGCGACGGCGCTGAATGGAATGGACTCGCTGCTTTCGATTGTGCAGATGCCGAAGGGCGTACCGGTGGGAACGCTCGCGATCGGCAAGCCGGGCGCTGCCAATGCGGCTCTGCTCGCAGCAGAGATGCTGGCGACCACTGACGAAGCTCTCTACAGCCGTTTGATGACGTGGCGCAAGGCGCGCACCGATGAGGTGCTTGCGCAGACCCTGGAGCAGGAGTCGCGCGATTGACGTTCCTGGAACGTTCTTCCCAAGTAGTACAACCGGGCGCACTGCTCGCGATCCTCGGCGGCGGACAGCTGGGCCGCATGACGGCGATGGCCGCACGCACCATGGGCTATCGCGTGCGCGTGATGGATCCCGAGGAGAAGTGTCCGGCGAGTTTCGTCGTGGACGAGACGATTGTGGGCCGCTGGGACGATGCCGATGCAGCACGCCGGCTGGCGACAGGCGCCGATGTCGTCACACTCGAGATCGAACAGATCGGCGTGGATGCGTTGCAGAATGTCGCTGCAATTGCGCCGCTACGGCCGGGGGTTGAGCCCGTGCGGATTATCCAGAACAAGACGCTGCAGAAGACATGGCTGGCACAGAACGGGTTTCCTGTCGGTGCGTTTCGCGTGGCTACGAGTGAAGCGGAGCTGCGCGATGCGGTGATCGCGCTGGGCGGCAATGTGTTTGTCAAGATCGGACGTGGCGGATATGACGGCCGAGGGCAGGCGCGCGTCAGAGCCGGCTCGGCGCCGGATCTTGGACAGGTGTGGCGCGAATTGGGCGAGCGGCCCTGTGTGGTGGAGCAGGCGCTGGAGCTGGAGTGCGAGATCAGCGTGATGGCGGCGCGCAACGCCCGCGGAGAGGTTGTTAGCTACCCCGCGGCGCGCAATCATCACGAGAATCAGATTCTCACGTGGAGCGTCCTTCCGGCGGAGCTTTCTTCGCGTCTCGAACTGCACGCGGAGGCGCTGGCCGAGGCCATGATTGCCAAACTCGGCATCGAAGGCCTGCTGTGCGCCGAGCTGTTTGTCACTACATCGGGTGAGCTGCTGGTGAACGAACTAGCTCCGCGGCCTCACAACAGCTATCACCAGAGCGAACGCGGCTGCGTGACAAGTCAGTTTGAGCAGCTGGTGCGCACGGCCTGCAGCTTGCCCCTTGGGGACACGAGCCTGATCACGCCGTGCGCCATCGCAAACCTGCTGGGCGATGTATGGATCGATCGCGAAGACGAGCCCAATTTTGCTGCGGCGCTGGCAGTGCCCGGTGTGCGGCTGCACCTCTACGAAAAGCACACACCACGCAAAGGACGGAAGATGGGGCATCTCTCGTCGGTGGGCGCGACAGCCCATGAAGCGCTCGATCGCGTGTTGGAGGCGAGGAAGCTGCTCTCCTGAACAATTCGCATCTCATTTCCGTATATTCCTGCTCAGATACACTCCAAGCCGGGAGAACTTTCTGTGCATGACCGCGCCGTAGAGATAGCCGCTACCCCTTCAAGCCGCGCCGCCAAGCAATGGCTGCTGGGCTCCGGACTTGCCGTCGCCGTCATCGCGCTTATCAAGCTCGCTGTGCTTCTCTATGCCGGACGCAGCTACGGCTACTTTGTCGACGAGCTCTATTATCTCGAATGCGCGCGGCACCTCGATTGGGGCTATGTCGATCAGCCGCCTTTGATCGCCGGGGTGACCTGGCTGATCCGTGCGACTCTAGGTGATTCGCTCTCAGCCATTCGGTTGCTGCCGGCATTCTGCGGAGGGGCGATGGTGATACTGACCGGCCTGCTGACACGCGAACTGGGCGGCGGACACTTTGCGCAGACGTTTGCGACACTCTGCGTCCTGCTTGCTCCCGGGCTGCTGGGTGTCGATCACTTTCTCAGCATGAACTGCATGGAGCCGCTCTTCTGGATCGGCTGCGCATGGCTGATTGTGCGCATCGTCCGCACCGGAAACGAGCGCTTGTGGCTTTGGTTTGGCGTGCTCGCCGGTTTCGGTCTCGAGAACAAGTATTCGATGGGCATCTTCGGCTTTGGACTGGTTGCCGGTCTGCTGCTGACCCCGCAGCGCCGCCTGCTGGCGAGCAAGCGGTTCTGGATCGGCGGTGCGATCGCCTTCCTCATCTTTCTTCCCAACCTCCTCTGGAACATCCACTACCACTTCCCGTTTCTCGAGCTACAACAAAATATCCGCGAGAGCGGCCGCAATGTCGCACTCTCGCCGCTCCTTTTCTTCGGCCAGGAGATCGAGGCGATGCTGCACTTCAGCCTCGCCATCTGGCTGGGCGGGCTCTGGTTCTTCTTTTTTCGGCGCGAAGGCCGTCCGTTCCGCTTTCTCGGCTGGGCGTGGATTGTTACTGCGCTGGTCATCCTGACGATGAGTCCGCGCATCTACTATCTCTTTCCGGCGTTTCCCGTGCTCTTCGCCGGTGGTGCGGTGCTATGGGAGAAATGGATCGGTCGGCCGGGCCTAGCCTGGCTGCGTTGGGGATGGTGCGCGTCTATGGTCCTACTGGGCGCGCTCCTGGCCCCGCTGGCGATTCCGTTGTTATCGCCCGAAACCTACGTTCGCTACACAACCGCATTGCACCTTAAGCAGCCGGCCATCGAGAATCACAAGCTGGGCCCGTTGCCGCAGTTGTTTGCCGACCAGTTCGGCTGGCCCGAGATGGCCGAAGAGGTCGCTCGCGTCTACAACAGTCTGCCTCCTGAAATTCGCGTGCGCACCGCGATCTTCGCCCAGAGCTACGGGCAGGCCGGCGCGGTTGACCTGTTTGGCCCGCGCTACGGCTTGCCGCAGGCACTCAGCGGGCATCAAAGCTACTTTTTGTGGGGGCCGCGCGGGTATACAGGCGAGAGCATGATTGTGATGGGCGACCGGCGCGCGCGCCTGGAACAGCTCTTCACCTCAGTGGAGTGGAAGGCGCACGTGAGCAACCCATACTCCATGCCCTACAACCATATCGATATCTACTATTGCCGCGGACTGAAGATGCCGCTCGCCGAGCTGTGGCCGAAGGTGAAGAACTGGGATTAGATCCAGGTATCGTTCGGCGCGGTTCGTTCGCCGCCCTCGCTGCCGGTGTTCTTCACGCCCCGCGGCTCGATGATCATGAGCTTGACTTCGCGCTCAGCGCAGGGCTTGTGCTCTACGCCCTTGGGCACAACGAACATCTCGCCGGGCCCGATGTGCACCGCGCCGTCGCGAAAATCAATGCGCAGGTTGCCCTCGATCACGAAGAAGGTCTCGTCGGTGTCTTTGTGGTCGTGCCAGACAAAGTCGCCCTGGAGCCTCGAGATCTTGAACTGGTAGTCGTTCATCTCTGCAATGACCTTGGGCTGCCACCGCTCGGTAAAAAGAGAGAACTTCCTGGCGAGACTGACGCGGCGTAGGGCATGGCGTGAACCTCTCAGGGGTGGTTTGTTCCGGAGCAATTTGCTGAGCTATTCGGCCAGCGCCTTCTCCCACCGCTTGGGTCTGCGATTAGCCTGCAGAACCTTCTTGCGCAGGCGCAGCGACTTGGGTGTGACCTCGACCAGCTCGTCATCGGCGATGAACTCGATGGCTTGCTCGAGGTTCAGCGTCTTGTAGGGAACCAGGCGAATCGCTTCGTCAGCCGTCGACGCGCGCATGTTGGTCATCTTCTTTTCGCGCACCACGTTCACATCGAGATCGTTGTCGCGCGAGTGCTCGCCGACAACCATGCCTTCGTAGACGTCCACACCAGCGCCGACAAAGAGAATGCCGCGCTCCTGCAAGCCGTTGAGCGAATACGTCGTGGTTTGTCCCTGCCGATCGGAGATGAGCGCACCCGTGGGCCGCTGCGGAATTTCGCCCTGGTAAGGGATGTAGCCGTCAAAGAGTGCATTCATCACGATGGTGCCGCGCGTCTCCGTCAGCATCTCCGAGCGCAGGCCGATGATGCCGCGGCTGGGCACACGAAACTCCATGCGCACGCGGCCCGACCCGTGGTTGTGCATCTTCGTCATCTCGCCCTTGCGCGGCCCCAGCTTCTCGATCACCACGCCGGTGTGTTCCTCGGGCACATCGATGGTGAGGTGCTCGACGGGCTCCATCCTCACGCCGTCGACGATCTTGGTGACGATCTCAGGACGCCCGGCCATCAGCTCATAGCCTTCGCGGCGCATCATCTCGATCAGAATCGCGAGCTGTAGCTCTCCCCGGCCGAGCACCTTGAAGGTGTCGGGCGAACCGGCCTCTTCAACACGAATTGAAACGTTGGTCAGCAGCTCCTTTTCCAGGCGTTCGCGCAGATTGCGGCTCGTCACGTACTGACCTTCGCGTCCGGCAAACGGCCCGTTGTTCACGCTGAACTGAATGGCAATGGTCGGTTCGTCGATGACGATCAGCGGCAACGGCGCGGGATTCTCGATGCCCGTGATGGTCTCGCCGATGGTGATGCCTTCGACGCCCGCAACGGCGACGATGTCCCCCATCTCGGTTTCGGTGGTCTCTGTGCGCTTCAGGCCGGCGAACGTAAACAGCTTGGTGATCTTGGTTTTTTGCAGTGTGCCATCGCGCTTGGAGATGTAGACCTCGTCGCCCGCATGAAGCGTGCCCTGGAAGACGCGGCAGATGGCGATGCGGCCGAAGTAGTCGGAGTAGTCGAGGTTGGTGACCAAGATCTGCAGCGCACCCTCGTGATCGCCCCTGGCTGCGGGAATCGTCGACACAATCGACTCAAACAATGGCTGCAGATCGGTGCCCGGCTTGGTGAGATCGGTCGTTGCCGTGCCGGCCTTGGCTACCGCGTAGAGCACAGGGAACTCAAGCTGCGACTCCTCGGCGTCGAGGTCGATGAACAGGTCGTAAATCTCGTTGAGCACTTCCTGCGGACGCGCGTCGGGCCGGTCGATCTTGTTGATGACGACGATCGGAGGCAGCTTGGCCTCGAGCGCCTTAGCCAGTACATAGCGCGTCTGCGGCAGCGGGCCCTCGGCCGCATCCACCAGTAGCATCACGCCGTCGACCATCTTCAACGCGCGCTCCACCTCACCGCCGAAGTCGGCGTGACCCGGCGTGTCGACAATGTTGATCTTGCCGCCCTCAAAAACGATGGCTGTGTTCTTGGCGAGAATCGTGATGCCGCGCTCGCGTTCCAGTTCGTTCGAGTCCATCACCCGTTCGGCTACCTGCTCGTTGGCGCGGAAGGTGCCGGCCTGGCGCAGCATGGCGTCAACCAGCGTGGTCTTGCCGTGATCGACATGGGCGATGATGGCGATATTGCGTATCGTCTGGCTCACTGGGACGGAGTTCCTTTTCTTCTATGGATGCGGCAGCTAGGGCCGGCGGTTGGGGGATGAAGATACGATGAATGGCCGCGCAACGCGGCTATGCCCCTATTTTAGCAGTTGGGCGGTTCGGCTGGAGTCGCTCGAGGTTTCGCCTCATGCGCTGTGCGCGGTACACTTTGGCGGTTATGAAAAATCTCTTGCTTCCCGCTCTGTGCGCGATAGCCCTAGTTGCCGGCACGACGGCACCCGCCGCGCTAGCCCAAGCCGCCTCCGGGCACCTCACCATCTACACCATCGACGTAGAAGGCGGACAGGCGACGTTGCTCGTTTCGCCGACCAAGGCTTCGCTGCTCGTCGATACCGGTTGGCCCGGCAACAATGGCCGCGACGCCGACCGGATCGTCGCCGCGATGCACGACGCGGGCCTCACGCAGATCGATCATGTGCTGATTACCCACCACCACGACGATCATGTGGGCGGCGTACCGAATCTTGTCCAGCGTGTCAAAGTAGGCGAGTTCCTCGATCACGGGGAGAATCGCGAAGACGCCGACGACACACGGCACAATTATGCGGAATACCTCAAGGCCATCGGCAATACGCCGCGCCGCATCGTCCATCCCGGCAACACGATCGACATTCCCGGCCTCAGCGCCATCGTGATCACCGCCGACGGCGAGCACATCGCCAGTGTCCCCAATGTGAAGCCAGAGCCGAACCCCTACTGCGCCACTGAGCCCCACTGGGATCTTGATACGACCGAGAATCCGCGGTCAGCAGGCGTGCTGATCCGATTCGGCAAGTTCCGCTTCCTCGATCTCGGCGACCTGACCAAAGCCAAAGAGATTCCGCTGGTCTGCCCGGTCAATCTGATCGGCCACGTCGATCTCTATCTCGTCAATCATCACGGCTTCAACCTGTCCAACTCCAAGGCCTTCGTCGATGCGATTCATCCACGTGCGGCCATCATGGACAACGGCGCGCACAAGGCCGGTAGTCCCGAGGCGTGGCAGGCTGTGCACGAGAGTCCCGGCCTCGAGGATCTCTACATGCTGCACACCGCCGAGGGCTCCGATGCCGCGCACAACAGCGCTGCACCGTTGATCGCGAATTTGAAAGGCGGCAGCGATGGGGCATACTTCAAAGTAGTGGCCTGCGCGGACGGCAGCTTCAGTGTGTGGAACTCGCGCACCGGCCAGACCAAAGAATATGCGGCAAGGGAGTATCCAGCGCAATGACAACAACGGCGGTGCCTGCGATCGAACGGACGCACGAACAGAATCTCGACAAGCTCGCCGAGGTGGCGGTGCAGGTCGGCCTCGGTCTCAAGGCTGGCCAGGAACTCGTCATGACGGCCTCTTTGGATTCGATCGCGCTGGCTCGCCGCATCACTGAACACGCCTATCGCTCTGGAGCGTCGCTCGTCACGACACTGTACGTTGACGACGAAGCGACGCTGGCGCGCTATCGCTTTGCGCTCGATGTCAGCTTCGATAAGGCGGCTGCGTGGCTCTACGACGGCATGGGTGCAGCGTTCAAGAGCGGCGCCGCGCGGTTGGCTATCGCCGGAGCGAACCCGTCTCTGCTCTCCAATGAAGATCCCGACAAAGTCGGCCGCGCCAATCGCGCGACGTCGGCTGCCTACCGGCCGGCGCTTGAGCTCATCACGCGGCACGCCATCAACTGGACCATCGTTTCCAGCGCTACCCCGGCGTGGGCCAAAGCGATGTTTCCCAACGATGCGCCCGATGCAGCCATCGCCAAGCTGTGGGAGGCGATCTTCCGGACCACGCGCATCGACGTCGCCGATCCGGTCGCTGCGTGGAAGAAGCACGATGCGGCTCTGCAGAAGCGTGCGGCCTATTTGAACGAGAAGCGCTATGCGGCTCTACGCTATCGCGGGCCCGGAACGGATTTCCGTCTCGGTCTCTCCGACGATCATCTCTGGCTCGGCGGCGGAACAACTGCAGGCAACGGCAACTACTGCATCCCGAACATGCCGACGGAAGAGGTCTTCACCACGCCGCACAAGGATCGCGCCGACGGTACGGTCACGGCGACCAAGCCGCTCTCTCATCAGGGCACGATGATCGAAGGCATTCAAGTGCGCTTTGAGGCTGGCCGCATCGTGGAAGTCCAGGCCACGCGCGGCGAAGAGGTTTTGCAAAAGCTCATCGACACCGACGATGGCGCGCGCCGCCTGGGCGAAGTGGCACTGGTTCCGCACTCCTCACCCATCGCGAGCAGTGGCATGCTCTTCTACAACACGCTCTTCGACGAGAATGCGGCCTCGCACATCGCGCTCGGTCAGGCCTACTCCTCGTGCCTGCGCGACGGCGACAAGATGACACCGGAAGAGCTCGCCGCCAAGGGCGCGAACGACAGCCTCATTCACGTGGATTGGATGATCGGTTCAGGCAAGCTCGACATCGACGGCGAAACGGCCAGTGGCACGATCGAGCCCCTGATGCGCCAGGGCGAGTGGGTGTAGCTCCTCCAGAACTTCGACCATGACGAGGGTGATGTCATCCTGCTGCGTTGCCGATGCAGACTGTCAGGCGTCCAGAGCGCTCAGTAACTCCGGTGACAGCGCGGACGCACCTTCGGATGCGTGGCTGGCCACAGTGCTCTCAAGCTGGCGGTCGCCGAAGGGTTCCCCGCCGGCGTTCTCGGGTTCGATCAGCCCATCCGTCGAAAGCAGAAAGCGATCTCCGGGATGCAAGTCAAAGCACTGCACGGGGTAGTCCTGCCCACACGCAACGCCAAACAGTAGGCCGTTCTCTTCAATGCGCTCCAGCTGTTGTCGTTTCGCGCTCCATCGCAGCAAAGGAGGATGCCCCGCGACTGCGTACCGTCCTTGTTGATGCTCCGAATAGATCCAGAGATAGCCGGCAGAGGTCAATCTGCTCTTCAACTCTGGAGTCAGGATGTTGTTTAGCCTGCGCAGCACTTTCTCGGGAAAGGGGGCGCAGTCGATGACGGACTGCATGGCGACCTTGATCATGGAGGCGATGAGCGCATCGGGAACTCCGTGTCCGGTCACGTCCGCCACCAGAATCCCGATGCGGTGATCGTCGAGGGGCACGAACTGATAGGGGTCGTCAGCCACCGACGACATGGGCTTGTAGGTTGCGGCGATGGAACGGCCGGAGATCTCCGGGACCTGTTCCGGCAGAGTCGAGGCCTGAATCTGGCGCGCCGTTTCCAGCTCTCTCTGAATCGACATGAAGCGCCGCTCATTCTCGAAGGTGTGCATCGCCGCTTCTAAACCGATCGCCACGATAAATGCCGCAAAGGTGACAGGCTCGATGAACGGCGCCGGCGGAATGCCGAACAGATACATCACGTCCACCACAAGCGCGACGACCGCGACCGCCGGGAGGGTTACGCACAGGAGGCGGTTTCGATGCGGAAATACTTGCGAGCGACGCCCGCACTATCAGCGAGAAACCGAGGGCCAGCACCAGCAGAACGGCCAGCAGAAGGCTGATGCGCGCGAACGTATAAGGCGAGCCGGTCAGCAAGTACCAGGCAAGTCCCAGCGCTGCAATGGCAGCAGACACCCAAGTGATCCAGCGGCAGATGCGGCGCACGATCCCGGTGGTGAGCTCCGCCCAGAAAAGCGTCGAGGGAATCAGCAGAACGTAGTTCACGCCGACTTCGTTCGCTTTGGGGCAGGCCGATCCAGGCGCGAGACCGAGTAGGGCGGTCACGCCTGCCAGCATGCGCGCACCATACAGGCCGATAAACAAGCCGAACCACAACAAGAGGCGCGACTCCCGGCGGCGCATTGCGGCAAGCAGGCATGCGACAAAGCCGACGAAGAAAAAGACTCCGCCAAACAGCGTGTCCCATACGTGAGCGCGAAGCAGCGCGAGTATTGGTTCCTGCGCGTTCATCGGTACTCCGCGCGGCCTGGGGACAGGGCCTTCGTCGGCAAGACTGTAGGCTCAGTCAGCGGGAACATAATGTGACGGGAAGCACCCGTGCGCGGTCGATGCGGCCTAACGCGTTCTACGCGTTCAACCATCGTCCTGTAGCTATTCTTCGGCAGCGGCTCGCGCGCGCACCCGCCCAATCAAGCGATGTGGAGTGGGCCGCCAGACGACTCGAAAGAGAACACACTCCACAGCTGGCCATCTTTCTCGACTAAGACCGGCTGTATCGGCGCTCCCATCTGCTTTGCGACGGCGTTTGCCCAAAACAGTTGGGCCCGCTGATTGGACTGCATCACGCGCACCTGCCAGGCGCCGGGAAACTGCGCCCATACCGCTTGCGCTAGTTCCGTTCCGATCCCTCGCCGGCGCATTCCGCGTACGACAAAAAACTCCGCCATATCCCAGACAGCCTTGTTGCCATCGATCGACGTAACTTTTCTCACCAGGGCAAAGCCCGCGAGGTCTCCGTCCATCCGCGCGAGAAACGGATGACGTTCCGGCTCAAGCCAATAAAGCCCAAGATCCGGATAGCGGAATCTGCCGTCCGCGCCCAGAGCGACAGTGTGGAACTCGCTGAAGTCGTGAATGTATAACTCGAGCAGGTTTTCGAGGATGGGGCGTTCTTCCGCGGTGGCTCGGATCAACTCGACATTGGGCAAGGCTATTCCCCGTCCTAACTACGTTTGCGAGCGCCGCTTCGTGCGTAGAGCGCTTCGAGCGCATCGCAGGCGGTTCTTGTGCCGTCTTCGGCAAAGATCTGCCTGGACACCAACTCCGCGCGCTCCGCAAACTCCGGCTCGTCGAGCAACGCGCGCACCTTGCGCGCCACGCGCGCCGGCTTGTAATTCGCCCGCTGGATTGTGCCTGAGACCTTCAGCCTGCGCATACGGCGCGCATTGTCGGGCTGGTCGTGCGAGTAGGGCATGATCAGCATCGGCTTGCCTGCACGCAGACACTGCGCCGTGGTGCCCACACCTCCCTGATGAACAATGAGCGCGGACCGCGAGAACAGCGCAGAGTAAGGCGCGTACTCCGCCACACAGATGGAGCTTGGCAGATTCTGGTGGGGTCGATTGCGAGGGTCCGATCCGATGAGAAGAACCGCCCGCGCGCCGAGACGGTCAGCAGCCTTCGCTGAAACCTCATAGAAGTTGCCCGCCGCGAGCACGGCGGCGGAACCGAGCGTGAACACCACCGGTGGTTCGCCGGACGCGAGAAACTGCTCGAGGTTTGGCGGCAGATTGGCGTTGCCCGCGTCGGAGTCGTAAAAGCAGAATCCGGTGATCAGTGTGTTCGGCGGCCAGTCTTTTTGTTCCACACCAAGGACGCGCGAAAACAGCGCCAGCACCAGATTCGGCGAGTGCTTGGCGTCGAAGATCGGATTGCGCCCACGACCCAACCCCAACTCGCGGCGCAGATCGTAGATCGGCTCGGGCCATTTGCGGGTAGTGAAGCGGGCAAGGCGTTTCATCACGCGGCCCATGCCGGCGACCTTATCGGCCCGCGCCAGCCGCGGATACGGCGGCAGCACCGGCGGATCAAAGGCAGAGAAGAACGAGAGCGGCGCAAGAACATAGCTGGCCCACGGAATGCCGGTCGCTTCCGCAACGATCGGACCGGCGTAGTTCAGCTCGCCCAGCAGCAGCAGGTCGGCTCGTTCCGGTTTGGTGGCAGCATCGAGCAGGTCGTCGTAGGTCTGACGCAGCACGGGAAAGAGAAAATCGCGCAGGCCCGTCTCCGTCCCCTTTTTGTTGTCGTAGACCATCGCGATTAGCTTGCTGTCAGTCGGGTCGATGTCCGGGCGAACGGCGTGGAAGATCAGTCCGAGCGGTTCGATCTTGGCCCGGTAGACATTGGGCAGCGCCATCACCGGCAGGTGGCCGCGGCGGCGAAGTTCGAGAGCGATGGCGATCAGCGGGTTGATGTCGCCGAAGGTGCCAATATTCGAGAGAACGATGCGCACGCGGGGGTCCGTAGGTCGCGATGAAGGTTCAGCGATAAGAGTAATGCATCGAGGTAACGAGCAAATGATACGAACGTGACTGTGCCTTTCCGCTTGTTGATTTCCGCGCAACGAGCCGATGCTATGCTTATCCCGGCCTTTTTGGGGGTACCGCGATGGCGATGCGCACTGTGAGTGTCGTAGTGAGGATTGTGCTGGCGACCGGGATCATCTGCGCACTTCTGGCGGCATGGCCGCTGGGCGCATAGCAGCCGCTACCGATCGTCGATCCAGATCGTCGGCCATGGCGATGGGCTGCTGCGATCGGGCGAATCGATCGCGATAGTGTCATCCCAATGCTTCTTCGTCTCGGCGTTCTCCTCCGCCTGATCTTCAACCCCCTGCCGGAGTCCTTCAATGCAATCGAAATACCCGCTTTGTTTCGTGTTCGCTTTGCTTGTTCTTGTCCTTAGTTCAACTGGCCTCAGCGCACAAACCAATCTTTCGCCCAAGTGGGAAGAACTCACCGCGCCTGACTTCGCCACCGCGATTCGTCAGTCGCAAGGCGTCTGCGTCTTGCCCTTCGGCATCGTCGAAAAGCACGGTGCCCACCTTCCGCTCGGCACAGACCTTCTCGATGTCCGCTTCGCTGTCCTCAACGCGGTCCAGCAGGAGTACGCCGTCGTCTTCCCCGAGTACTACTTCGGCCAGATCTTCGAAGCCAGGCATCAGCCCGGCACGCTCGCTTACAGCCTCTCCACACAGCTCACTCTCCTGCAGGAAACCGTCGCCGAGATGGCGCGCAACGGCTGCAAGAAGGTCGTCATTGTCAACGGCCACGGCGGCAATGAGTCTTTGCTGCCTCTCTTCGCGCAATCGCAGCTTGCTTCGCCGCGCGACTACGTCGTCTACGTCTTCGGTCTGCCTGACACCGACGTGCCGGGTCGGCCGGCCAAGCGCAATCGCATCGACATGCACGCAGGCGAAACCGAAACTTCGAACATGCTCATCGCGCGGCCTGATCTCGTCCACCAGGATCGTGCCTCGCAACAGTCGGGCGCCGACCAGAATCGCGACCCGCTGCCCGGCTCGGTCTACACCGGCATCTGGTGGTATGCGCGCTTCCCCAACCATTACGCAGGCGACGGTGCGGCCGCCACGAAAGAACTCGGCGCGTTCGATCAAAGGGAATGGTCCCGCCAGATCGCCGAAGCGCTCAAGGCCATCAAAGCCGACCAAGCCAGCCTGAGGCTGCAGAACCAGTTTCTTGAGGGTGCGCAGCACCCGCTCGACACCCGGCAGTAAATCTGCGAGGTCAGGGTCTTCCGGGTTCGGCCTCACATTGAGACAAAAGCGACCTTCTTAAGGTTCTCTTCATCCTCGCGGGTGATACTGCTTGCGCTGGCCGAATCCCAATCACCCTGTTGGCAACCAACGGAGGCACTCGTGCATTTCCAGTCAAAGATTCTCGCGTCGTTCTTTTCGGTAGCGCTTCTTGTCGGATTGCTGTGTGCGATCACCGCTACCGCGCAGCAGCCCTATCACGTGATCGACCACTGGACTCTGCCTGACGCCGGCGGGTGGGACTATCTGATCGCCGATCCCGCGGCGCATCGCCTCTACATCACACGTGGCGATCACGTGGATGTGCTCGACTCCACGACGGGAAAGATTGTCGGTACCATCGTCAGCCTTCACGGCACGCACGGTGTAGCGCTCGACACCGCCGGCAAACTCGGCTGGGTCTCCGACGGCGGCGGCAACGCCGTGGTCGCGTTCGATCGCGCGACCCTCGCGACGGTTGCGACCATTCCTACCGGCCAGAATCCCGACGGCATCGTCTTCGAGCCCGCGACGCAAACCGTCTGGGCCTTCGATGGACGCAGCAAAGACGCAACCGTGATCGACGCCGCGACCGAAAAAGTTGTCGCGATCATTCCGCTGCCTGGCAAGCCCGAGTTTCCCGCGGTTGACGGCAAGGGCATCGTCTTCGACAACATCGAAGACAAAAACGAGATCGTGCGCCTCGACGCCAATGGCAAAAAGCTAACGGCAGAGTGGCCCGTCTGCGACTCGCCCTCCGGTCTCGCCTTCGATGTTCCCGGCCATCGGCTTTTCCCGGTCTGCGACGGCAAGAAGATGGCGGTCGTCGATTCGGAATCCGGCAAGGTGCTGGCGACGCCTGCGATCGGCAATGGTCCCGACGCTGCTGGTTGGAGCGCTGCCCACAATCTGGCCTTCGCTTCCTGCGGCGGGGGTGTTCTCGCGGTGGTCGATGCGGCTTCGCCTGATTACAAGACCATCGAGACGCTGCCCACGCAGCAGGGCGCGCGCACCATGGCCTACGACTCGGCTACGGATCGGATCTATCTCGTGACCGCCCAGTTTGGCCCGCGTCCCGCACCGACACCGGATAATCCGCGCGGCCGCCCACCGATGATTCCCGGCAGCTTCACGGTCATTGTTGTTGGCCGCTGATTGTGCCTGTTCGGGTCGGCGCGGCTATCATGTTCACCCGCCGATCCGAACCTTACGAACTAAGAACTGCGAACTCCGAACTGACCCATGAAGCTCGCTCTCATCCTTATCGTCGCCGTCCTCGTTGTCGTCACTTTCGTCGCCGACTACAAGTGGCGCAAGTGGATGGCGGACCGCAAACGCGATCGCCAATAATGCCTGTGTGAGACCGAGACCTCGGGCCAATAGGACGTTCGGCCAACTCGGAATCCGCACCGCTGGCCGGGCATCCTGACGCAGGTCGCAAGAGCCCTCTCGTAACCGCCTCAGCCCCTTTGTCCGCTCCCGCCCAGCCGTTACAATGGAGCACACGGAGCCGTCTAAGACTCATGCTTCTTTCCCAAGCCCTTCGCGTCGTCTCGCATCGTCCCAGCCTGCTGGCCAGCCTTGCCGCCGCGGGACTGCTCATCGCCGTCCTCGCCGCCCGCGCACAGTTTGCCCCGCCGCCGCCTGGAACCCAGGTCCACGATCCCTCCGCGCTCAAGCCGCCGCCGGGTGCCCGCGTCGCCATCGTCGAGTTCGAAGACCTCGAGTGCCCCGACTGCGCCCGCGCCAACCCGCTGCTTAAGGACGCCGCAACCAAGTACAACATCCCCTGGGTGCGTCACGACTTCCCGCTGCCCTTCCATCCCTGGAGCATGCAGGCCGCCGTCAACGCCCGCTTCTTCGACACCAAAAGCAAGAAGCTTGGCGACGAGTATCGCGACGCCGTCTTCGCCAGTCAGCTCTCGTTCGCCGAAGACCCCAACCGCCTGCGTCAGTTCACTGAGCAATTTGCCGCCGAGCGCAAGATCGCTCTGCCCTTCGCCATCGATCCCATGGGTAAGCTGCAGTCCGAAGTAAAGGCCGACTACGCTCTCGGCCAGCGCATCGGCATCGAGCACACGCCCACCATCTGGGTCGTCACAGCCAACAGCAAGGGCGCGCCCTTTGTCGAAGTCGTCGACCGCACCAAGCTCTACCAGCTCATCGATCAGGCCCTGGTCGACACCAGGGACGCGGCCACGCGCACCGCGCACAAGTGATCCAGAACGGCGCCGGTCGGACCCGCTGCGGACACTGTTTCTGATTGGGTTGATATTGAAGGCTGTGCTGGTTCAGCCGGACGGAGCCTGATCTCTGACCCCTGAAACCCGACCCCTGTTTTTCAGTTCGTCTGGATATTCACCAGCACCGGCTCGGCCGATCCACTCCCCGGCGAAACCGTCCGCGTCTGCGGCGCGCGCCAGTGGTCGATGTAGCTGATGCGGTGTACACAGCCGATCGTGCAGTTCGGCGCGCAGGCCTTCGCCGTCAAAAACTCCTGCTTCACATCCGCGTTCGTGTACTCGGCCAGCGGCACTCCCGGATAGCCGCGCTGCTGCGAGCAGTAGTGCACCAGCCCGTCCTCGCAGATGTAGAGGTAGCGCGACCCGGCGCGGCAGCGCCAGTCGTTGGGCCGACCCTGCGCAATCGCCTCCTGAAACTTGTCGAACTGCGCGTAGTTGGTCTTCTTGCGATGGGTCATCGCGAAGTAGACCCGGGCCTCGTCCTCTTTCAGCGGCTTCAGCTGCCCGTCGCCGTCGTGGATGATGCCGATGGTCGACTCAAAGCCCAGCTCCAGCGCGCGCCTACCGATCTCGAGCGCGTCATTGGGATCTTTGAAGCCCCCGCCCACCACCGAGTTAATGTTGACATGAAACTCGGCGTGGTCCGCCAGCATCTGCAGCTTCTTGTCCAGCACCTTCAGGCTCTTCTTCGAGATGTCGTCGGGGACCAGATTATCGATCGAAATCTGCATGTGGTCCAACCCAGCTTGATTCAGCCGCTCGATTCTTTCCACGTTGAGCAGATACCCGTTGGTGATCATGCCCGCGATCGCGCCGGTCTTTCTCATCCGCTGGATGATGTCGTCCAGGTCGGGGTGGGTCAGCGGCTCGCCGCCCGAGATGCCGATCATGGCCGTACCCAGCCGGCCCAGGTGGTCGATGCGCCGCAGCATCTCGTCCAGCGGGACAGGCTCGGAAACCTTGTCGTACTCGTTGCAGTAGGCGCACGACAGGTTGCAGAAGCGCGCCGGCACGATTTGAGCGAGAACCGGATGGCCGGTCGTGGCCAGCGCGCGCGCCACCATCGCGTATTCGCGCGCCTTGCGCGTGGCCGCAATACGGCGTCCGCGCAGTGTCGATCTCCGGGGAGTAGCCATCTCTACTATTGAAACATAATCGGATGTATAGGTTCCATCGGCAGATCAGCAGCGGCCACGGCCGCGTTGGACCATTGTGTTATGATTGCCCGCGATTTAACCCGCCCCAAACGAATGAGAGGGAATGGAACACGCATACATAAATCGCAGAGTCGCACAGTGGGCACGTGAGCGAAGGGGTTTTAGCAGAGACGCGCTTGCTGACAAGCTAAAGGTCACAATTCAGCAGATTGCACAGTGGGAAACTAGGCCAGAGTACCCTCCTTTCGGCAAAGCTCAGGACTTAGCGAGCGCACTAGAAGTCCCTTTCGGATATCTCTTTCTGAGCGCACCGCCCATCGAAAGGCCTGCGATTCCAGACTTGCGGAGACCCACGCCAGATCGATTGCCACCCTCGCCAGAATTTATCGATCTCTTAAATGACGTGGTGGTCAAGCACGACTGGTATGTCGAGTACGCCAAGCAAAATCGGGCAGATAAGTTGTCGGCGCGTTGCTCGATTTCGTCGAGCTTCAAATCGGCGTGGAGGCGGTCGAGTTCCTCTCGAAGGCGTCCGACGCGAGACATACTCATTCGGAATCGCTCGTAGTACTTGGCCGTGGCGAGAAACCCAAAGAGGCCCAGTATCACCATAGAAATCGCTACCGCCATTGCGCGCTTCGGAAAATCCTTGTCGACGATGAAGCCCTGCGCCGCAACTCCAATCACAATGATGAAACTGCTCAAGGCTGCCCGTTGATCCTCCGATTGTTTAGCCTGAGCCCACTGCCTATCCATCTCGCCAGTTAGCATCCCGGTAACAGACTCGCCCTCCGCCATCGCACGTTCCTCCTCGACCCGCCATGGCGGAGTGTACTACGGAATCACTTCGCGGCAGCCCGCCCGATCACCCTCCCGATCCAGTACGCAAGCCCCGCATTCAAGAGCACGCCGGGCAGCACGGTCACCGACGCCAGCAGACCATAGACGAGTGGCGTTGCCCGCGAACCGGTTAGTCCAGTCGACGTAGCCCACGGCGCTCCAAACCGGAGAGAGCATCAGGCTCCACGGCAGGCCCACGACGATGATCCAGAGGCAGGAGAACTCCGACTGCGCGGTGTGAAACACCAGATCGTAGAGCATGAGGCACTCGGCCACAACAAATACGGCGAGATACCCCATCGCCAGCACCGATCCCAGATGCGCCCGCCGAACTCCTTCCGCCATAAGTCCCAAACCATAACACGAGGTCGCAGATTCAAGGCCCAGCGGCCGGCGGACCACAATCCCTCTTGACATAACTAAAAGGTTATATAAAGTATTAGCTATATAAGGTGAACGTTATGCAGAACCTCGATTCAGCCTTTTCCGCCTTGTCCGACCCCACGCGCCGCGCCATTCTTGCCCGGCTGGCCCTGGGCGAAGCCACGGTGATGGAGCTGGCTAAGCCCTTTGCAATGACCCAGCCAGCGGTCTCGCGGCACCTCAGGGTACTGGAATCGGCGGGGCTGATCGTGCGGCGCAGCGAGGGAACAAGGCGGCCGTGCCGGCTGGCCAGGCCCGCTCTCCAATCGGTAGATGCCTGGCTGGACATGCTGCGCGTGGCTCTGGAGAAGAACTACGAGCGGCTGGACGCGCTTCTGGCAGAGACGACACCTGAAACCAAATCCGAGACCAATTCCGAAAATGGAGGGACAAATCGATGAGCAGAATGGAGAACGCAGTCATGTCCAGATTGACTATGAAGACCGAAGGCGATACCCACATCGTTGTCACCCGGCGCTTCGCCGCCAAACCCGAGGCGGTGTACCGGGCTCACACCGATCCCGCACTGCTGCAGCGATGGCTGCTGGGGCCGGAGGGCTGGACGATGCCGGTGTGCATCTGCGAGGCGTGGCCGGGCGGCAAGATTCGCTATGAGTGGACCCACGAGAAACGGGGAAGCTTCTACCTGACCGGAGAGTTTCTGGAGTTAGAACCCTATCGCCGTATCGTGCACCTGGAGCGGATGTATTTGCCCGATCCGACGCCCGATAACCATGCCGAGACGACGTTTGAGGCGGACGGGGACGGCACTTTGATGACAATCCGGATGACGCTGCCGGATGTGGAGACGGTACGGCAGATGCTTGCCAGCGGAATGGAAGGCGGAATGGAAGCCAGCTACGTGCGTCTGGAGGGTCTGATCGGGGTCTGATCGGGGCGTGATCGAGGCGTGGCGTGAACGGCGGGGTTTGGCGGGACCGCAATTGAGTCGGAAGCTGGGTGCGGGACCTAACCCTTCCTTGCACCCGCCCGCCGCTCGGCTTCCATCAGATTCCTCAGAATGTCGTTGATCCGGGTGAGATGGCCTTCTCCTTTAGAGCGCAGCCAGTCGAGCACCTGCGGGTCGAGCCGCACGCTCACCGGAACCTTGCGTTGTACGTCGCGCAAGCGCACCATGCTGGCAAGTTGCTCAGGTGTCAGCGGCGGGATGTCGGAGAAGTCAATTCCTGAATCGTCGCCGGCGGCTTGTGCGGCAGCGATCCGGCTCAGGGCCTCCTCCTCCTCCTTACTCCGGCGCCGGTTCCTGATATCTTCTGATGTCATTGACTTGAGCCGGACGCGCGCTGATGATGCGGATGATCTCCTCGCCATGGCGATTCTCCCTGTAGACGTGCACCAACAGCAGAACTGCTCTTGCACCAGTCGCAAGCAACACCGACCCGAGCTCATGCCATCGCGGCTCGCCGGTCTCGTCCACGCGGTCCGGAAGGATGAGGCAATTCGGATCGTCAAAAGCCTCTGCGGCTGTTTCGAACCCAATGCCATGTTTGCGCTGGTTGAGCCAGTTCTTGCGCTCGTCCCACCCGTAGCGCCTCTGTATATACATAATGTAGCACGAATCTGCGGCGGGAGCCGTCGCTGTTCTCAGCGATTCTCTCCGCAAACCCCGGCAAACACTGGTGGCAGATGGCACCGATGTTTCGGGCAGGGCAATTCCGGAGAAGCGACAATTCTCCACAGGTCGCGAGAAACGCTTTCGGCATCCAACACACTATTCCGATGTGGCCCCTCCCCCGCCTCGATCTCCGGCTGGCTTGCTGCCAACGGCCGGGATGCTGAGGCTGGGGTCACACAAAGAAGAAAGACCTAGATTAGACTCCGCGCCTCCCTCTGCTATTCGGCCCGCCTTCATTGCCCTTCCAACACGCTGCGGAGGTCCTAAGCCCTCCGCAGCCCGTCCTTCCCAAGCCGAGGCGCGCAGATATCTGTCGGCCCCCGGGTCCAGTGCAAAGGGCGGCTGCCTGGATGGCCAGTCTTTGCGGAAAATAACGCGTCGTTGGCACACACTAGGAAATGAGCACCCAGCAGTCCCGCCGCAGGTGCTCCTGGTTGGATTGGGGAAGCGGCGAGAGGTACCCCCCTCCCCCCGGTCAACCACCTACCCCGGGGCTGCGAATCGCAGCGCGCACCGGCGCGCGACGGCCTAACTTCTTGCTCGAGAGATATTTGCCGCCAAGCTATTGACAGCTAATGGTTTAGCGTAAGCTATTGAAACGTTAAACTCAATCGATAGAGATACTTGCCTCAAAACCGAAGGGGGGAGGGTATCGCGTTCTGCACCGATCAGGCTGCAGTTTGCGGCTCTCAGGCCGCGTCCGCCCTAGACCGCACATTCTGGGCGACCGCCAGCGCACATGCCGCGGGAAACCACGTGACCAGCAGGGCGGTCCATGGCATGCGCGCACCGCTGCTCGACCCGAAGACGGCCTGCACATCGGTGTTCGGGCCGAAGACGACCGCTGGCACCCAGATCAGCAGTGTATAAATCCAGAGCTGCGCGGCTTCGGCATATGCAGCCACGCGCGGCAGCACGTTGAAGATCAGTCCGAGGCCACTGGCAATCTGGCCCGCTCCCGTGAGATAGGCGAAGAACGAGCGGTCGGGAAGCCATTGCGGAATCAGGAGAATCGTCGCATCGTGATAGACGAAGTGCGAAATCCCGATGGGGATGATGCAGACACCGAGATAGATCTGTGCCATGCGCACCGAGCGCTCGCTGGTCAGGAAGGTCAACGGCGATCCGGCGCCTAGATCGGCCAGGTGCGCAAAAAGCGTCCAGCCGCCGGCGAGCAGCAGGGCGGTTTCTCCCCAACTAAGATACGCGCCCACATGTGTGCCTCCGAGAACGATCTCCGGCACCTTGAGCAGTTGCCACAGGATCACGCCCGGAAAAAGGACGCGCGCAGCCCAAGCCGACGTAGCCCGAAAGAGCAGGCCGAGCGCAACAACGCACTCGAGCGCGGCGGTACAGTAGGCGAGCGCGGTTCGGCCGGGAATCCAGGCGGCCACAGGCTGCCAGACGAGCGCGAAATCCCCGTAGATGAGCCCCAGAATGCCGAGGCCAAGCAATCCGATGGCAGCAAGTGCGAGCGCTGGCTGCTCTGTTGTCTCAAGAAGGCCGACATGTGCGGCTTGAGCGGCTTCTGGGCGTGGCATCACGCGAACCGTGTTCATGAGACCTGCAAGGTAGCGCGCAGCCGAGACGAAGCCAACCGAATTGGTGTCCACCGGCACATGGACAATACGAACCGGCTTGTCACAGAGTCGGAGGCTGCGCTCAGTGTCTGGGACTATACTTCCGCCATTCTGAGACGAGAGAGGCCGGATATGATGCAACGGACGCTTGGCGTGGTGACTTTGCTGGTGGCGTTGGGATCGAGTGTGGGGCTGCGCGCGGAAGAGAAGAAGCCTCCGACGACCTTGCGCGGCGTGCTGCTGGAACAGCTGCGAACGACTCACGATCAGGAGGACTGGTTCGTGCCGGCCAGCATTGCCGTGGCGGGGCTTACGGCCGATCAGGCGAAGTGGACGCCAGGAGCAGGTCAGCACTCGGTGGGGCAGCTCGCCTACCATCTCTGGTTCTGGGATACGCAATCGCTGGCGCGATTCAAAGGCGAGAAACCACCTGCCTTCAGCGGAAACAACGACGAGACCTTCAACGACTTCACTCCCGCACAGTGGGACGACCTGGTCAAGAAACTCAATCAGGTTCTGACGGACTGGGATACTGCGGTTGAGCAGGCCGATGACAAAAAGTTGGCCGAGAATGCATCGCTGATTGCGCACGTGGGCGCGCACAATGCGTATCACATCGGGCAAATCATTTATGTCCGCAAACTTGAGAATGCGTGGGACCCGAGCAAGGGTGTGAAGTAGACATACGCAGCGTAGATCGGGCGAAGATCGGCTACTGGGATACCGGTTCAACTCTTCTACCACATGAATTTGTTGACGCTTGAGGGATCAACGCATCTAATCAAGTGGATCTTGCGCAGTAGAGCTTGCAAGACCGGAGCCTCGTGTTCTACGCGAGTCAAAAGACGGATATGGTCGACGCAACGAACGAACGCGTCGTGAAAAACCCCGCAGAGGAACGCGCCTCTGCAGGATGGCTCGGGTTCTGCAAGCCTTCCGTGTTGGGCGGCTTCGGGCTCGCCCTTGCGCTTGTTCTCTGGGGTTACAACTACAGGCTCTCTCTCTACCAACCGCATCGGGATACGGCGTCGCGCACGCTGGCACCGAAGCTATGGATCGATCAGCGACACGCTTCGGAAGAAGTGGCTGCGCGCATAGGCGCGGAGACGCAACAGCACGCACCTACCGATGTCCCTGATCTGCACCCGCCGCTTCCATTCGAATGGATGTGCGTGTGCGCGCTGGTTGCTCCGCCAACGCATATTCGTCGCGCGCGCTTCTTCAGGTCCCTCCTGCCTCTTCGTTCCCCTCCTTCCAGCTCCTTCTCGGCGTAGACGGCGCAGCAGATCTCCTTTCAACAGATCGGCTGCATTGCAGTTATTTCCGCGGAGAGGAGCAGACCATGAGTTTCAACCAGGAAAGTCTTGCCTCGAGTGATTCTCCGATTGCGGCCGGTTCATGGCTGGTGGGTGTCTCTCCGCATTTCAAGTCGAAGGGCGCTTTGCCCGAATTGGAGAGATGATGAATATGACAGAGAGCCGAGAATTAGAGTGTCCTGCGTTGGGTGCGTTGGG
>Ga0181535_10000784_pt1 | contig 44973 bp, 40 predicted proteins | sample PEATcosm2014_Bin_44_FD_119774 | JGI IMG/M metagenome (GOLD analysis project Ga0181535, IMG submission 119774) | Peatland microbial communities from MTU Mesocosm Facility, Houghton, MI, USA - PEATcosm2014_Bin17_30_metaG | ecosystem: Environmental > Terrestrial > Soil > Wetlands > Peat | place... | reverse complement strand
GGGCATGTGCTGTCGCATGGATCTGGCTGGCGTGACCAGCTTTATCCGGGTCCTCCACCTCAAACCCACTGCCTATCCTCGGCTCCTCGGCCTGTTCCACAGCAATGCGCTGGACCTGGATCTGCTCACCCAGGGCTGGATCCGCCTCGCACTCTCCCTATTCAATCCGTTCGAGGCCGGAGTCGGTGCAAGGAGCGACAGGTCCCATGGACGTCCAGCTCCGTGGTGGGGGATTTCGTCTTCCTGGACTTGGCGCTCCAGAACGAGGGGCTGGAACGGGAGTCCCGGCGGCATCGAAAAATATCTATTGGACATTTCATTGTTTATGTTACGGTGATAACATTCCAACGACCAATGACAGTCAACCAACCTATGGACGACCCACTCCATGAGTGAACGCCACATCATGCAGGCCCTGAAAGCGGGCTTTCCCACCTACACGCCGGTGGGCAAGAAGATCGCCAGCTACATGCTGGCGAACCTGCATCAGCTGCCGTTCGAGACCGCCGACAGCATCGCCCGGATCACTGGCACCACCGGCATCTCGGTGGGACGGTTCCTGCGCCAGATCGGGTTCCGCAACCTGGAAGACCTGAACCAGTCGCTGCGCACCGACGCGGACCGCCCCTGGATGCAGACCGACCGGCTGGACTCGTTCCGCCAATACCCGGGGGGGGCCGAGGCGCTGAAGCGTTCCCGGGCCCTGGAACTGGAGGCGATCCAGCACGTCTACGCCCTGGCCGCGACCCCTGAATTCGCCCGGGCCGCCGACCGCATCGCCCACGCTGACGCCGTGTTCATCATCGGCATCCAGGCCATGCGCGGGGTCGCCAACACCTTCTTCAGCCAGCTCGAGTACCTCCGCCCCCGGGTCTACTACGCCGACGGTGCCCTGGGGGCCTTCGTGGAATCGCTCAATTCGGAATTCCCGTCGCCCTATTTGATCATTTCGGACTTCCGGGCCTACGGCAGCATGACCCGGAAGTACTGCGAGGCCGCCACCCGGCGCGGCCTGCCCCTGCTGCTCATCACCGATTTCCATTGCCCCTGGGCCCACGACTTCCCGGTGGACCTGCTGCAGCTTAAGACCGAGGTCAACCAGTTCTGGGACACCTGGTCGCCCCTGGCCTGCCTCCACAACCTGCTGCTCTCGGCGGCGGTGGAGCAGCTGGCGCCCAACCTCGACGGCAGATTGGCCTTGAACAAGGAACTCCAGCGGGAGCTGGGCCAGTTCGAACTCTGACGGGCCCGCTTCCAACCCATAGCTTCAATCCACCCGCGCCTGACCGGATTGCCCGGCACCCGCGCCTTCAGTCCCTGTTTGCCCAAGGAGGAATGGAATGAGCACCCGCGCACGTTTCCGCTTCAACCCCTTCGCCGTGGCTCCGGCCCTGCTGGTCCTCGCCGGCCTGGGCCTGGGCCCCACCGCCCGGGCCATGGCGCCGGCCGACACCCTGGTCATCGGCAAGACCCAGGACCCCCAGACCCTCGACCCCGCCGTCACCATGGACAACAACGACTGGACCGTGACCTATCCCTGCTACCAGCGCCTGATGCGCTACAAGGTGGTCAAGGGCGTCGGCAGCACCAGCGTGGAAGGGGACCTGGCGGAGTCCTGGAAGGTGGCCAAGGGCAACCTGGTCTGGGACTTCAAGCTGCGCAAGGGGCAGAAGTTCGATGACGGCACCCCGCTGGACGCCGTCGCGGTGAAGGCCTCCTTCGACCGCATGATGAAGATTGCCCAGGGGCCGTCGGAAGCCTTCCCCCCCGACATGAAGACCAGCGTGGTGGACCCCATGACGGTCCGCTTCACCCTCACCAAGGTGTTCGCCCCCTTCCTCTACACCCTGGCCAATAACGGCGCCGCCATCGTCAACGTCAAGGCGCTGGCCAAGCCGGACGCCGGAGAGGACGGCAAGGCCTTCCTCTCCAACCATTCCGCCGGGTCCGGCAGCTTCCGCCTGACCAGCTGGCAGAAGGGCCAGTCCCTGGTGCTGGAACCCAACCCGTACTACGGCGGCCCCAAGCCGGCCCTGAAGAAGGTGGTGGTGCGCATCATCGGCGAATCCTCCAGCCGCCGGCTGCAGCTGGAGAGCGGCGACCTGGACATCGCCGAGAACCTGCCCGAAGACCAGCTGATGGCGCTCAAGAGCAAGCCCGCCGTCAACGTGGCCGAGTTCCCCTCGCTGCGGGTGACCTACCTCTACCTCAACAACAAGCGCGCCCCCCTGGACAACCCCACCGTGCGCCAGGCCATCTCCTACGCGGTGGACTACGACGGCATCATCAAGGGCGTCATGAAGGGGCAGGCCAAGCAGATGCGCGGCCCCATCCCCGAAGGCATGTGGGGCTTCGATCCCAGCGTGCTGCAGTACAAGCTGGACATGACCAGGGCCAAGAGCCTGCTGGCCAGCGCCAGCCCGGCGCACAAGAACCTCACCTTCCTCTACTCGCCCAAGGACCCCAACTGGGAGCCCATCGGCCTCTCCCTCCAGGCCAATCTGAACGCCCTGGGCTTCAACGTGAAGATGGAGAACATGGCCAGCGCGTCCATGCGCGAACGCCTGGGCAAGGGCGATTTCGACATCTCCATCGGCTACTGGACCCCGGACTTCGCCGATCCGTACATGTTCATGAACTACTGGTTCGAGACCGCCAAGCACGGCCTGCCCGGGAACCGCGCCTTCTACGCCAACCCCGAAGTGGACAAGCTGGTGCTCCAGGCCGCCGGGCTCACCGACCAGAAGCAGCGCACGGCCCTCTACCAGAAGGCCCAGAAGATCGTAGTGAACGAGGCGCCCTACGTCTTCCTTTACCAGGCCAACTACCAGGCCGCTCTGCGCAAGTCGGTCAAGGGCTTCATCTACCAGCCGATGCTGGAGCAGATCTTCAACGTGGACACCATCACCAAGCATTAGCGGAACCGGCGCCCGGAGTTCCTCCGGGCGCTTTCCCCTGCGCCACCGATCCCCCGAGGCCCTTCCATGTCCTTTACACGCACAATCATCAAACGCCTGCTGTGGCTCGTGCTGGTGGTGCTGGGCGTTTCGGTCATCACCTTCGTGGTGTCCCACCTCATCCCCGGGGACCCGGCGCGGCTGATCGCCGGGGACCGGGCCACCGATGAGATCGTCGCCAACATCCGCCAGGGCCTCGGTCTGAACCGGCCGCTGCCGGTCCAGTACTGGCGCTACCTGACCGGCCTCCTGCACGGGGACCTGGGCACCTCCATCCGCACCTCCCGCCCGGTGCTGGAGGACCTGCGGGCCTTCTTCCCGGCCACCCTGGAACTGGCCCTGGTGGCGCTGCTCCTGGCCACCCTGCTGGGCATCCCCCTGGGCATCCTTTCGGCGGTCTACCGCAACAAGTGGGTGGACCAGGTGGTGCGCACCCTTTCGGTGATCGGCATCTCCACCCCGGCCTTCTGGCTGGGCCTGCTGCTGATCATCCTGTTCTACGCCAGGCTGGGCTGGCTGCCCGGGGGCGGGCGGCTGCCCGAAGGGCTGGAACCGCCGACCCGGATCACCGGGTTCTACATCCTGGACTCCCTGATCAGCGGCAATCACGCCACCTTGATCGCCAGCCTCAAGCACATCATCATGCCTGGCTTCACCCTCGGCTTCGTGCACCTGGGGGTGGTGGCCCGGCAGATCCGTTCGGCCATGCTGGAGCAGCTGGGCGAGGACTACGTGCGCACCAACCGCGCCAACGGCCTGCCGAAGTGGACCGTGGTGCTGCGCCACGCCCTGCCCAACGCCCTGATCCCGTCGGTGACGGTGCTGGGCCTGGCCATGGGCGACCTGCTCTACGGCGCGGTGCTCACCGAGACCGTGTTCGCCTGGCCGGGGATGGGCGCCTACGTGGTGAATTCCATCCAGGCGCTGGACTTCCCGGCGGTGATGGGGTTCGCGGTGGTGGTCTCGTTCGCCTACGTGATCCTCAACCTGATCGTCGATCTGCTCTACATGGTCATTGACCCGAGAATCAAGGAGGCCGGCTGACATGGCAAACGCGCTCCCAAGGCCGGAGTCCCTTCCGGCCGCCGTCCGGAAGCCCAACGGCCTCCGCAACTCCCTGGGCCTGCTCTGGTACCGGGTGCGCAAGAGCCCGCTGACCCTGGCCGGCCTGGCGGTCATGGTCCTGGTGCTGGCCGTCATGCTGCTGGCTCCGGTGCTGGCGCCCTGGGATCCCAACCTGGTGGACCTGGAGCACCGCCTGGCGCCACCCTGCGCCGCCCACTGGTTCGGCACCGACGAGGTGGGGCGCGACCTGCTCAGCCGCATCCTGTACGGCAGCCGGCAATCGGTCAGCGTCGCCCTGTTCGTGGTGCCGGTCTCCGGCCTGCTGGGCTCGGTGACCGGCTGCATCTCCGGCGCCATGGGCGGCAAGGTGGACATGGTGATCATGCGCCTGACCGACGTGGTGCTCTCGGTGCCCTCCCTGGTGCTGACCATGGCCCTGGCCGCCGCCCTGGGCCCCAGCCTGTTCAATGCCATGCTGGCCATCACCATCGTCCGGATCCCCTGCTACGTGCGCCTGGCCCGGGGCCAGGCCCTGCTGATCCGGGAGCTGAACTACGCCAAGGCGGCCAGCACCTTCGGCGCGTCCCAGTGGCACGTGGTGCGCTGGCACGTGCTGCGCAACGCCCTGCCGCCGATCATCGTCCAGGCCACCCTGGACGTGGGCGGCACCATCCTGATGGCCGCCGCCCTGGGCTTCATCGGCCTGGGCGCCCAGCAGCCCACCGCCGAGTGGGGGGCGATGGTGGCCACCGGGCGCAACTTCATCCTGGACCAATGGTGGTATTCCGCCTTCCCCGGCTTCGCTATCCTGATCACCGCCACCGGCTGCAACTTGTTCGGCGATGGCCTCCGGGACGTGCTCGATCCCAGACAGCAGGCAGGTTGACATGGCCGAATCCAGCATCTTGTCCATCCAGGAACTCAACCTGCGGTTCCCGATCTACCGGGGCGCGGTCAAGGCCCTGAACGGAGTCACCCTGGAGGTGGGCCCGCGGGAGATCGTCGGGGTCGTGGGGGAATCCGGTTCCGGCAAGTCGGTCACCTCCATGCTGGCCATGCGCCTGCTGGTGGAGGGCAGCTACCAGGTGACCGGCGGGTCCGTGACCATGCTGGGACACGACATCCTCCAGGCTTCGGAAGCGACCATGCTCGGGCTGCGCGGCAGCCGGGTGGCGATGATCTTCCAGGAGCCCATGACCGCCCTGAACCCCACCAAGCGGGTGGGGAACCAGATGGTGGAGGTGATCCGGCTGCACCGCAAGGTCAGCAAGGCCCAGGCCCTGGCCGAGGCGGAGGCGCTGCTCCAGGACATGCACGTGGCCGACCCGGCGCACATCCTGAAGGTCTACCCGTTCGAGCTGTCCGGGGGCATGCGCCAGCGGGTGCTGCTGGCCCTGGCGTTCTCCTGCGAACCGGAGCTGCTCATCGCCGACGAGCCCACCACCGCCCTGGACGTGACGGTCCAGCGCCAGGTGCTGCTCCTGATGCGGGAGAAGGCCCGGCAGAAGGACACCGCCATCCTGTTCATCACCCACGACATGGCGGTCGTCTCCCAGTTCTGCGACCGGGTCTACGTGATGTACGCCGGGGGCGTGGTGGAAAGCGGACCCACCGCCGAGGTGATGGGCGACCCGCGCCATCCTTATACCCGCGGCCTGCTTCAGGCGCTTCCGGACCGGGTGGGCCCCCGGGGCCGGATCGAGGCGATCCCGGGCACCGTGCCCGACCTGACCCGCCTGCCCGAGGGCTGTGCCTTCGCCAGCCGTTGCCCGCTGGCCCGGGAGGCCTGCGCCCGCCGGCCGCGCGCGCTGGCCGTGGACCCGGCCGGAAGCCACCAGGCCGCCTGCTGGGCGCTGTGCCAAGAGGAGGCCGGATCATGAGCGCCACCCCCATCCTGAGCATCCATGATCTCCAGGTGCGGTTCCCGGTCGGCATGGACCTGCTGGGCCGGGCCCGCCAGCACGTCCATGCCCTGAACGGCATCGACCTGGAGGTCCGCCCGGGGGAGACCCTGGGCGTGGTGGGCGAATCCGGCTGCGGCAAGACCACCCTGGCCCAGGTGCTGATCGGCCTGGTGCGCCCCACCGCCGGCACCGTGTCGCGCCTGCCTTCCGGCGGCGATGGCGCTCCGGCCCGGATGCAGATCGTGTTCCAGGACCCCCAGTCCTCCCTCGACCCCAGGCTGCCGGTGTGGCGCATCATCGCCGAACCCCTGTACGTGCAGCGGCGCGGGAAGATCGCCCGGAACGCCCTGCGCCGGGCCGCCGGGGAGGCCGCGGCCCAGGTGGAGATCCCCCCGGACTACCTGGACCGGTTCCCGCACGAATTCTCCGGCGGCCAGCGCCAGCGCATCGCCATCGCCCGGGCCCTGATCACCGAGCCGGAGGTCATCCTGCTGGACGAGCCCACCTCGGCCCTGGACATCTCGGTCCAGGCCCAGATCCTCAACCTGCTGAACGACCTGCAGCGGCGCAAGGGGCTCACCTACATCCTCATCTCGCACAACGTGTCGGTGGTCCGGCACATGAGCGACCGGGTGGCGGTGATGTACCTGGGCCAGTTCGTCGAGCTGGGCGACTCCCAGGACGTCCTGGGCGCCCCCCGGCACCCCTACACCCGGGTGCTGCTGGATTCGGTGCCGAAGCTGGGCCTGCCGGTGGCCGAAGACGCCGTCTCCAGCAGCACCGAGCTGCCCAGCAACCTTCGCCTGCCGACCGGCTGCTTCTTCCGGGACCGGTGCCCCATGGCCCAGGAAGGGTGCGACCTGGCCCAGGCCCTGGTGCCCGTGGCCGGCCGGCGCGACCGGTCGGTCCGATGCCACGTGCAAGCCAACTAACCAACAAGGAGATGCCATGCCGCTAGGCGCGGAACTGCGGTTCCTGGACCGGACCAAGGTTTTTTTCGAAGGTAAAGACTACGTGTTTTTCGGCGGGACCGACTACCACCGGCTCGCCAGCCATCCGGAGGTGATCCGGGCGTTCCAGGAGGCGGCCGAGGTGGAGGGGCTGAGCTGCGCGGGCTCGCGGGTCACCACCGGCAACCATCCCCTGCTGCCCCGGCTGGAACGGCGCGTGGCCGGATTCCTGGGCGCCGGGGACGCGGCGCTGTGCGCCGCCGGCTACCTGGCCAACACCGTCGCCCTTGAAGCCGTCAGCGCCGACTACCAGCGGTTCTTCCTGGACACCGGCGCCCACGCCAGCCTGGCCACCCCGGCCGATACCCTGTGCCGGGACCAGGTCCACCCCTTCCGGGACGCGGATCCGGAGGACCTCGCCCGGGAGCTGAAGGCGCGGCTCCGGCCCGGGGAGAAGCCGCTGGTGCTCACCGACGGGGTGGTCTCCGGCAACGGCGACCTCCCGCCGCTCATGGCGTATTGGGAACTGGTCCGGGACCTGGGCGGCGCCCTGGTGGTCGACGACTCCCACGGCGTGGCGACGGTGGGGGCCAGCGGCAAGGGGAGCCCCGAGCAGGCCGGGCTGCCGCCCGAGGCCTTCATCCAGACCGGCACCTTCGCCAAGGCGTTCGGCGTGTTCGGCGGGCTGGTGGCAGGGCGGAAGGGGTTGGCGGACCAAGTGGCGGCCCGGAGCCGGGCGTTCGTCGGGGCCACCCCCATGCCGCCGCCGATGGCGGCGGCGGCGCTCTGTTCCATTGCCATCCTGGAGCGGAACCCGGCCATGATCACCGGCCTCCAGGCGCGCATGCTGCGGATCCGGGAGCGGGTCGCCGCCCTGGGGTTCAAGGCCGGCGCGTCCCCGGCGCCGATCCTGTCCATCACCCACCACGACGCGAAGAAGAATGGCCGCCTGGCTTCCCTGCTCCTGGAAGCGGGCATCTACCCGACCTTCATCAACTATCCCGGATGCCCGCCGGGCGGGCATTTCCGCTTCACCTTCTCCAGCGCGCACACCGACGAAGAGGTGGAGCGCCTGATCCAATCCATCGCATCGTCCTGCTGAAAGGAGGGGAGCAAATGACGCACCCCGGCACCCCCGGCCGTTCCGGCCTGCTCATCGAGAGTCTGCGCATCTACAAGTTCGACATCCCCCTGAAGGAGGTCTTCACCATCGCCTCCATGAGCCTCAGCAAGGCGGAGAACCTGCTGGTGGAAATCCGCACCAGCCAGGGGCTCACCGGCTGGGGCGAGGCTTCCCCGTACCGGGCCATCGTCGGCGAGACCCAGCTGATCAATATCGCCGCCGCCCGGGAGCTGGCGCCCCTGTTGCGCGGCCGCGATCCCCTGGAGGTCCATGACCTGATGGCCGGGATCGACGCCTACCTGCCGCACAACAGCACCCTGAAAAGCGCCGTGGACATGGCCCTGCACGACCTGGCCGCCAAGGCCTGCGGGCTGCCCCTGTACGCCTACCTGGGCGGGCGGCGGCGGACCATGGAGACCGACCTCACCATCGGCATCGGCGACCCGGAAAAGGCCGGCGAAAAGGCCCTGGCCTGCCGCGCCATGGGCTTCCGGATCATCAAGGTCAAGCTGGGGCTGGACTTCGAGGATGACCTGAAGCGCCTGGGGAACATCCGCCGGGCGGTGGGTCCGGACGTGGTGCTGCGCATCGACGCCAACCAGGGCTGGGACCGCAACCAGGCCCGGCACCACCTGGGCGCGTTCTGGGACCTGGGGATCGAATTCTGCGAGCAGCCCTGCCGGGCCGCCGACCTCCAGGGCATGGCCTACCTCAGCCGGACCTCGGCCATTCCGGTCATGGCCGACGAGTCGCTGTTCTCCGCCGCCGACGCCCTGGAGATCATCCGCCAGGGCGCCGCGACCTGTTTCAACATCAAGCTGTCCAAGTCCGGGGGCATCCACAACGCCCAGAAGATCGCCCACGTCGCCGAAGCCGGGCACCTGCCCTGCATGATCGGCTGCATGTCCGAGTCGCGCCTGGGCATCACCGCCGCCGCCCACTTCGCTTGCGCCAACCCGGTGATCCAGTTCTACGACCTGGATTCCTGCCTGGAGCACGCCGAGAACCGGATCGTGGGCGGGGTGGAGTACCAGGGCGGGATGATCACCTTGCCGGAAGGGCCCGGCATCGGCGCGTTCCCGGACCCGGAGTTCGTGCGCGGGCTGGAAGAAGTTTCCTAGCCCCACTCTTCATTCAGTCCCCTCCGTGAGGGGGCTGAATTTTTTGTGGGAAAGGGTTCTTGACCTAAATTTCTAGAATTATAGAATTACGTCATGACGTCCCTCGATCCCACCCTCGAACCCCACGTCCAGCGTCTGAAGGCCCTGGGCCATGCCGCGCGCCTTGCCATCGTCCGGGTGGTGGTCCAGGGCCCCGTGGAGGGCACCCCGGTCGGGGAAATCCAGGCCCGCCTGGCCATGCCAGGTTCCACGCTCAGCCACCACCTGTCCGAACTCAACCGGGCCGGGCTGCTGAAGGCCACCCGGCAAGGCACCACCATCCGCTACGCCGCCCACTTCGAACACCTCAGGGCCCTCACCGATTACCTGTGGGAGGACTGCTGCCGGGGCGGCGGCTGCGACCCCTTTCAAGCCCGTTTGCTCCCACGGTGCAAGGAGAAGCCATGACCAGCTCCAATAACGCCACACACGTTGTCGTCCGCAGGAAATACGGCAGCATCGCTGCAAAAAGCGGCGGATGCTGCGGCCCCCAGTCCTCCTGCTGCGGCGGCGGGCGCGCCGGCCAGGTGGCCCGGGGCCTGGGCTACTCCGACGCGGAACTGGCCACCCTGCCCGAGGAAGCGAACCTGGGGCTGTCCTGCGGCAATCCCACGGCCCTGGCCGGGCTGCAGCCCGGTGAAACGGTCCTGGACCTGGGCAGCGGCGCGGGGCTGGATGTCTTCCTGGCGGCCCAGCGGGTGGGGCCCACCGGCAAGGCCATCGGCGTGGACATGACCCCGGAGATGCTGGCGAAGGCCCGGCGCAACGCTGAGACCTTCCGTGAGCGCACCGGCCTGGCCAACGTCGAGTTCCTGGAAGGGCAGATCGAGGCCATCCCGCTCCCGGACGGCTCGGTGGACGTGGTGCTGTCCAATTGCGTCCTGAACCTGAGCCCGGACCAGGCCCAGGTCTGGAAGGAGATCGCCCGGGTGTTGCGGCCCGGAGGCCGGGTCAGCATCTCCGACATGGTGCTGCTGCGGCCGCTGCCGAAGGCGGTGCGCCAGGACGTGGAGGCCCTGGTGGGCTGCATCGCCGGCGCGGCGCTCAAGTCCGACCTGGAGTGCATGATGCGGGACGCCGGCCTGGTGGAGCTGAGCCTGGTGCCCAAGGAGGGGGCCGTGGAGGCGATGCTGCCCGGCGACGACCCCATGGCCGACCACCTCAGCGGCCTGATGCCAGCCGGGAGCCGGCCCGCCGATTTCATCGCCAGCCTGATCCTCTCCGCCCGCAAGCCGGTCTAATCCACCTGGGCCACCACCTGCACCGGGATGCCGGTGCCCCCGCGGTGGCCGATCCAGCCCAGGCGCAGGGGGAACCGCCGGAGCCCGGTGCGGGCCAGTTGCTCCAGGCGGGCCAGGTTTTCCACCACATAGACCTTGCGCTCCTCGCACCAGCGGTCCACTTCACCATGCCCGGACCCGCCCCGCAGGCCGGGGGCGTCGATGCCGATGAGGCGCGCGCCCCGTGCGACCAGGGCCTCCACCAGCGCCCAGTCCAGCTGGGGGTGGCCATGGAAATAGGCCTCGGAGCCATAGGAATGCCGCTCAAGGTGGCCCGTGTGGAACAGGACAAAATCGCCGGGCCGCACCTCCACCCCCTCCAGGATGCCGAGGCCGATGCTGGCGCCCGCGGCGCGCGCGTCCACCAGGAGCCCCGGCCGCTCCAGCAGGTCCAGGGGCAGGGGGTCGGGGGAAGCCTTGTCCAGGTGCGTCCCGAAGTGGCCCAAGGCGAAACGGCGCGCCGAGCGCGAATCCGGATTCCGGAAGGGTTCGCTTTGCAATTCGAGGGACAGGGTGAGATCGATGAGCATGACGGGCCTGCAAAGAATGGTCGCTTCACCAGTCCAATCCGAGCGGATCACGGCCCATGCGAATGGCGAACCGGGAGATCAGTCACATTCTAGATCCTGCACGGGCGACCTGTCGCGGAACGAGCGGATGGGGTCCGGTTCGCAGGAGCGGTGATTCCTGGGCGGCCACCACGGAACGGCCAGGCGAGACCATCACCTTCGTGGCGGTGGCGTTCTGGAACATGGTCGGCGCCGGGCTGTTCGGCTTCATGATCAACCCGATGGAGGGGCATGGCCCATAGGGGCCAGGGGAGCCAGCTCAAAGAAATATCCCGACCTTGATATGCATCAAGGATATCCGACCGGATGAGTCGGATATTGAGGCATGGGCTGGGCCCAGGGAAGGGAATCATGAACGAGCTGATCAATAACCAGGAACTCCGGATCAAGACCCTCAAGGAGGTCCTGGCCGAGCCGGGGGCCTACCTCGGCACCCTGGAAGTGACCCAGGAACTCACCCAGCTTCGCGCCCTGAAGGGCGAACGGCGGCTGCGCCAATACGTTTAACCGGAATTCACGCCGGGGAAGGATCCCCGCCCAAGGAGAAAGCCCATGTCATTCAACGTCCAGAGCAGGATCGGCGACATCGTCCTCGAGGTCCCCGCCACCATGCGGATCTTCGAATCCTTGAACATCGACTACTGCTGCGGGGGCCAGCGCACCCTGGCAGACGCCTGCGCCCACGCAGGCAGGGACCTCCAGGAGGTCCAGGAGCGACTGGCGACGCTCCAGGCCGCGGCGCCCGCGACCTCGGATCCGAAGGTCTGGCAGTCGGCCCCGTTGACGGAACTCATCGACCACATCGAGGCCACCCATCACGCCTTCACCCGCTCGGAGCTGGCGCGGGTCGCGCCGCTGATGGAGAAGGTGCTCAAGGTCCACGGGGACCACCATCCTGAACTGGCCCGCGTCGCCCAGTGTTTCGAAGCCATGGACAGCGATCTGCGGCCCCACCTGGAGAAGGAGGAGCAGATCCTGTTCCCCTTTGTGCGCAACCTGGAAGCAGGCAAACGCACACCCGGGTGCTGCTTCGGCACCGTCCAGAACCCCATCAGGGCCATGCAGAACGAACATGAGCAGGTGGGCGACATCCTGAGGGAACTGCGGACCCTCACCCACGATTACACCGCGCCCGAAGACGCCTGCGGCAGCTATCGCTCCCTGTACCTGGGACTGCGGAACCTGGAGGAGGACCTTCACCTGCACATCTATCTGGAAAGCCATCTGCTGTTCCCGCGGTCCATCGAGCTGGAAGCCGCGCTCTGACCCGCAGCCGTGCCATCATCAAGGCCCCCCGATGTCCAAGCCTCCCGCCCCCTCCCTTTGGCCCCGTGAACACGGCGCCTACGCCCAGCTTGGCGTAGCCCTGGCCTCAGCCTTCGCCCTGGCCCCGGCCCTGCGCAGCGCGGCGCAGGGCCTGCTCACCGCCGCCCTGTTCCTGGCCAGCGAGCCGTTGCTGGTGCTGCTCGGGCGCCGGGGCAATGCGCCCCCCGCCCTGACCGGGCGGGCCTGGGGCCGGTTGGGGCTTCTGGCCGCCCTGGGGGGCCTCTCCGGGGCAGGGGCCTGGATCGGCAGGCCGGGCGCGGGCCTTGGCTCCCTGATCCCCGTGACGCTCCTTGGCCTTTGCCTGTTCGGCCTGTTCCTGGCCCGGCGGGAGCGGACCCCGGCCGGCGAGCTGCTGGCGGCCTGGACCTTCGCCGCCGCGGCCCTGCCCGTGGCGCTGTCCGGGGGCGCGGGAACCCGCGCGGCCGGGAGCTTGGTCGTGCTGCTCGCAGCCGTCTTCACCCTCGGCACCGCCCTGGTCCACGGCCACCTGTTCGCCCTGCGCCAACGCGGCGCCGCCGCCCCGCGCCTGGCCGCGTTCCTGCTGGGGCTGGCGTTCACGGCCGGAGGCTGGGGCCTGGCCGGACGGGCCGTCCTGCCGCGGCTCGCCAGCCTGGCCACCCTGCCCATGACCATGGCAGGCCTGGCCATCTGGCTCTTCCCGCCCGCCCCCCGGCGCCTGAGGGCCGTGGGCTGGGCCGCGGCCGGTTGCGCCCTGGCCGGCGGCGCCCTGGCGGTGACCTGCCTCAGATGGCAAGGCTAGGCCAGGGCCGCGGCGAGATCGGCCTTGGCGTCCTTGCCGATCAGCTTGAGGCCGTATGCTTCCTGCAGCAGCTTGAACACATTGGGGCTGATGAAGGCGGGCGCCGCGGGACCCACGGCGATGTTCTTCACGCCCAGGTGGAGCAGGGTGAGCAGGACGGCCACGGCCTTCTGCTCGAACCAGGACAGGACGATGGTGAGGGGCAGGTCGTTGACCCCGCAGCCGAGCGCCTCGGCCAAGCCCGCGGCCACCTTGATGGCGCCGTAGGCATTGTTGCACTGGCCCATGTCCAGCAGCCGGGGCAGGCCGAGCAGGGTGCCGTAGTCGTGGTCCATGATCCGGAACTTGCCGCAGCCGAGGGTGAGGATGAAGGAGCTTGCGGGCGCGTTCTTGGCGTATTCGCTGTAGTAGTTGCGGCCGGGCTCGGCGCCGTCGCAGCCGCCGATGAGGAAGAAGTGGGTGAGCGAGCCGGCCTTGACCGCGTCCAGGATGGCCGGCGCCGCGCCCAGGATCACGCTGTGGTGGAAGCCCACGGGGATCCTGGCGCCGGTGCGCTCGGGCAGGGCGCCCAGGGCCTTGGCCCGGGCGATCACGGCGGAGAAATCATCGGTGGTGAGGCGCTGGCTTCCGGGCACGGCAGTGGCCCGGGTGGTGAACATCCGGTCCCGGTAGCTCGGCTTCGGCTCCTGCACGCAGTTGGTGGTGACCAGGATGGCCCCGCCGAAGGCCTCGAACTCCCGCTTCTGCAGCTGCCAGGCGCCGCCGAAGTGGCCGGCCAGGTTGGGGTGGTTGGCCAGCTTCGGGTACATGTGGGCGGGCAGCATCTCGCCGTGGGTGTAGACCAGCACGTCGGTGCCTTCCACCTGCCTCAGCAGGTCGGACAGGTCGAGCAGGTCATGCCCGGAAATGAGGATGCCGGGCTGGGGCCGGGTGCCGGTGGGCACCTCCTTCACCTGGGGCTGGCCGAAGTGGGCCACGTGGGCTTCATCCAGCATCTCCATGACCCGCAGGTTCTGCTTGCCGCACTCGAGCACCAGTTCGACCAGGGTGGGGACGTCGAAGTTGACGTTGGTCATGGTGGCGAACAGGGCCTCTTCGGTGAAGGCGCAGACGGCTTCGTCGGAACGGCCCAGACGGCGGGCATGATGGGCATAGGCGGCCATGCCCTTCAGGCCGTAGAGCAGGGTCTCCTGCAGGGACTGCACATCCTCGTCCTTGCCGCATACGCCGTGATCCGTGCATCCGGTCCCGCTTGCGGCTTGTTCACACTGGTTGCAAAACATGGTGGCATCCTTCCGAATCGGCCCCGTGAATGGGGTTCCTGGATGGAAGTCTTCCAGGCCGCAGTCCTGGCCGCCTTGACGGATATCAAGGCCCGCTATTTCTGCAGGGTTTTCCTTCGGGCGAATTGCCAACCGTTGAGCACCAGGCAGACCCCGTAGAACCCGGTGAACTGGTACAGGGCCCCTTGCGGCGCGCCCGCGTCCACCTGGATGCGGAAGATGGCGGGAATGATGAAGCTGCCGTAGGCGGCCACCGCGGAGATCCAGCCCACGGTGGGCGGGGCCATGCCGGGGGCGGTGACGTGGGGCACCAGCTGGAACACCGCGCCGTTGCCCAGGCCGGTGGCCACGAACAGCAGCAGGAACAGGCCCAGGAAGGCCGGGAAGCAGCTTTCCGGAGCGGGGGCGCCCTGGGCCAGCTTCACGAAGTGGGCCACCCCCAGCGCGCCCGCGCCCATGATGACGAAGGACAGCTGGGTGATCCGCCCCCCGCCCCAGCGATCCGCCATCCAGCCGCCCACCGGGCGGAACAGGCTGCCCACCAGGGGGCCCAGCCAGGCATAGGCCATGGCCCGGGGCGCGTGCAGGTTCGCCATGCCATTGGGAAGCCGGCCGAACACCACGTTGATGAGCAGGGGCAGGGCGCCGCTGAAGCCGATGAAGCTGCCGAAAGTGCCCAGGTACAGCAGGGTCAGGGTCCAGGTGTTCCAGTTGCCGAACATCCGGAAATCCTGGGTGAGCCGGGTGCGGATCCGGCCCGGGAGGAGGCGCAGCAGGCCCAGGGAAACCACGATGGTCAGCACCAGCACGCCCAGCTGGGCCGGCAGGCCCAGTTTGAAGCCCAGGAGCAGCAGCACGCCCAGGGCCGCGACCGCCAGCCCCAGCAGATGCAGCCCGAGGATCTTCAGCAGGGCCGGGCCGAACTCGCTGTCCTGGCCGGGCAGGTTGTCCATGAACAACCACGCCAGGACCGAGACCAATGCCAGCACCGGCACCCAGACCAGGGCGCCGTTCTGGATATAGAGCGCCTTCCCGGCGGCGGTGATGTGGGGAGCGCCGGCCAGGGTGCCGAACAGGGAAAGGCCGAACACCGCGGGGATCACCAGCTGCATGACGCTCACCCCCAGGTTGCCCAGGCCGCCGTTGAGGCCCAGGGCGGTGCCCGCCAGCCGCTTGGGGAAGAACCCGGGGATATTGGCCATGCTGGAGGCGAAGTTGCCGCCGCCGATGCCGGACAGGGTGGCCAGGACCACGAAGGTGGTGAAGCTGGTATGGATGTCCTGCAGGGCGAGGCCCGCGCCCAGGGCCGGCACGATCAGCAGGGCGGTGGTCACCGCCACGGTGTTGCGGCCGCCGGCCAGGGACACCAGGAAGGAGCTGGGGATGCGCAGGGTCGCGCCGGACAGTCCGGCGATGCTGATGAGGGTGAACAGCTGGGCCGGGGTGAAGGGAAAGCCCGCTTCCTTCATCCGGACCGCCAGGATGCTCCAGAACATCCAGACCGCGAACGCCATGAGCAGGGCCGGCACCGAGAAGGCGAGGTTGCGCCAGGCCACCCAGGCCTCGCCGCCCTCCCAGGCCTTCGGATCCTCCGGGTTCCATCGGGTGATTCGGGTCATGCGGGCTCCTTTGCCGGGAAATGGGAATTCGTCTCCTTGCGCCGGTCCAGGGTGGGTGCTTTAAAGGCCAGGAACAGGGCCACGGCGCTGAGCACCGCGGAAACGATGAGGGCGCCGGGCAGCACCCCGCGCTGGCCGTCCAGCACCGCCTCCAGCACCGTTTCGAACAGGTAGGCCTGGATCAGCACCACCAGCAGCACCACGGCCATGGCCGCGCCGGTGAGATGGCCTTTGGCGGGCGGGGTCATGCGTCGCCTCCTTGACCCGGCAGGGTGGGCTTGGGCAGATCCCCATGGATCCAGACCCAGCCGTCGGGCCGCAGCTCCACGTTCAGGCGCGAAAGGGGCCGGGTGGGGGGCCCCCCCACCGGGAAGCCCAGATCCACCTCGAAGGCGCCGTTGTGGCAGGGGCATTCCAGGCGGCGGCCATCCCAGCGCACGGCGCAGCCGAGGTGGGTGCAGGCCTGGCGGTAGGCCCGCCATTCGCCCTTGGGGGTATGGACGAGAATGCAGCGGTCCTTTTCATCCCGGTAGGTGAACAGGAAACTGTTGCCGGGGGCGAGCTCCTCCACCCGGCAGACCTTCACCTCCGCCCATGGCGGCCGGGTTGCCGGCGCTCCCTCCAGCGGCTTCTTGCGCAAGCACAGATAACCGATGCCGCCGGTGAACCCGACGGACACCAACGCCATGAACCGGGCGAACTCCCGGCGGGAGAGCCGGCTTTCGTCGGCCAGGTCCACGGGGAACAGGGATTTCCAGCCGGCCATCAGAAGTCTCCTGCACAGAGCAGGCCCGCGTTCAGGTGCAGGGGCGTTTCCGGGTCGGGCACCATGATGGCGTTGCGGGTCTTGACCAGCAGGGAGCCGATCAGGAACTCCCGCAGCGGCCGGTTGGCCCGCATGGCGCCCACCTCGTGCCGGGGCGCGAACAGCAGCGCCTGGCTGGGGCAGACCGTGGCGCACATGGGGCGCTGGCCCAGGGAGGTCCGGTCGTAGCACAGATCGCATTTGAGCATCTGCTCCAGGCCGGAAAACACGATCGGCACCCCGAACGGGCAGGACAGCTCGCAGTTCTGGCAGGCGATGCACCTGGGCTTCTGGCTGGCATGCACCACGCCGTCTTCGCTGCGCTTGATGGCGTCCGCCGGGCAGGACATGGCGCAGATGGGATCCTCGCAGTGCATGCACACGGTGGGTCCGGTCTGGGTGGAGGCCAGCCGGTCCAGCTCGTCCAGGTGGATCATGGAATGGCCCCGGTGGGTGCCGCACTCGGCGCAGGAGGCCACGCAACTGCGGCAGCCGATGCAGCGCTGGGGATCGATGAAAAAGCCGTACTCTTCGCTCACCATCACAGCACCTGCTCGGGGATGGAGCCCTGCAGGCTGCTGGCCATTCGGGCCATGCGCCGCAGTTCCAGCAGCTCAGGGGGAAACCGGTCGGCCGATGTGCGGGTCAGCCGGCAGGCGCTCACTTTGAATTCGGGGATCCTGCTCACCGGGTCCAGGTTCCTTGCGGTGAGCACGTTGGCGGAGAGCGGGCCGGGCCAGTGGTAGGGGATGAACACGGTATCGGGACGGATGGTGCTGACCACCTTGGCCGGCAACACGATGGCGCCGCGGCGGGTGGCCACCTCCACGGCGTCGCCCTCCCGGATGCCGCAGCGCTCGGCCATGCGCGGATGGATCTCCACATAGGGGTGCGGGCACTGCTCCACCAGGAAGCCGATCCGGCGGGTCTGGGTGCCGGAGAGGTAGTGGAACACCACCCGACCGGTGGTGAGCCAGACCGGGTACTCGGCATCCACGGTCTCCATGGGCGGGCGCCAGGGGGTGGGGATGAAGCGCGCCCGGCCGTCGGGGTGGAAGAACGTGCCGCCTTCGAACAGCCGGGGCGTGCCGGGGTGGTCCTCGGTGGGGCAGGGCCAGAAGATCCCCAGGTTGGCTTCGATCTTCTCGTAGGTGATGCCGGCGTAGTCGGCGGTGCCGCCCTTGGAGGCGACCCGCAGTTCCTCGAAGATGGCCCGGGGCGAGGTGAAATGCTCGAAGAAGCGGCCGCGCCCGAGGCGCCGGGCCAGTTCCACCATGATCGCCCAGTCCGGCCGGGCCTCCCCCGGAGGCTCCACCGCCTTGCGCAGGCGGATGACCCGGCCCTCGGCGCTGGTGCTGGTGCCTTCGTCCTCCTCGTGCAGCGCCGCGGGAAACACGATGTCGGCGTGCTGGGCGGTTTCGGACAGGAAGAAGTCGAAGGACACCAAGAACTCCAGCTTCTCCAGGGCCTCCCGGGTGAAGCTCGAATCCGGCAGGCTCACCAGCGGGTTGAAGCAGAGGCAGAGCAGCCCCTTGATCTCCCCGGCATGGATGGCGTTCATGATCTCCTGGGCGCTGAGGCCCTTGCGCGGCAGCTCCGCGTCGGTGCAGCCCCAGACCGAGCAGATGTACTTGCGGTGTTCGGGATTCTCGATGTCCCGGTTGCCCGGGAGCTGATCGCACTTGTGGCCGTGCTCGCGCCCGCCCTGGCCGTTGCCTTGTCCGGTGATGGTGGCGTAGCCGCAGTCGGGCCGGCCGATGCGCCCGGTGGCCAGCACCATGTTGATGCATGAATTGACGTTCTCGACCCCCTTGGACTGGTGCTCGATGCCCCGGGCGTGCATGAGGAAGCTGGTCTTGGCTTCGCCCCACAGGCGGGCGGCCTTCTCGATGGCGGCCGCGGGCAGGCCGGTGATCCGGCTGGTCCATTCCGGGGTGCAGGTCCGGGCGGCGGCCAGCGTCTCGTCGAAGCCGCTGGTGTGTTCCCGCACGAAGTCCCGGTCGATGAGGTCCCACTTGTCCAGCAGGTGCAGGATGCCGTTGGTGAGGGCGCAATCCGTGCCGGGCTTGAGCGGCAGGGCGAGGTCCGCGGTGCGGCCCAGGGGGGTGATGCGGGGATCCACCACGATCAGCTTCGCCCCCCGGTCCCGGGCCTTCCAGATATAGTCGGTGGTGATGGGGGCGCATTCCGCCACGTTGGCGCCGGTCACCCAGATCACTTCGGCGCCGAGGATGTCGGCCCAGGAATTGGCGGCGCGGTCCACGCCGAAGGCCTTCTTGTTGCCCGCGCCGGCGCTCACCATGCAAAGCCGGCCATTGTAGTCGAGGTTCCTGGTGCCCAGCCCCAGGCGGGCGAACTTGCCCGACAGGTAGCTCTTTTCGTTGCTGAGGCTGACCCCGGAGAGGAGGGCGAAGGCGTCCTTGCCGAAGCGTTCCTGGATGCGCTGGATTTCGGTGACGGTGCGCTCCATGGCCTGGTTCCAGTCCATGGGCACGAAGCCGGCGTCCGTGCGCTGCATGGCGTGCAGCAGGCGATCCGGGTGGCCGCCCTGGAGGTAGCGTTTCACCCCCTTGGGGCAGAGCTTGCCCTGGTTGAAGGGGAACTCCTCCCACGGCTCGAAGCCGATCACCGCGTTGTCCTTGACCTTGAGCTTGATGCCGCACTGCTGGCCGCAGAAGCAGCAGTGGGTCGCCACCACCTTGTCCGGCTGGGTCTGGGCATCCCAGCCTCCGGGCGGGGCGAGGTTCAGGTGGGGGCCGAACTGGGCGCGCAGTTGATCGGGGGTCAGGGGCAGGTGGGCCATGGGGTCAGCTCCCGAAACTGATGGGGTCGGCAAGGGCTTCCACCGGAAGCGGGATGTCGGCGAAGGGATCGAAGGCGCCGCCGAGCCGCAGGCTCTGGGCCTGCATCAGCAGCCGGCGCTTGCACCGGGGGCAGAGGTCGAGGTGATGCACCCGGTTGCCGTGGCGGGCACCGTCCAGGCCCAGCTGCGCCCAGAGCGCCTCCAGGTCCGCCCGCTGGTTGAACCGGATGAAGGGCGTGGCGCAGGCCTTGCAGGGCAGGAGCGGGCGCGCGTCCCCTTCGGCCTTGTAGCGGGCCACCCCGGCCTGGGCCGGCCGCTGGACGATGTGGAACAGCTTGCCGAAGGGCAGCGCAAGCAGCATGACGATGACGGTCATCTCATGGATGTAGGCGAGGGTGCCGAAGTTGCGTCCCTGCAGCCAGGTTTCCGAGGCGGTGAGGAGCAGGCCGGTGACCGAGATGGCGATGAGCATCAGCAGCGGCAGGATGTCCAGGTCGAAGCGCTGGGTGGCCGTGTCGCCAGCGTCCCGGGAGCGGCGCAGGAAGGCCAGGGCGCATCCGGCCAGCACCATGACGGCGGCCAGGTCGAGGATGTGGAAGGTGATCCAGGCCTGGGGCGAGTGGAGCGGGAAACTGCCGGCCGGGAAGCCGAAGAGCCAGGCCTGGTACCGGTCGGGGTTCCGGCCATCGCTGGTGAACCGCGCCCACCCGAACACCAGCGGAAAGGTCACGGCGAAGGCCAGCAGGCAGCCCCAGGCCAGGCAGGCGTGGGCGCCCCAGCGCTTGATCGAGCGGTGTTTGATGAAGCGCTGCAGGAGCAGCTGGTCCAGCAGGGTGAGGCCGATCCGGGGCAGTTGGGCCAGGCCTTTGCGGCTCAGGAAGGTGGCCAGGGTCCAGCGCCAGTACATGGCCGTGGCCGGGCGCTCCAGCCAGGTGAAGTACCGGTAGGCCACCCCGAAGCAGGCGAATACCGAGGCGATGAGGTAGCCCAGCAGGGCCGGGTCCAGCCAGCGGCCGCCGCCGCTGCCGAGCGCGATGAGGCCGCCCAGGGCCAGGGTGGCCAGGGCCGCCCGCAGCAGCGGCCGCGGTTCAAGTTCAAGGTGGTCGGTGATCTTCATGGATAGCCCCTGGGTGTGACGGGGCCTCGGGACGGGCGTCCGGCACCCCCCAACTATCGAGTGATCCGGAACCCTGCACCTTGACGGAGATCAAGGATTGAATATTCCTGCCGTCCGGGATACCGGCCCATGCGCCTCACGCGAACCCGCATAGCCGGCCGATCGTCACCGTCCCCCAGGCCATGATCCAGGCCAGACCCAGCCCGTAGGCCACGGAGAAGCTGGTCCAGGCCAGGCTGCGGGTCTCCTTCAGGATCATGCCCACCAGCCCCAGGCAGGGCGTGTAGATGAGGATGAAGACCAGGAAGGCGAAGGCGGTCAGCGCGGTGAAGCCGGAGTGTTCCTTGAGGGACTCCTGCAGCGGGCTCATCCCGGGCGCATCGCCTTCCTTCTCGGCCTTGGCCTGGTTGAGCACGCCCATGGTGCCCACGACGATCTCCTTGGCGGCGAAGCCCGCGGTGAGGGCCACGCCATCCTTCCAGGCCTCGGGGCGCTTGTGGTCGGGGTCCAGGATGGGAGCCAGCGCGGGCTGGAGCAGGTGGCCGAAGCGCGCCGCCAGGCTTGAGTTCATGATGCGGCTTTCGGATTCCAGGTCCAGCTCCTCCAGCTTGTCCTTCTCCGCCGCCGGGGCCAGGTTCTGCATGTGGATGGCCTCCTCTTTCACCTGCCGCTCGGCCACCCAGTCCTTGTTGGTGATGCCGGGGTAGTGCGACAGGAACCAGACCAGGGTGGCGCCGGCCAGGATGACCGTGCCCGCCCGGGTGAGGAACAGCCGGCCCTTCTCCCACATGTGGATGGCGGTGGCCTTCAGCACGGGCATGCGATAGGGCGGCAGTTCCATGACGAAGGGGGTCGTTTCACCCCGGAACAAGGTCAGGCGCAGCACCTTGCCCACGACCATGGCCAGCCCGAAACCGAGCACGTGCAGGGCGATGATCACCAGGGCCGCCGGCACCGGCTTGAAAAAGGTCCCGGCGATCAGGATGTAGACCTGGAGCCGGGCCGAGCAGGACACCAGCGGCGCCGCCAGGATGGTGATGAACCGGTCGGTCCTGGATTCGATGGTGCGGGTGGCCTGCACCGCCGGCACATTGCATCCGGTGCCCATGATCAGGGGGATGAAGCTCTTGCCGTGCAGGCCCATGAGGTGCATCAGCCGGTCCATCATGAACGCCGCTCGGGACATGTAGCCGGTGTCCTCCAGGAAGGAGATGCAGCCCATGAGGATCATGATCACCGGCACGAACACCACCACCGCGCCGACGCCGGGGATGACCCCGTCCACCAGCAGGCTGGTGAGTTCGCCGGTGGGCAGGTGGGCCGCCGCCAGGTCATGGAGCCAGGAGAACCCGGCCGTGATCCAGTCCTGGGGGTAGCTGCCCAGGATGAAGGTGAGGCTGTACATCGCCGCCATGATGACGAGGAAGATGGGCAATCCGAACCACTTGTGGGTAAGCACCTGGTCCACCCGGGTGGTCCAGCCATGCCTGGCCTCGAAGGACTGATTGAGCACCTCCGAGACCAGGCCATGGGCGAACCCGTAGCGACGTTCGGCGATCAGGGTGGCGGCGTCACTGCCCAGGCGCTTTTCCAGGAATTGCGAGCTGCTGGCGCGCTGGGTTTCGATGGCCTGGGCGGCGTGACTGGCCTGGGCCAGGGCGACCGCGTCCGGAGCGCGTTCCAGCAGGCCGATGGCGAGCCACCGGGGGATGATCCGCTGGGCGAGTTGCTCGTCCCGGCCGATCTCGCGCTCCAGCTTGGCCAGTTCAGCCTCGATCTCGCCGCCATAGGAAGCGCGCACCGGCACGACTCTGGGATCTCCGCCCCGGGCCACGCTCAGGATGGCCGCCTGCAATTCCGGCACGCCGTCGCCCCGGTTGCCGACGGTGGGGACCACCGGCCCGCCCAGCAGCGTCTGCAACCCGGCGATATCCAGGGTCACGCCCTGCCGCTCGGCGTCGTCCATCATGTTCAGCACGAACACCATGGGCTTCTTCATCTCCAGCACCTGGGTGGTGAGGTAGAGGTTGCGCTCGAGGTTGGAGGCGTCCAGCACATTGACGATCACATCCACGGCCGGCTCGGCGATGAACGCGGCGGCGATCCGCTCGTCTTCGCTCTGGGCGGACAGGGAGTAGGTCCCAGGGAGGTCCACCACCTGCAGTTCCACCCCGTCCTGGTTGAAGTGGCCGTAGCGTTTTTCCACGGTCACGCCGGGCCAGTTGGCCACATGGTGCCGGGAGCCGGTCAGCGCATTGAAGATCGAGGTCTTCCCGCAATTGGGGTTGCCGGCGATGGCCACGGTGGGCGCTTGGCCGCCTGCCAGCTCTGTGGGAAGGGCTTCGGGTGATGGGATCGAGCTCATGAATTTGCCCTCGTCGCATGGGGGTGGGTTGCAAGCGGAACCCGTGGCCTGGAACGACCCGGGGTTTCAGGGGTTCGGGAAGCGGATGGGGGGAAGCAATTGAAGATGGGAGGGTCGCTTTCCTAATGAATGAAACCTTACTGAGACCTCGTCGCAACATCAAGCGATATTGATTCACAATCTCATAACGTGACCCGGGTCACGGGAGCTTCCTCCGCCCCCATCCGAAGCTGGCCCGCCCTGGGCGGCAACAGCCGGGTGGCGTTCAGGATGAAGGCGAGTTCCGAGGTCACGTGGATGAAGGCCGCCAGCAGCGGGTTCAGCAGCCCGAAGGCGGCCATGCCCACACCGATGCCGTCCACCGCCAAGGTGCCGGCGAAGTTCTGGAAGACCACCCGCCGCATGTGCCGGGCCACCTTCACGGTCTCCACCAGCTTCAGCAGATCGTTGCCGATCAGGACCACGTCCGCGGTCTCCCGGGCCACGTCGGTGCCGGAGCCCATGGCGATGCCGATGTCGGCCGCCACCAGGGCGGGGGCGTCGTTGACCCCGTCCCCGACCATGGCGACGCGCCGCCCGCCGCGCTTGAGTTGGACGATCCGCGCCTGCTTCTGATCGGGCAGGAGCCCCGCCTCTACGGCCTCGATCCCCAGTTCGCGCCCGAGCGCATCCGCGGCCTGGGGGCCATCCCCGGTGAGCAGGACCGTGTGGATGGCCAGCGCCCGGAGCGCCTGGACCGCGGCCCGGGCCTCCTTCCGGGCCGCGTCCGCGATCCAGATGCGGCCGGCCAGGGCGCCCTCCAAGGCCACCAGGATCTCCGTGGCGGCGGGATGGTCCTGGGCCAAGGCACCCTCGACCTGGACGCCGTTCGCCGCCAGGTGGTCCCGGTTGCCGGCCAGAACCAGGCCCATGGCGCCCCGGGCGGACACCCCGCGGCCAGGAACCGAGACGAACTGGGCAGGTTCCTCCCAGGACAAGCCTTCCGCTTCGGCCTGCCGAAGAATGGCGCCACCCAGCGGATGCTCCGAGCGCCCCTCGGCCAGGGCGGCCCAGGCCAGCACCTGCTCCCGGGAATAGCCGGCCATGGCTTCGATGGCCACGACCTCGGGCGTGCCGAAGGTGAGGGTGCCGGTCTTGTCGAGCACCACGGTATCCACCCGCCCCAGTGCTTCCAGGAAGATGCCGCCCTTGACGATGGCGCCGAGCCGGGCCGCGCGGCCGATGGCGCCGAGGACCGCCAGCGGCGTTCCCGCCGCGATGCCGCAGGCACCCGCCACGATGATGACGGAGATGGTGCTTCTCAGGTCGCGGGTGACCAGCCAGGTGCCTGCCGCGCAGGCCAGGGCGAAATAGACCAGATACCCCGCGAGCTGGTCCGCCAGCTTCTGGATGGGCGCCCTGGATTGCTCGGCCTGCTCCACCGCCGTCACGATCCGCCCGAAGGCGGTGTCCCTGCCGATCCGCTCCACCCGGACATCGAGGGCGCCCGATTGGTTGATGGACCCGGCATGGACCCAGGCCCCGGTGTGTTTCTCCACCGGCATCGGTTCACCCGTGATGACAGATTCATCCACGAAGGAGTTTCCACCCACAACCGTGCCATCGACCGGCAGGCGCCCCCCGGGGTTCACCAGCACCACCTCGCCCCGTTGGAGATCGCCGAGCTGGATGGCCACGCTGGCGCCATCACGCCGGGCGGTGACAGACCTGGGCAGCACGTCCAGAAGATCCTCGATGGCCCGGCGTCCCCGACCCACGGTGAGCCCCTCCAGCACTTCGGCCACCAGCACGAAAAGCGTGATGACCAGGGCCGTCAGGAATTCGCCGATGGCCGCCGCGCACGCCAGGGCGAGGGTCATGGACAGCTCCATGGTCATTCGCCGTTCACGGAGGTTCAAGGCGGCTTCCCGAAGCATCGGATAGCCGGCGATGGCGATGGCAACCCATCCGGACAGGTGGAGATGCCGGGTCAGAAGGGCCGGCTGGAACCAAAAGAGGGCCGCGGCCAGGGCCGCAAAGCCGATACGCGCCGCTTCGGGCCAAGGGACGGCGGGTTCGCGGCCTTCCGAAGGGCCAGGTTCGTGAGGATTGTTCAAGAAGTTCATCATGTTCATTCTAGAGGCAGGCAAGGCGACCCTGCTTTTCGCCGGAACCAGCGGCCGCAAATCCCCTGCCCAGAGGCCGGAGAAGGCGCCTGAACGTTGGCGGATGGGTTAGGCGGCCTGTTGAAAAAAACCTGATGTGGCCACTGGCAAACGGTGCGGGAGGGGAATATCTTTCATGGTTTCGCTGGCGCATTTTTTGAGATCAACTTAATAAAATGGTAATAGAGAAGGCAAAGTAACCCGGAGGTGTTCCATGATTGAAACTTCTGATCTTCGGCTAACGAGAATGCCGCTCAACCACGGCGGCGGTCATATGCCCGCGCTCGGCTTCGGCACCCTGATTCCCGACCCGACAGTGACGAAAACCGCGACCAGAGACGCATTGTTAGCCGGTTTCCGGCACTTCGATTGCGCGGAGCGATACCGCAACGAGCGCGAGGTGGGCGAGGCGTTGGAAGTGGGACTTGCGGCTGCGGGGCACTCACGTGAAGACCTTTTCGTTACCACAAAGTTATGGAACACCAATCATCGACCTGAGCGTGTCGAACCGGCCTTCGGGGCGAGCCTGGGCAGACTCAGGATCAAGTATTTGGATCTCTACCTCATTCATACTCCGTTTGCCTTTCAGCCGGGAGACGAGCAGGACCCTCGAGATCAAGACGGCAATGTCCTTTACGACAGCGGAGTGACTTTGCTCGATACCTGGAGAGCCATGGAAAGTCTCGTCGACGATGGCAGATGCCGTGCCATCGGGCTGGCGGACATCGGCTTGAACGGGTTGCGAGCTATTTATGAATCCGCAAGGATCAAGCCAGCCGCAGTTCAGGTCGAAGCACATCCCTACCTTCCGGAAACGGAGCTTCTGGAATTCTGCAAGGAAAAGGGGATTGTTTTTTTGGCATTCGCTCCATTGGGTCACGGAATGAGGCCCGGGTTGCTTGAAGATCCAGTCATTTCGGCCATCGCCGCCCGAGTGGGGAAGACCCCGGCACAAGTGCTGCTCGCATGGGCGATCCAGCGGGGCACGGCTGTGCTCACCACGACGAGAACTGTCGCCCGCGCGCGAGAAAATTTCGATATCACCGCTCTTCCGGAAGACGCGTTCAACGAGATCAACCGCATTGAAACCAGGCGGAGGCTCAATTCAGTGGTGGAGACTGGCGTCCCGGGTTTCATTCCACAAGGCAAGTGAACTTGAAGCCCATAGCCATCAAAAGTAGATACGACAGATTACAAGTGATGGCCCTGTGCCGGCTGTTTCCGAAGCGCCGCCCAGACCCCGGCAGGAACCTTCGTTCCGCTTGGGGCATTCGTTGATATCGGCCCCCTGCCAGTGGGGCGGGACGGTCGCCAGGATGGACTCATCAACCGAGTGAAGACGCACCATGCGGCTCAGCGACGATGCGGAAAAGCGCCGATCCGGCCAGTCCCCGGAGCCCAAGGGGCGCGTCCGGCGCGGCACGGGAGCGCTGGGCTTCGTGGTGCACCAGCACGCCTCTGCGCACCCCCACTACGATTTCCGGCTGGAACTGGATGGGGTGCTGGTGTCCTGGGCGGTGCCCAAGGGACCCTCGACCGACCCCAAGGACAAGCGCCTGGCCATCCGGGTGGAGGACCATCCCCTGGACTACGCGGGGTTCGAAGGCACCATCCCGGCCGGCAACTACGGCGCGGGCAAGGTGTCGATCTGGGACCGGGGCCGCTACACCGCCGCCGGGACGGCCGACCCGGCCAAGGCCCGGAAGCTGCTGAAGGCCGGCCTGGCCAAGGGCCGCCTGGAGCTGATCCTGGCGGGGGAGAAGCTGCGCGGGGCATTCCACCTCATCCGCACCCGGGCCGGGAAGGCGGACTCCTGGCTCCTGTTCAAGGCCGGAGAGGGGCCGAAGCGAGCCCTGGCCGAGGCAGTACTGCCCATGCTGGCCACCCTGGTGGACGCGCCGTTCGACCGGGAGGGCTGGATCTTCGAGGTCAAATGGGACGGCAACCGGGTCATCGCCCAGGTGGAGCCGGACCAGGTGCGGCTCCTAAGCCGCCATGGGATGGACGTCACCGGCCTGTACCCCCCCGTGGCCGAGGACCTGCTCGGCCTCGGCCGGTCCGCCGTCCTGGACGGCGAGGTGGTGATCCTGGACCGGGAGGGGCGCTCGGATTTCGGGGCCCTGCAGCGCTTCCCGGAGACCGGGGCGGGCGACCTGGTGTACCAGGTGTTCGACTGCCTGCGCCTGGACGGCCGGGATCTGACCGGCCTGCCGCTGCGCAGCCGCCGGGCGGCGCTCAAGCCCCTGGTGCGCGGCATGGCGCACGTGAACTTCAGCGAGGCGGTGGAGCGGGACGGCATCAGCTTCTTCGGAGCCGCCCGCCAGCGCGGCCTGGAAGGCATCATGGCCAAGGACGGCGCCAGTCCGTACCTGCCGGGACGCCGCTCCCGCTCCTGGCTCAAGATCAAGGTGCACGCCCGCCAGGAGGCGGTCATCGGCGGCTACACCGAGGGCCGGGGCGCGCGCAAGCACCTGGGCGCCCTGGTGCTGGGGGTCTATGATGGCCCGGACCTGCGCTACATCGGCCACGCCGGCGCCGCCCTCCCTGAACCGGAGCGGGCCGCCCTGGCCAAGACCCTGGCCCGCCTGGAGCAGCCCGCCTCGCCCTTCGCCGATGCCTTCCGGACCCATGCCCCGGTGCACTGGGTGCGGCCCGAGCTGGTCTGCGAGGTGAAGTTCCAGGAATGGACCGCCGACGGCCGCCTGCGCCAGCCGGTCTTCCTGGGCCTGCGCACCGACAAGGAGCCCCGGGAGGTGGTGCGGGAGTTGCCGCGGCCCGCCGGCGCGTTCAGGATCACCCGTCCCGGCAAGGTGTTCTGGCCGGGGGAAGGCATCACCAAGGGCGACCTGGCCGACTACTACGAGACCGTGGCCCCCCTGCTGCTCCCCCATCTCCGGGACCGCCCGCAGTCGCTGCACCGGTTCCCCAACGGCATCGGCGGGCCGGGGTTCTACCAGAAGAACCTCCAGCGCCATCCGGCCTGGGTCCGCACGCTCCTGCTGCCCGCCATCTCGGCGGGACGGGATATCGCCTACCTGGTGTGCGACAGCCTGGACGCCTTGCTCTACATGGTCCAGCTGGGCTGCGTCGAGCTCAACCCATGGCATTCCCGGGCCGGCAGCCTCGACCGCCCGGACTATCTGCTCCTGGACCTGGACGCCAAGAGCGTCGAGTTCAGCGCCGTGCTGAAAGTGGCCGCCGAGGCGCGCAGGATGCTGGACGAGCTGGGCCTGCCCAGCTATCCCAAGACCTCGGGCAAGACCGGGATGCACATCTGCCTGCCCCTGGCGGCCCGCGCCGGCTACGACCAGTCCCGGCAGTTGGCGGAACGCCTCATGAACCTGCTGCACCGCCGCCTGCCCCGGCTCACCAGCGTCGAACGCGATCCCGCCCGGCGCCAGGGCCTGGTCTACCTGGATTTCCTGGAGAACCACCGGGGCAAGACCATGGCGGCGCCCTACTGCGTGCGCCCGGTGCCCGGGGCCACGGTCTCCACGCCGCTGGACTGGAGCGAGGTGAAGGGCGGCCTGGACCCGGCACGGTTCACCCTGCGCACGGCCCCCGGGCGCTTCCAGCGGGTGGGCGACCTGTGGGCGCCGCTCCTGGGGCCCGGCATCGATCTGCCCGCGGTGCTCGCGCGGCTCCCTATGGAAACGTCGTGAGGCTTTCCGCCACCGGCCCCAGCACGAGGGCGGGAAGGAAGCTCAGCCCGGTCACCACCACCACGGTGCAGAACAACAGCCCGCCGAACAGCAGCGAGCCCACCGGGAGCGAGCCGGCGCTCCTGGGCCGCCGGCGTTGGCCGGCAAGGGCGCCGGCCAGGGCGAAGGCCAGGGTGCCGGTGCCGAAGCGGCCCAGCAGCATGGCCAGCGCCGTGGTCAGGTTCCAGAAGGGGCTGTTGGCGGACAGGCCCCCCATGGCCTGGCCGTTGTTGGCGGCGCAGGAAGCATAGGCGAACACCACCTCGGTGAACTGCCGCGCGCCCGGGTTGCCGCTGAACCCCGCCTGCCCGGCCCGGGTGGCGACCGCCACGGCCGATAGCGCCAGCACCGTGAGCGGCATGATCAGGGCATACAGGATGGCCAGCCGCACTTCCCGGGCCCGCACCGCCTTGCCCATGTACTCGGGGCTCCGGCCGATCATCAGGCCCCCCAGGAAGACGGCCACCAGCGCCGCCATGAGCATGCCGACCAGGCCGGTGCCGAGGCCGCCGTAGGCGACTTCCCCCAGCAGCATGTTGAACAGCAGCACCCCTCCGCCCAGGGGACTGAAGGAGCCCGGCTGCGCCGCGCTGGAACCGCAGGCGCCGTTGGAGCTGGCGACCCCCGCCAGGACCGTCTGGGCCAGGCCGAAGCGGACTTCCTTGCCCTCGAGGTTGGGTCCCGGGGCCACGGCCGCCGGCAGGGCCGCGGACCGGGCCGCTTCGGCCACATGCAGCCCGCAAAGGCCGAGCGTGAACAGCAGGGTCATGACCGCGAAGAGCATCCATCCCGCGTCGCGCCGCCGGGTCATGCGCCCGAAGGTGTGGGTGAGGCCCGCCGGCAGGATCACGATGGCGAGCATGCCCAGGAAGTTGGTCAGCGGCGTGGGATTGGCCAGGGGATGGGCCCCGTTCGCGGCGAAAAAGCCGCCGCCGTTGCTGCCCAGGTTCTTGATGGACTCCAGGGCCGCGGCGGGCCCCAGCGCCAGCAGCTGGCGCCCGCCGCGCAGCGGGGTCAGCGCGAGGTGGTCCCTGAAGGCCATGACGGTGCCCTGTCCCACCAGCGCCAGCGCCAGGAGCAGGGCGAGCGGCAGCAGGAGGTAGAGCACGCCGCGGATGAAATCCGCCCAGAAGTTGCCGAGGCTCCGGGTCTCCTTCCGGCAGGCGAAGCCGCGGATGAACGCCATGCCCAGGGCCAGGCCGGTGCCGCCGGCCAGGAAGCCCTGGGTGACCAGCCCCAGCATCTGCGTGGCGTGCCGGAGCGTGGTCTCGCCGGAATAGGCCTGCCAGGTGGTGCCCGTGGCGAAGCTGACCGCGGTGTTCAGGGCGAGGTCCCAGGTCATGGGGGTGGTGAGGCTGGGCGTGGAAGGCGGACCCGGCAGGTGCTGCTGGAGCATGAGCAGCCCGAACAGGCCCGCCGCGCCCGCCAACCCGGTCAGGCAGAAGGCCCAGGCCTGCTCCTTCCAGTCCATGCCGGCCTTGGGGTCCACGCCCATGAGCCGGTAGATGCCTCGTTCCAGCGGCCCGAGCAGGCGCTCCAGGAAGCCGGCATCGCCGGTGAAGATCCGCTCCATGGCGCGCCCGGCGGGCGGCGTCGCCAGCAGCACCAGCCCCAGGAACAGGGCGTATTGGGCGAGGTCGGGGGGAACCATGGGCGGCTACCTGGCCGGGATGGCGTCCAGCGCCAGATTCAGTTCCAGCACGTTGACCCTGGCCTCGCCCAGGAAACCGAACTGCGGGCTTTCGGTGTGGCTGCGCACCAGGGCCAGCACCTCCGCCTCGCCGAGCCCCCGGGCCTTGGCCACCCGGTGCGCCTGGTAGAGGGCGGCCCCGGGGCTGATGTGCGGGTCCAGCCCGCTGCCCGAGGCGGTGACCAGGTCGACCGGGATCGGCCCCGGCTGTTCCGGATCGGCGGCCCGCAAGGCCGCGACCCGCGCCAGGATTGCCTGGCGCAAGGCCGGGTTGCCCGGGGCCAGGTTGGCACCGCCGCTGTTGGCCGCGTTGCAGGGCAGGGGCTGGCCGTCGGCGCCGAGGGTGGCGGAAGGGCGGCCCCAGAAGTCGCCCTGGCCGGTGAAGACCTGCTCGATGAGCCGCGATCCCACCAGCCGGCCGTCCTTGCGGATGAGGCTGCCCGCGGCCTGGTCCGGAAAGGCCATCCGGGCCAGGCCGGCGAGGAGGAGGGGGTAGGCGAGGCCGGTGAGGACCGTGAGGGTCAGGAAGGCGATCAACGCCGGCCGAACTTGAGGATTCAAGGCAACGCGCTCCAGCACGGAACAAGCGTAGGCGCGAAGCCCCGGCCGGGCTAGCCCGAAAAAACGCCAGCCGGTTCCAGGCGGCGGGCGGAAAAACCAGCGGCCTGGACCGGGTTGTCCTGGCCTGGACCGGACCGCGGCCTTATCATGCAAGGGTGAACTTTCCCGCACCCCGCCCCCTCCTCCGCGCAGGCCTCCTCCTACTGGCCGGCATCCTGGCGTCCGGTCCCGCCCCGGCCGCCACCCCGGAGGTCAAGCCGTGCCTGCGCACCTCCTTCAAGGTGCTGGCGGGGTTCCACCTCCCCGACGCCGTCTTCAAGGCCAAGCCGGGCCACGTGCTGGCTTATGTTCCGCAGTCGGTCCGCAAGCTGGATGGCATGGAGGTCTCCGTCACCGGGTTCATGCTGCCCATCCGGATCAAGAACCGGCTGGTCACCCAGTTCATGCTGATGCGCACCCAGAACACCTGCTGCTTCGGCATTCCCCCGGAGCTGCATGAGGTGGTGGAAGTGCTCAACATCGAAACCCCGGGCAAGGTGCTGATGGACACGCCGGTGACCGTGGTCGGCCGCCTGCACGTGCGGGAACGGTGGGAAAGCACCTTCCTTTGCTCCATCTATCAGATGGACGCCGAATCCGTCTCGGCGGAGTGACGCCGGAAAGCTGAACGCCAGGTCCGCTCCCTACGGCGATGGCCACTTCATCTATACGGGCCTGTCCTTTTTCCGGCAACTGCCCGAGGGTGTGCCGGGGGCCTACCGGCTTTTTGCCAACCTGCTGGCGCTGGGCCAGCCGGAACGCGGCAAATGCAATATTAATTAATACATTCCGGCCCTTCGCTCAGAAAGTTTACCTGACGGGCGGGCCAACCATCTTTAGAATCGAACCAGTCCCACGCCCTGAGGAAGCGAGCCAATGCCGGGTGAACCCAGGAAGATCGGAAGGTATGAAGTCAACCGTGTGCTTGGCCACGGCGCCATGGGCGTGGTGTACCTGGCCTTCGACCCGCTGCTGAAGCGTCCCCTGGCGATCAAGACCGTGCGGGAATCCGGATCGGAGGACGGGAGCCTGCTCCGGTTCCAGCGCGAAGCGGAGATCTCGGCCCGGCTGAGCCATCCCAACATCGTCACCATCCATGACGTGGGGCAGGATCCGGAAGTCGGCCCCTTCCTGGCCATGGAATACATCGACGGGCTGCCCCTGTCCGACCTGATCCAGCAGGGGATACCCACGGAAAGCGCGGTTCGCCTGCTGCTCCAGGGCATGAGCGCGCTCCAGGCGGCTGAGCATGCCGGGATCACCCACCGGGACGTCAAGCCGGCCAACATCCTGGTGAGCCATGATGGGCGGCTGAAGCTGATGGATTTCGGCATCGCCCGGGGCGAGGGCACCCGGCTCACCCAGACCGGGCAGATCATGGGAACGCCTTCCTACACGTCGCCCGAAGCGCTGGCGGGGGTCGATCCCAGCAGCGTCTCGGACCGCTACGCCTTCGCCGTCACCGCCTTCCAGATGCTCACCGGCGAACTGCCGTTCGAGTGCTCCACCATCGCCGCCACCCTGTTCCGCATCGCCCATGATCCGCCCCTGTTCCCGGAAAGCATGGGCCCGGCGACCCGCGCGGTGTTCGAAAAGGCCCTGGCCAAGCACCCGGAGGACCGCTATCCCGATCTGGCGGACTTCATGAAAGAGCTGATCGCCGCGCTCGACCTGCCGGCCGAAAGCCGGGCCAAGCTGCTGGACGGCATGGCCGGGGACGCCGCCGCCGAGGTGGCGCACCTGATCAAGGCGCACCACGAAACCGCCAGCTTCGACCGTGACGCGCCGACCCAGGCCACCCCCGGGCCCATGCGCGCCACGCCGAGAGGGACCGACGAACTGGCCACCGTGGCCACCCCCCGGCCGCAGCGCCAACGGGTGGCCACGGTGCCGCACCTGGAACTGATTCGTCCGGCCGCTCCGAAACGCCGGCCGGCCTGGCCCTGGTGGGCGGCGGCCGTGGTCCTCGCGGCGGGGCTCCTGGGTGCCGGGACGTTGCTGCGGCCCCGCTATTTTCTGCTGGACGTGGCCAGCGCGCCGAGCGGGGCCAGGGTCCTGCTGGGAGGCAAGGAGATCGGCCATACCGACCTGGTCCAGGCGCGGATTCCCCGGGCCGGAGGCACCCTGCGTCTGGAACTGGAAGGCTATGAGCCCCAGGAGCTGGCGGTGCGCGAAGGGTCCGGTCCGCTCCATCTGGTCCTGGCGCGCCCGCATTACACGGTCCGGGTGGTGACCGATCCCCCGGGGGCCGAGGCCTGGTTGAACGGCGTCGACCAGGGCAGCACGCCCATCCAGGAACTCCAGGTCCCCGCGGCCGGCCGCCAGGAGCTGGTGCTGCGCCTGAAAGACTGCAAGGACTGGGTCCAGGTGCTGGACCGGAACAACCCGCTGCCCGAACCCATCAAGCTGGAAGCGCGCCTGGTGGCGGCCAGCCGCCCCGGGCCGGCCAAGCCGGTCACCAGGCTGGCCGCCAGTCCCGTCGAGCCCGCTCCCGCCCGTCCGGTCGAAAACCGCGCCCCGAGCGTCGCCCGGCCCCCGGTGGAGACCCGCGCCCCGAGCGTGGTCAAGACGCCCAGCCCGGAGCGCATCGAGGTGAAGGAGCAGCCAGCGAGCCCGGCTGAAGGCAAGCACTGACCGCTCCCGGTAGCTTCCATTCGTTTGCTCAGGCCTGGTGCGAATCAGTCTCGACCTGCTCATCGGCCGGCTCGTTGGTCAGGTGCAGGCCGTCGAGCAGGTAGAAGAACAAGCTGAGCACCATGGCGACGATGGTCGCCAGCACCATGCCCTTGAGCTGGGTATGGCCGAAGTTGATGGTGACCCCGGAGATGCCGACCACCAGGACGATGGCCGAAAGCAGCAGGTTGCGGCTCTTGGCGTAGTTGACCTTGGCTTCGATCAGCATGCGCAGGCCGGAGGCGGCGATGACGCCGAACAGCATGATGCAGATGCCGCCGATCACCGGCACCGGGATGCTGCGGATGGCGCCGCTGATCTGGCCGAAGAAGGCGATGATGATGGAGATGACGCCGGCGCCGCCGACCACCCATACCGAATACACGCGGGTGATGGCCATGACGCCCATGTTCTCGCCGTAGGTGGTGGTGGGGCAGGAGCCGCACAGGCCCGAAAGCATGGTGGACAGGCCGTCGCCCAGCAGCGAATTGTGCAGGCCGGGGACCTTCAGCAGGTCGCGGCCGACGATGTTGCTGGTCACGAACAGGTGGCCGATGTGCTCGGAGATCACCACCAGGGCGGCCGGGGCGATGATCAGGATGGACGGCCAGTCGAAGATCGGGAAGACGAACTTGGGCACGGCGAAGAAGGCGCCGTGCTGCACCGCGCTGAAGTCCAGGGTGCCGGGAATCCAGATGTTGATGACGGCGGACAGCGCGTAGCCGGCCAGCACGCCGATCAGGATCGGAATGGCGGCCATGAAGCCGCGGAACACCATGGAACCCACCACCACGGCCAGCAGGGTGAACAGGGCGATGCAGGTGGCCAGGCCGTTGATCTTGCCGTTCACGGTGAAGGCCATGCCGGTGGCGACCGGGGCCAGCTCAAGGCCGATGAGGGCGACGATGGCGCCCATGGCGGCCGGAGGCAGCACGATGTTCAGCCAGGTCCGGCCGGCGAACCGGATGATCAGGGAGACGATGGCGAAGATCACGCCGGCCATGAAGAAGCCGCCCAGGGCATGCCGGAAGCCCACGCCGGGATCGGCGGCCAGGGTGATGCAGGTGATGGTGGGGGCGATGAAGGCGAAACTGGAGCCCAGGAAGGCCGGGGCCTTGCCGCGGCAGACGAAGATGTAGATCAGCGTCCCGATGCCGTTCATCAAAAGCACCAGGGCCGGGTCGACAACCGTGGTCTTGGCCGCGTTGTTGAACAGGATCGGCACCAGGATGGACGCGCCGAACATCGCGAAAAGGTGCTGCAGGCTGAGGGGAATGCCCTTCAGCAGGGGCACTTTCTGCTCGACCTGGATGATCTCTCGGGTAGCCATTATAGGCCCTCCATCGTATGCGGCTTCCAGCGGCCTGGACGGCACCGTGCCGCCCCGCACCTTCGGCATTCATTTCAACTTTCGACTTCATGGCTTGATGCAAGTGTACGAAGCAGAGCGGAAAGGGATGCTCAAAGGGCGACGACCTGGCTGTTACAGTCTATTCAAATATAAAGACCTTCGCAGGCTTTCCGGGGCATTCCTCGGATTCTTCGATCCGGCTGGTAGGTTTCATGCCGGTTTCCGGGTCATCATGATCGGTGCTTGACATTATAGCCTTCCCGGAGATTCCATAGCCGGGAACAGCCCGTGATGCCGGCCGCACGGGCAGCCGCAAGGTGCCTTTCCCGGTTGACAGCCTCACAGCCCCAGGGTCACCCTCAGAGCCTCGACAATCGGCGGTAGAACCGCGCCATCAGGTCGTCATGCCCTGGAATGGGGCCGAGCCTGGGGAGGCAACCATGTTGAAAGGCCACAAGAAGCTGCACCGCGGAATGGTCAAGGCCCGCCTGGACGGGGCCAAGGTCCACTGCTGTACCCCGGTGTTCGTGAACAACCCGGAGTGGGGCGGCAACCCGCCGCTCGGCCCGGGATTGCCCATGCGCTGGATCACCGGCATCCGGTCCCGCGCTTCCGGTCAGCGGTAGGCGGGGATCCCGGTCACTTCCTGGCCGACGATGAGCGTCTGCATGTCGTGGCTGCCCTCGTAGGTGTAGACGCTCTCCAGGTTCGCCATGTGGCGCATGACCGGGAATTCGTCCAGGATGCCGTTGGCGCCCAGGATGGTCCGGGCCTTGCGGCAGATCTCCAGGGCCGCGTTGACGTTGTTCATCTTGGCCATGGCGACCTGGGCGGGCGTGAGCACGCCGCGCGCCTTGAGGCCGGCCAGCTGGAAGGCCAGCAGCTGGCCCTTGGTGAGCTCGGTGACCATCCAGGCCAGCTTCTCCTGCTGCAGCTGGAACGAGGCGATGGGCCGGTCGAACTGGATCCGGCTCTTGGCGTAGTCCAGGGCGCACTGGTAGCAGGCGTCGGCGGCGCCCAGCACGCCCCAGGCGATGCCGTAGCGGGCCTGAGTCAGGCAGGACAGGGCGGCCTTGAGGCCCAGGGCCTGGGGCAGGAGCGCCTCACGCTCGTCCACCTCCACGTCCTGCAGCACCAGCTCCGAGGTCACCGAGGCGCGCAGGCTCCACTTGCCGTGCATTTCCGGAGCCGAGAAGCCCGGTGTCCCCCGCTCCACCAGGAAGCCGCGGATGCCGTCAGGGGTGCGGGCCCAGACCACCGCCACATCGGCGCAGGTGCCGTTGGTGATCCACATCTTGGTGCCGTTGAGGCGCCACCGGCCGGGCCCCGAGCGCTCCGCCCGGGTCAGCATGCCGCCCGGATTGGAACCGAAATCCGGCTCGGTGAGGCCGAAGCAGCCGATCTTCGCGCCGCTGGCGAGCTGCGGGAGCCACTTCTCCTTCTGCGCCTCGCTGCCGAACGTGAAGATCGGCCACATCACCAGGGAACCCTGCACCGACGCGAACGAGCGCAGGCCGGAATCGCCCCGCTCCAGCTCGTACAGCAGCAGCCCGTAGGCGCTGTGCGAAAGGCCGGCGCAGCCGTAGCGTTCCGGCAAGGTGGCGCCGTAGAACCCCAGCTCGCCCATCCTGGCCACCAGTGCGGACGGGAAGGTCTGGGCCTGGGCGTGGCGCTCGATGTCCGGCAGCACTTCCCGGTTGACGAACTCCCGGGCGGTCCGGCGCACCATCCGCGCCTCCTCCGAAAAGAGCGCCTCCAGCCCCAGGTAGTCCGTCATGTGGTTCAGGAGCGCATACGCTCCGCTCATGGGAAACTCCTTCTACAGGGGGCTGATGCTATCATCACAACGCCTACACCCCCAAAGAGAACCCCATGATGAACCCGACCCGACGAATCGCCATTTGCACCGGTGGAGGGGATGCCCCTGGCCTGAACGCGGTCATCCGGGCCGCGGCCATCAGCGCCATCGACCGGGGCTGGGAGTGCTACGGCATCCGTGAAGGCTTCAATGGCATCTTCTTCCCGGAACGTTATGCGGACGGCGGCGTGTTCCGGCTCACCCGGGACCGGGTGCGCGGCATCACCCACCTGGGCGGCACCATCCTGGGCACCACCAACCGGGGCAACCCGCTCTGCTTTCCCCTGAAGATGCCCGACGGCACGGTGCGCGAAGTGGACCGCACCGAGGAGATCCTGGAATTCTTCGCCAAGCGGGAACTGGACGCGCTGATCTCGATCGGCGGCGACGGCTCCCTGACCATCGCCCATGCCTTGGCCCAGAAGGGGCTGCGGGTGGTGGGCGTGCCCAAGACCATCGACAACGACCTGGACAAGACCTTCACCACCTTCGGCTTCGACACCGCCGTGGCGTTCGCCACCGAATGCCTGGACCGGCTGCACAGCACCGCCGAAAGCCACCAGCGGGTCATGGTGGTGGAGATGATGGGCCGCTACGCCGGCTGGATCGCGCTGCACGCGGGCATCGCCGGCAGCGCCCATTCCATCCTCATCCCCGAGATCCCCTTCGACCTGGACAAGGTGGCCGCCAAGGTCCGCGCCCGGGACCGCCAGGGGCGCATGTACTCCCTGGTGGTGGTGGCCGAGGGGGCCAAGCCGAAGGACGGCGAGCGCAACATCCTCGAAGCGGCCGAGATCGGCCACCAGGAGCGCCTGGGCGGCGTGGGCGAGCTGGTGGCCAAGGCGCTCCAGGCCCGGACCGGCAAGGAATCCCGGGTGGTGGTGCTGGGCCACCTGCTCCGGGGCGGCAGCCCGACCACCTTCGACCGGCTCGCGGCCCTGCGCTTCGGCGCCGCCGCGGTGCGGGCCCTGGAAGAGGGCCAGAGCGGGATCATGGTGGCCCTGGCCAACAGCTGCGTGAACTACGTGCCCCTGGAGGACGTGGCCGGGCGCATGCGCTGCGTGCCGCTGGACGGCGACACGCTGCAGACCGGGCGCGATCTGGGGATCTGCTTCGGCGATTGAGGCCGGCACGGAGGCCCGGTTGCGGGCCTCCCTTCGCGAAAGGCATACCATGTCCAGTGGTCCCCGCATCCTGATCGTCGGAGGCGTCGCCGGCGGCGCCAGCGCGGCGGCCCGCGCCCGCAGGCTCTGCGAGGGGGCGGACATCGTGCTCTTCGAGCGGGGGCCCCATGTCTCCTTCGCCAATTGCGGCCTGCCGTACCACATCGGCGGCGTCATCGCCGGCCGCTCCAGCCTGCTGATCCAGACGCCCGAGAGTCTGGGCGACCGGTTCGACCTCGATGTGCGGGTCCGTACCGAAGTGCTGTCCATCGACCGCCAGGCCCGGACCGTGGTGGCCCGGAACCTCAAGACCGGCCGCTCCGTCGTGGAACCGTACGACGCCCTGGTGCTGAGCCCCGGGGCCGAGGCCATCCGGCCCGGCATTCCCGGCGCCGATGGCGAGGGGATCTTCACGCTGCGCAACATGGGCGACATGGACGCCATCCTGGCGGCCGCGCTGCGGGCACCGGCGGGGCGGGCCCTGGTCGTGGGGGCCGGCTACATCGGCCTGGAACTGGCCGAGCAGTTCCGGCACCGCGGCCTGCAGGTCACCCTGGTGGAGAAGCTGTCCCACGTGCTGGCCGGGGCCGACCCGGAAATGACCTTCCCGCTCCAGGAAGAGCTGGTCCGGCAGGGGGTGGATCTGCGCCTGGGGCGCTCGGTCACCGCCTTCCAGGGAACCGGCGGAAACCTGGCGGCGCTCCTGGACGATGGCAGCCGCGTTTCCTGCGCCCTGGCCGTGCTGAGCGTGGGGGTGCGGCCGGAAACCCGGCTGGCCGTGGCGGCGGGCCTGGCCATCGGCAGCACCGGCGGCATCCTGGTGGACGACCGGATGCGCACCAGCGATCCTTGTATCTTCGCGGTGGGCGACGCGGTGGAGGTGCGCGATTTCGTCAGCGGCGAGCCGGCGCTCATTCCCCTGGCCGGCCCGGCCAACCGCCAGGGGCGCATCGCCGCGGAGGTCATCCTCGGGCGCGACAGCCGGTACCATGCCTCCCAGGGCACCGCCATCTGCAAGGTGTTCGACCTGGGCTTCGCCATGACCGGGCTCGGCGAAGCCGCGCTGCACCGCCAGGGCAGGGCCTACCGGCGCATCTACGTGTATCCTGCGGACCATGCGGACTATTATCCCGGCGCGCAGCCGTTGGCCCTGAAGCTGCTGTTCGAACCGGACCGCGGGGCCATCCTTGGGGCCCAGGCGGTGGGCGCGGCGGGCGTGGACAAGCGCATCGACGTGATCGCCGTGGCCCTGCGCGCCGGCCTCACGGTGTTCGATCTGGAGGATCTGGAACTCTGCTACGCACCCCCCTACGGCAGCGCCAAGGATGCGGTCAACATGGCCGGCTTCGTGGCCGCCAACGTGCTGCGCGGCGACGTGGCGCTCTGGGAGCCGGAGGAACTGGCCGGATTGTCGGAAGGGCAGCAGCTGCTGGACGTGCGCACGTTCCAGGAACATGCCCAGGGCGGAATCCCCGGGGCCGACTGCGCGCCGCTGGAGGAGCTGCGGGAGCGCCTGATCGATCTGCCCAGGGACAAGGAGCTGCTGGTGTTCTGCCGGTCGGGCCTGCGCGGCTACATCGCCGCGCGGCTGCTGTCCCAGCACGGCTTCAAGGTCCGCAACCTGTCGGGGGGATACCTCCGATACGCCATGTGGCACGGCACCCACGCCCCGGCCGCCAAGGCCCGATAGCCGGCTCGCTGGTCGCCCGCGTTCAGCATGCGGGATTGACAAAGGGGCTTTCGATTGTATTCTTCAACAGGTCAAGCGGTTGTGAGCTAAGCATTCATTAATAATATAAATTTGTTTCTTGCTGTCATGCATTTCGAAAAAAAATCCGGATCCCCCTGATTCGGCAGAAATTTGACAGGCCTTACTTGAATAGAGATCCGGAACGACATGGTTGGCTTGGGTTCCTTGTTTTGGCTGAAAGCATCGGGCGTCGTCCTCCTGGCGGCGGTCCTGAACGGCATGCTGGGTTATGGTTTTTCCTCCCTCTGCGCGCCGCTGGCCCTTTCGCTGGCCGGGCCGAAGGTCGCGAATCCTGTGCTGGTGCTGCTTGGCCTGGCCTTGAACCTGTCGTCGCTGCTGGCCTGCCGGACCGGGCTGGCGCGGGTCCAGGGGCGATTGCGCTGGATGGCGGTGGCCCTCTTGCCGGGGATATTCCTCGGCGGCGCCTTGCTCGGCCGGCTTCGTTCAGGGCCCGTGCGGGTGGGCACCTGCGTCCTGCTCCTGGTCTTCCTGCTCGCCCGGGGGCTGCACCCGGCGGGCAGGCCGCCACGGCCGGAGCGCCAGACGAAAGACGGGCTGTTCGGCTTCGGGGCGGGCCTGGTGTTCGGGCTCACGACCCTTTCGGGGCCGCTGTTCGGCATGTATTTCCAGGACCGGGGCCTGCCGAAGGGCGATTACCGGGCGGCCATCAGCCTGATCCGGATGGTCGAATCGGTGATTTCCGTCCTGGCCTACCTGGTGCTGGGCCTGATGACCTGGACCACCCTCCGGGCGGTGCTTCCGGTCCTGCCCCTGGTGATCCTGGGGCCATGGCTGGGGGCCAGGCTTTGCCAGCTGTTTTCCGAGTTCGCCTTCGGGCTGGTGGCCGGCGGCTTCAACGCCTTCGCCATGAGCTTCGCCCTGGGCCATGCCCTGGCGACGTCGCTCCCCCTGCCGGCCTGGGGCCTGGGCGTCTTCTGGAGCCTGTCCACCGCCCTGGGGGTGGCCTTGCCGTTCCGGCGCCGGGCAGCGGGCCCGTCCAGGGAGAGCCCTTGAGCCCGGATGTCCAGGAACTGAACGCCAGTGCCGCCGGGTGCCGGCCGGAGGCGATCCTGGCCCTGGCCCTGCGCGCCTTCCATCCCCGCATCGCCTGTGCCTGCAGCCTGGGCCTCGAGGACGTCGTGCTGCTGGACATGCTGTCCCGCTGCGAACTCCGCCCCAGGATCTTCTTCCTGGATACCGGGCGCCTGCACCAGGAGACCTACGACACCCTGGCGGCCGTGCGGGCGCGCTACGCCATGCCCATCGAGGTGTTCTGCCCCGACGCCGCGGCCGTGGCGGCGCTGATGACGGCCAAGGGGCCCAATTCCTTCTACGCGAGCCTGGCAAACCGCCACGAATGCTGCGCCATCCGCAAGAAGGAACCGCTGGGCCGGGCCCTGGCCGGGGCGGACGCCTGGATCACCGGCCTGCGGCGCGAACAGGGCCCCACCCGGTCGGCGGTGCGGCCCTTCCAGGTGGACGAGGACAATGGCGGCCTGGTGAAGGTGAATCCCCTGGCGGACTGGACCCTGGAGCAGGTGCTGGAGCATGTCCGCAGCCATCAGGTCCCATACAACCCGCTGCACGACCAGGGCTTCCCCTCCATTGGCTGCGCGCCCTGCAGCCGCGCGGTGCGGCCCGGCGAGGACCCCCGCTCCGGCCGCTGGTGGTGGGAGGAGCCCGGAACCCGGGAATGCGGGCTGCACGCCGGGCCCCACGCGAAGGCACGCCGATGATCACCTTGACTGGCAACCTCACCCAGCTGGACGTCCTGGAATCCGAGGGCATCCACATCCTCCGGGAGGTGGCCGGGCAGTGCCGGAATCCCGCCCTGATGTTTTCCGGGGGCAAGGATTCGGTATGCCTGCTGCGGCTGGCGGAAAAGGCCTTCCGCCCCGGCGCCTTCCCGTTCCCCATGCTGCACGTGGATACCGGCCACAACTTCGAGGAGGTGCTCCAGTTCCGGGACCGCCGGGTGGGCGAGCTGGGGGAGCGGCTGATCGTGCGCTCGGTGGAGGATTCCATCCGGGCCGGCAAGGTGGTCCTGCGCCACCCGCTGCAGCCGCGCAATCCGTTCCAGACCGTGACCCTGCTCGACGCCATCGCCGAATTCGGGTTCGACGCCTGCATCGGCGGGGCGAGGCGGGACGAGGAGAAGGCCCGGGCCAAGGAGCGCATCTTCTCCTTCCGGGACAGCTTCGGCGCCTGGGATCCGCGCCGGCAGCGGCCGGAACTGTGGAACCTCTACAACGCCCGCTGCTTCCCCGGCGAGAACATGCGGGTCTTCCCGCTCTCCAACTGGACCGAGCTGGACGTCTGGCGCTACATCGAGCGGGAGCGCCTGGCCCTGCCCGGGCTCTATTTCGCCCACCGGCGCGCGGTGGTGCGCCGCGGCGGCGCCCTGGTGCCGGTCACCCCGGTCACGCCCGCGCGGCCGGGGGAAATGGTGGAGCAGCTGTCGGTGCGCTTCCGCACGGTGGGCGACATCACCTGCACGGCGGCCGTGGCCTCGGGGGCCGCCACCGTCGAGGCCATCATCCGGGAGACCGCGGCGGCCTCCCTGACCGAACGCGGCGCCACCCGGCTGGATGACCAGGGTTCCGAAGCCGCCATGGAAGAACGGAAAAAGGAGGGCTATTTCTGATGGTCACCACCCCGGATCGCGGCGTGCTGCGCTTCATCACCTGCGGCAGCGTGGACGACGGCAAAAGCACGCTCATCGGCCGGCTCCTGTTCGACACCAAGTCGGTGCTGGCGGACGCCCTGAGCGCCCTGGAGCGCACCTCGCGCAAGCGCGGCTGCCAGGCCGTCGACCTCAGCCTGATCACCGACGGGCTGCAGGCGGAGCGGGAGCAGGGCATCACCATCGACGTCGCCTACCGCTATTTCGCCACCGGCGCCCGGAAGTACATCCTGGGCGATGCCCCCGGCCACGAGCAGTACACCCGCAACATGGTGACCGCCGCCAGCACCGCCGATCTGGCCGTCATCCTGGTGGACGCGCGCAAGGGCGTGCTGGCCCAGACCCGCCGGCACACCATGCTGGCCAGCCTGATGGGGGTGCGCCAGTTCGTGATCGCCGTGAACAAGATGGATCTGGCGGGCTGGTCCAGGGAGGTGTTCGAGGGCATCCGGGAGGCCTTCCTCGCCTTCGCCCGGGACCGGGGCCTCACCGGCCTGCAGTTCATCCCCCTTTCCGCCCTGCAGGGGGATGGGGTGGTGGAGCCGGGCGAGCACATGCCCTGGTATGGCGGGCCGACCCTGCTGGAGCTGCTGGAACGGGCGCCGCTGACCCGGGAAGGCCGGGACCGGCCGTTCCGCCTGCCGGTCCAGTGGGTCTGCCTGGCCGCGCCCGGGGCCGCCCAGGACACCCGCGGCTACGCCGGCCGGGTGGAATCCGGCGAACTGGAGGTGGGGGACGAGCTGCTGGTGATGCCGTCCGGCCGGCGCAGCCGGGTGCGCGACATCCGGCTGGGCGAGGAGCGGCTGGCCCGCTGCCAGGCCGGCCAGAGCGTCATGCTGTTCCTGGAGGACGCCATCGATATCGGCCGCGGCGATCTGCTGTCCGCGCCGGCCGCGCCGCCGGCCGTCGGCACGGGGATCCTGGCGCGGCTTTGCTGGCTGGGGGAAAAGCCGGCCCGGGCCGGAGACCGCTTCCTCCTGCGCCACGGCACCCGGGACGTGCGGGTGCGCCTGAAGTCGGTGGCCAGCCGGCTGAACATCCAGACCCTGGAGATGGAGCGGGCCTTGCACGTGGCCATGAACGACATCGTCGAAGTGGCGCTGGAACTGCAGGCGCCCATCGCCTTGGATTGCTTTGCCGCCGGCGGCGCCAAGGGCGCCCTCATCCTCATCGACGAGGCTTCCAACGAAACCGTGGCCGGCGGCCTGATCCTGGCCTGCCCGGCGGAGCGGGAGACTACGCTTCCCAGAACGGATCGCTGAGGTAGCGCGCCCCCGAATCGAAGAGAACGGTGACCACCACCGACCGGGAGGGCAGGGCCCGGGCCAGGCGGAAGGCCGCGAACACGCTGGCGCCGCTGCTGGGCCCGACCAACAGGCCCTGCTCCCGGGCCAGCCGGCGGGCCATGTCCTGGCCCTGGGCGGTGGAAACCTCGACGTTCGCGTCGGCCAGCCTGGGGTCGTAGATGCCCGGGATGATGGCCGTGGCCATGTGCTTCAGGCCGGCCAGGCCGTGGGCCTTGCCATCGGGCTGCACGGTGATCGCCCGGAGATCGGGCCGGAACTCCCGGAGCCGGGTGGTGGCCCCCATGAAGGTGCCCGAGGTGCCGATGCCCGCCACGAAGTGGGTGATCCGGCCGCCGGTCTGTTCCCAGATCTCCGGGCCGGTGCCCTGGTAGTGGGCCAGCCAGTTGGCGTCGTTGTTGTACTGGTCGGCGTAGAAGTAGCGGTCAGGCTCGGCCCGGGCCAGTTCCCGGGCCCGGACCTGGGCCCCGTCCGAACCCTGGTCCGGGTCGGTCTCGATGATCTCGGCGCCGTAGATGCGCAGCAGGCGCTTGCGTTCCGGGCTGGCGCCGGCCGGCAGGCAGAGCGTCACCGGGTAGCCCCGGGACCGGCCGATCATGGCGTAGGCGATGCCGGCGTTGCCGCTGGTGGCGTCCAGGATGGTCCTGCCGCGGGTGAGCAGGCGCCGGGCCTCGCCGGCCAGGATCATGGCCATGACCGAGCGGTCCTTGAGCGAACCGCCCGGATTCAGGTGCTCCGCCTTGCCGTAGACCTCCACGCCCTGCGGCAGTGGGCCCAGCGCGGCACCCAGCCGGAGGAGCGGGGTGCCGCCGATGTGGGTCATGGGGTCGGCCTCGATCGCCAGCCGGGGGTCCCGCCATTGAAGGCCAACCGCTTCCTGGATATAACTCATCATGTTCCTCGGTCCGGCGCAGGCTGATCGCCATCCCCTTGGATGCCCAGGAGGCGGGTTGTGTTCCCCCAGCTAGCG
>Ga0181535_10000782_pt1 | contig 45059 bp, 28 predicted proteins | sample PEATcosm2014_Bin_44_FD_119774 | JGI IMG/M metagenome (GOLD analysis project Ga0181535, IMG submission 119774) | Peatland microbial communities from MTU Mesocosm Facility, Houghton, MI, USA - PEATcosm2014_Bin17_30_metaG | ecosystem: Environmental > Terrestrial > Soil > Wetlands > Peat | place... | reverse complement strand
GAACTCATCACTGGTGGCGCCCACCTGACGCAGGTCGAGGTTGACCTGGTCGTTGTATCCTCGCAGCTGCGTGTACGAATTCGGCTCGTCGAAGGTGATGTTCTGCTCGTCCATCCACCCCGGACTGCTGGTAATGGACCCATTCACACGATATCCCGTATCACCGGTGAGCGGAGAGCCGTCACAGTGCATCGTGGCTGGACTCGTCGTCGAACTGGGCGCGTTGGGTGTGTACCAGGACGAGGTCGGGAACGTGGCAGGAGCGTTCAAGAAACCAGCATCTGTGTCGTAAAGTTGGGTCACCTGAGCTAACGAATTCTCGAACAATTCGGTGAGGGTCTGGTTGGAGTAAGAAATAGCTCCGTTCGGTCCCACCCCATCGAGCTGGAAGAGATAGTTCATCGTGCTCTGATAGTTCGGCTTGCAATTGGCTTCATAGGTCGGGACGTAGCTGCCGGACGCGCCGTCATAGTAGCGTCCGCCATGATTCAACCCAAGCGTGTGGCCAAGCTCATGGAACAGCGTGCCGGCTACCACGGTGGCCGACTTACTCATGTCCTGGCTCAGATTCGTCTCCCAATAGCCGAGGCTGACGACTGAATCGGAGCCGCCCACATTGGAGTAACCAGAAATGCTTGTCACTGTTCCGGACGTGATGCCAATCACCGGTTCAGGCAATGTGTTGTTGGGATAGGTCCAACTGAGTGTGGCGCCCGCGGGAGTTGGCACGTAGATTGTTGTCAACCCGGGATCGCAGCCCAGGGTGTTGTACACCCCGTTGAGGGCCGGGTTTCCCTGCACTCCGGAAATTGTGACACGGCTTGGGCAAGTGCTGCCCAGCCCGGTGGTAACGAGGTTCGTTTGGCTGCTGGTGATCGTTATCCCCGTCAAGGATCCAAACCAACTATTCCAGGCCGGTATCGCAAGAGAATAACCGAACAGAACGTAATGATAGCTGTCCTTCTGACCAAACGGGAAACGAGGTGTGCAGGTTGCAAGTGAGGGGCTCTCCGTGCAGGCATTGAAATTGGCCGGCCACACCTTCGAGAGTTCCACACCGCCATTCCAAGGGACCACTCCCGGTTGCGGGGCCGCTGTGGTGCTGGGGAACTCGCAAAGCGATCCGTTGGCCGGGTTCGGATCCGTACACGTGTACGTGCTTTCGAGAATCGCGTTTCCGGGTTTGAGATGGAGGTGCACTCCTCCATGAATTCCACTATTGAGGAATGCCTGCGTGACCATCGCCAGTGGATCGTTGCCGTTGGCATCCGGCGAGGGATATGTGTTCTGCTGAGTGAAATCGCACGTGTTGGTGCCTTCGACGAAAGCGGAACACATGTAGTCGAATTGGACAAAGAGGTCCTGTTCGCCGGACTTCGCGCCCGGCAACGACACAAACAATCCTGTGTTCACGTCGTAATAGCCTGGGGTCCCTGAATTTGGATCGGGTGCCGGAGGGCCCGCCTTCCAGGCGTCCAGAATTCCATCGCCATCGCTATTGTTGACAGGCGTGCTGAGAACGACCGCAGCGTAGGCGTTGCCGGTATTCAGCGTGTCGATATATTGGTTCGACTGCGTGATCTGAGCGGATCCTGAGGTGTTGTTCCAGGTTTCGCCGCCGGCGTAAATGGCGGTAAGCTCGCCCTCTCCCGTGCCGTTCGCGCCGCCCACTGCGTCATAGAATCCCTGCACGGCCTGGGGTATGGGGCCGGTGGCAGCCGTTGGCGTTACCAAACCGTTGTAGAGGACTACGGACTTGAGGGGGAAATTCGGAGACAAAACACGATAGATCACCACGAGGCTCGCACCCTCGGGGATCTGCTGCATGGTTCCTCCGTCGGGCACAGAGACCGTGAAAGTGCCCGAGGCGTAGCGTACGGCGTTGGGGCCCGGCGTAATCGGAAAATAGTTGTTTACATTGGCCCGATACGCCCGCAGCGTCCCCGTATTCGCGCCGTCGTCATACATGGGCACACCGCTCCCGATCTGTTGCCCGGTAATGGAATAACCCAAGAAAGTGGCATTCGTGGATGAAGGCGATGACGTATTCTCTATCGCTTCCCAGTACAGGTAAGCGGCGACAATATCGGCGCCGTCGGGAACACCTTGACCGCAGGAGCAAGTACTGAGATCGGGAATGGTGATGGTTCCGGTGGCCATCCCGTTCGTGACCGAAGCCCCTCGCAGATTGACTCCGGCGGAAGCATAGTCGCCGGTAACGAAGTAATTGTTCTCGAGCGTGAGTTGATCGGATGCGGGCGGCGGCCCATTTGAGACGACGAGGTTCACTAGCGTTCCGCCTAGCGCTGTGGTCTCGGCGTTAGGATTCTGGCTGATTACACTTCCGGATGCCACGGTGTCGCTGTATTGCGTAGTCACCGTTCCTAAAACCAGACCCGAAGCGGTGATGGCTGTAGTCGCCGCCGGCGTTTGCGTCAACCCAACCACGTTAGGGACGGTCACATTCGAGAAAGCAAAGCCGGCGGAAACGCTTGTAGCCGCGCTCACACTCACGGTGCACATCGCGCTCGTCCCTGAGCATGCGTCGCCCCAGCCCGTGAATGCCGACCCCGGGTACGCATTCGCCGTCAGTGTTACCTGTCCTCCGCTTGCATCGTTCTCTGAACACGTCCCCGAAACGCTCCCACCGCTGATCGCGCAGCTAATCGCTGGAGAAGCCGAAGAATTGGATGTCACCGTGCCGCTGCCGGAGCCGGTTTCCGTCAGGGTCAACGGGTAAAACTTGGTGAAGCTCGCGATGATCGTTGTATTCGCGTTCAGCGACCACAAGCAGCTGCCGGAGCCGCTGCAAGTGCCGCCGCTCCAGCCGATGAATGTTGATCCCGCGGCCGGCACCGCCGTGCAGTTCCCTGTAGTCCCTGACGGATAGGTATTCGAAAAGCAATTCGAACCCGACACTGTGCCACTGCCGCTGCCGGCGGTGCTTATCGTCAGCGAGTAGCCGCCGTTTCCCCCGAGGATTATGGTCTGCGTCACGGGAGCGCCGTTCAGAGCGTTGTCAGTGATGACAGCGGTGCCGACGAGATTGCCAATGGACTGCGGCTCGAAATCGAAGCTCTCAACGCAACTTGCACCCGGAACGAGTGCGATGGTGCCGCAAGTGGAACTTGGGTCTACCGCGAAGTTCGGGCTCGCGGTCAGCGCGGTCGAGCCCGTCAGTTCTTGGTTGCCGACATTTTGAATCGTGACGGATTGCGGGCCGTTTTCGCCGCCTACTGTCGTCGAGGCAAAGCTCAACGAGGGCGCCTTCGAGCGGTTGACCTCCGCAATTTCGCCGTCGTTGGTATCCGTGATAAAGATATCGCCCGCGCCATCCACCGCCACTCCCCATGGATAACCGAATCCGGTGCCCACCGTAGTCTGGCAGCCGGCGATGGTGCAACCGGCCGGAACCTCCACCACTCTGCTGTTGTACGTATCCGCGATGAAGACATCGCCCGCCGCGTCCACCGCCGCACCCCGCGGGTTATTCAATCCGGTACCCACACCGGTCTGGCAAGCGGAGCTGACACAACCGGCGGGAATCTTCACCAGTTGGCTGTTGCTATCAACGATGAAGACATCCCCTGCGCTATCCACCACCACAGTATTGGGGTTATTCAGTCCGCTGGCCACCGTGATTTGGGGGCCTCCACCGGCTGGAAGCTCCAGCACTCGGTTGTTGTCGGTATCCGCGATATAGAGATCGCCCGCGCCATCCACCGCCACGCCGTACGGAGAACTCAGTCCGCTCGCCAGAGTCGTCTGGGGGCCTCCACCGGCCGGAACCTCCACCACTTGGTTGTCGCCGGTATCCGCGATGAAAATGTCGCCCGCGCCATCCACCGCCACGCCGTAAGGGCCATGCAAGCCGGTGCCGACCGTCGTTTGGGCGCCACCACCAGCCGGAAGCTCCACAACCTGGTTGTTGAGATTTTCCGCGATGAAGAGATCGCCCGCTCCGTCCAGGGCCACCTCTCTCCCTGCGTACACTCCGTTGATGCCGACCAACGCGGTCTGTATGCCCGGCCCGAACGCGACCGCGGGTCCATAGCCGATGCCGTAGACGAACTGAGTCAGCAACACTTGGCCGGTGTCGCCGAGGAGTTCCACCGCGCCCAGGCGCAAACCAGGCGCGGTCGGGGAGAAGGTGGCGTTCACCGTGCAGGATTCGCCCTGGGTGAACTCGCCGATGCACGGGCCGCTGGTGGGGACAGAGAAGTCGAGCCCCTGGGCGCCTTGCGTCAACGCCAGGATCTGGCTGACGGGAGTTGATGCCGCAGTGAAATTGAAGGTCACCGGGAACGTATTGCTGCACGGCGCCGGTGTGGTTGCTTCCGGCGGGCAGACGTTGGCGTCGCCGAAACTTTGCGGCGAGAAGGTCCAGCTCAGGATACTGCTGTTTTCAGAATCCGCACCGGTCGCCGCAGTGAAGCCGACATAGGCCGAGTTGCTGGTTAAACCGATTGAAGTCATATTGAAGGGCACGCCCGCGGGAAACAGGTCAGTGCCATCCAGAATCACATCGAGGCATCCCGCAGAACCGGAGCAATTGGTTTGCGATGCTGACGGTTGAGTGGTGTAGGTAACCGTCGCCGTGTGCGCGCTGCCATTCGCCAAAGAGATGCTCGGGCTTGTCAGAGTGTTTTCCGCGATCACGCAGCCTGGCGTGCCTGCGCCCTCGCCGCCGGGCACGTTCTCGCAGTTCGGGCTTGCTCCATTGCTCGCAATGAATACGCTGTTACCGGGAGGATATTCATTACCGTCGCCAATGTAGGTCTTGAACCCTATGGCCAAACTGTTCGGGATACCGCCAGTGGCACCTCCGCAAAAGTAGTTATTTCCAGATTGTGGATCATCGGCGAATCCCATCCCGCAGCCGCCCGGACCCAGCGCGCTCGTTCGGGCAGGCGAGTTTTGGACCAGGAATGCAAAGCCGTCGGCCGAGCCATCTGTCAACTGAAACGTGAAAGTGCTGGAAAAGGAACTTCCAACGAGCTGTGCGCCGGTGTACCAGACAGAACCCGCCTGACCCGTCAAAGCCGGGGTAACCTGCAGCACGCCCGTCTGGAAGCTGGCGTCTCCGTTCAGCGCAAGGCAAGCATTCGAAGAAAAATCCGGCGAGTAGCTGGGGGGAGCAGAGCAGCTCTGCGCCCGGGCGGCAGCGCTTCCCGCGATCAGAGTCAGGGCGACCAACGCCGCCAGCGTCATCGACCTCGCGCTTCCGAGATTTATCATCAGCGCCGCTCGAAAGCGGGCCACGCCTCGTGCCCACGCGCCGCCCCGCTGCGACGTTTCGATCAGCGAGCTGCGTTGCCCATCGCGGCAATTGATTGAAGCAATGGATGGGACTGCGAAACACACATTGGTGGCCGAGCCGGCGGACTGATTGCTCACGTGAGATCTCCTGGAAATCGGCTTTCGGTGATTCAGCTGTGCCTGAACCTCTAGGCTGAGTTTGATGTGCAAGCCGTTGATACCTGACCTTGCGTAGTCGCAGGCGCATTGAAGTCGTAGTAGGTGACTTGCTGGGCCGTGCCGCTCCGCGGAAGAAGAATCGCGAGGGCCAATCCACAAAGAGCCGCAATGAGGTGCCGTTGGAATCTGGGAAAACGCATGGTCATCTCTAAGGAGCTGCTCCGCATCGGGGAGCCCCTCGGTAAACAGGTTCATGGCCCACATTCCGAAGGTTGAGAAAACTGAAAGAAAGTTGTAAGCGATGAAAACAATGGGGATTTGGCCGCAGTTTGTGGTCGCATCATAAAGACTTGCCATTCTAAGGGGCAATAACTCTTCAATAACCAAACATGGGGAGAAGGTCACGCGTTACCTGTGCGTCGCCCGGCAAGCCGAGCACAGGAGAGCCACCACAAGTTACAAATGCATGAAGAAGGGGGGAGGGCGACGACATACGAGCGTTGACAAGGGAATGCACAATTCGCTATTTTCCGTAGGGAAATTATTTCATTCGACATATCGTCTGCGGGACTTCGGGCGACGGCGGTCGCGCTTGCCACGCTTTCGAAACGCCGTTGTTCTTCTGAAAATGAGGTAGCCTCCAGAGGACGCCGCGTACGCAATCTGTTAGTCAGGATGAACTGCCAGCAATCCACAGTCGCAAGAGAGGATGTTCGATGACATCAGTTGTCGCAGGAATTGGATGGCACATTGTAGGCGCGAGTATGGCCGCATCGTTTTACGCGCCCATCGAACGAGTAAAGCAGTGGTCATGGGAGACGACCTGGGCGGTTGCGGGCCTTTTCTCGTGGATTCTCCTTCCGATCGGCGTGAGCCTTGTGCTTCTTCCTGACTTCCAGAGCTTCTATACGGGGATAGGAACATCGCTGCTGATTCGAGTTGCGCTGTTTGGCGCCATGTGGGGGGTGGGCAATGTCAGCTATGGATTGACGATGCGCTACCTCGGCATGTCGTTGGGGATTGGGGTTGCCATCGGCGTAACACTCATCGTGGGAACGCTGGTGCCGCCTTTGATGCACGGACAGGGCGCGATGCTCTTCACAACCAGGAGCGGACTGATCACGATGACGGGCGTGCTGGTGGCTCTGTTTGGGGTTGCCATCGTCTCCTGGGCGGGACATCAGAAAGAAGTTCAGTTGAAAGGGCACCTCGAGGAATTCAACGTGGGCCTGGGTTTGTTGCTTGCTGTGATGTGCGGAATTTTCTCATCAGGCATGTCGTTCGCCATCGACGCGGCGCAACCGATGCAAGCAGCCGCCCTGTCTCGGGGCGTGAACCCGCTGTACGCAGCATTGCCCAGCTACGTGATCATCATGGGCGGGGGCGCGGTGATTAACATGGCTTACTGCTTTATTCGGCTCGCGGTTTTGCCGCGTCTCTCGTTGCGTAACGACCTCAGCCAGCCTGGACCGACGCTGATGAGGAACGCGGCGCTGGCCTCTACCGGCGGAATCATGTGGTACCTGCAGTTCTTCTTCTATGCCTGGGGAGCAGCCAACATTCCGCAGCACCTTTCCTACGTGAATTGGATGCTTCACATGAGCATCTACGTGCTTTGCGGAAGCCTGGTGGGGCTGGCACTTGGCGAGTGGGCTGGCGTACAGAGCCGTTCCCTTCGTTTGCTCTGGGCCGGAGTGCTGGTGATTATTGCGGCAGCGAACCTGGTTGGATTGGGAATGGCCTCGTAGACTAGCGCCTGTATCTATTGTTCGGATGTAACGCCGAGTTGTTGCGGCGTAACGTCTTGCACCTGATCCGGCTTTCTGAGGTCTGAAGGCGTGGAAGTGTGAAGCCGGCGAAACTCCGCCAGCGCTCGTTGCTGCTCCTCTCTGTTTCCAGACCCACGCTCAGCCAGTGAGAGCCTATACCACGCGACTTCATCGTCAGGACGGAGCTTCGTAGCGTGCTCGAGCGGAGCGACAGCGTCCCGAGGAGCCTGACTCTCAAGCAAGACACCTCCGAGCCCCACCAACGCCTCTTCAAAATCTGGAAAGTTCTGAAGTACCTCTTCGAATCCCCTGCGAGCTTTCTCACGGTCGCCCGATTGCGCCGCGATATTCGCTAATTCATACGCGGCGTTGCCACTCCGTGGATCAACCTCTAGTTCCGCATTGAATTCCTGGAGGGCAGAATCGCGATCCTGGGAATTCCCGTTTTCCGTAAACCGGGTAAGGTAAATCCTCCCAATGCGGTAGTGGATGCCAGGGCGACGAGGTTCCAGCTCGATCACATGCCTGTAGGCGATGATTGCCGCGTCGTAGTTCTTCTGGCTCTCATTGGCTTCGCCCTGGGCTTGCAGCATCCAGATCGAATTCGGAGCCTGATCGTGGAGTTTCTCCATAACGATATAAGCGTAGTTCCCATAGATGCGGCCCGTATGGTAGAGCACCTCTGGATCATCGGGATAGAGCTTGTTCAGCTCCAGGGCAGTCTGGACCGCATCTGGATCTCGTCCGAGGGCTGTGTAGGCGCGAAGTAGCTGGAGGCCGCACATCCTGCGCGTCATGGAATCGGCAGATGGCTTGAATCCCTTTTCGAGCTTGGGAAGTGCTTCGTCGAACTGACCCAGTTCGGCGAGCGACAGACCCAACAGGCTGTCGATGCGCGGTAGACTCGGCTTCAGCTTCTCGGCCTTTTGACTCTCGCTGACCGCTTCATCGTAGTTCTTCAGCTTGAAGCAAATCGCCGCCAGCGTAGCGTGCACCTCGGCGACTTGAGGTTCTATCTGGGCCAGTTGCTCGAAACTCTCCTTCGCATCAGCCATGCGGCCCTGTGCCATGGCCTGTTGCCCTTCAGACGCAACTTGCGCAGCCGCGGCATCGTTGGCTTGTGCGGCTGCCGTCGTTATGAAAGCAAGACACAGAATCAGGACCCAAGCCTGCGAACCAAGACGGACCATGAGGTGAGTTTATCCCCAAAAAGAAGCTCCGCCATAGAAGGTCTATAGCGGAGCCAGGGTGCAATTGGAAAGCCGATTCAGAAGGTGAACTTTCCGCTCAGTTGGATGATGCGGGAGAGCGCAGCACTGGTGAGCAGGCCTCCCGTGGAATCGCTGACGCCGTTATCAATCGAAGATCCGCCGCCCGATCCACTGCCGATCAAGGCGCCGGTTGAGACCACATACTGGTGATGGTTGAAGGCGTTGAAGAAGTCGCCATTGAACTTGAAGGCGACCTTCTCCGAGATGTGGAAGTTCTTGCCGATTCCCATGTCCCAGTTGTTAAGGCCAGGTTGACGCAAGAAGTTACGTGCAGTGGTTCCAAAGGTCCCGAGCCCCGGCTGCGAGAAGCAAGCGATGTTGATGCGTTGGAACTTCTGGGTAAGGTTGGCAGTCGGATTGCAACCCGATACGCTGTCGGCGCGCTGAGACGGAGTATTCAGCACGCTGTCAATGTCCGAGGCGTTGATGCCGTACGGGAATCCTGCCTGGAAGGTTGCGATCCCGGTGGTCTCCCATCCGCCGATGATGAGGTCGGTTGCATGGTTTACAGTGTTGGCGATTTTTGCGCCGCGACCAAAGGGTAATTGATAAACGTAGCTGGCAACGAATCTCTGGTTGACATCGAAATCCGACAGACCGTAATCCAACGATGGATCATGGTTGTTCATGAATCCCTGGTAGCCCGAGCCGGTAGCGCCTACGCCCGCTGCCGCGGATTTGTCGTCCTTGCTTTGCGCCCAGGTGTACACCGCAGTCGCCGCGAGGTCACGTGCGCGATGTTCGAACTTTACGTTCATCGCGTTGTAGTGCGAGTAACCGTGCCAGTCGCTGTCGATGTAGTAGTTGGTGAAGTTCGGGTAAGGCAACCGGCTGGCGTTGCTGCAGGGAGCCACAGTAAGGTTTACATACTTTCCACCCACCTGCTCCTGGCAGAACGCGACGCTGGCGGCTGGGATCGGATAGGGTTGAGCAATGTTGCGGCGATCGAGCAAGTGAACTGCATGAGTTCCGATGTAGTTCACCTCGAGGGTAGTGTTGGGCGCCAGCTCTCGCTGCACCGATCCGGTCCACGACTGGATGTAAGGGTTGAGCGGATTCTCCGATTCGATCACGGCAATGAAGGTGAGCGTCGATGCCGGGAACGGCCCGAGGGTCGAGTAGGCTGGGAACATGTTGTTGCTCAGCTTCGGCACTCCAGCGTTGGTCGACACATTGAGACTGTTGCGGATCGAGTAGGGGTAGATGTCTGCAGAGTCGTCGATCTCACGGCCTTCCGCCGAATCATAGAAGATACCGTATCCACCGCGAAGGACCGTCCTCTGCGAGAGCCGGTAGTTCACCCCAACTCTTGGAGCGAACGGCGTCTTGGGCCCCGGATGCGGAACCGAACCGCAGTACCGAAGGATCCCCTTGCCGTTAGCGTCCACGCCGGGCGCCACACCATCTGTTGTGAGCTTCGGATCGGCGTAGCAGAGACCGCCGTCGGCGTTTGTTGTGTCGAGCCAGAAGAAGTGATTGGACGCTTCGTACGCGGCGGCACGATAGTCCCAGCGCAGGCCAAGACTCAGCGTCAGCTTCTGGTTGACCTTCCAATCATCCATCGCATACGGGGCGAAGTAACTGAAGACGTGATCCTGCGGATTGCCGGCTGTGTTCGTCGGACTCAAAGGACCGGGCACAAAACCACCCACGTTGTTGTAGTAGCCCAGAAGCATGTCGGCTACGGCATTGCCAGTGCCGCATAGGCCCGTTGCGTTGGTACATCCGAGGGACCCTGTCACCGTCGATCCAGAGAAGCCCCAGTCACCGTAGAAGTCGTCATCCAGGTTACGGACCAGGTGCCAGCGCCGATAGTCGACGCCGAACCCGAGGGTGTGCCTTCCGCGGACAGAAGTAAACCCATCCGCAAACTCCCAGGTTGGCCCAATCGATCCGCTGTAGGAGTTGACCGAGCCGCCTCCGCTGCCAAACGTTGACAGGCCCACGTTCGGCCAGGTCTGTTGCAGGGCGGAGAAGTGGGTGAACGTACCGGTCAACGCCAATTGCGAGACTGCGGCCGAGGACATGCTCGGGCCACCCTGCGGAGCATCGGCTTCGAGTTTGCCAAAGCGGAAGTTGTTCACACTGGTTTTGCCGATATTCAGGGTGTGCGAAACTTCCCAGGCTGTTTCAGTCTGCTGGTAGATCTCATACCCATGAATGAGATCGTCTGAGTTGTAGGCTCCCTGGTTGCTGTAGTTGGCGTCGGTGTAGCGGAAGAAGACTGAGCCAAACTTGCCCAGGTTCTGATCGCCGCGATAGGTCTGCTGATTCTGGTGCAGCGGGAATCCGACGTTCTTGATGTAGTTGACGACTCCCTCAGGCTGATTGGCGAGCGTCGGCGTCTGCCAGAAGTTATTCGCCACAGCCACCGCGCCGACATTGCCGGTCTGGCTTGCCGTTGGGACCTTGTTGCCAGGGAACGGCTGGCCAGTCGTCGGATCCACGGGCATGCAGTTGTAGCCCAAGGTCAGCAAGGTGCTGCAATCCGCCGTGCCGTAGGCAGGAAGCAGGCCGCCAGGCAGACCTGAACCGGATGGGGCATTGTAGGTCTCCGCCGAGAAATCACCGGTCAGGATCGCTGGATTGGGGAATTGATAGGACGCACGAGAGCCGTTATTGATGCGCCAACCTTCGTAGTTGGCCATGAAGAAGCTTTTGTTGCGGCCGTCGTAGACCTTAGGGATGTAGACCGGTCCACCGGCAACGAAGCCAAATTGATTCTGGCGAAGAATTGGGTTGGCCGTTGGAGTGGCAGCAATAAAATCGGTCGCGGTTGGAAACGGCTTGGCGTCAAAAGCATTGTTGCGGTCGTACCAGAACACCGCACCGTGCAGGTTGTTGGTGCCGCCCTTGCTGACGATGTTGATCTGGGTGGCACTGAATCCTTGATCGGCGGAATAGGTGCCGCTGGAAACCTTGAACTCCTGGATAGCGTCCTGCGAGAGCATGACCGCCGGTGTGACCAGCGCAGCGTCGGTGTTCGACAGACCATCCAGCGTGTAGTTGTTGCCTTCAGGCCGGCCGCCGTCCACGCTGATTCCGGCGCCTTCCCCTTGGCGCATGGTAGCCTGCTCGCCACCGACCGTGACCGCGCCGGCACCCAAGAGAAGGAGTTGCATGAAGTTACGCCCGTTCAGGGGCAGGTTCTCGACCTGTTGCTGGCTCACAAGGTTTGCGAGCTCAGCAGTGTCGGTATCAAGCGACACGGCCTGCGCGGTTGTCTCAACTGTCTCGGTGACTGCACCAGGCTTCAGCGTGAGATCGACACGAGCATGTTGATTCACGGTCAGTGCGAACGAGGTAATCACAGCCTTCTCAAAGCCGCGCGCTTCGCCCGATACCGTGTAGGTTCCTGGATTCAGCGCAGACGCGTTGTAATCGCCGGCGCTGTTGGTAACGGTTTGGAAGGCGGCCTTAGTTGCAGTATTGGTCACCGTGATCGTTGCATTGGGTACGACCGCCCCCGCGGAATCGGTCACCGTACCCAGAATGGTTCCCGTTGCACCTGCCTGTGCGAACAATCTCCAGCTCATCCCAAGCAGTAACAACAAAAGCGCGTTGACACGAATAACTCGCATCGACTTACCTCCTCCAAAAGCGGCGTGTTGCCTGACGTGCTTTGACCAGGCTTGAATCAATTCGCTAACCGTCGGCCTTGTTCTGCAGGGCCGCGGTCATAGGAAAAGCGGGATCAGCCTGTTTCAAATGCATCGCGACATTAGTCACTTTGCGAAGTGTCTGTCAAGTAGAATTTTATTTCTCATTTGAAAAACAGAGGCGCTTTGACTCCGACAAGTTGCCGTCCACAAACGGCCCTGCACCCTCGAAGGAGTCTCAAGACGTTAAGGATTCAAGTAAATGCATTTACTCTTTGACTTGCTTTGCCCGCTGATTCCTGTGTAGAGACAGTTGACGATTTGATGCCGAAGCTAGAATGACCAGTGAGCGCAGGGTTTCATATTCTTATAAGAATTAATTTCAATAGAGCAAGATGACCCGAAAGCCAGCATTCAGCAAACCTGGTTGAACGGGACCTGGAGCAAATCGGCAAGTTTCTTGAGCCTGGCAGCTTGATGCCCGATGCCGACCGCGCAATGATGTGCGGGCCCATGTGCGTTCCAGGCTTCAACAAAGCCCCTGGCGCCCGCGGGAAACCGGTAGTGGCTGTTGGTGTTGCCGATCCGCAGAGTTTCACCAGGGACAGACTCGCCCTGTGCCACGACCAACTTGAAGCCGCGATTTGGATCCTCAACTACGGACAGCAGAGTTGCGGGCCCGTGCTTCACACTCATCTCGACCGAAAGTCCGCTACCGACCTTGCCGTGATAGACGGTCAGGGGACGGACCTTTGTCTTGCTCTGAGCGATCGCAATGTGTCCGGGCCCGTCGTGCCCCATCAGGACATGGTCCAGATTCAGGTCGAGCGCGTAGTACTCGGTGAATGATCCTCCTGCACCCAGTTCATCCATGATTTTCATGGCGAGCACGTTCTTCACCTCGTACTCTCCAGCGACGGGGATTCCACGGGCTGTGAGCAGCGAGGTGCCGAGGATGATCGAGCTCATCGTGTCTTCATTCGTCGCTACTCCGCGGCCCATGGCGTAGTAGGCCAGGGATTGCAAATCGTGTCGATCCACGAGCCGATCCAGGGCGACGGATGTGCGAGCCGCGCGGGCCAGTTCCATGTCGCTGCAATCCGGTTGCACATCAAAGTGGTCGCGAAAGGCTGCTACGCGATCTTCGATCTCTTTGTCGACGACCTCAGCGCGCAACGCACTCAGCTCGTCGACCTCGAGTTGCTCCAGGTGGCACCCGAAGGTGATCGCCACCTGAGTCAGATCCGTCGCGATGTCGAGCATGCCTCCGTAGTAGTGGCCCATCAGCCCGAGCCGGTTCGATTCGAGAGCCTTCCTGACATGAGCTGCATCGATCCACTCGTCGATCTCGGCCCAAGTGGCGCCGTCCCCCAGAACGCCCGTGACCTGGTGAAAGGGGATTTGCGCGCGCCGCAGCACATTTGCAATCTCCGGAATGGGACAAGCAGAACAGAAAGCCAGCCATTCTCCGGTCATTGCAGTTCGGTCCGGCAGTCGATTGAAGGCGTCGTAATCGATCGCTGCGGCGGGCTGCAGGTTGAGTACGAGTACGGGCACGCGCGCGATTTGCACCATGGGGAGCACGGTGCCGGAGAGTGCATAGGTTGTCACGTAGACAATCAACAGATCAACGTCGCCGCGACGGCATGCATGGCCGGCTTCGCGTCCCCTTTGCGGAGTATCGACCAGGCCCAGCTTCACGACCGTGGCGCCGCCGCCCCGTTCCAGTCGCGCGGACACCTGGTCCACGTAGCCTTCCAGGCGCCCGCGCAGGCTCTCGAATTGGGGCCAATACGCGTCGAGCCCGATTCCGCACAGACCTACGCGCAGAGTTCTTGCCGTCATCAACGTGACTCCACGATCGATTTCACTTCCTCTGCTACTTCAGCTTCAGCACAGTAACCGCGTACGGCGCCAACGTTAGCTGATCGCCCTCGACAGTCGCCGCGCGCGGCTCTTCATCTCCAGTCGCCTCGTCGACCGTGGAGGACGAAGCTCCTACCAGCTCCGACGAGAGTTTTACGCTCTTCTCGGAGTTCGTCTTGTTGACCAGCAGTACCTTTTTCCCTTCTGGTGTGATGAAAGCCTGCACCAGGACATCGGATGGCCCGTCGGACGGCTTCTCGGCAACCAGTGTGTCCCCCGGATGAAAGTTGTCTTTGATCAGCTTCAGCACCCAATAGCGCGCATTCGGTTTGCCGTTGTTGTAGTCGATCATCGACACGCTCGGAAACTGCGAGGGATAACCGACCAGTTGCGATTCCCCGATCACATCGACTCCAAGCTTTGACAACTCCGCGAAGAGATAGCCATAGAGCGCTCCGGCAGCATTCCAATAGCGATGCGGAATGTGATCCGGCATGGCTTTGGACGCGGCGATTTCAACGCCATCGGTGGGCAGGATTACGCCGAGTTCATCGGTGTCGATCTTGGTTGGCGGCGACAGACGATCACGTATCGCCAGGATGTAGCGGGTCGTAGCGAGAAATCCTTCGGCCTGGTTGAAGAAGGTGTGCTGCCACCCATCGAGGGTCTCGTCCATGGCAGGCGACGCATAAAAGTGGAACGAAATGAAATCGAGCGGGATGCCCTTCTTATGGTTTTTCGGATCGAGGAAGTATTCGAAGTACTTCGGGTTTGCGCCCGGCGCGGCCAGCGCAAGCCCCATGAACCGGGTATCGGGACTTACTTTGTGAATGCCTTCGACGATGGCGTCGTATCGCCTGGTGTAGTCTTCCGGCGTCGTATTGTGCTCGAAATCGATCTCGTTCAGAACTTCCCAGTAGGGAAACGAGTAGTGGTAGCCGGACTGGTGCCGCTTGCCATTCTCATCGGTGAATCCGCCTTTGGTAAACCAGCTCACGAGCCGGCCATAATAGTCGCCGAGTTCTTTCCCGCTGGGATCGCGCAGTTTGGTTCCCTTGGTGTAGTTCCAGAAGACCTGGTTTGGGTCGTCTGGATATTTCACTGGCTGATCTGTCTTGAACATCCACGCAGGGATCGTGCTGAAGTTGATGATGGTCGAGTGCCCCTCGGTCGCCGCCAGAAAGTCCTTGGTCACTGGATCGATGTAGGTGAAATCCCAGGAGGTCTTGTCCTGAGTCGGGGGCTCGAGCTCCGCGACCGCAATCTTCGGGTAGGGCAGCCACGGAACGTAGCGCACGTAATCGGCGCCCAACGCCTTTAAAGCCGAGAACGAGCCATCGTGAATCGGCGATCCCGGATTCAGCATGGGATTGGTGACAACCTGGAGAGTCGGCGTCGACCGGGAAACGAGGACGGTCTTCTTCCAGTCGATGTCGACTTTTTGCTGGTGTGCGTCCTCGGCCCGGGTGCGTGCACCCGCCGATACCACCACAAGCAGAGTGAAAACATTCAGGAGATAACCAGCGGACCTGCGCATACACACCTCGTACAAGATCATTCTGGCCTCGGAGCCGGCGAAGGGTTGTGACCGAGGCGCGGTGTCCATTAAACACTGGCCCCAGTTCAAAAGGGAATCTTTTTCTCTTCCGAATTGTCGAGGTTTCCTGCTACATTGCTTTCCGCACCGTTCAGTTCAGTTTTTTCGGTCCCGAGTTCATCTGATCGAGGCCTAGTTTTTGATCCTTAGTTTCGATCCCCAAAGATTCGCGTTCTCCATTCGCGAAAAGGAGAAGTAATGATCCGCCAGACCCTGAAACAGCAGACCTTCAAATTGGCTGCGACTTTCCTGTTTGCAGCCGCGGTTGCCGCCGGCGCGCAGGATAGGTCCGCGTCCGACCCGCTCAAGAATGGCTTCCAGAATCCACCGCAAAGCGCTCGTCCCCGCGTGTGGTGGCATTGGATGAACGGAAACATCAGCAAAGAAGGCATCAAACTCGATCTGGACTGGATGCATCGGGTCGGTCTGGCAGGCTTTCAAAACTTCGACGCCGCACTGCAGACTCCGCAGGTGGTCGATCATCGGCTGGTTTATATGACTCCCGAATGGAAGGACGCCTTCAAGTACGCCATCACGGTTGGCGATCAGTACGGAATGGAGATGGCCATTGCCGGATCGCCCGGATGGAGCGAGAGCGGCGGTCCGTGGGTGCCCGGATCTGAAGGGATGAAGAAGTATGTCTGGAGCGAAACCGCAGTCGAAGGCGGCAAGCGGTTTTCGGGAGTGCTCAAACATCCGCCCTCGCGCACAGGCGCATTCCAGAACATCGGGATTCAGGATGACCTGGGCTCGAACAATCAGAGCAAGATCCCCGAGTTCTATGCGGACGCGGCTGTCATCGCCTACAAGAAGGCTGCGAGCGATGTCTCGGTCGAATCTTTAAATGCCAAGATCACCTCCAACGGCGGTTCTTTCGACCCAGCAGTTCTCTCAGATGGCGACCTTGACAAGACAACCCAGGTGCCGATTCCCACGGTGGGCGAAATCTCGTGGATCCAATACGAGTTTCCCCAACCGGTGTCCATCCGTTCGATCACGTTCGTAATGAAGGGCATCAGTTGGATCCAGGCCCTGGTGGCACAGCTCTCGAATCCCGAGATGAATCTGGAAGCGAGCGATGACGGACAGACTTACCGTTTGGTCACAAAGCTCGAAGGCAGCGAAGCGCCGGAGCACACGATCTCGTTTGCACCTGTAACCGCGAAGTATTTCCGGGTCACGTTTAAGCGGACACCTCCGCCGCCAGTGCCCGATTGGGCGGCTGGGATCGACGCGTCGTCGTTCGGGATCCAACTGCCTCCGAAGCCTACAAATTACGAAGTTGCAGAGCTCGTGCTTCATCCCGGCGCACGCGTGGACCATTTTGAAGACAAAGCCGCGTTTGTGCCGGCACCGGATCTATATCACTTTGCGACGCCGTCGGTAGGAGCAGAGGACGCAATCGCGAAATCCGATGTCGTCGACCTGACCTCGAAGATGGGTTCGGACGGCCAACTCGATTGGACGCCGCCTCCAGGCAACTGGGTCATCGTCCGCCTGGGCTACTCGCTGCTCGGGATCACGAATCATCCCGCAACCCCCGAGGCCACTGGCCTTGAAGTCGACAAGCTCGATCACCGTTACGTCAAGAATTACTTCGAGAAGTATCTCGAGAGCTACAAGGAAACAGTCGGCCCGGATCTCATGGGCAAGAAGGGCATTCAATATGTGATTAACGACAGCTGGGAAGCCGGCTCGCAGAACTGGACCGACAACATGATCGCGCAGTTCAAGAAGCTACGCGGTTACGATCCAACTCCCTGGCTGCCGGTGCTCACCGGACAGGTCGTAGAGAGCGCCGAGGCCAGCGACCGCTTCCTTTGGGATTTCCGCAAGACGATCGGGGACCTCATTGCCAACGAGCACTATGCTCAGCTCGAAGACACGCTCCATGAATGGCACATGGGACACTACGGCGAGTCGCATGAATCGGGCCGTGCCTTTGTAGCCGACGGCATGGAAGTGAAAAAGTTCAACGAAGTCCCGATGAGCGCGATGTGGACACAGACGCCCGGTGTCAACAAGGTGCAGTACGGTTATAACGCGGACGATCGCGAGTCGGCCTCTGTGTCTCACATCTACGGCCAGAATCTGGCGGCAGCCGAGTCGATGACCGCCGCAGCGGCGCCGTGGGGATGGTCTCCCTCCACACTGAAGCCCACCGCCGACCAGGAATTCCTGAACGGCATCAACCGGTTTGTGATCCATGAATCGGCGCACCAGCCACTAGTCGGCAAAGCGCCGGGGATGACACTCGGGCCGTTCGGTCAGTGGTTCAATCGGAATGAAACCTGGGCAGACCAGGCCAACGTGTGGATCGATTACCTGGCCCGGACCAGCTTTCTTCTGCAGCAGGGAATGTTCGGAGCGGACCTGGTTTACTTCTACGGCGAAGACTCTAACCTGACGGCGATCTTCGACAAAGCATCTCCCAATGTTCCGGCAGGCTACGGGTTCGACTACGTCAATGCAGACGCGCTGATTCATGAGCTGAACGTTGTGAACGGGCGCCTCGAGACGAAGGGAGGCATGAGCTATCGACTGCTCGGGCTCGATCCCTACAGCCAGCATATGTCCCTGCCCGTATTGCGCGCGATTCACAAACTGGTGGAAGACGGCGCCTCAGTTGCCGGACCAAAACCAAACGATGACCCGAGCCTCGCGGATGACCACGCCGAGTTCCAGAAGCTGGACAACGAACTCTTCGGGGACGGTACCGGTGTCCACAAAGTCGGCAAGGGAACCGTCTATGCCGGCCAAAATATCGGAGACGTCTTCCGGACGATGAACGTGGCGCCGGATTTCGACTACACAAAGCCAGAGAGCGACACCAGCCTCGAGTTTGTCCATCGCAGGCTCGCGGACGGCGACCTCTACTTCGTGGATAACCGCGGCGATAACGGGCACAATGTGGTTGCGACCTTCCGCGTGTCGGGCAAGGAACCTGAACTCTGGCATCCAGAGACCGGCAAGATGGACCCCGCAAGCTTCAAGATTGCGGGAGGCCGCACGACGATTCCACTCGATCTCGAGCCATGGGGCAGCGTGTTTGTGGTCTTCCGGAAGCCCACAACGGCGACCAGCCGCACCGTACCCGCAGGGGAGAAGAAGGAACTCGCGACCCTCGACGGTTCATGGAAGGTCGCCTTCCAGAGCGGGCGCGGCGCACCGGATTCCCTCAGTCTCGACAAGCTGGCCTCGTGGAGCGAGAACTCCGATCCAGGCGTGAAGTACTTCTCCGGCATCGGCACCTACACGAAGACATTCGATGCGCCGGCGGGGTTGGCCAAAGATGCTCAGGTGTGGATCGATCTGGGCGACGTGAAGAACCTCGCTGAAGTGTCGGTCAATGGGAAGACGTTGGGGACTGTCTGGCACGCGCCGTATCGTGTCAACATCACTTCAGCTCTCAAGCCCGGAGCGAATGAGCTTGTAGTGAAGGTCACCAATGCCTGGGTCAACCGGCTGATCGGAGATGAGCAGCCTGGAGCAACGCGCTATACGTTTGCCGACGTGAAGCCGTACCGGGCGAAGTCGCCCTTGCTGGCTTCAGGCCTGTTGGGCCCGGTGAGCGTGTACTCGGTCACCAGGTAACGGTGCAAAACTAATCCGCCAGGCATGTCCCATTCAGGATGTGCCTGGCTTTTTTCTTGTTTCGAGAGCTGGGAGGAACTTGTGGCAAACAAGCCTGAAGCCAAATCGACACGTGGCAGCGCGCCCAAACGCTACGCATTCATGCTGCGTCTTCGCCCGGGAGCTGAAATGGCCTATGAGGCTGCACACCGTGCGGTGTGGCCTGAGATGCTGGCGCTCCTCAAGAGCGCGGGCATCAGTGAATACTCCATTTATCGCCGCGACGATATTCTGATCCTTGCCCTGCGCACGGAGGACTTTGAAGCAACCTGGAGCCAGATCGACACCCATCCAGTGAATCTGCGCTGGCAGGCTGAAATGGCGCCCTACTTTGCCCCGGTCGATGGGCTCCGTCCGGGAGAACGATTCGCCATGCTGGCAGAGGTCTTTTACCTGCCTTAGCGTCCACCGCAACTACTCGACTTCGGAGTTGCCGTTGAGCGTTTCCGGCGTGACCACCTTGTGCCGGACGTAGTTGAATGGAGGGACCGCGTAGCCGCGCAACATCGAAATCCCCAGCTGGATCAAGCGCGGACCGTAGGTCTCCGCTTCATGCGAGATGCTGCCGATGAGCGCGCTCTGCCCCGATCGCATCTCTTCGAGTGCATCCGGAATGCAATCCTGCCCGACCACGGCAATGTCGTGCTCGCGGCCGAACTGCCGCGCGGCGTCGAGCACGCCCAAGGCGCTTGAATCGGTAGCGGCAGCAACCAGAATGCGTTGGCTCCCAGGATTACTTTGCAGGAATTCGCCGACGGCCAGACGGCTTGGATTCCGCGATCCGCGTCCGTCGATCTGGACGAAATGTTCCGGCCGCAGGCTCTTCAGCCGCTGCTTCACGGCTTCAAACGCGCCGGTGATGCGGCTCTGCACGAAGCTGCCAGCTTCGTTGAAGCCCACCCCTAGAACCCAGTCCACGTTCCCCTTCCACTTTCGTTGCGCGTGCTGGGCAAGCAAGGTCCCGGCTTCAAGGCCACACTCGAAGTTATCGACGCCGAAGTAGGTCGCACTCGGATGGGGAACATCGATGGCAATGACTGGGATGTCGGCCTTCTTGAAGATGTTTGCAACGCGTGGCCCCACCGACTCCTCAGCCTGGAATTCAAGCACGAGATCCACATGCTTCTCAGCGAACTCCAGTGCGTTGCGTACCGCGGTTTCCGTATCGAAACAGTTATCAAGCAGGAGGAGTTCGATCCCTGCAGCGGCGGCCGCCGCCGTCACGCTACGCGATACAGCCTGGGAGAACGGGAGATCGGCACTCTGCACAGCAAAGCCAAAGCAAAGACGCCGCGGTCTTGCGACCAGCCGGTACTGGCCATTCTGTGTATGAGCGACGTAGCCCCGATGCACAAGGGTCTTGAGAATGCGGTAGACACTCGTTTTGGAGATGTTGGTCTTTTTGTAGACGTCCTCAAGACTGATTGGCCCGTGGATCTGCTCGAGCAGTTCGAGCACGTCGAGTCCCTTGGAGAGAATGGGGATCAGGTAAAGACGTTTGATTTTAGCTTTCGGCAACTGGATCTCCTGCGCACCAGGTTTCAATAGTGAAATCGCACAGAGACAGAATACAGCCTCCCCGCCGAGGGGGGATGCCCACTCGATGCTTCAGCCTCGCTTGCTCAATACTTTGGTTTCGTAGGTGCGGACGGTATTCAACCACTCGCCGCCGTGTGGCACATTTTTGGTGACACAGTAGTACTCCCACACAGCCGGCCACGGCAGCGACTTGGCTTCTTCCATCATTGCCAGCCGCGTGGTGTAGTCGAAGCGGCACTCTGCCTTCAACAGAGCGTCGCGAGGTTCAAGCAACGCAAACAGCAGAGCCTTGCGGAAGTTTCTCGTGCCGATGACCCACGCAGCCACGCGATTGATACTGGCGTCGAAGTAGTCGAGTCCGACGTTGACCTTTTTCAGTCCATTCGAGCGGACGATTTCCTGCGCGATGGCAACGGTCGCATCATCAAACAAGACGACATGATCGCTGTCCCAACGCACCGGCCGCGAAACGTGGAGCAGGATCTCATCCAGGAAGCAAAGGCTGGTCGAGATCTTGTCGGCCACGTTTTCTGTAGGATGAAAATGTCCGGCGTCGAGGCAGAGCAACGTCTTGCGTGTCGCCGCATAGGCCATATAAAACTCATTGGTCCCCACCGTGCAACTCTCAGCGCCAATCCCAAACAGCTTCCCTTCGACAGCAACCTTATGGTGCTTTCCCTTGATCGCTTCCATGATCGCGTCCAGGGACGCAATCAGCCGCTGGCGCGGAGCGAGCCTGCTGGCTGGCGTGTCTTTATAGCCGTCAGGCACCCAGATGTCCATCACAGCGGGACTCTTCAACTGCTGGCCCATGTACTCACTGATCTTGCGGCTTGCGATGCAATGATCGATCCAGAACTTTCTGGTTGTTTCATCCGGATGGCTCAAGGTGAGGTTCTGCGCGCTCTTGGGATGAGAGAAGCACGTGGGGTTGAAGTCCAGCCCGAGACTGTGTTTCTTCGCCCAATCGATCCAACCCTTGAAGTGACGAGGCTCGATCTGGTCGCGCTCGACCGGCTTGTCGGTTTCCAGATAGATCGCATGCAGGTTGACTCGCTTGGGCCCAGGAATGAGCGTGAACGCAAGTTCAAGATCCGACCGCAGCTCCTCGACATTGCGCGCGCGGCCAGGATAGTTGCCCGTTGTCTGGATGCCGCCAGTCAGGCTTGCGTCGGCGCTTTCAAAGCCAAGGACATCGTCGCCTTGCCAGCACTGGATTGAAATGGGGACCTCGTCCAACTCCTGCAACACTCGGCCCGTTTCGACGCCGAGCTCAGCAAAGCGCTCCTGGGCAAAGGCATACGCCGCTTCAATCTTTTTTTCCATCACGCGCATGGCTCTCCTTTCGTTTCCTTGGCAGCTAGCAATCTATCGAAGCACTCAAGTGCGCTTCTGGGTACCGCATTTCGGGGCTGGTATTCCTGCATCTCAAACGAGGAGCAGATCAGAGCCCGCGCCTCACTCAGATTCTCAAGGACACCCAACGCAATCATCTGGGCGCTCAAATTGCCGAGTGCTGAGGCTTCCACGGGACCGGCAACCACCGGCAAACCGCAGGCGTCGGCACAGAGTTGATTCAAGAGGCGGTTCCGGCAACCGCCGCCCACAATACGAATCCGAGTGAGTTTGCGCCGGCACAATGCCTCCAGCTCTTCCTTCACGTTTCGGTAGGAGAGAGCAAGGCTGTCGAAGACGCAGCGCGCAATCTGAACGGCAGTCTCGGGCACAGGCTGCTCCGCGCTGCGGCAGTACCTGCGGATCGACTCTGTCATGGAAGATGGATTGAGAAACTCCGGATCGTTCACATCGATGATGGAGCGCCACGGCTCGGCGGCATCTGCTTCTTCGACCAGCGCACCAACATCGGAGATCTTCAGCTCCTCGCACACTCGCTGGATGGGCCAAAGGCCCATGATGTTCTTAAGGACCCGGAAACGCCGTTCGAGTCCGCCTTCATTCGTGAAATTCATGCGCAGTGCGTCCTGGGTGGCGAGGGGGGTGAGGCTTTCGACGCCCATCAACGACCAGGTTCCGGAACTGATGTAGGCTTCGTCCGAACTCTCAAGTGGAGTTCCAGCGACAGCCGAGGCCGTGTCATGGGTTGCGGGAGCGATGACCTTCAGCCCAAAGGCCGCTCCAGCACCGTCGCCAAGCACTCTCCCGGCGCGGACCGGCGTCCGCATAAGAGAGTGCTTCAGCCCGATTGCATCCATCAGCACGGTATCCCATTCACCGCTCAGGCCACACATCTGGGTCGTGGTCGCGTTGGTGTATTCGTTGGTCAGAGCGCCCGACAACCGGAAATGCAGATAGTCCGGGATCATGAGAAAGTGCCGGGCTCTGTCGATCCAATCAGGGTGCAGGTCGACGCAGGCGGCGAGTTGATAGAGCGTGTTGAAGGTCAGGAACTGGATCCCTGTCCTGCGATAGATCTCCTCGGCTGGAGTGCGGCGCTGAACGCGCTCCATGACTCCCTCGGTCCGCTTGTCGCGGTAGCAAACCGGCGCGCCGACAAGGTGGAGCTTCTCGTCCAGCAGGACATAATCCACTCCCCAGCTATCCACGCCGACGCTGACCGGCGATCCCAATCTGCGAGCGTCGGCAATGCCCCGTTCAGCCTGGCCGAGAATCTCGTCGGTTCCCCAGCATTGATAGCCATACGTGGTGTCGAGTCTCGTGGGGGTGCGGAAGCGCCCGACTTCTTTCAGGCTCCAGCAGCCATGGGAGATCCGGCCGAGAACGAGCCTGCCGCTTCCGGCGCCCAGATCAATCGCCAGGCATGTAGTCTCCGCAGTTTTGACTCGATCTGCCGGAGGCATTCCGTTTAGCACCTTCTCCATTTGAGCGCAGCAATCATAGCGGACGGCAACATCAAAAAGCAAATAGATGCTCTATTGAAATTTGCGCCGGCCGCCGTGCGCCAAGCCTCCGACAATCGATTGTCGGGAAAATCCACCCTCGTGCCGATTCTTGGGATACAAATGTATATTGCACGTCCCAATGACGTCGGGCACACTGACCTAGACGCAGCCACCGCGCTCAAGCGATGTTCACACAAGTCTCTCCCAATCGATACGCTGCAATCAGGTTACTGCTTACGTCTGTCTGTGCAGTCACTCTCTCCGGATGTGCAGGCGGAAGCGGCAGCTTTTTGCAAAGCCCGATTTCAGTGTACCTTCCGATCTCAATGATCGATCTTACGCAAGGGGCGGCATCGGTTACGGTCCCCATCCAAATCGCTTCTCCGAGTGAAACCGCTCTGGTCGCCGTCTCCGGATTGCCTGCGGGGATTCAGGTGAAGTATGCGTCGACTGACACCAACCCTTCCGGAACACTAACCTTCACGGCCAATGTGTCAGCGATGACTGGAAATTTCATGCCTACCGTCACCGTAATGTCGGCAGGCCTGACCGCTTCCGCGGGCTTCACTTTGGTCGTGAAGTCGCCCTGACCAATCGCTACCTCAGGAAGGCTTCGGTCAGACCTCCGTCCACAGGAATCAGGTGCCCTGAGGTACAGCGCGCCTGCGTTCCCGCGAGGAACAGAATGGCCTTGGCGCAGTCCGCGGGGTCGATCGGCTTGCGTGTGAGGGTGCGCTGGGCGTAGAAATTCGCAAGTACGCCGCGCAGCTCTTCGTCGGTCATGCTCTCTTCAAAAGCGAGGTTGTATTTCTTGAGGGAGGCGATCACCCGATCCCGTGGAAACATGGTCGAGCCTTTCACGACGGTTGCAGGGCAGATTCCATTCACACGGACCTTGGGCGCCATCGAAATCGCAAACTCCCGTACCAGGTGGCTTAGCGCTGCCTTGCTCACGTCATACGCCTCGCTGCCACGCTTCGGTACCACGGCGTTGGCGCTGCTGGTCAGTACGACCGATGCATCGAGATCCTGATCAGTCAGAATACCGGCGACCTCGTCCAGTAACAGATAGTTTGCGGTCACGTTCACTTCGAGCGTCGTTGCCCACTGCTCGTCGGATATGAGGCCGGTCGGCGAAGAGGGAAACAGTGCAGCCGTATTGACCAGGATGTCGAGGCCGCCATAGGTCTGAATCACCTTCTCGACTGCGGCGCGAATGGAGGTGCGATTGCGGATATCGATTCCGGCCGAGACGGCGCCTTCTTTGCCCGCAGCAGTCCGAGCCTCCTCCGCCACGTGCTCGGCCGCTTCCGCGGCGCGATCTGCAACGACAACATGCGCGCCCCGCTCTGCGGCAATCCTCACGACTTCCCTGCCGATGCCGCTGCCACCACCGACGATGAGGACGATCTGGCGGCTTAGCTCCTTCTCGGGCGGCTGGCGGCGCAGTTTTGCCTCCTCGAGTGCCCAGTATTCGATGCGAAATGCCTCTCGCGTAGGCAAGGCCACATAGTTGTCGTGGACCTGGAACATCTCGGTGCTGGCAGCCGGGCCGGCTTGCGGAAGTATCGCCGGGGGCTTGCTGCCTCCGCCCAGTCCCGCCGCGCCCTGCATGACGTGAATCGCGTTCACATAGAATTCCCCGGTGACGCGCGACTCCGCCTTGTTCTTGCCGAAGCTGAACTGTCCAACACCCGGAATCAGAACCACGGTCGGATTCGGATCGCGCAATGCGGGCGAATCCGCATCCGCGTACTTGTTGTAGTACTCCGCGTACTCCTTGCGATAAGTCACCAGAGCTTTGTCGATGACGGCGCGCAGTGTGCCCACATCGCCTGCCGGATCCCAATCGACATACAGCGGACGCACCTTCGTGCGCAGGAAGTGATCCGGGCAGCTGGTGCCGAGAAACGCCAGTTGCTTCGCGTCTTTTGCATTCACAAACTCAAACACTTCGGGCAGGTTGCTATAGGTTCCGATCAGCCTGCGCTGTGCCGAAACTCTCCCACGAAGATAGGGAAAGATCTTTGTCGCGATCTCTTTCGCATCAGAACGTGTGGAGTAGCAGGATCCACCGAAGATGGTGTCGCTGCGCTTTTCGACGTGCTCGAGCACAAACTGGCCAAGCTGGTCGACGATCGTAATCGTGTTCAGATAGCATTCGCGTTGCGTGTCGCCCCAGGTGAAGAGACCGTGACCGCCCAGCACAATGCCGTCGCATCCCGGGTTGTCTGCAACGGCCCTCTTCAACATCAGGCCCAGTTCAAATCCTGGACGCTGCCACGGCACCCAGATCATCCGGTGGCCAAAGCGCGCATTGAATTCGGCAAGCTTCTCGATTCCATTGGCGCTCGCCGCCAGGGCAATGCCCCAATCCGGATGAAGATGATCCACGTGATCGAAGGGCAGAAATCCGTGCAGCGGAGTATCGATCGATGCCGCGACCGGATTCAGACCAAAGGTGCAGAGCGGGTAATATCCGGCCATCTCATCTTCGTGCTCGGCGCCGCGGTAGATGTTCTCGAGAGCCAGCAGCTTCTCAAGATAGAGCGTGGCGAATCCACCGCGTTTGATACTGCCGAGATCGCCTCCGCTTCCCTTCACCCACAGAACCTTGCGGTCACTGCCATCCAGCGGGTCTCGCTGCACGACCTTGGAGCTAGTGTTGCCGCCGCCAAAATTGGTGATGCGCAGGTCGGCTCCCAGCAAGTTGGAGCGATAGCGCAGGAGTTCAGGTTCGTCCAGCTGGCTCGCGGCTTTTTCATCCCAAAGATCGGCCAGATAGCTCAGTGCTGTAGCAGTCTCGTTCATGGGGAAACTCCCTTCGAGTTGAGGATGCCGCGAATGTGCGAGATGACCGCACTCGCTGCGCCGGAAAGCTCCCCAACAGCGCAATCCAGAGTAATGCAATTGAGCAACTATTTCAATACGAACATCGAGCCGGGAATCCAGCCAACGACGACCCGCATTTGGTGTGTCTGCCGTTTTGCTTGAACCGATTCTCCACCATCGCCCTCATGAATTGACAGCTTTCATGGCAGACACTAGTGTTTTTTCCACTCATGTCTCCGATCCGCTTGAACCATGCAAGCGCCCTTCGCATAGGTCACTTGAGTCCCTTTTGGCTGATGCTGGGAGTGACGCTGCTCTCGCCTGCACAGTCTTCACAGACAGCGCCCCCGGTGCCCACCGCGCCTGATGTGGTTGCCGGAATTCCCGTGAACTACGACGAAGGAATGGCAGCATCATATTCGTTGCCGGACGCACTCACTCTGAGCAATGGAAAGCAGGTCAAGGACACCGGGACATGGTGGAGCAAGCGGCGTCCCGAGATTGTTTCGCTGTTCGAAACGCAGCAATTTGGAAGAGCGCCAAGCCGGCCCACAGGGGAGAGCTTCGATCTCTTCGATCCGGGAACACCGGCCCTTCAGGATAAAGCCATACGTAAGCAGGTCCGAATCTACCTGACAAACGACAAGACCGGCCCCAGCATTCACTTGCTCGTCTATCTGCCGAAGGGCAGGACCACGCCTGCACCGGTACTTCTGAACATCAACTTCATGGCGGTCCAGAACGCAGTCGACGATCCCCAAATCAAGCCGGAGACCGTGTGGGACCCGAAGACCGACACACGAGTTTCCCCTCCGAGTTCTCGCTTTGGACATCTTGATGTGATGCCATTGCTTGACGCAGGTGTCGGCGTCGCGACGTTTTACTACGGTGATGTGGATCCGGACTATCCTGAGGGTTTCTCCAACGGAATTCGGGCGCTTTATTTGAAGACCGGGCAGACTGAGCGCGGCCCCGAGGATTGGGGTTCGATCGCAGCATGGGCGTGGGGAATGAGCCGCGTTGAAGACTACTTTGAAACTGACCACGACATCGATGCGCATCGCGTTGCTGTTCTCGGCATCTCTCGCCTGGGAAAAACCGTGATGTGGGCGGGCGCTCTCGATCAACGCTTTGCTGCGGTCATTGCCAGTTGCTCTGGAGAGGGCGGCGCAGCACTCAGTCACCGCAACTATGGAGAAACCATCGCGCACCTGACTGCACCTTCGCGCTATCCCTATCAGTTTGCGGAGAACTATGGGAAATACGCTGGTTTTCCAGACAAAGCGCCTATGGACGCGAATCTGCTGATTGCGCTCATTGCCCCCCGGCCTCTATTGCTGCAAACCGGCAACACAGATCGCTGGTCCGATCCGAAAGGAGAGTTCCTGGCCGAGGTTGCAGCCGGTCCGGTCTATCGCTTGCTGGGCAAGCAAGACCTGGGCACCGATGTTTGGCCACAGCCGGGTCAGTTGCTCTTGCACGATCTGAGCTACTACATGCATGAGGGCGGGCACGGAATGATCCCTTCGGACTGGAATATCATCGTCGAATTTCTGAAGACCTATCTGCACCCGAAGCAATAGTCTCCATCTAACGGCGCTATCTTCCAATCGATCCTGACCGCCGCATCCGAATGGATACACCTTCTGCGCGCATCAACCGGCTAGATACCTGGCGCGATCTTCGCTGGTATTTGTTGGTTCCTGCAAGGGGATCGAGATCGCAACCTGCACATGACTCGAATCGATTTCCCGAATCGAGAGCGCGCAATCCTCTCCATACTGCAGTTGCAATCGGTGGCTTACGTTTGCCAGCCCGACTCCACGCCTCTCGCCGTTTTCGCTCTGCCCCGTCCCCAGTCCTTTGCCGCTGTTGGTTATGCGTGTTTGAAGACGTTGACCGTCTCTGCGGACTTCAATGGACAAGTCTCCACGGTCCACCTTCGAGATCCCGTGAGCAAAAGCATTTTCGATGATCGGCTGCAGAAACATGGCGGGGACCAGGGCGTCGTGCAATTCCGGATCGACCGAGAGCGTGCGTGTGACGCGGCCGGCGTATCGAATGTCCTGCATAGCAAGGTATGTCTCGATGAACTCGATCTCCTCATGGAGAGGGATCAGCTGGACATCGCCGCGTTCCAGGCTCATGCGAAGCAGACTGCTTAGCTGTTCGAGCATGGAATCTGCGGCATCCACGTCCGTTCGCATCAGACTGGAGATGCTGTTCATGGTGTTAAAGAGGAAGTGGGGATTGAGCTGCATCCGAAGTGCGGATAGTTTGGCGTTGGCCAGCTCGGTTTCCAGGTGGGCGGCCGCGTTTTCCTTTTCACGAAGCTGCTGATAGTACCCAATGCCGCGAATGAAAAAGAAGCCGAACCAAAAAATCGCCATGCTCTCCGCGAGATCTTCGATGAAGGTCGAAGAGACATGATGCCAGTAGCCTGCGGGGCCTTGCCTCATGGGAATATATGGAACCAGGAGCACCCAAATCATCTGTTCTATGAGGCAGATCGCGATGCTTGCCGGAAGAACGACGGTGACGATGCGGGTGAGTCGCACGTCCTGGATGAAGCGTCCCGCGAAGCGCCATAGGAGCCACCAGGTGACACCCCAAAGGAGGTATTGCGTTCCCCATGCGCCGAATTCGACGGCCGCTCCGGTTTTCCAATAGCCGGCGCGACGCATATTCATCCACTCCTGCAGAGCGAAGAGAATCCCAAACACGGTGAAGGCCGATATAAAAACGGCCGGGTGCAGGATGCCTGGCCTTCTGCTCAGTCCCTCAGGCCTTGTCAGCGGAGCGGTGGAATCGTCGTCTCCCTGAGGCGGTGCGCCAGGTCGCGCCCGGAATGTATCGGTGCTCGTCACTTCGCCTTCTATTGTATTGACTGAACCGTATGCGAGCATTCGTGACCCGTTCGGAGCAGTCCGGTCCATCGTTCCACTGTCGAGCCTCACCGAAACTCCTGCAGAGAACTACTCGGCTTTTCTCGATCGTTCTGGAGATGAATCGGCGCCGGTTAATGGCAATGCTGATCGGCTTCGCGTGCCGGGCCTGCGGGAAGAGGGTAGAACCCTCTCACTCCAGCGAATGGCGCCTTCGTAGTAGTCAAGGATCCGTGGCGAGAAAGAGGGATTCTCCCGGATCATGTCGTCGCATCGCTTCCAATCGCCTTGCTCAAGGAATTCCACCAAAGTCAGGAGACTGCGCTCACGGTGTGCTGCTCCACACAGCGACTCGCGGATCTCTTTGCGAAGAGGCAGGCTGGAAGCGATCGTCTCTGCGGGAATGCGCAGCATGGCAGGAAACAAGCTGGCCATCCCCAACAGGTACTGCTCGTCGGAGGCCAGGCCAACGCGCGGCCCCGCAAGCTCGCAAAACCGCGCCCGCACAAGGGCCATGCGGACAATTTCCGGAGAGTTGCTCATCCCCAGTTCGCTTGTGATGGCCAACGTGGCGAGGCGACGGAAGATGTCATCGCCCAAAAGGACAAGCGCTGTACGAATCGATCGCACCTCGCGCGGAATGTAATAGGCAGCCGAATTCACCAGACGGAGGACCCGATAGGCTAGAGAGACGTCGCCCTCGACCAGGGGACAGATCTTGTCTAGATTGAGCGGGTTCTTCATCAGCAGCTGCAGCAATTCAAAGTGATGGAGCGTATTGGACGGGATCGTTCGCATCTCCATCATCTGGGGCCGGCAAAAGTAATACCCCTGAAACAACGTGTACCCTTCGCGGCGGGCCTGCCGGCGCTCCTCCTCTGTCTCGATCTTCTCGGCCAGCATCGTCGCCCGATGACGGGGGAGCTCGGATTGAAGCTTTTTTCGGTCCTCCTGATTCAGAGCCAGAAAATCGATCTTGATGAAGTCGGCGAGTTCGACGAGCGGAGAGAATTCCGGCTGCCAGATGAAATCGTCGAGAGCGAGGCGATATCCCCTTGCTCTCAACGTTCGGCAAGCCTCAATCAATTGCGGAGAGGGCTCCACAGTTTCCAGCACTTCCAACACAGTCGACTCGGCAGGCAGCAGGTAGGGCAGATCGCTGAGCAGGAAGTCTTCCGTGCAATTGAAAAACGCGAGATGTCCCCCCGTGAGTTCCTCCAGGCCGAAGAGGATTGTGTTGTCCGCCATGGTGCGGCTGGCATATTCATAGTCTCCGGAAAACGCATTGAGCAAACCGGAGCGGAAAAGCAGCTCGTATCCGTAGACCCGGCCGTTGCAGTCAAGAATCGGCTGCCTGGCCATGAAACGAACTCCAGGCTCCTCCGCAGTCTCTCTCTCTTTACGGCTCTCGTCCGACGGTGGTTCGAGCTCAAGCCCCTGGGTAGTTCCCTCCTCCAGCTCGCCATTCAGAGGCGCGCCAGCGAGTGCCAGGCGGCGACTGCGATCTCTCCCTCCCATGGTGAAAGGCTCCTCATTCCGAAACTTCGAGCCGTCGCTCGAACGCGCTGGTGGTCAACAAAGGATGGTGCACACCGCACTCAGACGCGGGTGAGGGTTGCCGTATTCGCTGTGAATCCGGGCCATCCTCAGATTATCGGCAGAAGCGAGAGCGAAATTCAGGTGCCCGGCGTAACTTGCGACCGAATGGGGTAAAACCAGCACTATGGCAGGATCGCAAACCGCAAACGCTCTGATCCCTGGGGCAGGAGCAGCACGACACCGCTATCTAAGGACACACCTGCGGATCAATCGAATTGGCGGGGTTGCCCAGACATTGACATTCCGGCAAAACAGCAGGCTCTAAACCACGGAATGACATTAAACTACTGATTTCCATGGTGCCCAGAGGCGGGATTGAGCCCAACGAACTTGATTTGCGCTTGCCGTCGACGAGCGCGCTGCTGATATTCTCGGACCTGTGAGTCTGGACCTGAGATTGGGCCCTCGGTCGCCGAGACGACCATAGGTATTGAAGGCTGAGAGTGCGTGGTTTCAGGTCTTTCCCGTCTCGGGCGCGCGACCAGCTGCAAAAACGATTACAGTCGCAAGGATGATCCAACCGCAGTCTCAAATTATGGCTAATTCCCATCTCAAGACTTCCCCACTCTCGCTCACAGGTTTTGTTTGGAAAAATCTATGGCGCCGAAAGCTGAGGGCGCTTCTGACACTGGGCGGAATCGGGATGGCGATTGGCGCATTCGTGGGTTTGGTTGGTTTCTCAAGTGCGTTCGAAAACGAGTGGCTTCGCATCTACTCCAGCAGTGGCACCGACATCTCGGTGATCCAGCAGACCTTCTTGAGTACCTCATTGAGTGAGTCGGCTGGAACAACCCTGAAGTCGCTGCCGTTGGTGGCACAGGCGACGCCCGTGATCTACAACATGATGGCCTTGACGACGGACGTGAATGCCCTGGCCTACGGATGGAAAGCCGACTCGTATCAATTCGACTCAATCAAGATCCTCTCCGGACGGCCCTTTCGCGACGGTCATCCCGAGGTCATGATGGGCGACCTGCTGGCCAACGACCTGAAGAAAAAGGTGGGCGACACACTTGAAATTCAAAGCTCGCTGTTCACGGTGTGCGCGATCTATCATGGCGGATCGGGGTTGCAGGCGGATGCAGTCATTATGCCGCTCGATCAATTGCAGGAGCTGAGCAGCCTGCAAGGCAAAGTCTCGACATTCGATGTTCGATTGCGTTCGGCGCCTGCTGGAGAGTCCACGGACCACTATCTAAAACGTGCCCAGGCACAGATCGAAGCTGCTCTTCCGGGATTGCGCGCAGTTCCCGCGGCCGAGCGCGCCCATAACAATCAGTTTGTCCAACTGGCGCACGCTTCGGCTTGGGGCACTTCTACGATCGCACTGCTGATCGGCATCCTTGGCATCGCCAACACCATGGCTATGTCGGTTCACGAACGTACGCGGGAAATCGGCATTTTGCGCGCGCTTGGCTGGAATCAAAGGCAGGTGTTGATTCTCATTCAGCTTGAGGCGGCAATCCTTGGCCTGGGTGGCGGCTTTTTCGGAATTGTCTTTGGATGGTGCGCTCTGCACGTGCTGGCGGCCCTGCCCCAAACCGCAAGCATCGTATCGACCTCACCCCCTGTACTCCTTTTGGCCGAGGCGCTGGGCATCGCCGTTCTGGCGGGGCTCATTGCGGGGGCTCTGCCCGCGTGGCGTGCCGCGCGACTTTCTCCGGTGGAGGCGCTCCGCTATGACTAGCGCCACTCTCGAAGCGCGCGGCGTGTATAAGACCTACGACGATGGAAAGATTGAGGCCCTGCGTGGCGTAGACCTGTCGATCGCGGCAGGTGAGTACCTCGCCATCACCGGACCGAGCGGAAGCGGCAAATCGACGCTGCTTCACATGCTGGGTGGACTGGACAGCCCCACCAGCGGCGAAGTTCTTTTCAGAAATGGTGAGCTCGGCAAATCAATTAATCTGGATACATATCGATCCCAGAACGTTGGATTCATTTTCCAGGCATTCCACCTGATGCCCACGCTGCGCGCAATCGAGAATGTACAGCTGCCAATGATCGGATCAAAGCGTAAGCGCCTCGATCGCGCCGCGAAAGCACACGGGTTGCTCGCGGAGATGGGTCTGGCGCACCGCATGACGCAGTATCCGAACCAGCTTTCGGCTGGAGAACGGCAGCGGGTCGCAATTGCCCGCGCTTTGGCGAACGATCCGGAGATCCTGCTGGCCGATGAGCCGACTGGAAACCTGGATAGCGTGAACTCTGCGCGCATTATGGAGATTCTTATCGGAATTCAGAAGCAGCGGAGTATGACGTTGATCGTCGTCACCCACGAGAACGATATCGCGCACTCGGCGGCCAGGCAGATTCGCTTCCGAGACGGAAAGATCGAGGCATGATGCAATATTTTCTATCGATTCCTTGTCTGCTCGCGGCTCTTGTCGCGGCAGGCTTTCTCTATCAATGGCTGGGCTCACATTATGACCGGTGGCGATACGCAGCCGAGGGAAGATGGATAGACATCGGGGGCGGGCAACGGATCTATCTGCGGGAAAAGGGAACGGGTGAAGCCACGGTGTTGTTTGAAGCGGGCATAGCCGCCACCAACCTGAACTGGTTTCACATCCAGGAGAGAGTCTCGCGGTTCGCCAGCACCGCATCGTATGATCGCAGCGGCCTGGGGTGGAGCAGTCCCTCCCGAACCGCACGCACGCCCAGCAACCTTGCCGCGGAATTGCACGAATTGATGCGGGAAGCCGGCCTCAAGCCGCCCTTCATACTTGTGGGTCATTCTTTCGGCGGGCTGGTGGTACGACGGTTTGCGCTTTTGTATCCGGAAGAAGTGGCAAGCGTCGTGCTGGTGGACCCGTTGCGTTGCGAGGAGTGGTGGCCGCTGGACCCGGAAAAGCAGGCGAAGCTTGACCGCGGCATAAGGCTCGCAGGTTTCGGGATCCCGATTGCGCGACTGGGATTGGCCCGGCTTGCCGTAACCTCACTCCTTTGCCGCTCGGGGCGGATCGCGGATCGGTTGGCCGGAGCTGCAGGGGAAGGGGGCCTGCATGTGCTCGGGCGGATCAAAGGTGAAGTGAGCAAGATGCCACGAGAAGTATGGCCGAGTGTTGCCGCTCACTGGTCGCGACCCAGCTACTACGCTGGGATGCGCAACCATGTTGCTGCGGTGCCGGATACCCTGCTGGAAATGCAGGATGCAGAGCCCATCCGAGGGATTCCCGTGTTGCTGCTGACGCCAGGCAAATCGTCGCCGCTTTCAGAGTATTGCCTGCAAAAGATCGGGGACACGGTGAAACAAGTGATCGCACCTTCCAGCGCGCATTGGATTCACCTGGACGAGCCGGAACTGGTGATTCAATCGATCCGGGAGTTGGTAGCGGCTACAACAGATGGAGCGACCGAGAGTGGTGCTGAGGCTGCAGCTGCCGAGGCCGCGGTCACCGTCGGCTGAGTGCCGGTTGCGGCGTTCACCGGCCGGCCATCTTGGCCCAAGCCTCTGTCAATCGCTCCTAAAGAGGGCGCCAGGGGGCCGATCGAACTGAGTTTCAGCACCTGTTCGATGAGATCTGCCGCGCGGCCGGGTCCGTCCATCTGCTGGATGGTCTTCTGCAAAGTCTGGGCCGCCTCGCGGTATCTGGAATCCTGAAGGACCTGTTGGACTGCTGTACGAAGCCGGGCCGCGTTCAGTTTGTGTCGCCGAACCACAACACAAGCTCCGCGGGCTTTGACCCTCGCTGCCACGCCGGGTTGGTCGTTCGCGAGGGGCACTGCTACGAGCGGCACCCCCTCGCAAAGCGACTCAAGTACCGTGTTGAGGCCGCCGTGCGTGATCACCAGCGCGGCCCGCTTCAGAATTTGCAATTGGGGAGCAAAGCTTACGACCAGCGGATTGCCAGCCAGCTTCCCCAAGTTTGCCGGATCGAGTCCGCCCCCGAGTGAAATCAAGAGTTGAACGTCGAGTCCGAGACAGGCCTCCGCGATTGTCCTGAAGATGCCTTCCGAACCGTTCTGCAGAGTGCCCATCGATGCGTAAGTGAGCGGGCGACCATCGAGACGCTCCCAAGGGAACGCGACCGCCGGGCGCTGTGCAGGGTGGACGAACGGCCCAGTGTAGTGAAGCCCTGCCGGTTTCTCGCCAACAACTTCGAACTCCAGTGCTTCGGGCAGCTGGGTAATTTGTGCCAGAGGCGACAGCGCGTCTTCGGGCCGCGCGAAGGGACCTAGTCCCCATGCACTGCGCTGGTCGTTCACTACTCTAAAGATTGGAGTACCTATCCGTAGAAGCAGATGAATGGCAAGTCGGTTGCGCAAACGGCTGAACCGATCCTGCCCCGCCGCCCAACCGAACCAGAAGGGTGGAAAACGGTCATCTTGAACCAGCGGAGGAATCAAGGCAATGGAGATCCATGGCAGGCCCAGGTAGTCTGCCACGTTTCCAGCAAAATCCACTTCGTCGACGAGCAGAACTTCTACGTTGGCTGCGCGCACAGCTTTGGGCCCGTCGCGCAGCACCATCCGCGCCGAATTCCTCACTCGCTCGAATGTGAATCGAAGGGCCGCAAATCCATTCAATTGGGCCAAGTGCTCGTCCAACTTCTGAAGAGTGCCGCGCGGATAGTCTTCCGTGCCAAGCCGACAAAACTCAATGCCCGCAGCGCGCACATGCGCCTCGGTGTCTTCGATTCCGAAGATCACTACCTCATGGCCCCGCAGTTGCAGGGAGCGTGCCAGAGCGGTCATTGGATTGAGATGACCGGCTCCCGGGAAACAAAAAGCGCCAAATCTTGTCATGGCTCTCTTCAATCTATCGATTTCAAGCGCACGTAGAACTCCTGTCGTAGCGGATATCCAGATTCCGGTCCGGAAGCTGATACCCCATGGTGGACGGGGCCCTCCGCAGGCCTCAGTTGGGGCCTTTCCGATTCAGTCGAAGCCCACTCGTCGACGCATTCATGAAATGTGCCTCAGCTTTCCGCAAACCACTGACTCTATGGTGCCCAGAGGGGGACTTGAACCCCCACGACCGGTGAAGGTCTGCGGATTTTAAGTCCGCTGCGTCTGCCAATTTCGCCATCCGGGCATTGGATGTTGTGTCGTTGAATCTGCAAGCTTTAGTGTATGTTCCTTGTTCCTTGCACTGCCCATTCTGTGCACCCAAAGTCTGACAAATGTGCCCATTCTGTGACCAAAGATATCCTGACTCCGAGAGAACTGAGTTTTGAGACATCAATCGACCTAACGGAAGCACAATCCGCCGTGTCCACCCAAGGCTCATGATCTGTCGCCCTCTCTGCGATCGACGGAATCTATTGATTTGTAGCGAATTACCATTCCAAAATGGCCTCTATTCGACGGCATCAGATTCAGCCAATTTAAGCCCCATGTGCCCGTTCTGTGACCAAGTGCAACTTTCCGCCTCAATTGCCATCGGCGGTAGAGGTTTCAGAAAACCGCCAAATTTGCATCCGTACGCCTCTCGGGCACCTAATGATAACTCCGGCATAGTGGAGTATGAACGATTTGAAGGCTCTCGAGCGCCCTTAGCAAACTCTCGCGAAAGCTCGTCCGTTGGGACACTAATTTCCGGAACCCGAGGCCTGATTTGAGCAAGTCGCTGGCGAGACAAGCATCTTGCCCGAATCCCGAACACAAGCAGCCAGTAAAAGTGATTATCCAAAGGCAAGGACAAAGGCGGAGTGGAGTTCATGGCACATTTCGACCCGAAAAAGACGCGAAGTGCCACTTGAGTGTCGGAGTTCAGAAAAGCCAGACTGCGCACCAGAGTGTGATCCAGAGTCAGTAATCATCGAAGCTCAATTCTAGCATCTTCTCTTTTATTTTCAATCGCTTGCCTTAACATAAGCCCGCACGGGAGCATTGAATTTGAAGTATCGTATTGGCGCGGTTTGGCTCACATCGGCTCAATCCGATGGGCACACTTTTGGGCGGAACCTTGGAGCATCTCTCAACGCCACCCGGTTCAATACCATGATCGAAAGTCGAACCTTGCACGTCAAATCAGCTCGATTTGCGGGTCCCATTTGAAGGATCGAGATAGACCTGTCGAAATGGACCATCATGCCGGGCACAATTAGTGGACAAAGTCGTCGAAAGGCCTGCTTCTTCCCTGCCCGTACCCAGCGCCTATTCACCATCGCCGCCAAAACGGATGACTGGTTTCTGACCCGAACTTCTCAGTGATGGAAGCCCGCGCCATTCAGAGTTGGCTTGAAGCCGGGCTGCGTGGCAAACCAATCGAGGTGTCTGCTGATGTCGCGGACAAGCATACCGGCCAGGTCATGGCTGAATCCATTGCGCACCACGACGCGCTGGATGATCATATCCTGACGGTTCGCGGGCATCCTATAGGTTGGTACCTGCCAACCGCGATCTCGCAACCTATCGGATAAGTCGTAAAGCGACCAGTGCGCCGGGGCCTTCAGTCTCCAGGAAATCACAGGGAGATCCTCTCCCGAACTGAGCAGCTCGAACGGCCCCATCTCGCCGATCTGCCTGGCAAGCTCGATAGCCACTTCCTGGCAAGCCTCGTGGATGGCGCGATAGCCAGACTTGCCGAGCCGGATCAGGTTGTAGTATTGCGCTACGATTTGGCTCGCCGGGCGCGAGAAATTGATGGCCAGCGTGGGCATGGTGCCACCGAGGTAGTCAACACTGAAGACCAGTTCGGGATGCAGGTCCGACATCTCACGCCAAACGATCCAGCCGACCCCTGGATAGACCAGACCGAACTTGTGTCCAGAGGTATTGATGGATTTCACCCGCGGCAACTGAAAGTCCCACACAAGATCTGGCTGGATAAATGGCGCCACAAAGCCGCCGCTCGCTCCATCGACGTGAATCGGAATGTCAAGGCCGGTTCGTTCCTGCAAACGGTCGAGCGCGGCGCTGAGGGCGCTCACGTTCTCATAGTCTCCGGTAAACGTGCTGCCGAGAACGGTGACTACTCCAATGGTATTCTCGTCGCATGCCGCGGCCGCGCGTTCCGGATCAGTGACCGACTCGGTTCCCTCAAGGGGCAACGATTTGTCAGAGACATCCCAATAACGTGCAAATTTGTGCCAGCACACCTGGGTATTGGTGCCCATCACGAGGTTTGGCCGGTCCACGGGCTTGCCCAGTCGAGTCATCTTGTCGCGCCATCGCCACTTCAGTGCAAGGCCGCCCAGCATGCATGCTTCGCTTGAACCGATGGTGGAAGTGCCGATTGTCCGCTCAGGATCGGGAGCGTGCCACAGGTCAGCCAGCATGTGGACACAGCGCATCTCAAGTTCGGCCGTCTGCGGGTACTCGTCCTTGTCGATCATGTTCTTGTCGAATGTCTCGGACATGAGACGGTGGGCTTCAGGCTCCATCCAGGTGCTGCAAAAGGTGGCGAGATTGAAGCGCGAGCTGCCGTCGAGGATCAGCTCGTCATGGATCAAGTGATACGCGGTGCTGGGAGGCATTCCATCTTCGGGGATAGCGTGGCGAGGGGTTGGTCCGAGCAGAGATTCGCGCGCGTAGATGGGACGCGCCCCAGCTAAGTGCCGTCTGTGCCCATCTTGGGGGACTGCAATGTCCGTTTTCATTTCTCTATCTCCGAATAACCCATGGTAGCTGCGGCCGTTGCGAATCGTGTGTCAATCCTCGACGAATCGTTTGGAACATCCAGTGAAGCGCTCGGCTGCAATCAAATTCTGATCCTGCGTCTATAGCTGTTCATTCCTAGTGCCTGACGATTGTGGCGAGCAAGGCGGAGAGGCCGTTCCAAGCAATCTGGGCGCCAATGCAGAGCAGAATGAATGCGATCACGCGCAGGATGCCATGCGCAGTCGAGGGCGGGATTGCCTTGGTTACCTTCGGAGCGTATGCATAGCAAAAGTAACAAAGGATGCTGATAACAACGACAGCGAGAAACACGCCAACGTGGCCAAGGATATTCCGGATCAGAACTGGACTTGAGATGTGCGCGGTGAGCGTCAGTAACCCGACCAGCGTGCCGGGCCCTGAGGTAATCGGGAAGGTAAACGGATAGAAAACTCCCTCCTCGAGACGTTTGGTATCCGGTTGGTTTTGTGGCCCGGTCTCCTCGGCTTTGTTTCTGGAATTGGCGCCGGCGCTTCGCTCGCTCAGTACTCCCCATCCCATGGCTGCGATGACAATGCCACCCGAGAGTTGCACGATGGGTAGAGAAATGCCGAAGAAATTAAGAATCGTCGCACCCAACAACTCGATAATCGCGAGAAAAATGATGTTGTTGATGGCGATTCTGCGCGCGAGTGAACGGAAAACCGGCGTTGGCGCTTCACCAACCAGTCCAAGAAAGACCAAAGAAGACCCGAGTGGATTGATTAGAGGCAGAAGTACGCTGAAAGCAATCAGAAAGGAATTCCAGAGAGACAATGCGAACCCTCCCCTGGTCGAAGCTTAGGCTAGCGCCTGCGGCACAGCTTGTTCCCAGCGTCCCTGCGCTTTCAATATGAGTTCTACGACCTCGCGCGCAGCACCGTGCCCTCCCGACCGGCGCGTCGTGAAATGGCAAATCGCGGCCAACTCGGGTGCGCCATCGGCTACACACACCGCCAATCCGGCTCGGCGTGCCAGAGGAATGTCGGGAAGATCATCACCCAAATACGCAACTTCCTGCTCGGTCACGCCGGCCTTTTGCATACACTCTTCGAAAGCCTCCGTCTTCTTCGCTTGTCCAAGGTAAACAAACGTGACCTTCAGTTCTTGAGCACGCCTGGCTACTGCTGGCGAAGATCGTCCAGTGATGAAGCCGGTCTGAATACCCATCGTGTGAGCCAGCGATAGTCCTTGCCCATCGTGCGCGTTAAATACTTTCATTTCGGAAACTATCGGCTCTCCCGCGCCCTGGGCGCCAGTCGTTGAGACGAGGCAGACCCCACCGTCCGTCAGAGTTCCATCCACGTCCATGAGGAAGAGTTTGATACTACGAGCACGCGCGAGTACGTGTGGCGGAGCAAGGAACTCGATAGAATCGTCTGACATGGAAAGATTTTAAGGCACATTTCAGAATGTCTGCCGGCATCGACACATTCCACATACTCTCGGATGACCAACTCGGTCTCAGAAGAATGTGCCCGCGACCTATGCCTTCTTGGCCATTGTCTTAGTTGACCAAAGCCCCAAGCGTTCGGGCCTCAGAGAACTTGTCTTCTTCCGGTTACCAGGTTAAAGATCAGAATGGCTAGTGCAACCACAAGCAGCAAGTGAATCAGGCTGCCCGCAACGTGGAAGCTGAAGCCCAGTATCCACAAGAGGAGAACGACGACAAAGATTGTCCAGAGCATATTTAGATCCTTTCCAGCGTGCAGGCGTCCTTGCATGTGAGACTTAAAAGGACGCCAGCACCGGGTTCACGCACATGCTTCTAATTTGAGGCGATTGCTTGGGCCTTTGCGTCCCTGACTGCGTCAAGGAACGAGCTCGCCGCCGCCGGTCTTGCAACCTCGCCGCTTAAGATTCGAGCGTTCGAGACGTCATGGCCGTAGATCGCTTCGGTGGAGTCGTCATCGCGGCGAATTGAAGCGCCGTCCAGAGTGAGTCCGGCAAAGGCGCCCCTGGCGCGCGAATAGGTAAGAATCTCGGCGTTCATTTTCCAATCGGTATCGGCAGAAGCATGGCGTCCTACCGGTCCTGCCGCAGCGGAGGCATCCGCGCCCAGCTCGAATTTGCTGGAGAGCAACTGCTTCATGCCACGGTCATCCTGAATAATCATGACCAGGTCAATGCCTTCGACGCCGATCTGCAAGCCCCAGCTGCCGCCTGTGATGGCAAAGAAGGCCGGCGCGCTCCATCCTTCCGACGTCCGGCACGTGGCGACACCGCGGCCGTTCTCCGCACCAAACACGAAACCACCCTTGAGCAAATGAGGAACAACAGCAATGCATTTCGCGTGCTCGAGGACCTCTTGGGGAATGCCGTTATCCGGCGCGGCCATGATCTCGTGCAGCACTCTGCCGGCATGATCCAGCCGGTTGACCGTTGCTTCACGATCCGATTCTGCCCAGGCGGCGCTAGCCACACCCAGACCGAGTATTGCCACGAACGTCACAAACTTCTTCATGCAACTCACCTTTTTCTACTCATGCGCAGCGTCACTTGCTGTATGCGCGTTTGAGGCGCACAAGGTATCTCTCACCTTAGAGCTGTCGCATGAAATGATCTGAGCAATCCGGCTCAGGGAGTATAGAGAGCTATCGATCGACTAACGACGATCGCGGAGTGGGCATCTGCATTGAAGCGCTGCCCGCGCCCACGCTTGAAAATCTCGAAGAAGAACAAGCCAATTGAACCGAAGGCGCTAAAGCCCTGGCGCGCACCCTCGTGCTACGCTGATGTTGGGTATTTCTGTGGAAGCTCTCTGGATTGAGTGGCTTCCTGAAACTTTGGGTCTTCGACTTCTGTCGTTGTTCCCGACCGTCGCTGTAGTTGAGTGTGGGGGCGCATGGTCCCGGCTTCGCCTGTAACTCCGGGTGCCTGCGCAGGGTCCGGAAGGAGGCTGGTTCGGTGGCTGAGCTCAACAAGGTCCATTTTGACGTGGCGGCCTTTCTCATGAGCGCGGGACTGGGACGAAGAATTGTCCAATTGGCTCCCAAGGATGCCTTCTTTTCACAAGGAGAACCGGCGGACTCGATCTTCTATCTCCAGAAGGGCCGCGCTAAGATCACGGTTGTCTCCCATACCGGCAAAGAAGCTACCATCACACTCCTCAACGCAGGCGATTTCCTGGGAGAGGAAGCGCTCGTGGCAGTGGCGGGCCTTCGGCTGGCGACAGCCACCGCCACAACCGCATGCAGTGCACTCAAGATCAAGCGGGAAGAGATGATCCGCGTGATGCACGAGGAGCATGACTTCTCCGACCTGTTTCTGAAGTTCCTGTTGGCCCGCAGCATGCGCATTCAGGCGGATCTTGTCGATCAGCTCTTTAACTCCAGCGAAAAGCGACTGGCGCGCATTCTCCTCTTGATGGCGGAGTTTGGTCGGCCGGGTGAGCCGGAGACGCTGATTCCCAAGGTATCGCAGGAAACTTTAGCGGAGATGATCGGCACCACCCGCTCCCGTGTCAGCTTCTTTATGAACCGCTTTCGTAAGCTTGGATTTATCGAATACAACGGCGGGATCAAGGTGCACAAATCGCTACTCAACATAGTTCTGCACGATGGTTTAGCGGACGAGAACCCAGAAACTCCCCGCATATCCTGAATTCTGAAAGGCGTAGCTCCGTGCTCGCGATGCGCTGGGCCTCCAATTTCGCGATCGATCCGCCATTGTGGAAAAGCGTCGAAGCTAAAGTCAAAACCTGGCCAGAATTGAACAGCACGTCAGTTGGTTCAACCGGGATACTCTCTCCAGCAGTCATCAGCAAAGCATGGGGACGAGGTGAGATATGCCGGATTCGCCAATCAGAATCCTCATTGTGGACGATAATCCCGCGATTCGAATGTCGATGCAGCTTGTGCTCGATGAGCTTGGATACAGTGTGCGATCAGCAGCCGGTGGCTTCGCTGCGCTCCGTGAGATCCGTCGGGAGATGCCGGATATCCTTCTCGCTGACCTCGATATGTCCGGCATGTCAGGGATCGAGTTGCTCGCAGTCGTTTGGCGGCGATTTCCCGCGATCCAAAAGATCGCGATGGGCAGTGTGGACCCGAGCAACGGAATGCTTTCAGGAGTGGCTGCGGATTGCTTCTTCCATAAGGACGACGGGGTTGGAGAGCTTGTCGGGATCATCCAGGGGCTTCCGCCAGGTGAACACCACGCGCGCCAACGTTTCAACTCCAGTGCGCCGCTTCGGATCCATGTAGACGGGCACGCTGGCTCCTCAAAAGCATGCGTAACCATTGAGTGTCCTGAGTGCCTGCGAACCTTCTCCCAGCCTGTCGGCGGCCAGAAAGGCTTCATGCGCGAGACAGATTGCATCCATTGCGGAAATTCGATTCAATACGCAATTGTCGGCCCTCCGGGCCCCCTGCGACTCCGGCAACTGAAGCGCGTGACGAGTGCGACGCTCAGAGTTGAGCAGAATTGACCAGACAGCTGTTTCCACCCCACGTGATGATGGACAGAGATTGATCGTGTTTTCGGTTGGTCCTGGCAGAACTGCCTTGTGGGTCCCTACCCGAAAAACGCGGGCCACGTTGTTGGCGCTCGGTCGGAATAATAGACGCGCGCTTTTCTTCCCAAATCGAGGTAGTGTTTTGACAACCCATGCAGGCATTCCGTTCGACTCCGGCGTCTTTCTTGCAAACGCCGGACTTGGCCGCGTCATTGTCGAGTTGAAGCCAAAGCAGACATTCTTTTGTCAGGGAGACGCCGCTGATTCTGTCTTCTACCTGCAGAAAGGCCGTGCAAGGGTAACCGTGGTTTCGCAGAACGGCAAAGAGGCCACCATTACTCTGCTGTCTGCAGGGGATTTTGTCGGAGAGGAGTCCCTCGCAGCGATCATCGGGCTGCGTATGGCAACTGCCACAGCCGTGAATACTTGCTCGGCGCTCATGATCAGCAGAAATGAAATGATTCGCGTGATGCACGACGAACCTGCATTCGCCGATGTTTTCCTCAAGTTCCTGCTGGCTCGCAGCATGCGGACCCAGGCCGACCTCGTCGATCAGCTTTTCAACTCCAGCGAGAAGCGACTGGCGCGCATTCTCCTTTTGATGGCGGAATTCGGCAAGCCGGGTGAACCGGAAACCTTCATCCCGCCGGTTACGCAGGAAACGTTGGCCGAAATGATCGGTACCACCCGGTCTCGCGTCAGCTTCTTCATGAATCGCTTTCGCAACCTCGGTTTTATTAGCTACAACGGCCGGATCCAGGTACATAAGTCGCTGCTGAACGTGGTTCTGCTCGATCAACTGCCTGACCACAACGCGCAGAAGCCTGGCATCGCTGTTCCCTAAGCCTCTGCCCCGCCCGGTGCTTTATCCCCTGCGGCCGAGTCTTTGCCCTTAAGACTTGTGAACTTGAACAAGTTCGTCGAAGATCGTGCGGTATTGGATCATTGCTTTGCGGAGTTCTTCTGTGCTGGCATCGACCCGTCCGGGCCGTACCGCGATGGCGTTTGCCCGCCGATAGTCTTCCATCAGCTTTGGGTAGCCGACCGAGATATCCGCAGCACGCTGTTCGAAGCCTGCCTTGGGATAGCCAAGGGCCACCAGCAGCGCAGAGATAAGCACATCGGCTTCAGAAACCGCAGACTTCGGATGATCGACAAAGCGGGCTTGTACAGCCCGCCATTCGACAACAAAGCGTTCCCGTTCGGTGGCGGCGAGGTCGCGGATTTCGAGAGTTTTGACGCGAGTTTCACGATTGGCAAGATTCGTCTCGGCCTTACTCGAAGATCCGTGGGTGACAACGGCGCGGTCATACTCCGGCCCGAAACGCGCTCGGAAGCCGCGCGTTCTGGTTCTGCGGAATAAGTAGTACCCACCAAGAATGACAATCAAAACAATGGCGAGTGCAGCGCCGGCAACAATCAGTTGCGTATTCGTAAAGCTATCAAACATTGCATTCTCCTATACGGTCATCTTGCTGCCGCAAGACGGTCGACTGGGGGTCTCGGGGGAGGGCCATACGGTACATCCTAAGCAACCGCGCTCGTAAATACTGCCCAGAATAGCTCACCCTTTCCACGCAGGACTGTGAATCTCGCAAGGGGCCTTTCCTAGTTGGCTAGAGCGACATGCTCATTGATCGCTTCGCCGAAGCCGCTTCTGGCTACGATCAGACGGATAACCTTTGGCTCGCCCCATTCGCATTGCGAGGGGCCCTCATGCGCGTCAATTTGATGTCCTTCGCAAGGCCGAGCAGCGCCAGCATGCGGATGAGCCAATAGTTGAAGTCCATTTCCCACCACGCCATGCCGTGCGTCGCCGATACGGGATGTGCGTGATGGTTGTTATGCCAGCCCTCTCCACCGGTCAACAGAGCGACCCACCAGTTATTGGTTGAATCGTCATGCGTATCAAACCGCCGCGAACCCCATAGATGGGTTGCGGAGTTGACTAACCAGGTCACATGGAATCCGACTGTGACTCGCAGGAGCACTCCCCAGAGCAGCCACGAAAGGCCGAGCTTCCATCCACCGATCAAGGCACCGCTGCCCAGCAGCACCATGCCAGTCAGTGTAATCGGCAGCCAGTGCCAGACTGCCAGCCAACGGTAGAATCTACTCCGCTGCAGATCGGGCGCGTAACGCGCGATCAT
>Ga0181535_10000778_pt1 | contig 45128 bp, 30 predicted proteins | sample PEATcosm2014_Bin_44_FD_119774 | JGI IMG/M metagenome (GOLD analysis project Ga0181535, IMG submission 119774) | Peatland microbial communities from MTU Mesocosm Facility, Houghton, MI, USA - PEATcosm2014_Bin17_30_metaG | ecosystem: Environmental > Terrestrial > Soil > Wetlands > Peat | place... | reverse complement strand
CTATACACCAAGAATTGAAGAATGTGGAAGCGATATTTTCCTTGCAAACGAGAAAACATGAGGATGTGCCCTGAACCTAAACCCGAGTGGCCGCGTTTCCAAGTGCTCCCGGAACCGCCTTAGCATCTGTAGTTTGGGCCGTACTATCCCTTGAGCACCGGTTAGGCCCGAGGTGAAGAGGGTGTCTGGCGGGCGAGTCTGGCGGACTGAAGACGAACAACCGGGTTGCCTCGAAGAGGAACCATGAGCGGCGCTCGGCCTCGTCGATCCAGACTTCAATCAGGCTCTTTGTGGCGTAGTCGCCGGCCTTGCTGGTAGCGACGTACTCCCCGCGCAAGAGCCAGGGTGCGGGCGCATGCTGAAGGTTGCCAGGAGGTTGAGAGCAGGCCGGAGACGGATCGGGCGCCAGTTCTCAAAAGAAGTGGCGCCCGATGTCAATCATCAACTCCGGTTGAAAGCTAGACCGATCACAGCGGGTGGCTGGCATAGTGAAGCAGAACAGCCACAGCGCAACTGGTGAGCCGGGTCTCCGCCGAATCCGCACGGCTGGTGAGGATGGTGGGAACGCGAGCGCCAAGCACGATGCCGGCCAACTGTGCGCCGCCCAGGTATTCAAGCTGCTTGGCGAGCATGTTACCGCTCTCGAGATCGGGAACCACCAGGATGTCGGCCTGGCCGGTGACGGGCGAAACCAGTCCCTTGATCTTGGCCGCCTTGACGCTGACTGCCGTATCGAAAGCCAATGGCCCGTCGAGGATGCCGCCGGTAATCTGGCCGCGATCGGCCATCTTGCACAGGGCCGCGGCGTCCAGAGTGGACTTGATCTTGGTGTTGACCGTCTCGACGGCCGAAAGCAGTGCGACCTTGGGCTCTGGAATGCCCAATGCATGAGCAAGGTCGATGGCGTTCTGTACGATGTGGATCTTGTCCTCAAGCTCAGGCTCGATATTGATGGCTGCGTCGGTAATCAGCAAGGTGCGCGCATAGGCGGGTGTGTCCATAACGAAGACATGGCTGATGCGGCGGTTGGTGCGCAGCCCGGTGTCGGCCTTCATCGCAACCTTCATCAGCTCGTCGGTGTGCAGACTGCCCTTCATCATGGCCTGGGCGTTGCCGCTGCGGCACATGGCCACGCCCAGTTCGGCGGCCTTGCGCTCCGTTTCGGCCTGGAGAATGGGATAGGGAGTGATGTCGACGCCAATCTTTTTGGCGAGGGCTTTCATTTCGTCTTCGTCGCCGATCAGAGTGGGCCGGATGAGGTCCGCTTCGGCGGCTTCCACTGTGCCGCGGAGGGCCACGTCGGAGAGCGGCCAAACCACTGCGGTAGTTATCGCCGGCAGTTCTTTGCAGCGCTCCAAAAACTTGTGGAAGACGTGGAAGTCGGGGGGATGACCGACCAACGGATCGACGCTGACGGATTCGGCCAACTGTGCAAGATCGCTCATTTGAAGTTTTCTCCTTGGCCCGCGCCGTGGATGGCTGGCAGACCTCTCAAGTTGATTCTCGCCCAGCCGAGGTTTTGCGCAAGTGTCAGGGGTCACAGGCCGGGCCGGAGTACCGCATGTTGAAATGAGATTGTTTTCCCTCCCGACTCCGGTTTCGATTCAGAACGGGCATCTGCGCGATGCGCTAGGCTTGTAAGCGATTGAGAACCGCCGAGGTCGTGCTCATGCTTCGTTCTCTTGCAGTTACGTTCTTGACTTTTTTGTGTGTCGGAGTTGGTGCGGTCGCGCAGACTGCGCCTACAGCCGCGCCGGCCTGCGAGGATCTGCATCTGGTGCCCGCGGTGCGGGAGTGCGCTGCGGTTCAGTGGACCTCGATTGGGCATACTGGGTTCCTACTTTCAGCAGAGGATTTGCGTCCTCTCTCCGCCGGCAAGAATGCCGAAAACGCTTTTGCGGGCAAGGATCTGGTTGAGAAGGTCCTCGGGAATAGGGGAGTAATCGACAATGCTCCCCGCATCTGGCTGTTGCGTGCAGAGACCAAGCAAGCGAAGGGGCTAATAAAGCTCAACAGGATGAAGTTCGATCCGGCCATGCACGAGGAGGGCTACATCATCGTGCCCGACGGGCAGGGCGGCCTGGCCGTGATTGCCGAAACATCGGCAGGGCTTTTCTACGGCGTCCAGACCGTTAAGCAATTGATTCTCGGCTCGGGCAAGAACACTGTTCTCCTCGTGCCCACCATCCGCGACTGGCCGGCAATGGCCCATCGCGGCATCTCCGACGACTGGTCGCGCGGGCCACTGCCGAATATGGATTCTCTAAAGCGCGAGATTCGCACCTTGGCCGCTTACAAGATCAACTTCTTCTCGCCTTACTTCGAACACACCTTCGCTTATACAGGCTCATCTGTCGCGGCCTATCCCGGCGGTGCAATGACCCCCGACGAAGCGCGCGAGCTGGTGGCCTACGCGGCCCAGTACCACATCACCATCATCCCCGAGCAGGAGTCCTTTGGCCACCTGCATAATGTTCTTAAGTTCGAGCAGTTTTCTGCGCTGGGCGAGACGGCGCATGGCGCGGTGCTTGCGCCGGGGGATCCGGCCACTTTGCCGCTGATCGCCGGATGGTTTGGCGAGCTGGCCAAAGTCTTTCCCGGCCCATACGCGCATATCGGAGCCGACGAGACCTTTGAGTTGGGCTTGGGAAAAACGCGCGACGCGGTCCAGCAGCATGGACTGGGCTCGGTCTACCTTGACTTCCTCAAGCAGATTCACTCGACACTCGAACCCAACCAGAAGCGGCTGATCTTTTGGGGCGATGTCGCGGTGACCTCGCCGGAGCTGGTGGGCGGCTTGCCCAAGGATATGATCGCCGCGCCCTGGGCCTACGATGCCCGGACCGATTTCAAACCGATCATCGAGCCGTTTACCAAGGCAGGCCTCGAAACCTGGGTGGCTCCCGGCGTGAGCAACTGGAACCGCCTCTACCCCAACAACAACGAAGCCCTGAGCAATATTCGCGCCTTTGTGCGCGACGGCCAGGCGCTCGGCGCGAAGGGAGTGATGAACACAATCTGGAATGATGACGGCGAAGGCATCTTCGACGAGAACTGGTTTGGCGTGCTCTTTGGCGCGGCGGCAGGCTGGCAGGCGGGTGATAGCTCCGAAGACAACTTCGTTGCGTCTTTTGGCGACGCGTTTCATCGCGATCCTACAGGCAAGATCAGCCAGGCTCAGCGCGAGCTGATGGCTGCTCATGTCCTCTTCAGGCAAGCCGGCCTGCACGACGCCCAGGATGAGTACTTCTGGGTCGATCCATTCTCGGCGGAGGGACAGCGCCTGGGGGTAAAGCTGCGCCCATTCGAGAGTGATTTGCGCCTGCACGCCGAGCGCGCCATCACGCTAGTGGCCGAGGCCAAGGCCGCAGCAAAGCGGGACAATCGCTCGCTCGAAAACCTGGAGGCGCTGGATGCGCTGGAGCTTGGCGCGCGGCGCATCGACTTTGTGGGCCTCAAGTTTCAGGCCGCCGACGAGTGCGCGACGAACTACGCCGCGGCGCAGGCTCTCATTGCAGACAAGAGCCGCTGGAACGAGGTGGAGGTGCTGCTGGAGACAATCGGCTCGACCAACGGCCGTATCCAGGACATACGCGAGGGCTACACCGAGTTGCGCGGCCTCTTCCAACAGGCCTGGCTGCGCGACAACCGGCCCTATTGGCTGGAGAACAACTTGGCTCACTACGATGCCGCGGCGCAACTGTGGATCGGGCGAAGCGACCGCTGGAATCAGGTGCGGCAGCAGTGGTGGGATACGCACACGCTGCCCGCTTCTGCCGAGGCAGGGCTGCCTGCGCCGGCAAAGTAACGGTTAGAGGTTAGGGAATGGGCCCGCCTGCTGAAAATGCAGTGACATTCCATATTCCCGTTCGACTTGACCACCGAAATGCGCAAGGGCGAGTCGATTCCAAGCGCTTCATGAGAGGCAACTTGTGACGAAAGTCACAGCTCGGGGTGAATGGTGTCACTGCCGTTGTGCTCTTCGGGAGCGCAGACTCTGAATCCGATAGACAGGAAAGCATAGGGGCGCCAACGGGCGCCAGGAGACAACATGAGTTTTGCAAACGGTTTGAAGACGATCGTCGTAGCGACTGAGCTTAACGGGCGGTCGGAGGCAGCTCTCGAGTATGCACGCAAGCTGGCCGCGGCCTATGGCGCGCGGGTTGTGCTGGCGCACGGCATCGATCCCGTGGAGTACGCCGCGGTAGATGCTGTTCCCTGTCAGGTCTTGGAAATACTGCCCGAGGAAGCGCGCACGGCTCTGGAGAATCTTTCCGCCGATTTGCTTCGGGAGGGAATCCACAGCCACTCGGAGATTCGCCAGGGCGCGGTGGCGCAGATGCTGCTGGATGTGGCCCGGCAATACGAGGCTGGGCTGATCGTGATTGGCACCAAGGGCATGGAGGGCGCCGGTCCGGTGATTGTGGGAGCAGTCGCCGAGCAACTGGTGCGGCTCGCGACGTGTCCGGTGCTGGCGGTGGCCGCGGATTGGAATGCGGGGGCGTTCCGTCCCACTCCGGGCGGACCGGTGCTGCTGGCCATGGAGCGCAACGAGACCTCGGCTGCTGCCGCTAGGACAGCTTACTCTCTTGCGCAGACCTTTGAGCGTCCTCTGCTGGTGCTGCATGCCCGCACGGCGGCTGAGGCCGCAGCCTCTCTTGACCCTTGCGCTACGACCAATCTGGAGGAGTATGGCATCGTTTCGAGCGAGAAGATTCCAGTTCATTGCATGGTGAAGGATGGCGATCCAGTGCAAGCTACCGCGTTGGGGATTGCCGATCATCATCCCTGCATTCTCGTGGTTGGGGTTAAGCGAGCCAGTGGTACACCGGGGCCGCACGGCACAGCCTTTGCGCTGCTGGCCCGTTCCCGTGTGCCGGTTCTCTGCGTGCCGCCAGAAGCGGCTCCCGCTCAGGACAAGCCGGAGGCTTGCGTTTGCGCCTGCACATGTTCAGGTGAACGATAGCGAAGGAGCAGAGACTCGGAGGCCGGCGGCCCGGCCAGGATATTGACCCGAAATGAGCGGGCATTGAGAAGAATCAACCGTCCGGCATCGACCACCCGGCTTTTCCGGATCTTTTGCAATTGAAGAGATTGACTTCTATGGAATCCGGCTCGCAGCAAATACGCATGACGAAACGCGTTGGCCGACAGGCGGGCGCCGGGAGGATTGCAGTTGTGAGCCGCGGAGCAGATGGGGCCGGAATTGGAGCCGGTACGAAAACAAAGGGAGATGGAAGCATGCAACGTGAGGCAAGATCCAGGCGAATGGAAGCTGTCCGAGCGCATCCCGTGGCCGAGCTGCTGGAGTGCCCTCCGGCGATCGGGCTTCTACTGAACGGCGCGGCTCAGTGCATCAACTTCAATGCCGGGGAGCTTGTTTTTCGCCAGTCCGAGGCCTGCCGGGGACTTTACCTGGTGGTCTCGGGCGTGTTCCAGCGGCGCACCGAGCGGCTGGAGACGCATCTGATGCTCTCACCGGCCCGTGCTGGAGATCTGGTGGAGCTGGCTGCCGCCCTGGGAGACGGCCATCACACCTACACACTCGCAGCCCAGAGCGCCGGCTCGGTTCTCATGCTGCCCATCGAAGCGCTCAACCAGGCCTTTCAAACCTATCCACCTTTGCGGATGCAGTTGCTGGAGGAACTGGCCCGCGAGGTCTCCCGTGCCTATTGGACCTGCTGTTTCAGCCGGGTGGTGAGCCACCGGAGGGGAAGCACAGCGGCCTAGCTGGGATCTGCCTGGTCAAAGAGGGCCGAAAATCCGCAGAATTGGCTGATCTGCCTGCCGGGGCCTAGCCAGGGCCGCAACGGAGGTTAAGGGAAAATCCCTGCCTTGCATCTCGCCAAAGTACGCTATACTTCAACTTGCACAGCGGCGAACCCATGTCAGGATTTCATCCCCATCACCCCCCGGAAGATTGTATTAACTGTGAGCACCGCCATTTGCGGATGTTCTGCAATCTCACCCCCGAGGCGCTCACAGATTATGACGGGATCGGGATCATGATGAGCCACGCGCGGGGCGCCAAGCTGTTCTCAGAGGGTGACCCGGCGCGCAATGTCTTTGTGATCTGCTTCGGCCAGGTCAAGATCTCCTCCACTTCCCGCGACGGCAAGACCATGATTCTGAAGATCGCCGGTCCCGGCGACGTGATGGGACTGAGCGCGGTGCTGGCCAATGTTCCCCACGAGGTCACCGCAGAGGCCATCGAGCCCTGCCAGGTGAAGACCGTGCGCAAGCAGGAGTTTGTCGATTTCCTGGGCCGACACGGCATTGCTTCGATGCATGCAGCGCAATCGCTATCTGGCGAGTATTTGACGGTCTTCCACGATGCCAAGAGGCTGGCGCTCTCTGGCTCGGCGGCGGGGCGGCTGGCCCGGCTGCTGCTTGACTGGGGCCGCGCAGCTGCCAACGGCAGACCGGAGATTCGCTTTACCATGGCCCTGACACACGAGGAGATTGCGAATATGGCCGGAACATCGCGTGAGACCGTGACGCGGCTGCTCAACCAGTTCCGCCGCGACCAGTGGATTACGATCAAGGGCTCCAGCCTGACCATCGTCAAGCCCGACCAACTCGAGCGACTTACCGCGTAGGCTCCCTTTCAATCCCCTAAAAAGCGTCCGGCGAGCGCGGCATGAGCGCCGTCCTTTCGGGACTCCGGATGAATTGTTGGTTTCGCCAACTCCACGCTGAAGCGCGGGGCTAACCACCACTGCGCCTATGGCGCGGAGCGACTGGCCGCCGTCGGCACAGGGCGCTCCGACACAGGCTGCACTCCGAAGCGATACTTTGAGGGGCTAACAGCCATAAAGCCTCCAGCTCATCGGGAAATCCTGCGGACCATCGCGGCTGAGCGCCTTCTTTTCCGGAGGTTCCATGAGATTTCTTCATAGCTTCCTTATGTCTTGCCCCCAATAATTCAGACGAAGGCGCTTCAAAGAAATCATCCCCATCCCACCCCCATCTGAAAAGGAGGCTCATGACAAAGTACAAACTCGAATACATCTGGCTTGACGGCAAAAAACCGGTTCCTGATCTGCGCGGAAAAGGTCTACTCAAGTCATTTGAGAAGCCACCCACCCTGGCCGATATACCCTTGTGGGGGTTCGACGGCAGTTCGACCATGCAGGCCGAGGGCAGCAAGTCAGACTGCGTGCTGAAGCCTGTGGCACTCTATCCCGATGCGACCCGCAAAGACGCCTATCTCGTTCTGAGCGAAGTCATGCATCCCGATGGCACACCGCATTCCACCAACGCTCGCGCCACTATTGAAGACGATCCCGACCTGTGGGTCGGTCTTGAACAGGAGTACTTCCTCTATAAGGACGGAGTGCCTCTCGGCTGGCCCAAAGACGGCTTTCCTCTCACCCCGCAAGGCCCTTACTACTGCGGCGTGGGCTACAAGAACATGGGCAGCCTGGCCCGCACTATCGTTGAGGAACACTGGGATCTCTGCCTCGCGGCCGGCATCAATCACGAAGGCATCAACGCCGAAGTCGCCAAGGGGCAGTGGGAGTTCCAGATCTTTGCCAAAGGCTCGGCCAAGGCCGCTGATGACACCTGGATGGCCCGCTATTTAATGATGCGACTCTGCGAGAAGTATGAAGTGGATATGGTACTGCATTGCAAGCCCCTCAAGGGCGACTGGAACGGCTCGGGCATGCATTGCAACTTCTCGACCAAATACATTCGCGAAGTGGGCGGCAAGGAGTATCTGGAATCCCTCATGGCGGCCTTCGAGAAGTACATTCCCGAGCACATCGCCGTCTATGGCCCGGATAACCATCTGCGCCTTACCGGCCTGCACGAAACGCAATCGATCGACAAGTTCAGCTATGGACTCTCGGATCGCGGCGCTTCGGTCCGTTTGCCTGTCAACTTCATCAAGAACGGTTACAAAGGCTATCTGGAAGATCGCCGCCCCAACTCGGAAGGCGATCCCTACCAGATCGTTTCGCGCATTCTGAAGACGATCAACAGCGTGCCGAAGGAAGTACCGGTTCTAGCCTGATTCTGGGCGAGTGCGGTCTCAAAAAAGCCGCAGCGTAACGAGCCAGGCAAGAAACTCACCGCGACCGGAGTGTGCGGGAAGCGAAATGCTCAACTTAGCTTCCCGCCTCCTCACATCTCCGGCGAATCTCGGATGGCCTGGCCTTCGGCCCTGGCAGTCTGAGAGATGACTACCCCGGAATAACCAAACGAATGAAAAGATGCACCCCCGGCGCCCATCCTGCGGCCTGTCATGGAGATACGTCCGTTTTTCCACCGGAGCGGTCAGAAATCTTCATGGATTCCTTATACCGAAACTGCACCTAGACTCTATAATTCTTTGGAAAGCCCCGCACCTTTATCGTTGTGTCCAAAAAAAGGAGAACCATGTCCACTGAATTTCGCAATTTTCTAGCTCTTTCGTATGAGGAGCTGGAGGAGCTCAACCTGCAAGCCAAGGCTGACCGCGCCAATCGCGTCTCGGCGAACGAAGTACGCGAGAAGCGCTTGAAGTACCTGACGGACGAGAAGCGGATCAAGGCTGTTACCGTTCTGTTCTCCGACCTCGAGGGCCGCCTTCACCTGCTCGACTACGACAAGAAATTCCTGCTTGGAGCTTACGAGAACCTGACGTTCGACGGCTCGTCAATCCGCGGCTTTACGGCCCAGAAAGAGAGCGATCTGCGGTTGGGCATCGACTGGAGCGCCTTCTACTGGGTGCCCGCCGACGTATTCGGCACCGGCAAGGTGCTGGTCTTTGGCAATGTCATCGACAAGGACGGAACCACTTACTCGGGCGACATGCGCGGTGTGCTCAAGGCCTACGCGGACGAGCAGCACAAGGCTAACGGCTACACCTTGAACGCGGCCACCGAGATCGAGGGCTTCCTCTTCGCCGGCAAGGACGCCGAGCAGAACTATCACCTGACCGGAAAGTTCGACTTCATCTCTTCCGGCGGCTATTATCATTCGCTTCCGCTCGATCCACTGCGTCAGTTCATCGACACGTCGGCTGAAGTGCAGCGGGCGATGGGCTTCCAGAACGAGAAGGACCACCCGGAAGTCGCCCCCAGCCAGTATGAGATCAACTACAGCTATGCCGAGGCAGTGGGCGCGGCAGATCAAATCCAGCTCTATAAGCTGCTGACCCGGCAGATCGCCAACAATATGGGCTTCACGGCCAGCTATCTGCCCAAGCCAGTGGTCGGCGTCAACGGCAGCGGCATGCACACCAACGTCTCGGTTTCAAAGGGCAAGACGAATCTGTTCTGGGACGAGAAGGGCGAAGAGCAGCTTGCCACCTTTGGCTGGAACTTCATGGATCGCATCCTGACCAGCGCTCTGGACCTTTGCCTGATCTTCAACTCCAGCGTGAACGCGTATCGCCGTCTCGATCCGCACTTTGAGGCGCCGAACCAGATTCGCGCTTCGGCTGTCGATCGCGGCGCCATGGTTCGTGTGCCGATCGGCAACCATCGCTCCATGCGGACCGAGGTTCGCGCGGTTGCGCCGGACGCCAACCCCTACCTCTCGCTCTATGGCATCTTCAAGACCGGCCTGGATGGGGAGATCTCGACGGCTGAGAATCTGCGCGCCGGCGGCCGCTACCTGCCGGACAACATCCAGAAGGCGATTGCGGACTTCGAGTCGTCGGCATGGATTGCGAAGATTCTGGGAAAAGATGTGCAGGGCCGCTATGCTGAGTTGAAGCACGCCGTCGCCAACCGTTCCCCGCGCGAGTTGGGAACGATCGTCAAGGCCTCCGAGGTGATGTTCCACCACTCGGTCTATAATCAGTCGCTCTGGAACATGTTCTAGAGCGAAGCGGCGAGAGCCGGTCCCGGTCACGGGAGTCTTCAGATCGGCTCCAGAACTGGAGAAACAAACTAGCGGCGTCGCCCCAAAAGGCGGCGCCGCTTTTTGCTGCGAGCGCGGATTTGCGTTTGAGCGGTTTCTGCTGTATTGTCATTGCGATCCTGCCTGACCCTGAGAATCCCCCATGAAACTTCAAAGGCGGCGAGTAGCGGTTGTTGCAATCGCGGCAGCATTTGTGTGCCTGGCGGTCTCGGGAGTGGTGGTCTGGCGGGTGGAGCGTGCGCTGGGCGCATCCCGGCGCGAGGCGGCGCAGAGGGAGTTGCTGGGCGTTGACGAGCGGGTGCTGGGCCGTCAGCCGAATCCCGGCTTCGAGGCGATTTCGGCGCCGGCGGTCTTCAAGAGCGCGGCAATGTTTCAGGGGATGCTCTACCTGGCTGGCCCGGCAGGGCTCTATGTCTATTCGGCCGACGGCGCACTCAATCAAATCTACTGTGTGGGAATCGACCTGCCCGCCGCTCCCCTGGGTGAGCTGGCGGTGGGAATGCTTACCAATTCGCGCCAGCCGGAGTTGCTGATTGCGACGTTGGGCGCGGGTGTGGTGGCCTTCGATGGCAGCGTCTTCCGTCAAATTGCGGCCAAGGACGATGAGGCGCGCGCGGTTACCGCTCTGTTGCCGTTGGCCTCGGGCCGATTGCTGATCGGAACCGAGAAACTGGGGCTGCTGATTTATGACGGGAGCACGCTGAAGAGATTCCACCCGACAACGAATGATGTCTATGTGACGGCGCTGGCAGGCTCAGAGGCCGAGTTGTGGGTGGGTACTCTGAATGACGGGCTGCTCTGGTGGCATGGCGGCCAGACCGAACGCATCGGCGAAGAGCAGGGATTGCCGGACCGGAGAGTGGAGCAGATTGCCCTGGGCGATGGTCGCGCCTGGGTGGGCACTCCAATGGGCGTGGCCGAGGTGCGCGAGGGGAAAGTTGCGCGGGTGCTGGCCAAGGGAAGATACGCGCATGCCTTGCAAGCTGACGGGGATTCGCTGCTGGTGGGCCAGATGGAGGCAGGGGTTCTGCGCGTGTCGCTCTCCGGGGCGGAGAACGACGTCAGGGCCAGAAGGCCGATTGCGGCGCGGGTTGGCGATCCCGGAATCTCCTCAACAGAGTCTGAATCGAGGAAGGACGAGACGCACCTGACGGTGGAGCAGTTTCTGGTTGTCGGAGAGAGCCGTTATGCGCTGGCCAGCGACGGGTTGATGCGCCAGGAACCGGGTGGACAATGGCGAAGAATCCTCGGCGGCGACGGAGCGCAACTGGCGGACAGGCACATCTCCGCGTTGTCGGTTGCCTCCGATGGCCGCCTCTGGGTGGGCTACTTTGACCGTGGCCTCGATATTCTCTCCGCTACGGGCGCGGGCGTTCAGCACGTGGAGAACGAGCATGTCTTCTGTGTGAACCGGATTTTGGAAGATGAACGGCGCGGCGCGGTGGCTGTGGCTACAGCCAATGGGCTAGTGATCTTCGATCGCGACGGGCGGCAAAAACAGGTTTTGGAGCGCGATGCGGGGCTGATTGCCGATCATGTCACAGATGTGGCCCTCTATGGCGATGGCATGGCGCTGGCTACTCCGGCTGGAATTACCTTTCTCGACTCGAGCGGCGCGCATAGCTTGTATGCATTTCAAGGTCTGGTGAACAATCATGTTTATTCGCTGAGCGCCAGCGGCGACGAGTTGGTGGCCGGAACGCTTGGCGGGCTTTCGCTGCTGACGGGCGGAGCCGTTCGCAGGAATCTGACGGTGGCGACCTCCGGCTTGAAGCATAACTGGGTTACCGGCGTGGCCGCAGTGGGCAACGAATGGCTAGTCGGTACTTATGGAGCGGGCGTCATGCGGTTGTCTGCCGACGGCAGCGTCACGCCCACCGAGGCGACGATCCCCGGAGTGGTGGTGAATCCCACAGCCATCGTGGCTGACGGGCGGATGGTGCTGGCCGGAACGCTGGGGCGCGGCCTGATGGTGGGCGATGCGACAGGCACTCGATGGAAGACGATTACCTCTGGACTGCCTTCGCTGAATGTGACGGCATTAGCAATTCACGATGGAGTGGTTTATGTGGGCACTGAGAACGGACTCGTGAAGATATTCGAAGACAAGCTGTGAGGTGGTATCCGGGTGTTCTTTGAAAGGAATGGAATGAGAGTTACGAGTTGGGTTTTGGGGCTGTTGCTCTTGACGCGGATAGTGGCTCAGGCTGACACTGGCGTGCTGATTCCAACCGACAAGCAGGCGCCCGACCCGTCGATTCTCTCGCTGACCGAGATGCAGGTGGAGATTCATGTCGATAACGGCGACGCGCGGGTGTGGGTGCGGCAGATCTTTACCAACCATACCGGCCAACCGCAAGAGGGCAATTACCTGTTTGCCCTGCCCGGTGGAACTACGGTCTCGGACTTTGCCGTTTGGGAGGGTCCGGTGCGCATTCCCGCCGTGATTCTGGAGCGCAAGCGCGCCAAGGCGATCTATCAGGAGTTAAAGAGCCAGGCGATCGATCCTGGCCTGCTGGAGCAGGGCGAGCGCACAGAGGATGATGCGCGGCGCAGCGCGGTATTCAGCGTGCATATCGTGCCTATTCCTGCTTATGGGACCAAGAGGCTGGAGATCGAGTATCACGAACACATTCCCGTCTCAGCGCGCAAGAGTTACTTTCTTTTGCCACTCAAGCCGGATGCCTATGCCAGCCAACATGTACAGCGGTTCAACCTAAGATTTGAATTGCACTCGGCCGCGCGGATGAAGGATTTCGCATTTCAAGGCCATCTGCTGCCCTTTCATATTGAGCAGCAGGATGAACATACAGTTCGCGGCACCGTGAATGCAAATAACATTGACTTAGCTGAGGACTTTTCAACAGTCTGGACGGAAGACGAAACAGGAAATGCCCTGGAAGTGATCGCATATCGGGACCCGAATCCTGTAACTTCACTGTCGGAGGAGTTAGCAGGACCGCAGCCTGCTACTAACTCATCAACCAACCAAAAGGAAAAGCGGAAACAGTCTCCAGAGCCGGGATTCTTTGAGGCGTTGGCGCAACTATCGGCCCCGCAGACGGTCGGAGATTCAGGGACAAATCATGGCGGCCGTACGGTCGTCGTTCTCATGGATACTTCGCTCTCGATGCAGTGGGAGAAGCTGGAGAGAAGCTATGCGGCAACAGCCAAGTTGCTGGAGACTCTTGGGCCTGAGGATCAATTTAACTTATTGCTCTATAACACCAAGGTGGATCGCTTCAAACCGGCCCCGGTAAAAGCGGAGTTCGCTAGTGTCAAGGATGCGATGGATTGGCTAAGACAGAGTCATCTGCGTGGCGGGACTGACTTGCAAAAGGCCTTGGATGCAGGGCTTGATCAGGTGGCCGGAGCAGACACCACGTCGCCGGGCTCGGCGCTGGTGCTGATCACCGATGGGGAGGCGACTCGCGGGCTGATTCAGACGGGCAAGCTGACGGATTGGTACGCGGCGAAGTGGAGTCAGATTCCCGCGGAACGGCGGCCCAAGACCGATATCTTTGCCGTGGGCGACGACGCGAACCTGCCTTTGCTGCGCATGTTGAGCCGCAATGGTGGAGTGATGGAGCAAGTGCTTTCCACTGAGCCGGTCGACTTCAAACTGGCGGCCTTTCTCGGTAAGGTGGGGCGGACTCCGATTGGGAATCTGCGCCTGACGGCCGCTCCACAGGCAGCGGTGGACAAAGTCTATTCGCTGGAGGATGCGGTCTTTGACGGTGGCGAAGCGCGCTGGGTGGGCCAGTACACAAGGCCGCAGAAGAATGTTGGCTTCAGCGTGGAGGGTCAGCAAGAGGAGCGGTCTATCCACGCAGAGGCCAAGACGGAGTTACCGGACGAGGCGTTGGAACACGACCAGTTGCCGAGGCTCTGGGCCGGGGCGCGGGTGCAGGCGTTGCTGGATGAGATCGAGCGCAACGGAGAGACAGAGGCCGCAATCAACGAGATTATTCGCCTCGCACGCAGATATAAATTTGTTACGCCCTATACATCGTTCCTGGCCGCTCCCCGTGCGCTGCTTAGGCCGCGCGTGATTCGGCCGGGAGACCCGGTCTTGCGTGTGCATACCGACAAGGCGATCGTCTCCGTGATTGCTCTGTTTCCATTCGGACTGGAAAAGCCGCTTCGCTATCTTGCCGGCGAAGATGTGTGGCAGACGCGCTTTCTTGCGCCGACCGATATGAAGGATGGGAGTTATCCGGTGAGACTGGTGCTGCGCGATACCAATGGTGAGGTCTATCGCGAGTCGAAGAGTTTTGTGATTGCCTCGACTCCTCCCGCGGTGAAGGTGCGGCTCGAACGAACGCGCTATCGGGCAGGGGAGACGATTCCGCTGAAGGTAAGTGCGTCGGAGAGTACGCGGACGCTGACGGCGCGCGTTGAAGGACTGGCGCCAGTCAGTCTCCATTGGGATCGCGAACAAGGGGCAAGCACTGGGCAACTCTGGTTGCCGCAGACGCTGCCGGCGGGTGAGTATGTGTTGGCGGTTACGGCAGAAGATATGGCGCACAACCTGGGCAGCGCGGAGGTGCAAATTGAAGTGGTTCCTTGAGCGCGAAAAAATGACCCGATGGAGTTACTCAGTGGCATATAAGTCCGGTGTAAGGATCGGCCTTGGAGTTATAGCCTTTGGAGCCATAACACTTACCGCGTCGGCTTCGTTCGTTGCCTGGCAAAACCCCGGATTGCTGCTCGGCGCAGGCAACGGCCTTTCACGCTGGCTGGAAAATGCTGAGGCCGGCTCGGGCGTGGAGAAGGCGCTCTACCGGCTGATGAAGCTTCCGGGCGGCGAGGCGCTCTACAGGCGTTCTCCGAGGGAGGCAAGGCCGGAACTGACAGCCCTGATCAATGCCAGCAAGAACAGCGCGGCGCTCTACTCGCTGCGGGCGCTGGAAGACGAAAAGGCGCTCGACTTTGATGCCGCCGAGAGAGACTGGAAGAGTTGGGCTCAGCAAGCTGACGACAAGGCAGGGGCGAATCTGGATTTAGCGGACTTTTATGAGCGCAGACTGAAACCGCAGGAGGAGCTTGCGGCGCTGGAGTTGGTGGGCCAGGCTGCCGTGAACCCACGGGAGCGCTGGACGGCGGTCGAGTCTCAGCAATCCTGGAAGGCCTGGGAGCGTACGCTTGCGGTTGTGGATCGTTATGCGCTGGGGCGCGCGGTTGCAGAGCGGGAGTATGCAGGCTGGGAGCGGCGTTACCCACTCGAGAAGGCCGTCTATGAGCGCGAGCTGAGCTTCGATCTGGCGGGCAAGGACTTTGCCTCAGCTTCAGTTTTAATTACGCGTTATCGGAAGGAGTTACCTGCCGACGCGATATTTCCGGTCGGGGCCGAAGCGGAGGTTGCCGCGGGGCGCGGCTCGGCAAAGGACGGGCTGGCGGTCTTCGATCGCAGCTTTGAACCGCTGTGGCCCACCGAGTTAGTCAAGAGTTACTACAATCTGCTGAAAGGTGGCCGCCTGACGCTCAAGACTCGCGATGCGCTGCGAGCCAAGCTGACGGCCAACCCTGATGGCGGAGCTGACGTTCTCAAGGATGCGTCGAAGCTGTTCTATATCTATCAGGAACAGGGTCAGCTTGAAGCAGCCAAGGCTGTGCTGTCTGCCTACCGCGAGAACAAAGACGCCCGCGGCACCGCGTGGAGCGCCGATGAGCTTTATACGCTGGGACGGCTGTTTGAGGGAGTTCAGGATTTTCCCGAGGCCGCGCGGTACTATTATGCGCTGGCGTCGGACAAGAAGAACGCCGATGCGGAGGAGAAGGGACTGGTGGGGCTGGCGCGCATTTTGCTTACCGCGCCCGAGCAGCCGCTGCGTGTGGGTGCGGGCAACCTGGCGTTCTATAAGAACATCGCCACGATGGACCGCGGGCCGGGATACCTGAATGGCATTCTCTCGCTCTTTTTCAACTCACAGCAGCCGGCCTCGGAATACGCCACGCAGGATCAACTTGCCGTGCCTTACTTTCACCGGGCCAGGGCCGCGGAGTTGCTGGCCGAGATTGACAAGCGCTTCCCACAATCTGCCGAGCGGGCGGAGCTGCACGCTCGCCTCATGGACGCCTACGCTGCCTATGGTGAAAACGATGCTCTGATCCTCGAAGGAACGCGGTTTCTGGCGCAGTTTCCCGCTGACGCGCGCCGAGTGGAAGTAGCGCTCGAAGTGGGCGATGTATACAGCCGGACCAATCAGGAGGAGAAGGAGTTCGCGCTCTACAGGGGTCTGCTGAAGGAGCTTGCCGCCAAGGCGGACGGTGTTCCTTTAGGCGCCGCCGATGCGGCATTCAGCAAACCGGTCGATAGCCAGGCGAACGCACAAGCTGCCGCTCAATCGCCATCCGATGCGAACGCGGGTACAGCGCAGGCCATAGAGTCCACAAGCAAAGCTCGGTCGAGCGAATACGCACAGGTGCTAGACCGGTACCTCTCGCGGCTGGTGGCCATGCAGAGGCTGCCCGATGCGCTTGAGCTGCTGCGCGGGGAGCTCGATCGCAATCCGCAGGACCCTGGGCTTTATGAAAAGCTGGCGCAGTTTCTCGAACAAAACCGCTTGAACGCGCATCAGGAGGAGGTCTATCAGCGGGCTATCGAGGAATTCCAGGACACCAGCCTGAGCACCGGCTGGTATGCCAAGCTGGCTCGATTTTATCTGCGTCAAAGACGCAACGCGGACTATGACGCGCTTTCGCGCAAGGTGACGGGAATTTTTTCCGGAACCGAACTGGAAGATTATTTGCGCCAGGCACCTGCGCCGGATAACTCGCTCGCGCTCGAAGTCAATCGCTATGCGCACGACCGCTTTCCGCATGATCTGACATTCGTTCGTAATCTCCTGAGGGAGTATAGAAACAAGCGGCACGAACGGCCAATGGAGGTGGAAAAGTTGTTGTGGGAGCATTGGGCCGAGGCTCCCGATCTACGCGACCAGCTCTTTGAACTGTTGAGTAGTGCCGGCAAGCTGGATGGCGAACTGGAGGCGCTACGTCAGCAGGCGCCGGAGATCGACAAGTCGCAATGGACTGATCTGGCGCACACTAACCCGGCGGCTGAGCGATTCTGGATGGAGTCGTGCCTGTGGCAATCGCACTTTGAGCAGGGAGTGGGCGCGGCCGATGCTTTGGCGGTGGAGTATCCGGTCGATGAGGTGCTGGGCGCGCAAGCTTCTTCGCTCTATCGATCGCTTGCCTACTTCCATCCCGAAGACACCGATAAGGCAGTCGAGATTGAGAAGCGACTGCTCAGCGCAAGGCCGGACAATTTGGAGACTCTGGCGCGGATCGGGGACATCTACGCTGATCGCGGACGCATGGCCGAGGCCGCGCCTTACTGGACGCGCATGGCCGAGGTTCATCCGGGCGAAGCGGACGGCTATCTGCAATCGGCGACGGTCTTTTGGGATTACTTCGATTTTGCATCGGCATCGGCGCAGATGCGCAAGGGCCGCGAGCGGCTGGCGCAACCGGCGCTCTTTGGCTATCAGGCCGGCGCAATCGAAGAGAGCCAGGGTAACTTGTCCGGCGCGATCAAGGAGTACGTCGCCAGTTCGTTAGGAAGCGAACCCTCCGAAGAGAGCCGCAGCCGGCTGCTGGCGCTTGCGCGCAGGCCCGAGTTGCGCGCGGCTGTGGAGACAGAGACGGCAGGATTGCTGAAGATGGCCGCACCCGGCGGCGCAGCGATCGAGTTGCGCGTGCGCATCCTCGACGCCCAGCATCGCAGCGAAGAGATGAAGCAGGAGCTGAGTGAGACCGTTGCGCAGACTGACTCATTCGACGTGCTGGATGCTGTAACCGCGGTGGCTCGCGCGCATAACTTGCCTGAGGTGGAGCAACTGGCGCTGCGCAGGCAGATTGCTCTCACGGAAGATCCAGTGCACAGCATCGAGTTACGCTATCAGCTCGTGGAATTGCTGCAGCAGCACTATCCGGCAGCAGCGGCGGCGGAAGAGGATGCGATCTACCACGAGCACGGCAAGATACTTGGGGTGGTCCGGGCCACGGTGGACTACGACTGGGGCCATGAGCGCAAGCCGCAGGCCGTGAGCGTCTTGTTGGAGTCGGCGGACGCGTCTTATCCCGAACTCAAACAGAGATTCCAACTCGAGGCCGGGCACAAGCTGACGGAGTTGGGCGAGTATCCACGCGCCAAGCAATTGTTGGAATCACTGTTAAGCCAGAAGCTGCTCGATGAAGGCGTTGAGACGGCGCTGGCGGAGAACTACGCGCGCTCAGGCGATCAGGCGGGGCTGGAGGCGTTCTGCAAATCCGAACTGGCGGTGGTGAAGGCCTCCTCTCTTGAGCGCGGCGAGAAGACGGCGCGGCTGGCGCAGTTGCGGCGAGGCATGATTTCGGCGGCGGCTCTGCTGGGCAACTGGGGCGATGCGGCGGACGAGTATATTGAGTTGATCAACGCCTACCCAGAAGACGCAGCGCTTGCCCAGGAGGCAGCGCTGGTGACCGGCTCGCACGCGCAGAGCGAGAAGCTGGTCGTGTTCTATCGCAAGACGGCGGAGGCTTCGCCGCGCGACGCTCGCTGGAACATTGTGCTGGCCCGGCTGGAGACGGCGCTGGAGGATTTTCCGTCGGCCATCGAGGCCTATGGCAAGGCGATTCACGTGCGGTTGGAGCAGAAGGATTTGTATCAATCAAGGGCCGAGTTGGAAGAGCGCCTTTACAAGTTGGACGATGCCGTTGCCGATTACGAGCAGCTCTACAAGCTGAGCTACCGCGATCCGCAGTGGATGGTGAAGGCGGCGGAAGCGCAAGCGCGCCAGGGACGGAATGCCGATGCGGTGAAGGCTCTCGACGAGGCGTGGATTGCGGGCCGTCCAGTGAAGGCTGGAAATTATTTTGAAGTCGCCAAGAAGCTGGAGCAATGGGGACTGCTCTATGAAGCGCGGAAGTACGCCGAGCAAGGCGTGGAGACTGCGGGCGCCGAACTGCTTGTGGATCCGGCGAATCAATCGGGCGCGGTGGTCTATGCACGGATCATGGGACGGCTCCGCCAGACTGATGCGGCGTTTACGCGTATGGCAATTGCTCGCCAGAAAGCGGAAGAGGTTCCACTCCTAGCAGTGGCGCAACAGGTGGCCAAGGAAGGCATTGGCGCGGTCACGAATGAAGAATGGCGCAAACAGCGGATTGCCCTACGCACGGAAGAAGCAAGGTCGGGGTTTGCGCAAGCATTGAAGTCCATGGCCGCGGCGGTGGGCGAGTTCTACACACCCGACGAGAAGGCGCAGTTTGCAATGTGGCTCGAGACGAAGCGTGCTGGAGCCTCGGACGGAGGTGAATTACGCGCAGTCTATCTGCCAGCGATCCAGGCAGCGGGGCTTGTGAATATGGAAGCTGATTTGCTTTGGCAATTTGTCGAGAAGAGCGGCGATAATGCTCATGGCGAGTTAGGCGAGTGGTTGCAACTCGAGCGGAAGCGCGTGCACCTAGAGGGCGACGGACCAAAGGTTGAAGCGCTGGCGGCGTCGCTCCCGGTCCGCATTCGAGCGTCGGTCTTGTCCGAAGCTGTAGGGATCTACCGCTCGATGGGCGATTCAACCGACGAGCTTCGCAGTTGGGACAAGCTGGTTTCACTTGGGCAACCCGGCGATGAGCAGCGCTACTATCAACTCCTACTGTCTGCACGCCCGCAGGATTTGGTGAGGCGCGCATCCGGGACACCTGCAGCACGAAAGACCTCTGCGGATGGTGTGGCGCAATACCTCGTTGCAAACGCCAATCCAGATATTGTTTTCAACGGAATTTCCGCGCGTGCTGCCGGCCAGTCCGCGGTGTGGAAGAAGGCTTATACCGGACTCACCGGGCTCTATCTACGCGAACACACAGCGCAGGTGCGCGAGGGCTTTAGCGGCGCGCTTGGCGGGGATGCGACCATCGGCGAACGCATTGCGCATCCGGCGGATCGAGAGGAGCAATTGGCGGGTGAGGTGTGGTTCTACTATGGCTCTCGCTACGGGGAATATCTGGACGAAGAAAAGGACATGCAGGCTGAGAGTTATCTTGAGGCGGAGCTTGAGCACACTCCGGAGAGCGCGAATGCCTATGCGCAGCTTGCGGATTACTCCGCTGAGGCGGGCAGAGCCGATGCAGCGTTGGCCGACTATCAGCACTCGCTCGATCTCAAGAGCGATCAGCCTGCTGTTCTCGACAAGATTGCCGCGATCGAATGGAAGCAGGGCCGGCAGGCCGACGCGCTGGCTGCGTGGCAGTTGGCTGTGAAGCGGCTGGCCGCCGAGATGGATGCGCGGCATGTGCCGGAGAGCTTCTGGGGAGACTTTGCGCAGGTGCTGGGCTACGTTTCGGCGCACGGCCAGTACGCAGCCATTAAGGATCCAGTGGATGCGATGCTGCGCGTCTATCTGGCCCGAAATGGCGTTTACCTTGTCGAGCCCCTGCTTGAGGCCGGCTATAAGGCGCATGGCGACTCGATGGATTGGCTCATCGAGATCACGGCAGCCGCAACCGATCCTGGCGATGTACTGAGCACCATCGGTCAGAGCGCTTGGATCGAGAAAGGTCAGGCGAGCCGGCTTCTCACTCGCATCGTGGAAGTGGAAAGGCTCAAGGCCCAAGAGAGTTCCGGCGAAATGAATTGGAGTCTTGAGTCGGCCGAATCTCAACTGATGGACGCGCTGCTCGACGAGAAGAAATTCACCGACGCGCGCACGGAGCTAGCCAGGATTCCAGAGGAGAAACGGATCACCGCACAGTGGCTTGACTCTGAGCTGCGCCTGGCCGAGGCCGAGGTAAGCCTGACGCAGTTGGTTGCGGAGTGGAAGAAGCAGCCCGCCAAAGCTCCGGCGAGCCGAGATCTGCAGAATGCCGTTCGCAGGTTGAGCGAGCCGTCGAGGCGAATCGTGATGCGGTATGTCTACGAGCGTGCGCTGGAATCGAGGGAACTGACCGCGCCCAACTTTCTGGGTCTTGCGGCCATCGACCTGGACGAGGGCGACATGACTGGCGCGGTCGCGCTGCTCAAGCGATTGACGCTGGTCAGTAACGATCCGTGGAGCGATACGGATGCAGCGGCCAGCCTGCTTGAGAAGCACAGCCGCTTTGCCGAGGCGATCGAGTTTCTTCAGCCTCTGGCTCATGCATCACCCTGGAATGTAGGTTTCAAGATTCGGCTTGCGGCAGCGACGCTGGCCGTGGACGCGCATTCGCAACAGGCTATGGAAACGCTGAAAGCAGCGGCTGCAGATGCGAAGGCAACGTTCGCGGAACGGCTGGCGGCGGCCAAAGCATTGAAGGGCCGCAGTGCGGCCAATCCCGCCACCGGGAGCGCGGAACTTGACCTGCTGGCGCGCGGCACTTGTCCCACTGCCGACGAGGTCAGCAAGCCTTACTTCGTCGAAGCGCGCAGGGCGTTTGCGGCTTGTGCCTCTGACGACACGACGCGGGAGCGAATCCTGAGCGCCGCCATCGCCGCCGAACCAGGCAACGACGAGTTGCGCATCGAATATGTGTGGGCCGCGTTTGGTTCTGGCCAGGATGCGAGGGCGTTGATGGCTACCGAGCCAATCCTGCAGGGTTCGCAGTACTACAGCCAGAATTATTCGGAAGGATATGGTTCGGAGTACGGCGACGCGGAGGCCGGGCCGCAAAGATTGCCGGTGCTCGCCAGCATGAAACCGGAAGATTCATCGAAGCTCTTCTGGTGGGCGATTCACGCCAGAGAGAAACGGCATGAGTCCGACGAGGCGCTGACGCTGGTGCGAAGCGCGTTGTCTTCGGAAAAGGCAGTGGCGCGGCAACACATTCTTGAAGAGGAGCAGAAACGTCTGGAGGCCGAAGCGGCCCGCCGGCAGGAGAACGAAGCGCGTGCTCCGAAGATCCACGCGGAGTTGGATCAGGATCGGGTGGTGCGCCCGCGATTGCTGCCGGGCATGCCGTTCACTCCCAGAAAAAGGGCTGTCAATGAGGGGGATGCGGAATGAAACGACGCGTCTGGATTTCGATTGGTGTGGCGCTTGCCGGTTGCGGGGTGGTCTTCGCGATTGGCGCAGTGGAGCAGGCGATGAAGCCGGAGCCCGAGTTGCCGGCACTGCTGCCCGAGGGTGCATTGCTCTCGATCGAGGCGCGCGACTTTCAAGCGCTGCTCAAGGATTGGAACACGTCGGAAGAGAAGCGCGCATGGATAACAAGCGACAATCATGCAGCCTTCAGCAACTCGCGGCTCTTCACGCGTCTGTCTCAGGCGCAAGATGAATTCTCTGCCGCCGCCGGGCTCACGGCAGACGACGACTTGCTCGAAAAGGTTGCGGGCAAGGAGAGTTGCCTGGGCCTCTACGACATTGGCAATCTCGAATTTGTCTACGTCACGCACCTCGATCAGCAGGAGATCGAGAACACTCCGCTGTGGCTGACGCGGTCGAAGTTCGAGCAGCGCACCGAGGCGGGGAACGTGTTCTACGTGCACAAGGACGCGCAGTCTTCGCGCACCGCAGCTTTTGCCGCGCGAGGTGGGTGGCTGATTCTGGGGACTCGGGAGGACCTGGTGGCTGGCGTGCTGGACCGATTTGCCGGAGGCTCTTCGCACAGCCTCTTGAACGAAGGCTGGTTTGCCGAGGCCGTGAAACATGCGCCTGGCGAGCGCGGCGATCTGCGCATGGTCTTGAACCTGGAGATGATTGTTCCCTCGCCGTATTTCCGTAGTTACTGGGTTCAGCAGAATATTACCGAGATGAAGCAGTATACTGCGGCTGTAAGCGACCTCTATCGAAGCAGCGAGAGTTACCGCGAGGAGCGAGTGCTAGTGCGCCGCGCCGGAGCCGCCGCTCCTGTGCAGGGCGATGTGAGGACGCTGGCTGCGCTGGCTCCCGAGGATGCGGCATTCTACGCTGCCGAGGCCTCGCCCGACCCCGAGAGTCTGTTGCAAACTTTACGGGAGAATCTGCTTGAGGAGAAGCCGGCGCGAGCAGCAACCTCGTACACGAATGCGCCCTCCGCGGCCAGGGCGGAGAATGCCGGCAGTGCAGCACAGCTTGATGTGCAGATCGACAAGGCTCCGGTTGTGGTCGCGCGGGCGGATGCCTTCCAACCCTTGCGCGCGCTGCTACAGGCCGTGCAGCCCGACGCGGCGCTCGAGGTCTACACCACTCGCGCTCCACAAGAAGGTGTTTATGTTTCGTTGCAAACGGCGATGGCGGTCTCCGCTTTGCGCGACTGGGATGAGGATGCGGTGCGACGAGCGCTGACGCAGACGCTGTTGCCGGGCCTGACGGCGGGAAATCTCGGCGTGCAATGGGAGAAGCGGTCTAGTGTAATCTCCGGCGGTGATTATTCTGCGCTCGATGGAGCTGTACCCTTATACGCCGTGGTGCGAGGCAAGCAACTGCTGCTGGCCAACGACCCCAAGCTCTTGGAAAGACTGCTGGCTCGCAGCCAGAGCGGCGCTTCGCTCGGGGGAAAGGACAGTGTCACTTATGCGGCACTCTTCCGCCACAAGCAGGAACAGGGCAATTTCCGCAGACTGATGACGCAACTGGATCTGGCCGGTCATCGCGGCGAAGCTGACCCGCAGGCTGAATCCGAGGGCGGCCAGAGCCCGGCTTTCTTCTCCGGCAATGCGGCGAGCTTCAGCCGAGCCTTTTCAAAGCTGGTGTCGGAACGGATCGAAGAGCGGGACCGTGGCGCCACGGTAACGCAGACGGTAACGTATCAATGGAGCCGCTAGCCCGCAGGATCAGGCTGGAGACAAGTATGCGGGCTGCGCGATTCGCGGCGCTGGCAACCGCATTCCTTTTGACTGCAGGCGCCCAGTCCGCGCATGAGACGCAGTTTTCGCTGGGCTCAGAAGCAGTTTTAGAGCGTGTCTTCACCAGCCCTGATCTCTCTTACTTGTTGCTGGATGCGTCGGGCGAGGTGTTGGCCGAGCGATGGCCTTCCGAAACACCTGTCTCTCCCGGATCTCTCGTCAAGCCCTTCCTCGCAGTCGCCTATGGGGAACAGCATGGCGGCCGGTTTCCCGTGGTGCGCTGCCTGGGTACTCGGAGCCGCTGCTGGCGTCCTGCCGGGCACGGAACCCTTGGATTGGAGGAGGCGATCGCGCAGTCTTGCAATGCTTATTTCCTTGACCTGGCTGCGGGATTGGATCGAAGGCGCGCAAGCCAGACCTTCGCCCGCTATGGGATTTCCGGCCCCGCGGCAGAGGCTGCGACCGAGAGCCTGGTGGGATTGGGAAACGCGTGGAAAGAGTCGCCGCTGGCTCTGGCCAGAGCCTACTTGCAACTGGAAAAAGAGCAGGGCTCTGCCGTTCAAGGCAGGATTGCGAATGGGATGCTCGGCTCGGCGGCACACGGCACGGCGCGCGCAGTGGACGCGGCGTTGGGCAAAGATGCTGCTTTGGCCAAGACTGGAACGGCAGCATGTTCGCACACGCCGCGAGGGTCAGCGGATGGATTCACGGTCGTCTTGTACCCGGCGGCACAGCCTCGGCTGCTGCTCCTGATTCGCGTGCACGGCACAACCGGCGCTGAGTGCGCAAAGATCGCCGGAGCCATGTTGCGTTCCCTGGGAGCCGGAGAGCGATGATGCGTGTAAAGATGTCCATAGATTCAACCGCATTCCCGTTTGAGCCGCACAGTGTCACGTGCAGGGTCGGGCGCTTCGGTCTATGGATTCTGGCGCTGTTTTTGCTGGCGTTGTCAGCCTCGCCTGCAAGAGCACAGCAAGAGCTTCGTTTTGGGGTGCTGGGGCTCTTTCATCCCAGGGAACTGGTACTGGAACCGGAGGGCAGAGAAGTTCTCTCCGTCTCTGCGCAAGGCGGAGCACGAAGCACTGTGCTGGTGCTGAACGGCGAGCCCGGTCACCGCCAGATCGTTTTTCACGCCGATGGCTCCGGTGTGGTTGCCGGGACTCGCTCGGCTCGTACTTTTTCAGTCACGGCGCGCAATGGCGGAGTGGTCGCCTTCCGGCTCACTGTGCCGGGAAAGCTTCGCCGTGTCTATTCGGGACGGCTTAATCTAGAGGCCCGCAACGGCGAATTGCTGGCCGCGGTCAGCATGGACCGCGAGACGGCGGTGGCCTCGATTGTGGCTGCTGAGATGGTGGAGAGCGCCCCGATGGAAGCTCTCAAGGCGCAGGCAGTTGCCACCCGCTCATTTCTGATCGCTGGCCAAAGGCACCTTGAATTCGACTTCTGCGACACGACCCATTGCCAATTCCTCAAGTCGCCACCTGAGCCGGCGAGCCGGGTCTTCCGCGCCGTCGAGGCTACGCGAGGGCTGGTGATTGCCTATCGTGGCAAACCGCTGGCGGCGATGTACTCCAGCCGGTGCGGTGGACAAACGCGCAGCCTGCGCGATGTAGGCGCTGATCCGGGAGACGGGTACCCCTACTTTGCCGTGCCTTGCGCGTGGTGCAGGCGGCATCCTTTTACGTGGCAAAGCACGGTGGGCAAGAGCGCACATCCGCCTGTGCCGGGGGACGAACGCCGGAGAATTGTCGAGGCGCGGCAATGGGGCTGGAGCGCGATCCCAGGCAGCGATTTTACTGTAACGGGAGATAGCGCTGGCTGGCGGCTCGAGGGTCACAGCGCAGGCCACGGCGTGGGAATGTGCCAACAAGGAGCGAGGGGTATGGCGTCCGCCGGCGCGAGCTTCCGCGAGATTCTCTCTCATTACTATCCGAACACACTCTTGGTTTCCCAGCCATGAATTCTCGTGTTGCGATGAGCGGTTCACATTCTGAGGCCTTTGGCACACGGCCGGTGCTTCTCCTCGGACGCCTTCTCCGATTAAACTTAGTGCGGGCGCGCACCAGATTCGCGAATGGGTATAGCACCTTGCCTCCGGGACAAGGTGCCATCAACGTACGAGGGGAATCGCGAACAGAGATGCGCATTGGGGAAAAGATTCATGGACGCTGAAGCCAGATACCGGCGATTCGATGAGGCGGCACAGAACGGGATCCTGATTCTCGACGCAGAGTCGGGCGCGATCCTGGACATGAATCCGATCTTGGCCAAGATGCTGGACTACGCTCCCGTGGAACTGCTCGGCATGTCTCTCTGGGAGATTGGCCTTCCCGAGGACGTAGCTGCATCCAAACGCGCCTTCCAGTGTCTCATCGAAAACAACTCAGTCCACTATGACGATTTGCCCTTTGTGTCCAAGAGCGGAGAACCAGTCCGCGTTGAAGTCACAGGCAAGGTCTTTGACAGGAGAGGGGAGAAGCTGGTCCAGTGCAACGTATGCAGAATCGGCCTGTCCGATAGCACGATCGGTCCGGAGATGCGCATCCAGCATACGCATGAGATGGAGGCCGTTAGCCAGATCGCCGGAGGTCTGGCTCATGACCTCAATAACATGCTGGGCGTCATCTTGAGGTGTTGCGAGATTCTGGAGGGCCAGCAGGTCCTGCCCGAAGCAAGCCACAAGATCGTCCTAGAGATCCATAACGCGGGAGCATCTGCCAGGAACCTGACAGAACGAATGCTCGCGTTTAGCCGCGGGCAAGTGGCCGAGCGCGTCGCGGTGGATCTTAACGAGACTGTGAGCCGCGTGGAGAAGATGCTGGGGCGGCTGTTCGGGGACGGCGTCCTACTGGTCACGGTCCCCGGCAGTGGCCTGGGGAGTATAAGTGCTGATCCGAGCCAGCTTGAACAGGTGTTGATGAACCTGGCGATCAATGCGCGGGATGCTATGCCACGGGGCGGCAGGATCATGGTTGAGACCGCAAACGTCGAGATCGATGAAACCAACGCCGGGCAGCACCCATCCGTGCGGCCTGGGCGGTATGTCGTGTTGAGCGTGAGCGACACGGGAACCGGAATGGACCCGGAAATTCAATCCCGCATCTTCGAGCCTTTCTTCACCACAAAGCCCTTCGGGCAGGGAACGGGTCTCGGCCTGTCCACTGTAATGAGCATTGTGGAGCAGAACGGGGGAGCGATCTCCGTTCACAGCCAACCCGGCGCCGGGGCAACGTTCAAGATCTACTTTCCCCGCTGCGATCAGCCGGTGGTGGCCGCAAGGCAGGCGAAGGCGCCGCTCGTGCAAGGCGAAGCGAAGACAATTCTGCTGGTGGACGATGCCGGTTCGCTGCGTGGATTGATACGCCGGCTGCTCGAAGACGGCGGATATACGGTGCTCGATTCGGGCGACCCGGCTGTGGCCCTTCGCATAGCGCAAGAGCATCCAGGACCGATACCGCTGTTGATTACGGATGTGGTTTTACCGGGATTCAGCGGTTCCGATCTCGCTGCAAGAGTGACCAGGACAAGACCGGAGACCAGGGTACTCTATGTGTCGGGCTTCAACGACGACTCGGTTGCTCCGTTGCTCCCGCCCGGACGTAGCTATGCGTTTCTCAAGAAGCCATTCACCCAGGATGAGTTGCTGAGAAATGTTCGCCAACTGCTTGATTCTTCGATGACGATCCCTGCCCGGCCACCCTCGGGTTCACCTGCGTCGAGGTCTAGAAGGGCGAAAAAGACCGAGGGCTGAAGGCAGCGCAAATCTCCCCAATTTATCCGTCACTTACGGGTCGCGCCAGCCGCGGTCTCCGGTGGATGGAACCGGACGATTATCCTCATTGCTCGTTGAAATCGATATATGGTTATGCCGATGGAAGGGATGCGGGTGTGCTGTACAAACAGCCGCTTTCGCGGATTTGTGATTTCGCTTAGGTCGCGTGAAAAGTGCTTTGCGGACGGGATGGAATAGAGCATGTTTCAAGTCGGTGGAATCCTGATCGTCTTCGGCTGTGTCGCCGCTGGCTACCTCATGGAGAAGGGCCAGATCGCCGTTCTGCTTCAGCCGGCCGAACTGATCATCATCGGCGGAGCGGCAATCGGGACGATATTGACGGCCAACCCGATGCATATTCTAAAAAGGGTCGTTGCGGGACTTGTGAATGTCGTGAAGGGATCGCCGTTTTCAAAACAGCGATATCTGGAAACGCTCAAGATGATGTTTGACCTGCTCGCCAAATCGCGCAAAGAAGGGGCAATTGCCATTGAGGGCGATATTGAAGAGCCGCAAAACAGCCCGCTCTTCTCGAGGTATCCAGCCTTCCTCAACGATCATCACGCTCGCGACTTCGTCTGCGATACGATGCGCATGGCGATCACCGGCGGCGTGAGCGCATTTGATGTGGATCAGATGATGGAACTGGACATGGATGTCCATCATCTGACGTCAAACCAGCCGAGTCAGGCATTGTCCACGGTGGCCGATGCGCTGCCCGGACTGGGAATCGTGGCAGCGGTTCTTGGAGTGGTGGTGACAATGCAGTCGCTCGGCGGACCTCCAGAGGAGATCGGACGCAAGGTGGCCGCAGCGCTGGTCGGTACTTTCCTGGGCATTCTATTGTGCTACGGACTGGTCGGGCCCTTGTCGTCCAATATGTCGAAGATCGTGGACGAAGAGCAGAGCTACTATCATGTGCTGCGCGTCATGATGCTCGCCTTCATCAAAGGCACTTCCCCAATTCTGGCGGTCGAGATGGGCCGGAGAGCGATTCCCGAGCACTCTCGCCCCGATTTCTTTGAGGTAGAAAAGGCATGCAGGGAGAAAGTTGGGGAGCCCCAGGCTGAATTCCAAGCCGCATAGGGCTCAAAAGCCATGGTTGCCGACGAACAGGTCATTATCGTCAGAAAAAAGGCCAGTCACGGCGGCCACCACGGAGGCGCCTGGAAGGTGGCCTATGCCGATTTTGTCACCGCGCTGATGTCGTTGTTCATTGTGATGTGGCTGATGAACAGCAGCAAGCCCGTTCAGGATGCGGTCGGGGGATATTTTCGCGATCCGCATGGGACCGGCCAGAAGAAGGGCACACAACTGAACGGGGCCGGGGATGCCGCAATTCAGAAGAAACAGGACATGGCCAAGTTGAAGGACGATCTGATGAAGGCCATGGCAAAGATGGCCAACTACGACAAGATCAAGAAGCTGATTGAAATCACCGTTACCCAGGAAGGGTTGCAGATCGAGTTGATGGAGGATCCTCACGGAACCTTTTTCGAGCTGGGAAGCGCGGAACCAACCCCAACTCTGAAGAACGTGCTGCAGATTCTGGCTCCCGAAATCGGCAAGCTGCCGAATCCGCTTTCGATCGAAGGGCACACCGATTCCAAGCCCTACTCGGGCCAGAGGGCCTACGGGAATTGGGAACTCTCGACGGATCGCGCGAACACAGCCAGGCGCTTGATGGAAAGCGCCGGAGTTGGTTCAAAGCAAGTGACGCAAGTGCGCGGCTTCGCGGATCGCAAACTGCGCAAGCCTCAACAGCCTGAGGATGCCTCGAACCGTAGGATCACATTGATCATCCAGTACATCCCCGCTCCCGACCCTCTGCCGGCGATCGTCACCAAGGGCGCATTGCCGCCGGTCAACTAGGGTGATGAGCCGGAGTTTGGTGCAGGAATCCAATGGAGAAAACGCAGGTCCACTTCGACTTCGCTCAGTGCAGGCTTTCGACTCTCTTCCCGGCGGTCGCTCAGGATGACATTAATTCGGCTTGATTATGGGAATTGAATGAGCATGGATGCGGCAGCGTGGTTGGCGATGACAGCCATGAATTCGGCTGTGGCTACGCGTTCCCGAGGCGTCTCAAAATCGAATACAAGTCCGACATAACAATTGTCTATATAGGCGACCTGGGCATCCACCTTGAGCATGCCCATAGGATGGCGAAGGGTGAGCAGCCCGGTGTCGCCGACAACGACGGAGCCATCAAGCTTGACGCGAATGCCGGTATCGCTGACATCGCGGCAGAGACCAATAAACGTCTCATCTCCGACGATAAAATCGACGTCAAAGCCGGTTGTGACGCGGCAAGGCCTGTATTCGAATTTGCGGATGCTTTTCAGGTCCGTCATTCCGGGGGGCTCCTCTCGATTCTGGAGGCAGGATGAGCATGCCGACCAGTGGCTCATCGTGTCTATCGGCAACGATGCATCAGAGTTTCAATATTACTTCCGATACCCACCTTATGACGCAATTGAGCTGCATTTTGAGCGCCGTTGCCCGGGTCTGGTTGATTCAAACCTCAACCCCGGAGATGAGCGTGCCATACGATTGTAGGGGAAAATTGAATGCTCAGGAAATGGACCGCGGGGAAGTTCAATCGTTGCAACTGGTTGGCGTTCATATTTCTCTACTGGCCGATACGATTGCGACTCTCTGTCGTGGTGCCTGGAGATCGGCGAAACGTCCGGCAGGCTAATGTCTCGCAGGCCAAGATCAACCGGATGGGTTGACTCGATTAGAAGCAAATCTCGGGGAATTCCCGCGAATGGCAGTGGAAGATTGCATGCATCATCTTTAGAATCAATACGAAAATCTTTTACTAACCTATTCTTTGTATAAATTAAAATTGGATGATAAGATTGCAAGTCAAAGCCATGTGTCCTGAATCACTTTTTTCGAAACCGCAGGAGACCGGTGTGCATTCTGGCGGCTCTTCGTCACAGCCGGAGGCAGATGACTCCCTCGAAATCCAGCCAAACTCGACCGGACAGAAGATCCTGGTCGTCGACGATGATGTTCCATTGGGCAAGTTTCTCAGTCGCGAACTCAAGCGCAGACACTTTTCCGTCGAGATCCGTCATGACGGCGAAACCGCCCGCGACGACATCCAGAAATCCATCTTTGATCTGGTGATTCTCGATCTGAACCTGCCGAAAATGGACGGAATGGCCGTCTTGAAGCAGGTTCGCCTGAGTCATCCGCGACTGCCAATCCTGGTGTTGACGGCGAGGAATCACACGCACGATCTGGTGTTGGCGCTCGAACAGGGAGCAGACGATTGTCTGATCAAGCCTTTCTCGTTCCTGGAATTACTGGCGCGAATCAGGGGCCTGCTGCGGCGCAACTATTCTCTGCCGGTGAGTTCATCGAAGGTTGGCAATTTGACCATCAATCGGGAAGAGCACTGGGCGATGCGCGGGGAGCGGCGAATCGATCTGACGGCGCGTGAGTTTGCGCTGCTAGAGTACCTGATGAACAACGCGGGCAAGGCTGTTTCGCGCACCACCATCATGCAGGAAGTATGGAACACCACCTTCGATTCGACGACCAACATCGTCGACGTGTATATGAAGTATCTGCGGGACAAGGTTGACCTCGAGGGGGAAGTCAAGTTGATCCGCACAGTCCGGGGCGTCGGATATGTTTTGAGCAACGATTAGCAGGAGTGAGTCCTGTGGGGGAGTCTCCAATGCCGAAGTCCGCATCGGAAGCACTTTACTTCAATCTGTCGCAGTGCATCCATGCCACCGCGCAGCCCCTCGCCGTTCTTCGCGCCAGCCTGGGGAATAGCTGTGTGGCCAAGATGGGCCTTGAAGAACTTAGGGAACTGGCGGCAAGTTCGGCCGCAGAGGTGGAGCGGCTGTGTACACTTTTCAGTTGCCTGCAACAGCTTGTCAGTACAGAGAGCGTCAAGCCGCAACTCTCTGAAACCTCGATTGTGCATCTGCTTGCGAATGTTGCCGATGGGGTCAATCTTTTGTTCAAGGAAGACAGGATCTTTCTCCGCTCGATCGTCTCCGACTCTTGCCAGCCGGTTCTTATCGACAAGGCGCGAACTCTTCAGGCGTTGTCGACGGTGCTGCTGATTGCCCATGCCGTATCGCGTCCGCAGGATACCGTCGAGCTGATTGCGTCGTCCTCGTCTTCCAATACGGTTCGAATTGTGGTGCGGAATCTGACCTCGTGCGTCGACCAAATGAATGCGGAAACGAGCATGAGCATGGCATTTGCCGAGGCGAAAATCAGGAGCCAGCAGGCTACTTTTTCCTGGAGCCTGCGGCCTTTCAGCGTGCAAATGGAATTGCAAGGAGCGCCGCTCGGAATTGGCGCCAATGCCGGATCGATGAGAGTCGTGTGAGTCCAATGGAAGCCATGTCCGCAGCGGAAGGTACATCGATGGGTTCGTCTTCTTTTCCAAAGTTTCGCGCGGACGAGAGCACCGTGATCAGCGTGCTGCTCGTGAGCCCGAACAGCAGGCTTCGCATGTCGCTGCAAGAGAAGCTACGCCAGCCCCGCTGGAATTTGACCGAAGCCTCAAGCGGCGCCGAAGCACTTGAGTGTCTGAACGAAGATGCCAGCGAGATTCTGCTGCTCGATCCTCTTCTGCCCGATCTTGAGTCGGGCGAATTCAGCGCGATGGTTCGCGAGCAATTCCCGAACATTCAGATCCTCTCGGTGAATTCCCATACCGGGCAGCTTGTTCTTGGCACCTCTTCGCCCACCCTGCTGTCGGCCCAGTTGACTGAGCTGCTTTACAGCGGCGGCAACGCTCCCTCCAACTCGATCTCTCCCGAGCGGTTGCAACGCATGAGGACTCATGAAGAGGGACGGCTCGGAATTCGCGGCATGATCGGGGATTCGGAGGCGATGCAGCAGGTCTATGATTTGACACACATGGTCGCGCGCCGGGACACGACTGTATTGGTGACGGGCGAGAGCGGCACCGGCAAGGATCTGGTCGCCCAGGCCATCCATCTGATCAGCCTGCGCCAAAAGCAGCCGCTGGTGGTGATCAACTGCGCTGCAATCCCCGAGTCGCTGCTCGAAGCCGAACTCTTCGGGTATGTGAAGGGCTCGTTCACAGGCGCCGTGCAATCGCGCATCGGCCGGATTCACGCGGCGCATGGCGGGACGCTCTTCCTTGACGAGATTGGAGATATGCCCCTCTCCCTGCAGAGCAAGATTCTCAGATTCCTCGAGCAGGGTGAAGTGCAGAGGATTGGCGGCAATGACAATCTGAAGGTGGATGTCCGGGTGGTTGCCGCGACCAATGCCGACCTGCAGAACCGGGTCAAGCAGAACCTGTTTCGCGAGGATCTCTACTATCGCCTGGCGATCTTTCCCATCAAGCTGCCGCCTTTGCGGGAGCGCAGGGGAGATGTCGTTCAACTCGCCGAGTCATTTCTTGAGAAGTTCTGTCCTGGTGTCAGCCTGAGCGCGGAAGCGATACAGACTCTGGCGCAGCACGACTGGCCGGGGAACGTCCGCGAACTGAAGAATGTGATCGAGCGGTCCAGCATCGTTGTCGGCGGCGGGCGGGAGATCCTGGCCCGGCATATTCTGTTCTAGATTAAATCCGGGTAAACTTTGCCTAACGAGCGTTGTCGAGTACAGCTCGACAACGGTTTTGCCTTAGAAGAGGATTTGCGGCTCAGAGTCTCTGAGGCTTTATGAGCTTATATATAGATGGTGTTTTCGCCTTCCGATCTCCTATTTGAAAATCCAAATCAAGTTGGCCCTCATCGTGCATAGTCGATAGGCAGATGCTGCCTAGTTCTCATCTCGCGCAAATAAATCTCCCGCTCACCGATGAGCCGAGCGGCGGCCTGAGTGGCGGGCAAACCAGCCCTACTCAGGCCGAGGGCAGCGTCACCACTTCGAGGGACGACTTGGAGATGCAAACCCGGAGCGCCGTGCTTTTGGCGGGCGAGTTCTCCGAATTCATCGCGGCTGCCTCGCGGCTTGAGGGCTCCTATCGAGAACTACAAGAAGAAGTCTCCCAGCTCGGACAGGAGTTGTCGGAACGGAATGCTGCGTTGAATACGAGCCTGGCTGAAAACGAGCGGATGCGGCAGGCTCTGCAGCAGATTGTGGACTCGATGCCTTGCGGGGTCCTAGTGCTGGATTGCGATGGGCGGATCTCGATGATCAACCCGGAGTGCCAGAGGCTGCTCGCACTCGATCCATCGCGTTTTGGCAAAGAGTCAAGGATTACTCTGCGGCAGATCTCGGCCTGGAGCGGCGTCAATCTTGAGGCCTGGTGCGAGGATGCCTCCACCAGCGATACAGAGCAGGAGTTTTGCGTTCGCGGCAGTTCGGGAAAGCGCTGGGTTGAAGTTCGCAATCGCAGGCTCTTTCGCGCATCGGGCAAGCCGGGCGTGTTGGACAAGACGATCTTGATCTTGCGCGATATCACGGCGCAGAAGCGCGCCGAGCAGGAGCGCGAAGCCGGACGTAAGGCAATGGCTCTGGCAGAGATCACAACCACGCTCGCTCATGAAATTAGAAACCCATTAGCCAGCCTGGAGCTCTTTGCCGAGTTGATTGAGACCGACTACGAGCGCCGCGGCGAATGGATCTCTCATCTGCGCGCCGGCATTCGTTCGCTGTCGGGGACCGTGAACAATGTTTTGAGCTTTCATGGTTCCGGCACTTTGGCGCTGGCGCCAGTGTCGCTCTCCGCGGTGATTGGCAATGCGATCCAGTTTATTCAGCCCCTTGCGGATCAGGCAGCGGTATCGCTGGAATGGCTGGCCGACCACGACGAGAGCCAGGTGATGGGCAATGCAAGCGCCCTTCAGCAAGTTGTATTGAACCTTGTTTCCAATGCCATTCGCCATACGCCGGCGGGCGGCAATGTAAAGGTTTCGCTCCGGCTGGCGCAAAGCGGCGCGAAGGGACAGAAGTGCGGAGACAATGTCGAGCAGCTCATCGCCGACTTCTCCGACACGGGTTGCGGCATCCGGCCTGACCAGATTGACCGCATTTTTGAGCCCGGCTTCAGCGGGAGTGGCGACACCTCCGGACTGGGCCTGGCAGTTTGCGAGCGAATCATGAAGCAGCACGGCGGGCGGATCTCCGCAACGAACTGTGCGCATTCAGGTGCTCGATTCACGCTCTATTTTCCAGTGCACCAGATGGAATTGGCCTTGGCATGAACAGCACGATTGAAACAAACAGTGAATCTTCGGTATTAGTCGTCGACGATGAGCCTGGGATGCGCACCGCACTGCGGGCCAACTTCCTGCGCCACGGTTGGCGGGTTGAAACAGCCACCGGCGTTCGCGACGCGGCGCGAGCTTTTGAACTCACCAGCTTCGACCTTGTGGTCAGCGACATTCGCATGAGGGATGGCGACGGCTTTGAGGTGATGTGTTCGGTGCAAAAGAGCTCGCCGACCACCGCGGTGATCCTGCTGACCGCGTTTGGCAGTGTACCTGAGGCCGTTGAGTCGATGCGCAGCGGGGCATTTGATTATCTGACGAAGCCGGTTTCGTTTGAACAACTCCAGGCCGCCGCCGCTCGCGTCATGAAGCGCATCAGCGAGACAACAGTCGCCGCTAAAGTCTCAACGAGGATCGTGAATGAGGAGATCGTGAGTCCGGGAATCATCGGCCGCTCTCCATCCTTGTTACTTGCTTTGCAGCGCGCCCGCGCAGCCGCCAGCACCGATGCCGATGTGCTGATCGAAGCCGAGAGCGGCACCGGCAAAGAGCTGATGGCGAAGTTCATTCATCAATCCAGCGACCGCAGCCGGAAGCCTTTTATTGCCGTGAACTGCGCAGCCGTGCCGGAGCACCTTTTGGAGAGTGAACTCTTTGGACATGCCAAAGGAGCCTTCACGGGCGCAAACGGCGCCAAGGCGGGAAAGTTCGAACTGGCCGACGGTGGCACGCTGCTGCTCGACGAGATCGGCGAGATGCCGCTGAACCTGCAGCCTAAATTGCTGCGCATTCTTCAGGAGCGCGAATTCGAGAGACTCGGCGAGACTCGCTCGATCCATGTCGACATTCGGGTGATCGCAACCACCAATGCTTCTCTCGCTTCGATGGTGGAGCAAGGCCGTTTCCGTTCTGATTTGTACTATCGGCTGAATGTCATTCCCCTTTCGATTCCCGGCCTTCGTGAACGTCTGGAGGACATTCCGGCGCTGGCACAGCACTTTGCTCAGAAGTTTGCCGTTGAAAGAGAATGCCCGGTGCCGGAGCTGGATGCGAGTTTCATTGAAAGGCTTCAAGAGTATAGCTGGCCCGGCAATGTGAGGGAACTGGCGAACTTCATGTGCCGCGTACTCTCGTTGAATCAGGGAAGAACGATCGATGCGGAGTGCTTTCACAGGGAGTTTCACCCGCTGGGAAGCACACAAACCGCATCGCGCGCGCTGCCGGCCCCAGGGACTCCGATTTCAGTGATCGAAAAAATGCATCTTGAAAACACGCTGGCCCTGGCGAACGGAAACCGCACCCACGCAGCGGAAATGCTGGGGATCAGCCTGCGCACAATGCGCAACAAAATCAGGGAGTACGGGCTCCCGCCAAGGAGATATGCGTCATGCCAAACGCATTCATAGTCTCAGCGCTTGAGAACTACCTGAAGCTGACCGCAATCCGCGAACAGACGATTTCGGCCAACATGGCCAATGTCGATACGCCCGGGTACCACACGCGGGATATCGATTTTCAAGGCGAGTTGACGAAGGCCATGAATGGGGTTCTGACTCGATCCGGGGACGGCGCCGAGGCACCTCAATTGACTCCCGTCGTGCGGGAGGTTTCGGGCCTGATGGAGCGTCCGGATGGCAACAACGTCAACCTCGACCGCGAGGGGCTTTTGATGTCCGAAACGCAGTTGCAGTATCAGATCGGAATTCAACTGGTGAAGCAGCAGTTTCACGAAGTACTCAGCGCCATCAATAGCGGAGGGCAGTCATGAATCTTTTCGACTCATTAACCATTAGCGGATCGGCACTGGCGGCTGAACGACAGCGCTCAGAGATCGTTGCCGCGAATATGGCCAATGCGGAGACGACCCACACGGAAGCCGGCGGACCGTACCGGCGCAAGGAAGTCGTCTTCCAGTCGCCTGATCCGTCCGGTTTCCGGCTGGCTCTGGCCGGTGCCGGGAACTTGAATATGCCCCTGCCCGGCTCCGTGCAGATCTCTCAAGTGATCGACGATCCGACGCCTCCGATCATGCGCTATGAGCCCAACCATCCAGACGCAAACAAGGATGGCTACGTCGCTTATCCGGCCATCAATCCGGTGATGGAGATGGTGGACCTGATGAGCTCGGTTCGCTCCTATCAACTGAATGCGTCGGCCGTGCAAGCAGCCAAGCAGATGATTCAGCAATCGATCGACATCCTCAAGAGCTAAGCAGGAGACGAGAAGATGAGCAGCTCAATTGCAGGTCTTGGTTCCATTGGCGCCATCAGCAGCCTTCCGAAATTGCCGGCGCTTGACTCTGCTCCGGCCGAGGGAGGCTTTAGCGGCGTACTCAGCAACGTGCTTCAACAGGTCAACCAACTCAGCGGCGGAGCCGAACAACAGATTGGAAGCCTGCTGAAGGGCGGCAACACAGACATGAGCTCGGTGATGATCGCAGTCGAAAAGGCCGACGTGGCATTTCAGTTGATGATGCAGGTTCGCAACAAGATCGTAAGCGCATATCAGGACATCGAGAAGATGCAGTTTTAGAAGATGCGCCTTGTAGTGTGTGCACACAGGAACATCGCATGGGGGATGCAGTTCCTGGCAAGGGTTTTTAAGTGAGCGGCGGGATCGGGGACCTATGGCCGGCAAGAATCAACTAGCAACGACGAAACAAACGCCAGGCTTCAACCAGGCCATGGAACGCGCCAAGCTGTTCTGGACCGGCCTTCGTCCGCAGCAGCAGGCCTATTTCGGCGTGGGTCTCGCAATTACATTGGCAGCCGCTGTTTTCTTTGTGAAGATGATCTCGACACCCGACATGAAGCCGCTGATGAATGGATTGGAACCGGCCGACGCTCAGGCAATTTCAACGGAGTTAGCGGCGAAGAAGATCGCTTCTGTCATTGGTCCGGACGGCACATCCATCAGCGTCCCGGCAGATCAAATTGATGCAGCCCGGCTCGAAGTGGCCTCTCATGATTCGCCGCATAGCGGTCGCATCGGCTTTGAGATCTTCGACAAGGTTTCATGGGGACAGACGGAATTCGATGAGAAGGTGAACTACCAGCGCGCGCTTGAAGGCGAACTGGAGCGGACGATTCAGACCATCAGCAACGTCAAAAGCGCTCGCGTGCATCTGGTGATGGCGAGCGACTCGGTCTTCCTGGACAGAGAGCGCGGCGCAAAGGCTTCGGTCACGCTTCGCCTTCGCCGAGGAAGCCTGTCGCGTGAAGATTATTCGGCAATCTCGCGTCTGGTTGCGGGCGCAGTGGATGAGCTCAAGCCGACTGACGTAGTGATTATTGACGCGGATTCAAATCAGGCACTCGGACAGGGCAGTGGTGGCGGCGCCGATGGCGAAAATCTTGAGCAGGAATTGACGCGGCGGCTGATTGCGACCCTGGCGCCTGTTGTCGGAGCGGATCGCATTCACGCCAGCGTCAATGTGGAGTATGAAACCGGCAGCAGCGAAGAGAGCCAGGAGAAATACGATCCAGCAGTGAGCGCAACGCTTACCATGCAGCACTCCGAGGAGAATACAGGTCCGGGCGCAGGCGCGGCCGGCGTTCCCGGAGCCTCGAGCAATGTACCCGGACCCAACGCGAAGGTTGCAGTGCCTGCAGCCAAGGAGCCGAGCCAGTCTTCAAAGACGGATAACAACACCTACGGCGTGAATCACACGACGCGCCACGTAATTGAACCGGCAGGAAGCATTCGCCGCCTGACCGCTGCCGTGGTGCTCGACGATGCGGTCGATCGCAAGCAGCAGAATGGCAAATGGGTTGAAACTCGCCGCAAGAGGACACCGGACGAATTGAAGCTGATCGGGGATCTCGCGCAGGCGGCCATCGGATTCAATAGCGTTCGTGGCGACGTAGTCAGCATCGAGAACCTTTCCTTCGATCATCCCGAGGTGGCGGATCCTGGACCGGCCACAATCGTCGAGCAGGCGCGGAAGGACTTGAACGACTATTCGTCCCTGGTTCGTTATGCGGTACTGCTGGGCCTGTTTATCCTTGTCTATCTTCTGACGATCCGGCCCATCCAAAAGCGCATTCTCTCCATTCCGAACTCGCTGTTGGTGGCCTCTCGAGCTCCGGTGCAAGTTGCGACTGAGGGGGAGCCCGCGCTCGAAACCTCGAACAATCTTGCCCGGCGTTCCGTGATTTTGAAAAAGCAACTCGCAGAGTTTGTACAGGCTGAGCCTGAGAGCAGCACCATCGCCGTGCGCGCGTGGCTGCGGGAAGAAGTCCAATGACAGCGTCGACTGAGCGAGCCAAACTGAGCGGCGCCCGCAAGGCCGCAATCCTGATGACAGTCCTCGGTGAGGATGCTGCCGCGACGGTCTTTCGCGATCTGAACAAGCAGGATTTGCAGCTAGTGGCCGACGAAGTCGCGAGTCTCGGAACCATTCCAGCGGAATTGACGGTCCAGGTCATTGAAGAGTACCAGAAGATGACGCAGGCTCAGGGTTACCTGATTCAGGGTGGATATGAACTCGCCCAGCGCCTGCTCATCAAGGCCTTTGGAGAAGCGGAGGCGGACAGCATTTTGCAACGGCTGACCAAGGCCCGCGAACTAAAACCCTTGGAGGCGCTACAGAGGGCCGATCCGCAGAAGCTTGCGAGGTTCCTGGAAAGCGAGCATCCACAGACTATCGCCTTGATTCTCGGTCAACTCGGCGATCGCCAGGCATCGGCTCTGCTGATGAGCCTTCCCAATGATATTCGTGCCGAAGCTGTCAAGAGATTGGCAAACCTCCGCCGCTTTTCGCCGGAGATGGCAGAGAAAGTATCAACCCTTTTGAGCCTGCGGCTGAGCCAGGTTGGAGAACAGGGCAAACGGACCTATTCAGGATTCCAGAGTGTGGCAGACATTATGAACTGCATCGACACGACAGTGGCGCAGGAGATTCTGGAGAACATTGAAAACGAGGAGCCCAATCTGGCAGTCAGCATCCGCGATCTCATGTTCACTTTTGAAGATCTTTTGCATGTCGGCGAGGCGCACATCCGGGAGCTTGCGGGGGCTATCGACAAGAGAACACTGGCGACAGCTCTCAAGGGGACTGCCGAAGAACTGAAGAACCACTTCTTCCGGATCATGTCGTCCAGAGCTGTTGAAATGCTCAAAGAGGACATCGAGTTGCTTGGGCCCGTTCGCGCCAAGGAAGTGATCAAAGCGCAGACTGAGATTGTCACAATTGCCCGGCAGCTTGAGGCCGAGGGCAGAATCGTATTGAAGGGCGAGGGAAATGATGAGTATCTCGTTTGATGAAGCAGCAAACCATGCGTTCCCCGCGCCGGTTACTTCGTACTTGTACCGGGATATGAGTGCCGCTCCTGCCTCCGCAAATGTCAGGGAAGCGAAGCAGGCTATCAGCGGCCCCGGACAGGAAAAGGAGCAGCAGGCGGCGCCGAGCGTGTCAACGCAGGAGATCGGTGAATTGCTGAAACGCGCCCGCGCCGAAGCAGCGGCTGAAACCGAGAAGCGCCTGCGTGTGGAGTATGAAGCGAGATCCGCGCGAGAGGCGGCGAAGATCGGCAAGGCCCTGGAACTTTTCGTAGCTGAACGGAAGAGCTATTTTTCGCGGGTTGAGTCCGACGTGGTCCATCTGGCCCTGGCCATTGCAGCGAAAATTCTGCATCGCGAGGCGCAGGTTGATCCGTTGTTGGTTGCGGCATTGGTCCGCGTCGCTGTCGATAAGCTGCACGACGGATCGAGCGTGTCGGTGCGCTGCTCAACGACAAACGCGGGAAAGTGGCGTGATTTTCTGGCAAGTTCTTCGAACGGATCGACAATTGCAATCGTGGAGGATGCTCAACTGAGTTCTGAAGACTGCATTCTCGAAACTGATCTTGGTTCGGCAAACTTCAGCATTGACGCGCAGTTGAAAGAGGTTGAGCAGGGCTTCTTCGACCTGCTCGCGCAGAGGCCAGCGATCAAATGAATGCCGCCACGCCACTTGCTCCCTATTTTGATCGCCTGGATCGAGGGTCTACGCTTCGCTGGCGCGGACGCGTGTTGCAGGTGGTTGGCAACCTGATCGAGTCCGAAGGGCCGTTCTGCTCCGTCGGCGAGTCATGCGAAATCACCAATGCGGGGGGCAAGAGGTACTCGGGTGAAGTGGTTGGATTTCGCGGATCGACACTGCTTTCCATGGCTGTCGAGAATCCGCAGGGAATTCGCTTCGGCGACCGGATCGTCGCCTGGGGAACGCGGCCCTCTATTCGGGTTGGCAACGATCTGCTGGGGCGCGTGATCGACGCAACCGGCACGCCTTTGGATTCGAAGGGTGAATACCGTGGGGAGCGGGCGGTATGGGTGGATGGGTCTGCTCCACTTCCGCTCGATCGTGTACCTATACGCGAGCCGCTGGGCTGTGGCATTCGCGCTCTCGACGCATTTGTCACCTGCGGACGGGGGCAGCGCCTGGGCATCTTTGGTGGCAGCGGTGTGGGGAAAAGCACGCTGCTGGGAATGATGGCCCGCGGGACGAGCGCCGATATGACGGTGCTGGCGTTGGTGGGTGAGCGCGGGCGTGAGGTTGGGGAGTTTCTTGAAGTGATCGGCGATGAAGGGCGGAAGCGATGCGTCGTGGTTGTCTCTACCTCCGACCAGTCTCCTCTCTTGCGTTTGCGTGCGGCATTAGCTGCGACCGCCATTGCGGAATTCTTCGCAAGCTCCGGAAAGAATGTGCTGCTGGTCGTCGATTCACTTACACGTTTTGCCATGGCGCAACGCGAGATCGGGCTATCGGCCGGCGAGCCTCCAACAGCCAAGGGCTATACGCCCTCGGTGCTTAACATGCTGGCGCGACTGGTGGAGCGCGCAGGCTGCTTCAAAGGCGGCAGCATCACAGCTTTCTATACAGTGCTTATGGAAGGCGACGATCAGCAGGATCCAGTTGCGGATACAGTTCGATCGCTGCTCGACGGACACGTGATCCTGGACAGAAACCTGGCCATGAGAAACCACTATCCGCCTATCTCGATTCTTGAAAGCCTGAGCCGCCTGATGCCGAATATCACTTCGGAAGAGCACATACAGCGGGCCAAGGCTCTTCGCCTGCTGATGGCTTCTTACGAGCGATCTGAAGATTTGATTCGCATCGGCGCGTACCAGAAGGGCGCCGATCCAACGCTTGACCGTGCAGTTGAAATCCTGCCACAATTGAATGCATTCCTCCACCAGCGTCCTGAACAGATTGTTAGCTATCCAAATGTAGTCAAATCCCTTCTCGAGATTGCGAGCTGATATGTCCTTCCAATTTTCATTAGCTGCGGTGCTGCGGATTCGCGGAGTTCTTGAAGAGAAAGAAGAGCGCTTACTGCAACAGATCCTCTTCGAGATCGGGCAGGCGCGCGAAGAGTATGCGCGCATCGAAGCCGCGATATTGGATTTAGATGCTGCGCGCTCCGCCGATGTTTTCAAGGCTCATATTGGACGTAACATCCATGCCTCCTACGGAGAGATCTTGGAGCTCAAACAAAACAGGAAGAATCTCGAAGAGAAGATCGATAAGCTGGAACAATTGCGCGACCGGCAGATCGTCGTCTATGAGGCGGCGAAGCGGAATCGCGAATTGCTCACCGGCATGCACGAAGAGCAGCGCAGCGTGTATGATTCGGGTCTCGCCCGCCAGGAGCAGAAGACGATTGACGATAACTATATTGCACGGCGAGGCCGAGTCTAATCTGCAATAGCAGCAAGATTTCCATCTATGCAAGATAAGTCAATGCTGGGCCGGACGAGTGCGATTCTCTGGCGCTTGAATTATAGCATGTCCATTCAAAGTAACGCTTGTTAGAGATTAATCGCATCAACGGTCATCTCTCCGAGTTCTGTTTTTTCCATCTTGGAATTGCCACAAGAAACAAAACCAGAGTTCCGTGGCGCATCTGAACGGGAATGCCGCGAAGTTCGAAGCTGTTGTTGCGACCTTTGCGACGGCTTTGCTCCATCGCAGTTGGATCGCCAACAAGCACCACAACCCGGCAGCCTTTGCCTATGCAGGATGCGGCAAATGTTGCCGAGTTTGATTTGAATCTTGTGCGCGGTGGAACGTGTAGTTTGCAAATTATTGATTCCAGATAGAATATGTACCTCATTCCTCGGCCGGGAGGTAAGGTTTGTTTGGCCCACCGAATGCCAATATAGAGGCGTGATCGCAAAAGCCATCTTCGAGATGTTCAATCTGTCGCCGGGGTCGTCTCGCTCCTCGGCGCAGACCTCTGGAGAGCCATTGCAGGCATTCAGCGAATCACTCATTGCGGCAACCAAGTCATTTTCTCAAAACAGCGCCAGCAACGGCAGCAGCAAGATCGGACGCCAGCAGAGCGATGGTACGACGGCGCCAAGTATGGCCCGGAATGGCCGCGCTGTTGTTTCGCCGGCCGTCTCTCAGCAGGCTCAAGGAACCGGTGCAGTTGTCACCGCTCCGCAGACTCGCTTTCGTTGGTCAACAGCTTTTGCCCGGAGATCGACCGGTCTGGCCGGTCAGTTTACGCGGAGCCTTGCAGCAGTCGGCTCGGCAGTGAGCGAATCAAAGACTTCTCAGCCAGGCAAGGCCAAGACGGGCGTCACTCCGACAAACATCGCCAGTCCGGTTGACCTTCAATCGAAGTTGACCGCAGTGCGGACGCCTACCGCTCAGCCGGCAACGACTGACGATACGCAGACCAGGCTGGCGATACCGGTTATGCGGAATACCTCAATGGTACATGTGGCGGATATCTTATCGATCGTCGCCCAAGCAAGCAACGCTCAGGCAAGCGCTTCCCAACCTTCTATCGTTCACTCGAGCTACTCTCCGGCACAGATGCCCTTGGCCGGGTTGACAACGACTCAAGATGCCTCGACCGGTGCGGATTCCCATACTACCAAAAGCGCTTTGGCACCGGTACCGATTGGAATCCAATCAAGCACCGCCAAGGCAAGCATCGCTCAGACAAGTATTTCCCAGCAGCCCGTCGTTCAATCGAACGCCACGCCAATTCGGGAGCTTCCCTCCGGGTTGACAAACGCTCAAGGCGCTTCGACCGGCGTGAGTAGTCAGCCCGCTCCGCAGGTGGCGACGGCCGTTTGGAACGATACCGAATCAGGCATCGTTCCCACTTACATCAGTCAGCCGGCCGTCATTCGATCGAATTCCAGCGCAGCATCGATGCCCGCCGGCGAACCGGCAACAAGTCGGAACGCAATTGCCGGTCTGGCTAGCCCGACCCTTTTGAATGTTCCATCGGCAGGGTTGGGGCAGATCCAGGCGATCGTTGCCCAGACGAGCAACGTCCCCGCAAGCATATCCAAGACAAGCATCGCGCAGACAGCAGACGTTCAATCGCCGCTTTCTCTTGCGCAGGCGCCCCTCGCCATGCCGGCAACAACTAAAGTCGCCTCGAATTTTTTGGCCAGCCAACCTACGCGGAGTCTTCCAACAACCGGATGGAACGAGACTGTACCAAGCTTCGTTTCGACGAGCGATCCCCGGTCTGCCGTAGTTGAATCAGATCACACCGCAGTGCAGATGGCTGTCGCCCAATCGACAACGACTCAGAGCGATTCGACAGGCGTCGCGAGCCAGCCCGAACGGAATCTTCTAACAATCGGATGGAACGAGACTGTACCAAGCTTCACTTCGACAAGCAATCCACGGTCTGCCGTCATTGAATCGAACTTCACCACAGTGCAGATGCCCGTCACACAGTCGGCAACTACTCAGAGCGATTCCACTGGCGTGGCAAGCCAACCGACGCGGAATGTGCCAACAACCGGATGGAACGAGACTGTACCAAGCTTCGTCCCGACGAGCAATCCACGGACTGCCGTCATTGAATCGAGCTTCACCACAGTGCAGATGCCCGTCACACAGTCGGCAACTACTCAGAGCGATTCCACTGGCGTGGCAAGCCAACCGACGCGGAATGTGCAAGCGGCGGGATGGAACGAGACTGCACCAAGCTTCACTTCGACAAGCAATCCACGGTCTGCCGTTGTTGAATCAAATCACACCGCAGTGCAAATGCCCGTCGCCCAGTCGGCAGCAACTGAAGTCGCCTCGAATTTGGTGGCCAGCCAGCCCGCGCGGAATCTGCCAACAGCCGGATTGAACGAGAATGCGCCGAGCTTCACTTTGACGAGCAATCCCCGGTCTGCCGTTGTTGATTGGAATCACACCGCGGTGCAGATGCCCGTCGCCGTCGCGACAACGACTCAGAAGACATCGACTGTTGTGGCCAACCAACCTACACAGACTGTGCCGGCGGCAAGGTTACCCGAGGCTGAACCGAGCATCGCCAGGGCAAGCACTCTCCCGGCTAGCACCCAACAGAGAGGCATTTCCCAGCCAGTTGACGCTCATTCGAGCTTTAAGCCGATGCAGACCCCTCTCGCGGGACCGGTTGCTACTCAGAATGTTTCGACCGTCGTGGCCGGCCAGGACTCACAGAATCCGCCAGCGGAGAGACTTTCCGAGACTGAATCAAGCATTACACCAGCAACCGTCTCTCAGCCGGTTGCCACGCAGTCGAAAGTCACATCGGCGCAAACGCCTCTTGCGGTCCCGGTTGACACTCGGAATGATTTGACCTTTGCGGGTAGCCAGCCTACGCAGACTTTGCAGACG